>Ga0209291_1000413_pt1 | contig 40944 bp, 41 predicted proteins | sample GOMGulsemesocosm_FD_184633 | JGI IMG/M metagenome (GOLD analysis project Ga0209291, IMG submission 184633) | Methane-oxidizing microbial communities from mesocosms in the Gulf of Mexico - GOM9B Gulf of Mexico (SPAdes) (version 2) | ecosystem: Environmental > Aquatic > Marine > Cold seeps...
TGCGGGACGTGAAGACCATGCGGGACATGATGACCATGCGGGACATGATGACCATGCGGGACATGATGACCATGCGGGACATGAAGACCACGTGGGACATGATGACCATGCGGGACGTGATGCTCATGCGGGACATGCGCACGGTAATGGAACAGCTGAAACCTTATTACGATTTGTGAGCTTGTCGTTACATGCGGCCCCGGCATTATTGTTCGCTTATATCCTGACATGGCTGATTAATTTTGTGAAACCTGCATTCAATCTGGTTGGCCAATTACGCAGTACTGGTTCAGTCGCAGGTGCATTAAAAGGCACGCTGATTGGTTTACCTCTGCCGATCTGTATTCCAGATGCATCAAGCATGTATAAGCAATTGATTAAAGCGGGCTGCGGTTCTGCATTAGCTGTGTCATTTTTGGTAGCATCACCTGTGATAGGGTTTGATGCATTACTTATTTCACTACCGTTATTAGGTGCTGAGTGGGTTGGTATTCGTTTAGTGATGGCGATAATTTTAGCGGTAACTTTGGGTTTATTGATTGGGTTATTGTTTAAGAAACATGATTTAAATACTGAAACGTGTGCGACACCTGAACAGCTAAAACAATCTACATCGCGTTTGAAGCATGCTTTTGAACATGGTTTTGCGCATTTAATTGATCATACAGCACCTTGGGTATTGTTTGGCTTAATTGCCGCAGCAACATTTACCCCGACGATTGGTTGGCAGTTTTTACAGCAAGAACCTTGGTTGCAAGTGGTTCTGGCGATCTTGATTGCGTTACCCTTTCATTTTTGTGCGACGGGTATTACCCCTGTATTAGCGATTATGCTTATTGCTGGCGTATCGCCTGGTGCGGTTGTTGCCTTTAGTTTAGTGGGACCAACGCTTAACTTAGATTTATACCGCTTTATTAAAGATAACCAAGGTAAGCACATTGCAATCGCTGTGGTTATGGCGATTGTCACTGTAGCCTTGTTATTAGGTCTGGGGATTATGTATTGGGTACCTGAATTGCCTAAGCCATGGTTAACGCTAGCACCACATTGGGAAGATGATTGGTGGCGTTATTTAAGTTTAGTCATTGTGACGGTTCTATTTTCTATAAGTATTTTACGTCGCGGTGCGCGTAGCTTTATGCTGGAATTATTACCGCATAGTTTTAGAAATGCGAAACCGCATCATCACCATCATTAGAGATTAGATTGTAATATCAATCTTGTTGCTAAGGGCACCGCGTCGATCATGAACACGGCGCTCATAACGAGAGCAATGATTTAATGAACGTTGCCGCCGCTCATGGCGGTGACGTTTTTCCATAATAAACTCGCCTTTTACTTCTATCGTTTCTATTAGACAGACTTCATTATTTATATTATCTAGATTTACTTCCATGTTCGGCTCCATTGTTGCTACATCGGAATCGTTATTTGTTAATACTTACTTTTATGACAGTGCATCAAGCTCACAGTTTTTATATTTGCAAGGTTAAAGCTGTTCTGGTTTACTAAGATTAGTATAACTAGATGAAAATGTAATTTAAATTACTCCCACTCTTTGTATAGCAAACAGGATGTTTCTCGACAAAGTAATAAAGGTTTTTTCATGCCAAAGAAAGTGACGGATATTTTAACTCAAGATGAACTTAATTTATTACAGGAAGTAATTGAAAGTCATGCTGATGATGTTAGCCGTGAAGTATGTATTTCGCACATTTCCAAAAAAATGCTGGATGTATTAGCGCAATCTGATGACATTGTATTGGTAACGCAAAGCGAACAAAAGGAATTTCGTTTTCCGCTTTATCTTATTAGTGATGGCTATAGCGATGAGCTAAAGGAGCTTGGTCCTCCCGATATCATTGATCATAAAGGTGGAGAAGGGCGTTATTGGCGCCTATCGGATCCTAAAGGTTTAAAGGTATTTGATCCGAAAGGTGAAGTCTTATTGGGGGCTGTTCTGAATATATCGACGTCGGGATTATTTATGTTATGCAGTGCGCAGCAATTTTCGTCTATTGATTTTAACCTTCAAAAAGGGGACCGTGTGAACTTTTATTTAAAGATCCCACAACGTGGTTTTCATTTAGTTAAGGCTAACGTTGTACGGATTGAAAATGAAAATAATAATGGTAAAGGGCTGGCGTTGAATTTTGATATTGATAATGACTTAGCTTTGATACTCCATAATTATATTATTGAGAAACATGACTCACTGAATTAGTAAGCGGCAGTTAACTTAAAGAATAGGTTAACTGCCTAAGCATAATTAATTAATATCGAGTTCCTTCAACTTACGGGTGAGAGTATTACGACCCCAACCCAGTAGTTTTGCTGCATCTTGTTTATGACCTTGTGTGTACTCGAGTGCGGTTTGTAACATGATACGTTCAAAATCGGGCATTGCTTCAGCAAGGATATCACTCTGTCCTGATGCGAGTTGCTGTGCCGTCCAGGTTTTTAATTGTGTGCGCCAGTCGCCACTTTGAGCCGCGCTACCATGACTTATTAAAGGCGATTGCTCTTCGGTGATCTCAGAAGGTAAATCAGCAATGAATATTTCTTGGCCGCTGGCCATCACGGTTAACCAACGACAAATATTTTCAAGTTGGCGAACGTTACCGGACCAATGATGATTGGCTAAATAGGTTTGTGCTTCTTTACTGAGAATTTTGGTTTCGACACTCAGCTCTTTACCCGCTCTGATTAAAAAATGATTGGCGAGTTTAGGAATATCTTCTCGACGTTCATTTAACGATGGAATATGAATACGAATGACGTTCAAACGATGGAATAAGTCTTCACGAAAACTACCATCAGCTACTTTCTTTTCTAAGTTTTGATGCGTTGCTGCGATGATTCGTACATCCACGCTCACCGGAGAATGGCCCCCTACACGGTAAAACTGCCCATCAGAAAGTACCCGCAATAATCGCGTTTGAATATCAATCGGCATATCCCCGATCTCATCTAAAAATAGGGTACCGCCATTAGCTTGTTCAAAGCGACCATTACGCACACCTGCTGCGCCAGTGAAAGCACCTTTTTCATGACCAAAAAGTTCTGATTCAATCAAATCTTTGGGTATTGCAGCCATGTTTAAGGCAATGAATTCGTTATTTACGCGTGGGCTGTGTTTGTGTAGCGCTTGTGCAACTAATTCTTTACCTGTGCCAGATTCACCATTAATTAATACGCTGATCGAAGAACGTGATAAGCGACCGATAGCGCGAAATACTTCCTGCATGGCCGGTGCTTCACCAATAATTTCAGTCACTGGCGCGACTTTATTATTTTTACGGCGGTTTTTGCTTTGCTCTTTGGCATGAGTCACTGCACGAGTCGCTAAGGATACGGCTTCATCAATATCAAACGGTTTTGGTAAGTATTCAAATGCACCAGCCTGATACGCATTGACTGCACTGTCGAGATCGGAATGGGCAGTCATTATGATGATCGGGAGGTCAGGGTGAATGGCATGTACTTTATTCATTAATTCTAACCCGCTCATTTCTGGCATGCGGATATCAGAAATAATGATATCTGGCTGTTCGAATTCGAGTTTATTTAATAAGGCATGCGCACCACTAAATGCAGAGGTTTCAAATTTCTGTGATTTTAATGCTTTGTCGAGAACCCAGCGGATAGAACTATCGTCATCGACAATCCAAACTGTTGCTGTTGTCATAGTTTAATCCTTTATTTTCTTAGTGGCAGATAAATGGCAAATTCGGTATGACCTGGCCAGCTATGGCACTCAATTTTCCCCTTGTGTTGCTTAATCAGGTTTTGAGCAATAGAAAGTCCAAGTCCGGTGCCGCCTTCACGTGCAGTAACCATTGGGTAGAACAAGGTATCTTTAATGTGCTCTGGAATACCGGGTCCGTTATCAATGATTTTTATTTCAGCACATAAGCGATATTTCTGTCCTTGGATATTCACTTGATGTGCTGTACGCGTAATAATTTTAATGATGCCATGTTCTTTTAGTATTTGAACGGCATTACTAATTATATTAAGTAGTGCTTGTTGTAATAGGTCTGGTTCCATCTCAAAATCAGGTATTGATGGATCATAATCTCGTTCGATAATAATACCTGACGGTAAATCAAACTCTACTAACTGTTTTACTTTTTCAATGACGGAATGAATATTTAAAATGGTTTGCTGACCAGGCTTTTGTGGCCCCAATAAACGGTCAACTAGCGTCCGTAATCGATCGGCTTGTTCGATGATAATACCTGTAAATTCTTTTAATTCCGGCGTTGGTAGTTCTTTCTCTAATAATTGTGCGGCGCCACGTAATCCCCCGAGTGGGTTTTTAATTTCATGGGCCAAGCCACGTACTAATTCTTGTGCAGCTTGCTGTTGTACGTGTTGATAAAGTTCTTGGCTAATTTTCTTTTGTAAGTCTATTTGTCTCGCTTCAATTAGAACACAGACTTCCGAGTTAAAGTTCGTTAATGTTGCTGAAATTTCGACTAATAGTTGGCGATCATCAATGACTAATGATACTTCATTATCAGTAAATCCTTGCCCTGTTTTAATTATGCTTGCTAATAATGAAAGGTCGAGTGTTGTATGTTCGATGATATCCGTGATCTTCACATCAAGCACACGACTGGCACTGGATCCTAATAGTTGTTCACCCGCTGGATTGAGATATTTTATATACAGATCATGATTGAGAACGAAAACCGAAGAAACTAAGCTATTCATTAATGACTGTTGAGGTTCTGGGAGCATTACCATGGCACTTCCTTATTAGGATAAACATCCCGTGACTGAACGCACCAATTCGGTGCTCACTTTAAAATATTACTGTACAGCGTGGTGAAATTAAAGCGGAAATGCTTAGTTGGCCTTAAATCGATGTAAATAAACAGTAATGAGCTCTGATGATGCAATTACCTTGCCTAAGTTGTTAATTATTTGTAACTGTAATTTATGCGTACCAATGGGTACGTTTGTGACATCAAATTGCTTCTCAATTTGCTCACTATAAGTAATGCCATCAATTAATAAACGAATACTTGAACCGTACAGCAGTGTTGAACTGAGAGTGGCAGACACTGTGATTTCGCCAGTATTACTGCGTATTGTTTGTTGATCGCGTGGTGTGCTGATATGAATGCTACTTGGCGTGACTGATTTGTCATTCATTGTGGTTTTTGCATGACTTGTTTTCGGAGGAATTGATTGAGTAAGAGAGTCAATGGAAGGTGGCGTTAGCTTCACATCAATTTCTTTGGCTGATGCTGGTTTACTTTCATCATCCGAAAAGTGGGTAATACCTTGTTCATCAGTCCATTGATAAATAGCGGCAACACTAGTATAGCTTGTGATTATTAATATGAATAACATTACGTATTTCATGGCGACATCCTGTCTTTGATTACTTGATTTGTATGGTTATTTTCACCTAGTTACATTTATTTCACAAATAAAAAACCCGCTAAATAGCGGGTTTTTTGATATTAATTTTTATTAATAAGAAATTATACGCTGTAGTACATTTCAAACTCAACTGGGTGAGTTGTCATGTTCAGTCTTTCAACTTCTTCTTCTTTTATTGCAATGTAAGCATCGATTGTATCGTCAGCCATTACATCGCCAGCCGTTAAGAAGTCACGGTCAGTATCTAGTGCTGATAGTGCTTCTTGTAGTGAAGAGGCAACTTGTGGAATTTCTGCTGCTTCTTCTGCTGGAAGGTCGTATAGATCTTTATCCATTGCATCACCAGGGTGAATACGGTTTTTAATACCGTCAATACCTGCCATTAACATCGCAGAGAATGCTAAGTATGGGTTTGCTGCTGGATCTGGGAAACGAACTTCAATACGTGTCGCTTTTGGCGATGGTACGATTGGGATACGGATTGATGCAGAACGGTTACGCGCTGAGTAAGCTAGCATTACTGGTGCTTCAAAACCTGGGACTAAACGTTTGTACGAGTTAGTTGCTGGGTTAGCAAATGCGTTAATTGCTTTTGCGTGCTTGATGATACCACCAATGTAATGAAGTGCAGTTTCAGAAAGACCGCCATACAGATCACCAGAAAAAATGTTTTCGCCATTTTTCTGTAGTGATTGGTGACAATGCATGCCTGAACCGTTATCGCCTACAAGTGGCTTAGGCATAAATGTTGCTGTTTTGCCGTAAGCGTGTGCAACATTATGGATAACGTATTTAGTGATTTGAACTTCATCCGCTTTTTCAACGATTGAGTTATATAGTGCTGCGATCTCGTTTTGACCTGCTGTCGCTACTTCATGGTGATGCGCTTCAACTGTTAAGCCCATTTCTTCCATTATTAGGCACATTGCACTACGGATGTCTTGTGCAGAGTCAACTGGTGATACTGGGAAGTAACCACCTTTAACACCTGGACGGTGACCCATGTTGCCGCCTTCGTACTCTTTATCAGAGTTCCAAGAAGCTTCTTCAGCGTCAATCTTGTACATACTACCTGACATGTCAGTTTTGTACTTAACATCATCAAATAGGAAGAATTCTGGTTCAGGACCGAAGAATACATCATCAGCGATACCTGTTGAGCGTAAGTATGCAAGTGCACGCTTTGCTACTGAACGTGGGTCACGGCTATAACCTTGCATTGTTGCAGGTTCGAGTACGTCACAACGAAGGTTCAGAGTTGTTGCTTCTGTGAACGGGTCAAGTACAGCTGTTGCCGGATCTGGCATTAAAATCATGTCAGATTCGTTGATGCCTTTCCAACCTTCAATTGATGAACCATCAAACATTTTACCTTCTTCAAAGAAGCCGGCATTAACTTGATGATGTGGTAGAGATACGTGCTGCTCTTTACCTTTAGTATCTGTAAAACGTAAATCTACAAATTTAACGTCTTGTTCTTTAATTAGAGCTAATACGTTTTCTGCTGACATAAAAAATAACCTCCGGTGTCATCAATATGATGGCTTAATTTAAAGTGGCTGACTGTAAACAATCATGATTTAAATAATGCCATATATGTGCCAACTATTTAAGTTGTTGATTCTATTGCTTTAGTTTGCGTATTCTCCCTTGCTCCAATCTATTGCTGCACGAAGATCGTGCGTGCTACGCACTTGTTTGGTGCAGCGATTGTTGCGGTAAAAAAACGCGTACATTTACTATTACTAAGTTCGATATTATGGTTTATTTTCAGGGATTACCAGTAAAATCGTATTCAAATATAGTTGATAAAACGTCTCATCTGTAAGTCTAATTGATCACTGTGTGATACGGCCTATATTTATTTATATTTTGTGTGCTAAAAGCCCATTTAGTGGCTATTGCTTGGTTTTTAAATAAAATAAATTGCAATCATTTTACTCTGTGCCAAAATTTTGCTAGGTAGATCACAAGGAGGCGGTTACAATACCGCCTAATTTTTACCCATATAAAATATATAGAGGCATCACAGTGCTAGATAAACTACGCAACATTGCGATTATCGCTCACGTTGACCACGGTAAAACTACTTTAGTTGACAAGTTATTAGAACAGTCAGGTACTTTAGAGAAACGTGGTGGTAATGAAGAACGTGTAATGGATTCTAACGATCTTGAAAAAGAACGTGGTATTACAATTCTTGCTAAGAATACTGCTATTACATGGAAAGATTACCGTATCAACATCGTAGATACTCCAGGACACGCCGATTTCGGTGGTGAAGTTGAGCGTATTATGTCTATGGTTGATAGTGTTTGCTTAATCGTTGATGCTGTTGATGGTCCTATGCCACAAACGCGTTTCGTAACGCAAAAAGCATTTGCACATGGCCTTAAGCCAATTGTTGTTATCAACAAAATCGATAAACCTGGTTCTCGCCCTGAATGGGTTATGGATCAAATCTTCGATCTGTTTGATAACCTAGGCGCAACTGATGAACAGCTAGATTTTAAAGTTGTTTACGCATCTGCACTTAATGGTTGGGCTAACGTTGAGTCTGAAGAAGCTACTGAAAACATGGAACCTTTATTCCAAGCTATCGTTGATGGTGTTTCTGCTCCAGAAGGCGATCGTGATGGTGATTTCCAAATGCAAATCTCGCAACTTGATCACAACTCATATGTTGGCGTGATCGGTGTTGGCCGTGTAACACGTGGTTCTGTTAAACCAAATCAACAAGTTAGTGTTATTTGTGCTGATGGTCATATCCGTAACGGTAAAGTAGGTACTGTACTTGGTTACATGGGTCTTGAGCGTCATGAAACTGAAGAAGCGCAAGCTGGCGATATCATCGCAATCACAGGTCTAGGTCAACTTAAGATTTCTGACACTATCTGTGCGCCTTCTGCTGTTGAAGCACTACCTGCATTGTCTGTTGATGAACCAACAGTAACAATGACTTTCCAAGTAAACAACTCTCCATTCTGTGGTAAAGAAGGTAAGTTTGTTACTTCACGTAACATCCTTGAACGTCTAGAAGCTGAACTTGTTCACAACGTTGCATTACGTGTTGAACAAACAGATGATCCAGATAAATTTAAAGTTTCAGGCCGTGGTGAACTTCACCTAGGTATCTTAATTGAAAACATGCGTCGTGAAGGTTTCGAGCTAGCTGTATCTCGTCCTGAAGTGATCATGATTCAAAAAGATGGCGAAACTCAAGAACCATATGAAACGGTTACTATTGATGTTGAAGAAGCGCATCAAGGTCCAGTTATGGAAAAAATGGGCATGCGTAAAGCTGAACTTACAGATATGGCACCTGATGGTAAAGGGCGTATCCGTATGGACTTCATCGTTCCTAGCCGTGGCCTAATCGGTTTCCAAACTGAATTCATGACAATCACGTCTGGTTCTGGTCTTATGTACCATACATTCCTACAGTATGGCCCACATAAAGGCGGTACTTTTGCACTACGTCAAAATGGTGTATTAGTATCTAACGCGATGGGTAAAGCACTAACTTACTCTCTATTCGGCTTACAAGAACGTGGTCGTCTATTCATCGAACACGCTCAAGAAGTTTACGAAGGTCAAATCGTGGGTATTCACTCTCGCTCTAACGATCTTACTGTTAACTGCTTGAAAGGTAAGCAGCTAACTAACGTACGTTCTTCTGGTACAGATGAAGCACAAACACTAACTACGCCAATCAAAATGACGCTAGAGCAAGCTCTAGAATTCATTGATGATGACGAATTAGTTGAAGTTACACCACAAAGCATTCGTATCCGTAAGCGTTTCCTTACTGAAAACGAACGTAAACGTGCTAGCCGTCCAGCTAAATAATAGTTAATTAAGGTTATTATTTAATAATCTTGGCGCTATTATAAAAAAAGGTGATACTTAGGTATCACCTTTTTTTTACCTTAAAATTACCTGGGAGGGAACCTGTGGTTAAGTCATCTTATCAACATCCGTTACTGCAGTGGTTGGCAAAAACTAAAACCGTGTTGTGGTTGTTTTTGTTAAATTGTTTTGCATTTTTGCGTTATTTAGGTAAACGCGTGAGTGATGATCGGATCACGGTTAACGCCAGTGCGTTAGCGTATACAACGTTACTTTCTCTCGTCCCATTAATCACTGTCGTATTTTCGGTGATGTCGGCTTTTCCTATTTTTGAAAGTTGGCAGCAAAGTGTTGAAGCATTTTTATATACCAATTTAGTGCCACATGCGACGGGTACGATTCAAGAGTATTTACAGGATTTTGTTGCCAATACAGGGAAAATGACCTCGATTGGCTCTGGCGCGCTGTTTATGGTGGCATTGCTGCTAATTAATACCATTGATAAGCACATTAATCATATTTGGCGTTGTAAAATTGAACGTAGTTTCTTTTTATCATTTGCGGTGTATTGGTTGATATTAACTTTTGGTCCATTATTTATTGCCATTAGTTTAGGTATTTCGTCTTATTTATTATCTTTATCGTTTGTTTCTGATGTGACTGAAGTGACCGGGATTGTTAGCTTGTTAAAGTTGGTACCTGCCTTGCTGGGTACACTGGGTTTATTTGTGATGTATGTGGTTATTCCTCATCGTCACGTACCGTTACTTTATGCATTTATTGGCGCCTCGATTAGTGCTTTGCTATTTGAAGGTATCAAACGGATCTTTACTTGGTATTTAGTACAATTTCCATCTTATGAAGTGATTTATGGCGCATTAGCAACTATACCTATCTTATTAGTTTGGATTTACCTATGCTGGTTGATTGTCCTACTCGGGGCTGAAATTACCGCCTCATTAACAGAGTTTGATGAGCATAAAAAAGCACAGGTTAAATTGAAAAAACAGTCACAAAATCAACAGCAAAAACATCTATCTATGGATGCCAGCTCTGACTAAGTAAGGCAAAGTTAATACTGTAAGCGGGTTAACATTGTTGCGCTAATGTTAGGTTAAGCTATCAACCTCTAGTGTCTTTTGTTGTGGATAAGAGGTTGATATTGCTATGATTGGACTGTACCCGGCCATTCAGCATTATGCTGAACATCATTTATCTGTAAGCTCTCTGCACAGTCTTTATATTGAGGAAGTGGGTAATCCTGATGGTATACCGCTATTATTTCTGCATGATGGTCCAGGTAAGGGGGTTCTGGAAGATGATAGACGTTTATTCGACCCTAAGCTATACCGAATAATTTTGTTTGACCAACGTGGCTGTGGGCGCTCTAAACCGTATGCCTGTATTGAAGACAATACCACCCAAGATTTATTGCAGGATATTAGTGCTATCTTAACGCTGTTAGATATTCGCCGTTGCGTATTATTCGGTGAAGGTTGGGGGGCTACGTTAGCGCTACTGTATAGTTTGAGCCATCAAGATAAGGTACAAGGCTTAATACTACACAGTTTATTTTTAGCGCGTAATCAGGATTTAACGTGGCAATTTTCAGCATCGGGTGGTGCCGCACAGTTGTTTCCTGATCATTTTAAGCAGCTAGTTAGCCGTGCTAATGGAAGGGATTATGGTGCCTTACTCTCTGCATATAGTCAGTTGTTAGTCAGTGATAATGAGATAGAAAAAATGGCAGCGGCAAAAGCTTGGGTAGAGTGGCAAGCGCAAATTGGTAATCCACATCCTGAATTCCGCAGTAAAGTGGATCTGATTGATGCTAATGTGGCGCTTAGTATGTCGACGCTACAATGTCATTATTTTTCGAAAAATTGTTTTATTTCTGACAATTATATTTTTAAGTGTCTAGACTCATTATCACATTTACCGATAATTATGGTGCATGGGCGCTTTGATATCTCTAATCCGTTGGGGCCTGCGTACGAATTATGTCAGCACCTCTCATTAGCTAAGCTGTTTATTGTGCCTCATGCGGGTCATTTTGATTGTGAACCTGGCATGATAGATGCGTTACGAAAAGCAACAGAACTCATGGCTGAGATTATTGCGTTTGAGTTTGTCAGTGATTAATTTAAGGAGTTTCGGTATTATCAATAACATTAAATTTTAATAATGATTATTGAGGAATGGCATGATCGCATTGATCCAGCGTGTGCGCAAAGCAGATGTAACCGTTGAAGACGACGTTATCGGTAAAATAGGCCAAGGCTTAGTGGTGTTATTGGGCATAGAGAAAGGTGATACCGAGGCGAAAGCCAAGCGTTTATGTGAAAAATTATTAGCGTATCGCGTTTTTAGTGATACAGACGATAAAATGAATTTAAATGTTCAACAAGTCAATGGCGAACTGTTAGTGGTATCGCAATTTACTTTAGCGGCAGATACTAATTCTGGTACAAGGCCGAGCTTTTCGACTGCTGCTGCTCCCGCTGATGCCAGTCATTTATATGAATATTTTGTTGGTCAATGTCATCAAAAACAAATAACGACAGAGACTGGGCGCTTTGCTGCAGATATGCAAGTGTCGTTAGTCAATGATGGACCGGTTACTTTTTGGCTGCAAGTGTAGACCGCAGACCATGAGTGATAATAGACAAGGAGAGAATATGTTTCATGTGCATATACCTGAAACGGAACAAGAGTTAGAAGATTATTATCATTTGCGCTGGTCGCTATTAAGAGCACCATTACAACGTCCGCGTGGTAGCGAAAAAGATATCTATGATGAGCACAGCGAACATCGTATGATTTTGAATAATGCTGGCACACCCATCGCGTGTGGGCGGATTTACACCGCGGGTGCGGATGAATCACAGATTCACTATATGGCCGTTGATCCTAATCACCGTAAGCAGGGCTTAGGCAGTTTACTGATCTCGGCTTTAGAAGATGAAGCTTACAAGGCCGGTAGTGAACGCATTGTCATGAATGCACGTGTTGAAGCGGTGCCGTTTTATGAAAAATGCGGTTTTTCTTTAGTGGGCAGTGGCCAAATTAGTGAAGGTGTTCGTCATCGTCAGATGATTAAAGAAGTGAATGCCATGGATAAGATTTTACGACATCCAGATTGGTGCGCTGAACTACAACAAGAATGGGCAAGCAAGATCCCGATTAGCCAACACATGGGTATTAATATTCGTCAGTACAGTGGTTGGCGATTTGAAACTGCAGCGCCATTAAATGCTAATGTGAATGTTCACGATACCATGTTTGCTGGCAGTATTTATAGCCAGGCGACGCTAACAGGCTGGGGATTGGTTTGGTTAATGTTAAAAGAGCAGGGGTTATTGGGGAATATAGTGCTGTCGAAAGGCTGTATTAATTATAAACGCCCGATTAATTTGGAACCCTTTGCTGTGGCACATAAATATCGGATGAAGGGCAGCTTGCTGGAATTATTAGAAGGGCGTAATGCCAAGTTGGATATTGACGTTGACGTTTACAGTGGCCCGAAATTGGCCGCGGTTTTCAGTGCGACCTTCGTTGTGATACCTGTCGGTGTCTAGCGTTCGCGCTGTTTATTAAATGACAGGTTAAGCGTTGGAATAAATGTCCTTGTCTGCCATCCAACGTTGGGTGATCGCATGGGCATTATCGGGATGCTGTTGCAGTAAGTGGCGAGCAATATTTTGGACTAGAGGAATAAGTTGTTGGTCGCGAACTAAGTCTGCCACTTTTAAGTCTGCAATACCGGTTTGTTTACTACCTAGCATCTCGCCGGGGCCACGGATCTCGAGGTCTCGTTGTGCAATTTTGAATCCGTCGGTGGTTTCCCGTAATACCGATAAACGCTTACTGCCGGTATCGGAAAGTGGTGCGTGATAAAGTAATACACAGTGGCTGGCCACTTTCCCACGGCCGACTCGACCACGTAGCTGATGTAATTGTGCCAGACCCAAACGCTCTGGATTTTCGATAATCATCAAACTTGCATTTGGCACATCAACACCGACTTCAATAACAGTGGTTGCGACTAATAAATCCAACTGCTTGTTCTTAAAAGCTTCCATTACGTATTGTTTTTCAATGGCTTTCATTCTGCCATGTACTAAACCAATTCGTAAGTCAGGTAACATTTTTTGTAAATCATTAGCGGTATCTTCAGCGGCTTGGGCCTCTAACACCTCAGATTCTTCAATGAGAGTACACACCCAATAGACTTGACGACCTTCATTTTTAACGGCTAATTCAACCCGTTCGATGATCTTTCCGCGTTTGCTATCGGGCATCACCACCGTGGTAATAGGGGTTCGCCCTGGTGGTAATTCGTCAATGACCGAGGTATTTAAATCTGCATAAGCGGTCATGGCCAAGGTGCGTGGGATAGGGGTTGCTGTCATAAATAATTGGTGCGGGTATAAACCACTGACCGCGCCTTTTTCACGTAGGGCAAGGCGTTGCTCTACACCAAAACGATGTTGCTCATCAATAATGACTAAGGTTAAATTTAAGAATTTTACTGCATCTTGAAAAATGGCATGGGTGCCGACAATCATTTGCGTTTCGCCACTAGCAATCGATTCTAGCTCCGCTTCTCGCGCTTTACCTTTTTGTTTACCAGATAACCAGCCGACTTTGATACCCAGCTGATTGAACCAGCCTTTGAAATTAAGTGCATGTTGCTCGGCTAATATCTCAGTTGGAGCCATCAATGCCACCTGATAGCCATTACCGATAGCCTGAAGGGCCGCTAAGGCTGCAACAAGGGTTTTGCCTGACCCAACGTCACCTTGAACCAAACGCATCATAGGGTAGGCTTTCTGGAGGTCCTGTTTGATTTCAGCAACAACACGTTGTTGGGCATTGGTTGGCGTAAAAGGTAATTGTGCCAAAAATTTATCGGTAATTGTTTTGCTGGACTGCAATTTGATTGCGGGATGCTGCTGCATTTTTTTGCGTAATTGCAGCATGCTGATATTTTGCGCCAGTAGTTCTTCAATAATAAGGCGTTGCTGCGCAGGGTGTTGACCTTGTTCTAGCAGCTCAAGTGAGACATCGGGTGTTGGTCGGTGCAATAGTTGGATTGCATGATTTAACTCGATTTGTCCTGTGTATAAACCTTCAGGTAATAGCTCTTGTAATGTCGTTTGTGTTAAGTGTTGCAGTGCTTGGTCTGTTAGATTTCGTAAGGTAAGCTGCTTTAACCCATCTGTTGAAGGATATACAGGTGTTAGCGTTTCTTCACTCATTTCTGAGCTGGTAGCATGCGCAAGTTTATATTCCGGATGGACAATTTCATAACCAAAGCGGCCACGGCGAAACTCGCCAAATGCGGTAATTGTTTTTCCGACACTGAAACTGTTTTTTTGTCCGGCATTAAAATGGAAAAATAATAAGGTGATGATGCCCGTGCCGTCGTTGACTTTACAAGACATTACTTTGCGTTTACCAAACGTGACATCGGAACTGACGATCTCGCCTTCGATAGTACCGTGTAGACCGGGTAAAAGGTCTTGAATCGGATAGATGGTCGTACGATCTTGATATCGGCTTGGTAGATGAAACAGCAGATCCTGAACTGTGACTAAGTTCAGCTTTGCTAATTTCTCGGCCATTTTGGCGCCAACACCTTTTAACTCGATAACCGGGATCTTATCTAGTCGCATAATCACTCACGAATCCACTGTACATATAAACATATATTATCAGAAGATTTATACTCAAGCTACTACGATATGGATCATGCTAGCTTTGCATTTTGGTATTAAATGCAAAGCTTAATTTAAGCTGGCCTAGTTTGAACTACGCAGTGCATCCCACCACGATTCGTCAGCAACAATTTGACCTTCTTCATCTAATTCTGGATAAGCTAAACCTTTACGTTTACATGCTTTTGCATAGATAGGGTGGCCGCCTTCAAAGTAGATTTTGTGCTGTTCTTCAGCAGATAATTTACTTTCGCCTTGGTACATGCCTGCATTATCACGTTGACGTTGTGCTTCATATAAAATTGTCGCGGTTGCTACTGATACGTTTAGGGATTGCACCATACCAACCATAGGGATGATGATATCTTGATCTGCAAGTGCCAATGCTTCTGCACTGATACCGGTTTTTTCTTGACCCATTAAGATTGCCGTTGGTTTGGTGTAGTCAATTTCACGGAAATCAACAGCAGTATCAGACAGGTTAGTTGCAAGAACTTGCATGCCTTGGGCTTTTAATTCTTTGATTGCTTCAGCAATGTTATCGTGAGAGTGTACTTTCACCCAGTTTTGGCTACCTGTTGCAGTGCCTCCAGATACCTTTGTTGGACGTACAGACCATACCGCGTGAACATTGTTGACACCAACTGCATCGCAAGTTCTTACTACGGCTGCAAGGTTATGTGGTTTATGCACCGATTCCATACAAACAGTAAGATCTGGTTGGCGGTGTTGGAGCATTTTAGTGATGCGTTCGAGACGTTCTGGGGTCATGGTCTTACTCTATCAGATTTAATTGGCGAGGTATTATACCCAAATCACGGGCTAATGCGAATATCTGAACTTAGCTTAGGCGGGTCTGGGTCGGTTGAATGGCGTTTATATAACGAAGCCGTACTTTACAACGGCTTCGTTATCAGCAAACTAGCACTTTGTTATACATACATTCACATTGTTCATTGAATGCTTAATTATAACTGCGTGATATTTTTAGTACGTCTTGCAGGGTGCGGATCTTCTTCATTACATCTGCTACATGTTTTCGGTTTTTAGCGGTAATAAGAATATCAACGTTATAAACACGAGCATCCTTTTCATCGGTAACAATGTTATGAATATTGGCGCCTGTCGATGCTACAGTATTCGTCAATTTTGCTAATACACCTTGGTGATTAACAACTTGGATACGGATCTCGGTTTTAAACTCTTGGCTTGGATCGATATTGTCATCCCATTCCACTGGGATATAACGATCTGGTTCATTTTGATAACCGTGGATATTACGACAAGTCTCAATATGTACAACCAAACCTTTGCCAGGGCTTAAGTGGGCAACAATTGGGTCACCTGGAATCGGATGACAGCAGTTCGCAAAACTAACTAGCATGCCCTCTGCGCCCTTAATTGGCATTTTATCTTCTTCCGAGCGTGGTGAAAGGTCGGTCAGTTCATCAACACGACCTTGCAGGCGGCGAGCAATCAGGATGCTCATCATGTTACCGAGACCGATCTCGATAAGCAGGGCATCTAAATTTTCACATTTGGTATCTTCGAGTACTTGGTTTAAGTTTTCGATGTGAATGTCATCGACTTTAACACCGCTTAATGCGTGGTTTAATAAACGACGACCTAGAATGATTGAATCTTCGGTACGCATGTTTTTTAATTGCTGACGGACACGAGCGCGGGCTCTTCCTGTGACAATAAAGTTTAACCATGCTGCATTTGGTCGCGCACCTGGCGCGGTAATAATCTCAACTGTTTGGCCATTTTTTAATGGTTGGCTTAGCGCATGTGGTTGGCGATTAACACGGGCACCAACACAAGTATGACCAACATCGGTATGGATTGAATAAGCGACGTCTACCGGTGTCGCACCACGTGGTAGCTCGATAATCTTACCTTTAGGTGTAAAAACATAAATTTCATCTGGGAACAGATCTGTTTTCACACTTTCAATAAATTCAAATGACGAACCAGCACTTTGCTGTAATTCGAGTAAGCTTTGCATCCACTTCTGTGCACGTAATTGTGCATTGGTATTAACTTTGTCTGCGCCTTGTTTGTATGACCAATGTGCAGCAACACCACGGTCAGCCATAAGGTCCATATCTTTAGTACGGATTTGGATCTCAAGTGGCACTCCGTGTGGACCTACTAATGAAGTATGCAGTGATTGATAGCCATTAGTTTTTGGAATGGCAATGTAATCTTTAAAGCGCCTTATCTTTGGTTTGTACAAACTGTGCATTTGACCCAGTACACGGTAGCAAGTATCAAGGTCGTCAACGATGATCCTGAATGCATAAATATCAACAACTTCATGGAACTGGACGCGTTTCTTTTTCATCTTGTTGTAGATACTAAAGATGAGTTTTTCACGACCATCTGTTTTCGCCGGGACGCCTGCTTCAACTAAACGGCCTTCAATTTCTTGACGGATGTTAGACATCACTTCTTTGCGATTACCACGTGCTGATTTTACCGATTCAGTCAGGATTCGGTAACGCATTGGGTACATGGCCTCTAGCCCTAATTCCTCTAATTCATTTTTAATATTATGAATACCAAGGCGGTTAGCGATCGGCGCAAAAATTTCCAAGGTTTCACTGGCGATACGACGGCGTTTGTCTGGTCTTAAGGCACCAAGTGTTCGCATGTTATGGGTACGATCGGCCAGTTTGATTAAGATAACGCGTATATCTTGTACCATCGCCATGAACATTTTACGGAAGTTTTCTGCTTGTGCTTCTTTGCGATCGCGGAATTTAAGCTTATCAAGTTTAGATACACCTTCCACTAATTCAGCAACGGTATCACCGAATAATGACGCAAGGTCTTCTTGGGTTGTTTCTGTATCTTCAATCACATCATGGAGCAGTGCCGCCATAATGGTTTTATGATCGAGGCGCATATCAGCAAGAATTTCAGCAACGGCAACAGGGTGAATAATGTAAGGTTCACCCGTGCTTCTCTTTTGAGGTAGATGCGCTTCCCGCGCGACTAAATAAGCATGTTCAATGAGTTCGACTTGTTCAACCGATAGGTAGGTTGATGTCGTTGCTTTTAAATTTGCGAATATATGCAAGTACTGCCTCGTCACTAAAAAGTTGATATAAATAAGGTGATAATATTAGCAAGATAATCAAAAGTGGAGCTAATTGCACCTTTAAATTTATATCTTCTTAATATTTATGCCAACTCAATCTAGAATCAGCAGCTTGGATATTTTGAGTTTAAACATACATAAAAGCTCATAAAGACCATTTTGGGGTGGATCATAGGCATTAAAAAAGGTGCAATATGCACCTTTTTTATAAAATCATCGAAAAGATGATTAGGTATTAGCCACGGCCTTCAGCGATTGCTGCTACTGCTGCAATTTGCTGTGCTTCGTGCTCTTGCTGCTCTTGATGGTCGCCAGCATCCATTAATTCGTTGCTAATTAGACCCGCTTCAATTTCACGAAGGGCGATTACAGTCGGTTTATCATTCTCAGGTGCTACTAGAGGTTCTTTACCATTAATCTGTAATTGACGAGCGCGACGTGCCGCCATTAATATTAGGTCGAAACGGTTACCAACCTGTTGTACAGCATCTTCTACGGTTACGCGTGCCATGCAGGAACTCCCAGTGAATTAAGTCTAAAAAATGACGAGAAACTATACTTTATTTTTGCCTACTTAACCAGCAAATCTTTCATAATTACGTTGTTTTTTGCTGCTTGCTTTGTTGAACGGAGTCTTTCTGCACGAACAATTGCGTGAAGATCTTCTAATGCAGTCGAAAAATCGTCATTAATAATAAGGTAATCATACTCATTATAGTGTGACATTTCAGCTTCTGCTTCAGCCATTCTGCTTGCAATAATTTCGTCGCTGTCTTGACCGCGGCTATTTAGACGACGCTCTAACTCTTCACGGCTTGGAGGCAGGATAAAAATACCACGCGCATCCGCAATTTGTTCTTTTATTTGACGCGCACCTTGCCAATCGATATCGAGGAAAATATCAATACCGCGAGCAAGTGTTTTTTCAATCGTTACACGAGATGTGCCGTAGTAATTACCGAATACTTCAGCCCATTCAAAAAACTCATTGTTTTCGATTTGTTGTTTGAAGTCTGTTACAGGGATGTAGTGGTAATGAATGCCGTCAACTTCACCAGGACGAATTGCTCGAGTCGTGTGAGATACAGACACTTTCATATCGCTGCTTGGGTTTGCATCTAGAAGTGCTTTGATAAGACTTGATTTTCCTGCGCCACTTGGAGCGGATACAATAAATAGAGTGCCTTTACGTGCCATGGTGAGCCTTTGATTAGCGTTAAAAGCGGCCCAAGATAGCATAAGTACAAGGAAGAATTAAACTGCTTTCATACTTTACTCTGTCACAATACACAAAAAAGTGCTGGAAACTGTTAGTAAAGTAACTTAATGGGAGTGTGGGGTCGAGGACAGATTGATTAAGGCAATGCCGACAGCGATAAATAACATGCCGATCCAAACTTTAGTATCGAGGTGCTGTTTGTAGATTAAGCTCGACATATAGGTCACCAAAATAATCGCTAATCCAGCCCATGATGCATGCACAATTCCCACGGGTAAGTTTTTAACGGCTTGCCCTAAAAATAAAAAGGCGAGTAGGTGGCCAAAGATAACAATGACGCTGGGCCAGAAGTTGCTAAACCCATTGGTCGCTTTCAGTGCTACGTGTGATGTTGCTTCTGCTAATACGCCTAATAAAAGAAATAACCAACCCATAACGCTACCTGCTCACTCTGATTTATATAAAATTTTATGCTTTAAAAACGCCTCCACATACTTGCGGTATGTGAAGGCGAATATAACTCGATTATTTGTAAACGCTTACTTATCGAAATGAATGACAGTACGAATACTTTCGCCTTTGTGCATCAATTCAAATGACTCGTTAATATCTTCTAAGCCCATCGTATGAGTAATGAAATCGTTTAGCTTGAAGTCACCTGCCATGTAGCGTTCTACAATTTCTGGTAACTCTGAACGACCTTTCACACCACCAAATGCAGAACCGCGCCATACACGACCTGTTACTAGTTGAAATGGACGGGTTGAGATCTCTTTGCCCGCACCGGCTACGCCGATAACAATCGATTCACCCCAACCTTTATGGCAGCATTCTAATGCCGAACGCATGACGTCAACGTTACCGATACATTCGAATGAGTAGTCAACACCACCGTCCGTTAATTCAACGATCACGTCTTGAATTGGTTTGTCGTAGTTTTTCGGGTTAATGCAATCTGTTGCGCCTAATTGACGGGCCAGTTCGAACTTGCTTTCGTTAATGTCGATAGCAATGATACGACCTGCTTTTGCCATTTGAGCGCCGATAATCGCAGAAAGACCTATACCACCTAGACCAAATACAGCCACTGTGTCGCCTTCTTGTACTTTGGCAGTATTAAGTACCGCACCCATACCGGTAGTTACACCACAGCCTAATAGACAAACCTCTTCTAATGGTGCTTCTTTGTTTACTTTTGCTAATGAAATCTCTGGTAATACTGTGTATTCAGAAAACGTTGAGCAGCCCATGTAATGGAAGATTGGTTGACCGTCTTTGTAAAAGCGCGTCGTGCCATCTGGCATTAGGCCTTGACCTTGAGTTTCTCTAATTTTTTGACAAAGGTTAGTTTTACCTGATTTACAGAACTTACATTCACCACATTCTGGAGTGTAAAGTGGGATGACATGGTCGCCAACTTCAACACTTGTTACGCCTTCACCAATTTGTTCAACGACACCGCCACCTTCATGACCAAGAATCACTGGGAAGATACCTTCTGGATCATCTCCTGACATAGTGAATGCGTCTGTGTGACATACGCCTGTTGCGATAATACGCACTAATACTTCACCTGCGCGGGGTAACATCACATCAACTTCTTCAATAGAAAGTGGTTGGTTAGGGCCCCAGGCAATAGCCGCTTTTGATTTAATAAATTTGTCAGTCATGTTGTTCTCTCTAATTTATACTGTCAGTTGGGAGGTAACACTGAGGTCCCTCGTTTTGTTGGAGCCATTATAGTTATTTCTCAGATATTGATAATCCCATAAAATAGTAAATTACTTTTACCATGTGGTAATAATATATGGGTATTAGTAGTGATTAGGTTAAAATTGAAATCGAATAGTTGGTATGTTGGGTTATTACGGCGAGGTGATTTTATTTATCATAAAAAAGCCTGATATTGTTATCAGGCTTTTCATACATTAATTAACTTGACTGGGCGCCATTTAATTAAGCAAATTTCTTTTCTAAGTGCGCAATGATGTCACTTGATTCATACATCCATTGTACTTGACCATTTTCTTCAATACGTAGGCAAGGAACTTTACGTTTACCGCCTTGTTGCTCGAGTTCGTTACCAAACGTAGCATCATTTTTCGCATCACGTACGGTGATATCTAAGTTTAAACGCTTCATGCTACGACGTACTTTTACACAAAATGGGCAAGCTTCAAATTGGTAAAGTGACATGTTATTGATCTCGCTATCAACTTTTGCTTGTGCATCAGCTGGGCGTTTCATGCTTTTTGGCGTGAAAATGAAATTAAGCGTTAAAATTAGACGGCCTAGTAGCCAGCGAACAACTTTCATGAATAAGTACCTTGTGAAAATGGGGTGAGTTTTTCGGTATGCTAACACATTTATAGCCCGTAAGGCGACGCTCAGCACGACTCTTGCTGTATATCTGCAAGAGGGTTAGGCGCAGACCTAATTAGTTATTGTTTATAATCAGGCTTATATGCAATGTGATTGCGCGGTGACACTGTGACTAAGCACGGCGTTTTCTAAATGCGTAGATACCTGCGCCATAGAGAGTTTTGAAAAATACTGGCCAAGTACCTAAATTGGCTTTTGGCTGCTGCTGTTTAGCAATACGCGCAAGCTGGGCTTCGTACCACGTAATGTTTAACATCGCGATGCGATCAATGGCTTTAACACCTGTAGTTAAGTTCGGTAAACTAATCTTGTGGTCATCAGATGCCATTAGTTTATTCGGCAACTGGGTATCTAACGACATTGGGCGTGCTAATCCAATAAAATCTGTTGCGTTACTTTGTAGTGCAGAAAGCATAGCTTTACTTGAACGAAAACCACCAGTCACAACTAATGGTGTATCGGTAATAGCACGCACCTTTTCAGCATAAGCAAGGAAGTAAGCTTCACGCGCTAATGTTGATTTCTTCACTTTGTGACCGGTCATCGTTGGGCTTTCATAGGTACCACCACTGATCTCGATTTGATCGATGCCTGCATCAGATAATGCTTTGACTACTTGCATGGATTCTTCTTCGGTAAAACCACCTCGCATAAAATCGGCAGAATTCAGTTTAATACCAATCGGGAATGTGTCGCCTACTTCGGCACGTATTGCTTGATAGATTGATAATACAAAGCGCATGCGGTTTTCAATGCTGCCACCCCATTGGTCGTCACGTTGATTATGACGTGGAGACAGGAACTGGTTAACCAAGTAACCATGTGCACCGTGAATTTGTACACCTGTAAAGCCGACTTTCTTAGCTAATTTGGCACTGGTTTGGAATTGGCCAATAATATTCAAGATCTCTGATTCTGTCAGTGCGCGCGGGGTATTAAACCCTTTTTCTAAACCGTTCGTCAGTGCGATCGCCGACGGTGCAACAGGTTCTGCATTAATAAAATTCGGAGTTTGTTTACCGGGGTGATTTAACTGCGCCCACAGTTGGGTATTGTTAACACTGCCTTGTTGAGCCCAGCGTTTAAACTCAGTTAAATCACTCTGTTCATCTAACACTACTTGCTTTGGTTCGCCTAATGCATTGCGATCAACCATGAGATTACCGGTCATTGATAATCCTAAACCACCGAGAGCCCAAGCGTGATAAAGTGTCGCAAGCCCCGGTAATGGGTTATGCTCGGCATCACTAAGTTGCTCGCTCATTGCTGACTTAAATAAACGGTTTTTAATAAACGTGCCATTTTTTAAGGTAAAACCTTGTTGTAATGTAATTGCTTTTGTCATTATCAATCCTGCTTTAAATAATTAGACCGGTCGTCTTAATTCGGGGCTTAAAAAAGCGATATTACAATTCGACTGATAATATCGCTGTTTGCGTGTTCGTTAGCTAGTTGGCTTTTAAAATGTCATCAAAAATGAAATCAGTGATCTGAGTAAGATTATCGGTATTACCGGCGATCTTCATTTCGATTAAACTGCCTTCCCATGCTGTCCACATTAATGTCGCCAACTGTTTTGCGGGTAGGTCGGTACGGATCAATTGCTGTGCTTGCGCATCGCTGATTAATCCTGATAATAATTGGTTTAATGCCTTCACCGAACGCTGCATTGCTTGTTGGCATAATACACTTGAATCACCAATGTCGTTAGCAACACTCGCTACCAAGCAACCTTGCTTGCCTTGTTGCTCGCTGTATTTTTGGCGAGCTTTTTCGAATAGCGCACGCAATTTTTCAATTGGGTTCAGGTTTGTGTTATCCAATAGCGGTTGAATTTCTTTTGCATTGGCGTGCATATCGGCTTCGATAAGCTCGGCAACAAAAGCTTCTTTGCTATTAAAGTAATTATAAAAGGACCCTTTCGGTACTTTAAGTTCATCTAGGATCTGTTTTATCCCAGTGCCGTGATAACCGTGTTGAGAGATATGCTTGATACCAACTTCAATCAGGGCTTCGCGAGTATGTTCGTTTTGTTTAGGTCTTGGCATTTGGTCATTCTATGACCGATCGTCTTGAAATGCAATCGTTAAAGATCGAGTGTAAATATAATTTCTTTATTTTGCGCCGCCTAACTAATTCCTATCGGCTGAAGGCTTGGAAGTATGAATTGATCATTTTCATGAACAACCTCATTAGCTATTTTGTAAGTTGCTGTAAATTAACTGTAAGTTATTGGTAAATTCATCGGGATATACTTGTGGCTGGATGGTGGCTGTGGTTAATTAAGCCCGTATATTGATACTATATAAAAGTAGGTATGAATGTACTTTCCATTCATTCAGGAGTAAGTATGAAACAAATCAATAAAATAATGCAAGTATTAGTCATTGCCTTAAATGGCTCATTTATCGGCGCTATGATTTTAATTGCAATTGTTTTAGTGCCATTTTGGCAACTTTCTGAACCGCAATTATTCTTAGATTGGTTTTCAACTTATGGACATCTCATCGGTAGCGTAATGGTACCATTTGGACCCGGCGTTCTTATTTTGGCTATTTTAACGTGTTGTTTAAGCACTGAAAATAGAAAGTTATGGCTCTTAACTATTATTTTTATGCTGGCGAATATGTTGTATTATCCAATTTACTATGTGCCAACAAATACTTCATTTGCAGAGCAAACAATTGATGTTGCTCGAGTAAGTAATGAGCTATCAACTTGGCTAACGTTACATTGGCAAAGAATATTTTTTGCTATTGCAGCTTTAGTTACTTCGATTTTGGCTGTGACCAAAAAATCAATCAAGTAATATCCCACAAATAAGAATAGGTGTCGGTCGAACGACACCTATTTACTCATCTTAACGCTTACTCTGCTGCCATTTATCAACAACCAGCGCTGCAATCAGATCGCCTTCGACATTCACTGCGGTTCTGAATGTATCCAGTGGACGTTCGATAATCAGTAAGATCGCAATACCTTCGAGTGGAATACCTACAGCTAGCATCACTAACTGCATACCAGACATAGAACCCGATGGCATACCCGGTGCACCGACTGACGATACCATTGCCATAATAAAAATCATCACGATGCCAGTTGTACTTAAATCAATACCAAATAATTGCGCAAGAAAGATAGCGGCCACACCTTCAAACAAAGCGGTGCCATCCATGTTCATGACAGCGCCAAGGGGTAATACAAAGCTGCTGGTACTTTGTGATACACGCAGATCTTTTTCTGCAGCTTGCATTGATAACGGTAGCGTTGCAGTACTTGATGAGGTCGCAAATGCCATCGCCAGTGGTGCAGATATGGCTTTAAATAAGGTAGTAAATTTAATGCCTGTAAATATTTTTGCTAATACAGGCAAGATAATCACGCCATGGATCAGCGTCAGTACAAATACCAGTAAAGCGAATAATGCTAACTGACCAAATAAACCGGAATTCCCGGTAACAGTAAATTCAAACACGATGGCAAACACAGCAATCGGTGCGAGACTAATTATACTTTGGACTAACTTATTTAACCCTTTATTCAAGCCCGCAATAACATCAAATACCACATGGTGTTGTGGCAGTGACCGCAATAGCGACACTGAAAATAACAGCGAGAATAAGACAATGGCTAATAAATTGCCGCTAACCAAGGCTGCGAAAGGATTTATCAGTGCCATGGCGAGTAGTTTTGCGGCAATACTTGACCCAGTGACAGACTCCTGATCAATAAGTCTGATGTGATCTGCAACCGTAACAGGCTCGACTAAGGGTTGCCATTCTGGCATTAGCATTACTGCACCAAGCCCTAAGCTAATAGCGATAATCGAAGTCAGGCTATAAAAAATGAGTGTACTTACACCCAAGGTTTTTAATTTTAGCGTGGAGCCTATGTTGGTCATGCCTTGCATTAAAGACAGCATCACCACCAACCCGATGACCATTTTTAGCAAGCCGATATAGGTGATCTTTCCTAGCAAGATCAGTTGATACCAAGTTTGTTCGGTAATATTGGCGACTGTTGGCATGATAGTGGCAAAAAACCAAGCCAAAATAGCGGCAGTCAGTAATTGCAGCGGCAATGAACGCTTGATCGTGGATAACATAATCTTTCTCGTTAGCGTTACTGGGTATCAGTAAATGAGGCGCGATTATATTGGAGTTATTCGACAATGATAATTAGCTTGATAAGCAAATCACTTTTACTGATTGGTAATAATGTAGGTTTATTGCAGGGAATAACTTATAATTGTTACCTAACTGTAGAATAAGAGAGTGTATAGATGAGTGATTGGTCTGGTGTTAGTGAGTTTGTTGCGGTTGCTGAAACCGAAAGTTTTACTGCGGCGGCAAAGCGTTTAGGGATCTCTACAGCGCAGGTTAGTCGACAAGTTTCTGCCCTTGAAGAACGGTTATCGGCAAAATTATTTTATCGTACTACACGCAAAGTATCGGTGACAGAGGTGGGGGGGATTTACTATCAACATTGCCGTCAGGTCATGGATGGGTTAGCAGATGCAGAACGTGCGATCACCAATTTACAAAGCACACCAAAGGGTAAGTTAAAAATCACTGCGCCTATTACCTATGGTGAGCGTAGTGTCGCGCCGTTAGTAAATGATTTTGTGACGCAATACCCTGAATTAGAAGTGCAGTTGATACTATCGAATCAGCAAATTGATTTAATCGATGAAGGTTTTGATTTGGCGATCCGCTTGGGTCAGTTAGGCGATTCATCCATGATTGGTAAACGATTAGCGACCCGAAAACAATATGTTTGTGCTGCGCCTGAGTATTTAAGTGCATTTGGTGCGCCGCATAGCTTATCTGAATTAGATCGTCATAATTGTTTGTCAGGGACACTGGATTATTGGCGTTTTCAGGAAAAAGGCAAAGCGCGTAATATTCGCGTGAAAGGTAATTTTAGTTGTAATAGTGGCCCGGTATTAGTGGATGCGGCGCTAAAAGGCGTAGGTATCGTGCAATTGCCGGATTATTATGTGCAGGAATACATTAATCAAGGTCAACTCATTGAATTACTACCGAACTACCGTGAACCAGATGATGCGGTATGGGCGTTATACCCACAGAATCGTCATTTATCCCCGAAAGTACGTATGCTGGTAGACTATTTAGCGAAAGAACTAGCAATAAACTAGCAATCGGAAAGTGATTGTCTAGGGTATAGAACAGACGTGATTAAATTCTTCACTATTATTGGCGGAGTAAAGATAAAGGAAGTTGTCTTTACGCTCAACCTTATAATCGATTGAAAAACCTTTATATAATAATTGATCATTATTAATCACATCATCAGAATGCTTTTTTTTAAAATGTAAATCGTTGAAAACCATCGATAAATTATTACCGTTTAGAATATATTCACCAATAAAGAGTAGTTCTACTGTTTCTGTGAGGCCGTTTTTATCCTTGACCAACATTCTATCTTTAATATAAAAACTACTCTTAGAACTAAAAGTATAAAGCATTGATTCATTTATCATTTCGTATTTTGAGTATGCATTACTTGGGAATCTAATTTTTTGGAAATTACACTTCCATTGACTACCGATCAAAACTAAATCTTGTGTTATCAAACTTTTACCAAGCAATATAAAACATAAAATGGCATATATAATGATCAGTTTAACTAAATATGATTGCATTTATTCACCACTCTACTATTTAATTTTCTTACTATTGTCGAATATAAATTTAAACAGCTAAGAATATGAATTAAGAATTTACGTTATAATATATTATATATAATTTTATTGCTTGTTCGTAGCTATGCTGACGAAGTGAAGCTCTATAAGTATCTAATTTAATATAGGACTTTAATGATTCACAAACAGCAATCAACCCAAAATAATATAGCCATAGATGTAGAGATGCGTGCTATCACTTGCCTTACTTCAGGCGTTACAGTGAATATGCGCCCTTTACCTTTTAGAGTGTTAATGTATTTATTCAAAAATCAAGATAAATGCATTTCTAGAGATGAACTGTTCGAAGTGTGCTGGCAAGGCGCAGTTGTTTCTGAGCAATCATTAACGAATACGATTTCTTATATAAGAAAGACGATAAAGAAACTAGAGTCTAATGAGTTGAAACTCAAAACCATTAGTAAAAAAGGCTACTCATTGGTAATTACTTTGAATAATGAATTACCTGGAAATTGTCTTAATGGGTCAATTGTAGATGGAGCTGAAGAGTCAAGTAAAGCACAAGAATCAAGTAAAGTACAAGAGTTAGATGATTCTTCTGATGACAGTGATAAAAAGAATAACGCTAATCGTGAGTTGTTAAACGATAGCAAAAGAATAAGCTTACCATCAATTAGGGGGAGCTACAGAAGAGGGCTCTGGCTTGTTGTTAATATAGTGTTTATATCGACATTAATCTTTTTAATCGCAAAGAATAATATGAGTAACGCTTCTTTTATGGATATAAAAAACTATCAACGCTATGAACTGGATAATATTGATATCTACATTAGTGATCTTGATGCATTACTTGTTGGCAGGGAGTTTAGAAAAGACCTAGATGGTTCAAACCTAAATTTATGTGATATAAATAAGGTCTATATTAGGGTTTATTCCTCGCCATACGATAACGCTAACATCGCGATGAGTGCTTTTATCATAACCAATAAGGGCGAAAGTTTGAATATTATTAATTACAAACTAGTGGAGGAGGAACTCTACAGCTCAATCGTTGAATCAATTGCAAGTGACGATTTGTGTCATGGTTCTATCAATATCCCATCAGTCTTTTAAAATGTGATTATTTCAGTCTAAAATAATTCATATCACACTAAGAATTGCCTTAAACGTTGATTTTTTTATAATAAAAATATAACCAAAATGAAAAACTGCATGTGCTTTAGTTTGGGGTGATTATTTTTAGTTGTTATTATACAGTTGCTTACGTCTAGTTTTTGTTATTGTTTATTAAATTATAAACATATTTCATTCTTGTTTATTTTTTAGTTAAATTTAACTTTATTATGATGCCTGATTTAGATTGAAACTTAGATTAAAGGTAAGTAATGAAAGCTGCAATAATATTTACGGCTGTGCTGATGTCGACATTGATGGTAAGTACTGTATCAACTTTTGAACTTAAAGGGTTTTATGTTGATGGTGTAAGCGATATTTCTGTCCGTAACGGTTATCGTATGAATCATCCATTAAAAATTTTCAGGCGAGCACGCGTAAATTCCAAGTATATTCTCTTCAATAGAAAAGTTAGGTGACGTTTCGACAATGGTATTCGTTAGGATCAAATTACACTGTCTTTCAATAGAGTAAGTTGGGAGTTCGAATCTGTGAACTCAGAACTCCCTTTGTTATTACTATGATCTAAAAATCTATTTTTTGAGTGCGACTACAGCAGATTGTAACGATTCTAACTGCGCTTTAAGTGTTGCGACTTCTTGCTCAAGTTCACCTACTCTCGTTGATAATGCACCATGTTCATCAGAACACTGATTCATCGTTTGTACTGCACTATCTGCTATTGCTGCCGAGGTTACTTCACCACTGAATAAATGGGCATAACGACAAGCACTTTGTCCCGGCTCTCTTGCCAGTTTAACGATAAATGGACCTTGTTCATGATTGACAAGTTGTTCCAGTGTCGCTTCAACTTCTTGTACATCATTAAATGGACATTGACGTGCTGAACGGGTTCTTAGTTCGCCAGGGGTTTGTGGCCCACGTAAAAATAGCAAGGTAAGGATCGCTAATTGCTGCGGGTTGAAACGAATTTTACTGAACTCAGTATTACCAAAACGATGGCGAATTTTAGCGCTGCGTTTTCCGCCATGTTCATCATTTACGACTAAACGCTTTTTCACTAAATCATCAACAATGTTTTGTACTTCATCTTGGCTAAGTGAGAGTACAGGCTCTCGGCTGCTTTTTTGATTACAGGCCGAGGTTAATGAGTTTAACGATAGTGGGTAATTATCTGGTGTAGTGTGTTCTTTTTCGATTAACGCGCCTAATACGCGGGTTTCATGTAGCGAGAGTTCATCCATTACCAGTCGATCCCTATTTGAGCTTTAATACCTGAGCGAAAGGCGTGTTTTTCTTCTCTTACTTCACTCACTGTGTCGGCGATTGCGACTAAATCTTTGTGGGCACTACGGCCAGTGACGATAACTGTTTGATCAACTGGGCGATTACGAATAGCGCTGAGTACTTCTTCCAAATCTAAATATTGGTAACTGAGCATGTAAGTCAGTTCGTCTAAAAGCACCATTTTAAGATCAGGGTTAGCTAACATGGCTTTAGCATGAACCCATGCTGCTTCTGCAGCTGCGATATCTGCGGCTTTATCTTGCGTATCCCAAGTGAAGCCAGTTTTCATTGCGTGATAAGGCATGTCAGGACGTACTTGCTGGATGAATTTTACTTCCCCCGCTTCCCATGTACCTTTAATAAATTGCACAACACCCGCATTAAAACCGTGACCTATACAGCGAATGACATTACCAAAACCTGCACAGGTTTTACCTTTACCATTACCTGTCATTACGATCAAAATACCACGTTCTTCCGTGGCTTTATTGACGCGTTTGGCGACTGTATCTTGGATCTTCTGCATTTTTTGTTGATGTTTATCTTGGTTATGTTCTTCCGTCATTCTGCATTCCTTTCATGCCTTGTGCTATTAACTTTAGTGTAAGGCTTTTATGACTAAATGGAAGTGGGGAAATTAAAAATCACCATTAATTAGTTTTTGATAAATCTGGTCTTTTAAGGCAAGTCGACGGTTTTTTAATTCAATAAAATGGCTATCTGTGGTGGGAATGTCACTGGCTTCAAGGCCGTAAATATGATGGTCGAGTTTGTGATATTCTTTGGCTAGGGCGGCAAATTCGGGGTCATCGCTTTTTAGTTTGGCGATATCAATGGCGTGTTCAGGAAATTCATGGTTTAACGGGTGTTTTTCATTTTGCATTATTATTGCCTTAAGTGATGAACGAGTTCTTTCAGTGTAGTCGAACTCGTTCATTGCGGCACCTAATGTTGGACTTGTTCTTGATGCCAATGGTCGAGACGTGGCGTAAGCATTATCACTAGGAATATTATCGATAAACTACCCATTAATACAATTACAGCATACGGTGCGGTCAGCTCTGTTTGTTGAATCAATCCTGCGAGTAGTGCTGCGCCACTCATTTGGATACAACCTAGCATTGCCGCTGCCGTACCAGCGCGTTCGCCAAATGCGGCTAACGCCATACTGGTTGCTGGACCGAGTAATAATGCAAAGCCAATACAGAGCAACATCATAGGTAACATAAAGGCGAACGCGGCAGCCATACCTGCTGTCGGTCCCCAATGTTGCACGGCCAATTGCAGTGCCGCGGATAATAATAACGCGATAAAGGCAATGATAACGGTTGGACGATTACCGAAGCGTTTGATTACTGTAGGCGCCGCAAAACAAGCGGCGATATTGACGATAGCATTTAGACCAAACAATGCACTAAACTCTAGTTCTTCGACACCTAAATGACGGATTAACCAGTCTGGTGCATAGGACACATACGTTAGGATTGATGCCATACCCACCATACAAGCGATAGCGTAAAACATGAAGTGCGCATCGTATAATACCGGCTTAAAGCGAGACCAGTGGTACAGCGAACCGGATGTATCAGTATTATCTGGACGTGTTTCTGGTAATTTGTTGATAATAATAGTTAATATCAACAATCCGTATAGCATCATAAAAACAAAAGTTGAGCGCCAACCAAATTGCAGCGCCAATAAGCCACCTAGCGTCGGTGCAAGTGCAGGTATAACACAAATAACGCCATTTAAATAACTGTAATAATGCGCGCCTTTTTTAGAGTCAAAGCTGTCACGTACTGCACTAAACACTACGATTGATACAGCACACGCGGCGATACCTTGTAGTACTCGTGCTATTTGTAACCAGTGAAATTCAATCGCGCCTGCGGCAAGGATACTGCTTAAGCAATACAGCATAACACCACCGATTGCGATTGGACGACGACCAAAACGGTCTGCCAGTGGCCCAATTAATATTTGTCCGATGCCCATGGCAAATAAGAATAAAATTAATGTAGATTGAACTTCGCTAGACGACACCTGAAATTCTGCTGCCATTGTCGGCATTGAAGGCAGGTAGATATCGATAGCGAGGGGGCTTAGCACCACCATAGCCATCAAAATAGGTAATATATTTCGGCGCATTGTTATTCTCGAATAAAAGGCATGGATTAATGTGGAGCAGTTTACGTAAAGCATGATATGAATGGAAGTGGTATAATTTCAGGACTGAGTTTCCATTTAGGAATATCTTATGAATTTAGATAATCTTGCCAAGATAGATCTGAATCTCTTGGCTATTTTACAGATTTTACTTGAAGAAGAGAGTGTAACCCGCGCAGCGCATCGCTTACACTTAAGCCAGTCGGCATTGAGTAAAAGTTTAAACCGGCTACGTGATACCTTGGGTGATCCGTTATTTTTACGTACTGCCCATGGTTTAAAGCCGACGGCGCATGCTTTGCAATTAAAAGCGCAATTACCGACGATATTACAGGGCTTGTATCATCTCTGCTTACCGCCGAGTTTTATTCCCGAAAATAGTCATCGCCAGTTTTCGTTTGCTATGCTTGAAAGTGCCTATGAAACTTTACTACCTCATTACATTGGGCCAATATTATCGCAAGCACCTAAGCTGAATTTAGGTATTTATGATTGGAATGAAAAATCATTATTAGACTTGCAGCAAGGACAAATTGATTTTGGCATTACGGCCAGGGAGTTGCACCCCACGGCCGATGTTCGCCTCAATAATTTACCTGAGGGGATTGCGCATCAGCGTTTGTTTACCGATAACCAGGTGTGTTTAATACGCGAAAATCACCCTATGTTAGCAAGTATTAATGCAGGGCATTGGGATGTTGATGCTTATTTGAGTATGTCGCATGTACAGGTTCGCTGCGAAGGTAATGATTGGTGGTTATTGGATTATCAATTAGCTGAGTCAGGGTTGCACCGTCATATTTGCGCAACCTTACCGGATTTTTACGGTGCCGCCAGTGTCTGTGCGCACAGTGATTTAATTTTTACTTTACCGTCGAGTTTTGTCTCGCATGCACAAAAGTTATATGGCTTGGTAGAATTGCCTTTGCCGATAGATTTTTCTTCATTGGTCTATGTATTGTTGTGGCATGAACGTAATAATGATGAACCGGGGCATAAGTGGGTCAGAGATACTATTTGCCAGAGTGTTGCGAAAGAGATGGGTTAATACCTAATATTGATTCAAAGGTGCATTACAGCGTTTGTCTGCTCACATAGGCGATACTACAAAGTTCACTAATCGTTGTTGTATAAGTGGTTGTAGCAATATATTTATTTTGCATGGTGAATATTATTGTTTTTGTATGATGAGTAGGGGGATGGATTAGTAATAGCTAAGTTGAAGTACAGAGAGTGAACTTGATAAAATTCAGAGCTAAAACTATTACAGAATTGATATCGTAATATGGGGTGGAGATTAACAGGTTGAATATATTGTGAAAAGATGTATGGGAATACATTGTTAGCATAATACTTTGTTTTATTATTAACTGAGAATTTACGGTTGCAGAATGTTCAATTTAACATAGACTCTCCAATGTGATTTAACATTTATATCACATTTAATTTTGGATTAATTAGTTAACCGGAGGTACACATGAAAAATTTAAATCTTGTTCAATATGTTTGTGTATCTTTTGATCATACCAGTCTCATGATGGCCGTTCATCACGCCTTCGTGATCTGTTCCGATCGAAACCCTGGCACCAATAACTAACGAATCCGTACCCTTAAAGGCTGCGGGAAAATGGCAGCTTGATAGGATGATAACCTCATTAATATCTCTAGAAAGCCGAATTACTTCACGCCATTTCCCCCAGTATTTTTTATATACCAAAACTATATACTGGAGAATTATTATGCGTCATTCACTTTATTTACACCTTGCTGTTTTTTTTGTTAGAGCCGATATACGTCGTGAAGAACGCGTGTGGCTAGCAAAAGTTCGTCGTGCTACCAGCGAGATCCCATTGGGTAATGCTTATCTGTTAAAGGATATTGGACTTAATGCCGATGGTCGTCCACTTTGCAGTTCGGAACCACGTAATGTAACTGCTAAACGTCAAGTGCGTCATCTACGCCGCGCTTGCCGATTGAAAAGAGCAACGTAATGATAGGGGCTAGGCTGTGTGTGCAGTTTAGCCCCGCACCTTTATTGAAGATTTACTTCGAATTAAAATAATAAAATATAACTTATTGAGGTCTGTTAGCGTTCAAGCGCTGCCGAACCATCTTCGTTGAAATGCAGCTTTGCTTTACACTGACTTATTAACTGTGCGGCATAAGAAGGTGAGACTGAGCGTAAGTTGCCTTTTCCTGTGTGGAATGAAGGTTCCCAAACTCTGTCTTTGTATCGACCCGTTTCCATAAATTCCACTACTACTTTCATAACGTACCTCTATATTGTTGGTCTTGCTGGTTTCCAATTACGAAGCGATTATCGTCTGGTAATGGTTATTCACGTAACTATTAATATAATAAATATGCGACAACTTCAAATATAATTGGCCCTTATTTCAAATGAAACTAATGGCTTTTTTCTTATACTTTTATTGATATATACAGTCGTCATTATTTTATATTAATGGCGCAGACAATTATGCTTGTCATTACAACTCGCTAGCGTCTGCTGACTGACACAAGAGAAATTAGCAACTAAACTATTAGAAATATACCCATTACGATCACAATTTACCGTTCCTGGTATGTGTTAATACAACACATTTGGGAGGAGGGTTAGTATGAGAGATAATTCTGCCATCGAAGCGTATCGTAAAGACCATGGACTGGAAAAACTCACTTATCACACGGTTGAAGAGATTCAGTCAGGGCATTTTGATTTAGACAAAGCGCAATATTTTCTGGTCTTTCAATCCCGTATCAACAACGAATTACTGAATCACAAGGTTATTACTGCTAACCCCTATACGCAGTGGTTTCGCGATGCGTCACTCAATGATGCACAGATTAAACAGCTAATTGTGCAATTCTCGGTTTTTTCCAATCAGTTTTTGGTTGCACAACTGGAGAAAATGCTGAATGCCGAAACCATTGAAGAAATGCGTGCCTCGAAAGAAATTTTAGCTAATGAAATCGGGGTTGTGTATAAGAACCCAAAGCGAAATCGTGCTACGCAATTAACGCAGGATGAACGTGATTTTGGTGATATCGAAGGCAGTATTGATGGTGGTGCTTTCCATTTTAAAGCCGCACATTTTGAACTGTTAAATCAATTAGCCGATTATTTTGGTATCGCATTTAATCAAATTGGACGACGCCAGTTTGGTTCTGCCAAGACTTTATTCTTTTGTGATGAATTGGTGCGACTTTACGGTTCGCCAAGTTACGCCACGTCAACGGCGGCTTCTTATGCTGTAGAGAATTGGGCTGCAGCAGGGTTTTGGGATGAGCTGGTCTCTGGGTTTAATCATTATCGCCAAACGAGAAACCTGAAAGGTTTACCGCTGACCTTTTTTACCTGGCATGCAAAACTTGAAGCCAACCATGCGAATCATACTCAGGAGGAACTCGAGGCTTATTATTTTAATAATGACGTTGATGAAGACCATTTTATCGTTAGTGGTAACGAAATGCTTGATGGTGTGTATACGTTTTGGCAAGGGCTTGATGAAGAAAGAAAACGCATTCATTAAGGCGTTTAATTTGGATGTTAGTCTGCATCAGGCTGTAGTTCTGGCGCGGCGTCGTTAAATGCAGGCAATTGAATACAGTGCTGATAAATACGGTTGATTGCGGGATAGGGGGCCATATCAAGTTTAAAACGCTGTGCATTGTAAACTTGGGGGATCAAATAGACATCTGCCAAGGTAATTTGGTCGTTGTAGCAATAGTGAGTACTCTCTTTTTTTGTTAGTAATGTTTCTACGGCTGCGAATCCTTTTGCTAACCAGTGATGATACCAGACCATTTTTTCGGTACCGTCACAGTCGAAGTTTTCCTCGATATACTGTAATAGCCGCAAGTTATTTAGTGGGTGTATATCGCATGCAATTATCTGCATCAATGTACGTACATAGGCACGTTCAATTAGGTTTGTTGGTAATAAAGCTGGTTGCGGAAAAGACTCTTCCAGATATTCGATAATGGCCCCTGATTGGGTGATTATTTGTGGTTTATGTTCTGCCTCAGCGATATCAAGGCTTGGAACCAGACCTTGTGGATTAATATTAAGATATTCGGCTGAGTGCTGCTCCCCACCATTATGAACTAAATGGATAGACTCGGTGGTATAACTAATTTTCTTTAAATTTAAGACGATCCTAACGCGGTAAGCTGCCGATGAACGGAAATAGCTATAAAGCTTCATCTTGCAGCACCACCATTTGTTCTATTGCGCCGAAAATGGATTGCCCCGCCTGATCACGCATTTCAATTTTTACTCGGTCGCCATTCTGTAGAAAGGGGGTAGTGATTTCACCTGTGGTTATTTTTTCCAGCATTCTTTTTTCTGCTAGGCAGGATGAGCCAACCGTTCGGTCACAATTAGACACTGTGCCCGAACCAATAATGGTTCCCGCAGTTAAAGTTCTGGTTCTGGCTGCGTGGGCAATTAAGCGGGGGAAATCAAATGTCATATCAGTGCCTGCATCGGGCGAGCCGAATAATGCATCATTGAGATAACTGTACAAAGGTAAATGTAACTTGGCTCCGTCCCATGCCTCGCCGAGTTCATCAGGGGTAACTGCAACGGGAGAAAATGCGGTGGAGGGTTTGCTGTGAAAAAATCCAAACCCCTTAGCTAATTCACTGGGGATCAAGTTACGCAGTGATACATCGTTGACTAAAGTAATTAATAAAATGGTATTACTGGCCGTGGAGGTATTTACGCCCATGTCGACATCGCTAGTGATCACCGCTACTTCACCTTCAAAATCCAATCCCCAAGCTGGGTCTATCAGTGGGATATTGTCATTGGGGCCTAAAAAACTGTCGCTGCCGCCTTGGTACATTAACGGATCAGACCAAAACGATGCCGGCATTTCAGCCCCTCTGGCTTTACGCACTAACTCGACATGATTGACGTAAGCGCTGCCGTCAATCCATTGATATGCTCTGGGCAATGGCGATTCTAATTGGCAATTTGAGAACTGAATAATACCGTCTAATTCCCTGTTATTTAATCGCGTATATTGTGCTTGCAGTTGGGGCTCGACAGCTGGCCAGTTTTCTAATGCCCATTGTAAACTTGTCGCTATCGATGAAGTACACACTGCGGTTTGTAAGTCTTTACTCACTAGGTGCAGACTGCCATCTCTAGATCCATTTTTTAATGTTGCTAATTTCATTCCAGCCTCTTACCTATGTGTTCGTTAAGTTTTAATTTTTATAATCGGTTTTATAGCGTTATTCTTTCCAGCTATCGACATAACCGTGCCATTCCACATCTTGCATCAGGGACCCAATATCTAAGCCATCGCGAGTATCAATCATTACAGCTACTTCATCTGTTTCTTTTCGCTGTGACTTACAACCTGCGCGATAGGCTTTGGGGTGAGGGCCGTGGGTAAAACCGCAAGGGTGAAAGGTCAACATGCCAGGTTCTATATTGTCGCGGCTAAAGAATTCACCCTGGTGGTAAAAGATAACCTCATCAAAGTCATCATTGCTGTGGTAAAAAGGTACTTTCAATGCCCCCTGATCAGTTTCCATTGGTCTGGGCACGAAAGTGCAGACTACAAATCGATTGGTCACAAACGTTGAATGCGCGGATGGTGGCAGGTGAAAACGATGGCTCATTAACGGGCGAATATCTTGCCAATTAATCCTGACGACAGATACATTACCGTGCCAGCCCACCACATCAAGGGGGTTGAAAGGGTACTCAATAATCGACAGTTCATTAAAACGTTTAAGCACGACTTGCCACGGTTCTTCATTTTGTTGTTGCAAGTAGGCGGCGTCTATTTCTGGGGTGTCCAGTACCGTTTGATCAAATATCGCATGCTGGCCGACGATAGTTTTATCAGGTAAACCATAATAATCATTGGTGGCTTCGATCATCAGTAATGTGATGGGTTCGGCAGGCTCTAAACGCCATAAACAAGCGCGTGGAATTAATATGTAATCGCCTTGTTTGACACTTAAATGGCCATAATCACAAAACAATTCGCCGTGGCCTTGGTGGATAAATAACAGATCATCACCATCTGCGTTTCTGACTAAGGTTTTCATGTTTTCGTTACATTTCCAGAAGCGGATCTGACAATGGGCATTGTGTAACAGTAGCGGTGCATCCCAGGGCGATATTTGCGAGTAGGACAGTGTTAATAGGTTATATGCCCTTGGCCTGTGATTACCTGACCATGCACTCCAGCCAGTCGGTGGATGTTTATGATGTAGGTGTGTTGCGGGTCCATAGAAACCTTCCCGACTGACTTCTCGCTCAAATATACCTTGTTCAGGCAGGTCTGCATGCGCTTGCCGAGAGTAGGTGCCTTTGCGTAGTGGGAAGCTAATTCTACGGATCATATCTTTTCCTCTAGGCACTGTGTTTATTTATCTTTCGTCGAAAGTACACCTCGTACGAGCTGGTCTCTTTCAATGGATTCGAACAAGGCTTGAAAGTTACCTTCGCCAAACCCTTCATCTCCTTTGCGTTGAATAATTTCGAAGAAGATAGGGCCGATTAATGTTTTAGTGAAAATTTGCAGTAGCAGGACTAATTTTCCTGATTCGATATGACCATCAATTAGAATACGATTTTTTCTTAGTTGCTCAATCGCTTCATGATGACCGGGTAAGCGTTCTGAAATCATGTCGTAATAAGTGTCGGGTATATCCATAAACTCGATACCATGCGCTCTTAACGTCGAGACAGTTTGATAAATATCATCTGTGCCTAAGGCGATATGCTGGATCCCTTCGCCGTGGTATTCCTGCAAGAACTCTTCAATCTGCGACTTATCATCACTGCTTTCATTGATGGGAATACGGAGGTTGCCGCAAGGGCTGGTCATGGCGCGGCTGCGTAAACCTGTCATTGCGCCTTTAATATCAAAATAACGTATTTCTCGAAAGTTAAAGATACGTTCATAAAATTCGGCCCACGGATCCATATGCCCACAGTGCACATTGTGAGTCAGGTGGTCGATATAAGTGAGTCCCGCCGATTTAGATGCGTTTTCAGTTTCGCCTGTTAATTCAAATTGTTCCTGATACAGGCGTGTTCTTACATCATCATCGACTAAATACAGCAGACTTTCACCAATGCCATAAATCGCAGGTACACCGAACTCGAGAATTTTACGCTTACAAGGCTTGGCTTCACGGTTTAACGCATGTTGATAGGCTTTATCTGCATCAGTGACTTTAAAGCCCATCGCACAGGCGGAAGGACCATGTTGTTTCGCAAATTCAGAGGCGAAACCGCGACCTTCTGTACTGACTAAAAAATGGATATCACCTTGTTTGAACCAAGTTAACGGGCGTGTTTGATGCCGGGCATGAGGATGAAAACCCAACTGTTGGAAAAGCATGGCAAGCTGCTTTGGATCGGGAGACGAGAATTCGACAAACTCGAAGCCTTCGGTCCCCGCAGGATTACTAAACTGCTGTTTAGTATAATCATACGCGTGGTCCATTTTGACCTCCTTTGCAGACGATAGAGTTGCAAATAAGCCTACAAATTTAAAAGGAACTTAGAGGTAGTATGGACGATTTATCGTGATTCTGCTTTAGTGATGCCTTAAAAGAAAAGAAAGTTTTCGATTAAGGCATCGTTATATTTATTGAATTGCTTAGGCCATCGTTGGTGTTGTATTGACAGTTACTTTTAATAGTTTAGCTGTGTACAGGCTGGTCCAGATGAGACCTAAAATTTGTGAGGGCAAGATAGTAATAATAATATTGGGTGTGCCATTTAAATAATGTGAATAATAACTGACAAATAAGGTGAGTAATAAAGGGGTGATAACTGACGCTGGAATCATAATAAATCGGGGTGTTCGTTTACTCGCACAGATTTGGTCCATAATAAACGTCATGAAAAATCCCAGTAAAGCACTACAGATAAACTGCACTGCTGCAGCTTGGGACGCAATTATAATTCCGTCGGCATAATTGGCATATAACGCCCAGCTGCCATATAACAACCCCGCGATAATACCAGTCACAACCGCTGCTTTTGTGATTCTATTTTTGATTGCATTCATTTTAAAATCCTTTTATAAGCAAACGATCCATTTTAAATAGGTCTGTGAATGGAGTGCGTGATCAGTGATGTTATTTCTTTTTTGGAACCCATGCCCAAATGAATTCAGCATCAACCGGATTATTACCAGCGCTATCTGTAATAACGACTTTTACAGCTGTCTCTCCTTTGTCTGTATTTTTTATATCTGATATTTGTGTTTCGGTTAAGCTTGAAATCGCCTTTAAATCCCCATCTGCGCGACTAATATAATTAATATTCATCGATTTGAGTAAAGGAATACGATCATCAGGAACGTGCATGCCAACTAGAAAACCAGTCGCTGATTCGCCCAATAATGCCGTTGCTGCAGCATGAATGCCACCAATATGATTTTGTACCGTTTCGTTATTTTCGAGTCTTAGTACTGCATTGTTAATATTAAGTGATTCAACTTGAATACCTGCTCGGCCAAAAAATTTAACGGTTTCACCAAACATTGACGATAGCTGTAGTGAACTGATTTCTTTTGGTTGTGCAGAAATTTTATTTACAATTGAACTCAAACTGTTAGTCGCCATTAATTCGATTCCTTATTTGTAGGTCTATATTTTTGTCTAGATATCAAATTTTTCATTTATCTATATAAAATATAAGGATAAACAATGTTTGCCACGGTAGTGTTAACGGAGTGTTAACTCAAACTTATTTACAAAGAGGTATCTTTAGGGGGGGCTTATTTGGACGCGGGTCTTTGTTTGCTGCATTTTAGTGTGATTAGAATCACTAATGATGTGTTACCGACTTAAATGCAATTGCATCGTGATTTATCTGTAATGTTAAGGCTAAATATTGTTAAAGGAGGCGTTAGATAGACGCTATCAGTAAAAGCTGCTAATTTAAAAAACTGTTAAATGGAAAGGATATATTTGAGCGTTCTAGCCTAGGTCCTACAAGTCTTTATTACATTAAATATCGTAATAACTCAGT
>Ga0209291_1000414_pt1 | contig 40938 bp, 36 predicted proteins | sample GOMGulsemesocosm_FD_184633 | JGI IMG/M metagenome (GOLD analysis project Ga0209291, IMG submission 184633) | Methane-oxidizing microbial communities from mesocosms in the Gulf of Mexico - GOM9B Gulf of Mexico (SPAdes) (version 2) | ecosystem: Environmental > Aquatic > Marine > Cold seeps...
CATAAAGCCAAATTAGTCTTTTTTCATTTTATACGATTATATTTGCTTAAATTTTAGTTGAAATATGATGAATTTTGTAGAAGAATTACGTTGGAGAGGAATGCTCCACGATATAATGCCCGAAACCGAAGAGATGCTTTTAAAAGAATCTACTGCTGGTTATATTGGATTTGACCCTACTGGGGATTCACTTCATATTGGAAGTTTAGTGCAAATCATTATTTTAATGCATTTTCAAAGAGCAGGACATACTCCTGTTGCTTTAGTTGGTGGCGCTACAGGAATGATAGGTGACCCTTCAGGGAAATCAGCTGAACGCAACTTATTAAATGAAGAAACTTTAGCAAAAAACATTGCTGGAATTAGAAGTCAGTTAGAGCGTTTTATCGATTTCAATTCTGATATTGCTAACAAAGCTGAATTGGTAAACAATTACGATTGGATGAAAGACTATTCATTCATCGATTTTGCTCGTGATATTGGTAAACACATTACCGTAAATTACATGATGGCTAAAGACTCTGTTAAAAAACGTTTAGGCTCAGAGTCAAAGGTAGGAATGTCATTTACTGAATTTACGTATCAATTATTTCAAGGATACGATTTCTTACATCTATATAGAGAGAAGAATTGTAAAATTCAAATGGGGGGTAGTGACCAATGGGGTAATATCACTACTGGTACTGAATTAGTACGTCGTGTTGCTGGAGGAAAGGCCTATGCTATGACTTGTCCGTTAATTACAAAAGCTGACGGAACTAAATTTGGAAAAACTGAAGGAGGAAACGTTTGGTTAGATCGTAACAGAACATCCCCATATAAGTTTTACCAATATTGGTTAAATGCTTCTGATGAAGATGCAGAAAAGTATGTGAAAATATTTACGTTCTTAGATAAGGAAACTGTTGAAGCATTAATTACTGAGCATAAAGAAACCCCACATTTACGTTTATTACAGAAAAGAGTTGCTGAGGAAGTTACTACAATGGTACACTCAAAAGAAGATTTAAATAATGCTATAAAAGCATCTAATATATTATTTGGAAAATCTACTTCTGAGGATTTAAAAAGCTTAGATGAGCAAACTTTCTTAGATGTTTTTGATGGAGTTACACAAGCTGAAGTAACTCGTGAGGATATTAACAACGGATTGGACATGATAGGTGCCTTAGCTGCAAAAACTGGATTTCTTAAATCTAATGGTGATGCTCGTAGAGCCTTAAAAGAAAATGCAATTTCAGTAAATAAAGAAAAAGTAAAAGAAGATTTTTCTATTACTGCAACTGATTTAATTAACGACAAGTTTGTATTGTTACAACGTGGAAAGAAAAACTACTATGTGGTGGTTGTAAAATAATCATTATCATACTATTTACAATAAAGGCTTTACCTGTAACAGGTAAAGCCTTTATAATTTTCTTACTATTCTCTCGCAAGAAAAGGAGTGTTTTCATTCTTTAGCATCCCTCATTTCTTTTTCTAAATGATCTAGATAGAGTATTCCATTTAAATGATCTATTTCATGCTGAAAGATTACTGCTGTAAACGCTTCAATCATTTCTGAATGATGTGTCCCATCCATTTTGTCATACTCCATTAGTATAGCATAAGCACGAGTTTTAGTAGTATCACTCCTATTAGGGATTGACAAACATCCCTCTACACAGTCTTGTTTTTTATCCGTATACTTTCCTATTTTAGGGTTCAAATACACTTCAAAAGGGAAACCTTCTTTATCAAAACGTTGCACCCAAATAATATTTTTCAATACTCCAACTTGTGGAGCAGCAATCCCTACCCCCATTGAAATACTATCTCGAACAGTTCTGTATAATCTATTTACAAAATGTTTTAGCTCCAAATTATCAGGATTTGCTATTACATTTTTACATTTCATTCGCAATACTATTGAATCTTTTTTATTATTGATTTTCAATACTCGCATTGGTAAAGCGCTATCCAAATCCATAATTAAGGAACGTTCTACCGAAGTAAAACCTAAAGAATCACTCTTTACCACTTTTGATGAGCCTGAACAGCTCACTAATAATAGAGTTAACAGGCTAAATATTATTATGTATCTCATCATTTATTCTTTTTGCTATATGATCAAAGGTATATATATTTTCACTCGAAAAACATATGTAATAAAACTCTTGATTAAAAAAAAGCCCAAAACAATAAATTGCTCTGGGCTTTAAACTAACTAACTTTATGAAAAAGGTAAACCTCCTCACTATACTTAAGACGTATAAACTCTTGATATATTACATTCATTAAGAAACTTTAACAAATTAATACTCTTTTTAACATTTCATAAAGCCATTAAATTACATCCTCTGATGTCAGAATTATCAAAGCGACCTAATATTTCAAAAGAGTTATCTCTATAAACTCTTCCTAAATCTTGTGTAGCTATAAATGAACAAGAGTTAATATTTGCTAAATCTATCACATTTATACCACCAGCTTTATCTGTCTTCTGAATACTTAATGGATCTTCCGTATCTCTTGCCAGTACTCTCATCCACGGAGGGCATTCAAAAACTCCATTTCCTTTAGAATATGCTTGAGAAAGCAACTCTGTCATTCCATATTCCGAATGAATTTCAGAAACACCAAACCCTTCTCTTAACAATCGATGTAGCTCTGGGCGAATAATCTCTTTCCTTCTCCCTTTCATTCCGCCAGTTTCCATCACAATTGTATGCTGTAATTGAAACTGATATTGTTCAACTAAATCTAATAAAGCGAACGAAACACCAATTAACAATACTTTTTGACCTGAATCATTTAATGCAATTAATTTCTCATTAATCTCATCTAAATTATTTAAATAAAACCCACTTTCTGAATGTTTCGATTTTTTAATCAAATCATCTACCATATAAATTAAAGAAGAACCTTCACGCTCTAAATAAGAAGGTAATAGCGCCAATACTACATAATCTTCAATTGAATCATAAAACCGTCTAAAACCATTCAAATAACTCTTTTTATAAATACCTAAATCAGTTATATAATGCTTACTTGTAACCGATCCTGTTGTTCCTGAACTACTAAAACTAATTACTGGTTTTTCTGTACTACTAAGTACTTCACGTGATTTAAAAAAATCAATTGGTAAAAAGGGGATATCTTCGACTGATTTAATATCGCTAGGATGTTTATATAACAAGTCACAAAAAGAACGGTATACTTTATTATTTTCAAATTGAAACTTGAAAATTTCTAAAGTAAGCATATCAAACTCTTTTGCTGATTTTATATTGAATATCTGTTCTTGAAGCATAATCAAATGTAACAAAAAAGCACGCCTATTAAAAGCATGCTTCTCATTTGTATTGTTTTATTATTCCACTAGTGAAAGTATAAATTCCACTACTGGTTAATTTATCATATCAAATCCTGTGTATTTTACTAAACATTCCGGAATTTTTATCCCTTCTGGAGTTTGATAGTTTTCTAATATTCCTGCCAACACTCTTGGTAATGCCAAAGAACTACCATTTAACGTATGAGGTAGGTGTTTTTTATTATTAATATCTTTATAACGCAACTTTAATCTGTTAGATTGAAATGTTTCAAAATTTGATACTGAACTAATTTCTAACCATCTATCTTGAGCTGTTGAAAACAATTCAAAATCATAAGTCATTGCAGATGTAAAACCTGTATCACCACCACATAATCGTAAAATTCTGTATGGCAACTTTAGTTCTGCTAACACATCCATTATATGTTCTTTCATTCCATCCAAAGCTTCATATGATTTTTCAGGATGTTCAAAACGAACTATTTCTACTTTATCAAACTGATGTAATCTATTCAACCCCCTTACATGTGCGCCGTAACTTCCAGCTTCTCTTCTAAAACAAGGCGTATATGCAGTAAAACAAATTGGTAATTCCTTTTCAGAAATTAATTCACCTCTCATTATGTTGGTAACAGGAACTTCTCCTGTAGGTATTAAATATAAATCATCTTGAGCATCATGATACATTTGCCCCTCTTTATCTGGCAATTGTCCAGTAGCTGTAGCCGAAGCTTCATTTACCATATGTGGCACTTGAACCTCAGTATAACCAGCATCAACGTTTTTATCTAAAAAATAAGAGATTAATGCACGTTGTAGCCTTGCTCCTTTTCCTTTGTATACTGGAAAACCAGCTCCAGAAATCTTATTTCCCAATTCAAAGTCAATGATGTTATATTTTTTTGCCAATTCCCAATGTGGCAATGCTCCTTCATGTAATTTAGGTACTTCACCCGCTGAAAAAATCTCTTCATTATCTGCTTCGCTATTTCCTGCTTTTACCAATTCATGTGGTACATTAGGTATCGTATACAACAAATCTGTCAATGCTTTTTGTATTTCATTAACAACTTCTGTCAACTCTTTACTAGTTTCTTTTAACTGAACAGTTTTTTCTTTTAAAAGATTTGCTTTTTGAGTTTCCCCACTTTTAAACAACATTCCAATTTCTTTGGATAACTTATTGGAATCTGCTTGGGTATTATCAAACAATACTTGTGTGCTTCTTCTTTTTTCATCCAAAGCCAATACTTCTTGTAAAAGTGATGCTGCATCGAAATTTCTTTTTTTCAAACGCTCCACTATTAAATCAGTGTTTTCTTTAATAAATTGTAATTGTAACATTGTTAATTATTTTTAGAAAAACAAAAATACATATTTTGAATTGCATACATAAAAAAAACCTCTCATAATTGAGAGGTTTTTTTTATGTATGTCTAATTATATTTTGAAAGTAACTACTGGTCGTTTTGCATGGTTCACCAAATCTTCACTTATACTTCCATTAAAGAAATGTGATAGTCCTTTTCTACCATGTGTACTCATTGCAATTACATCTGCATTAATAGAATTTCCAAAATTTAAAATCCCTTTTTCAATGCTAACATCATTATAAATATTTAATGTATAATCTCCTATACTAACACCTTCAAGAAAGCTATTCATACGTTGTTCAGCTTCAGTAGTTGTCATAAAACCAGATGGTGTATTCACCATTAACAAGTGCATTGTTGAATTTGCAGTTTTAGCAAACGCAATGGCATCAATAAATGATTTTTTATATTCCTCTGTAAATTCACAAGCAAAAACCACATTATTCATTTTAAAGCTTGGGTCTTCTTTTTTAATTACTAAAACTGGAACATCAGAAGTTCTAACAACTTTTTCCGTATTTGATCCAATTACCATCTCCTTAAAACCAGATGCTCCTCGCGACCCCATAACGATTAAGTCAATATCTTTTTTATGTGCACTATCAATAATTCCTTCAAAAGCATTATTGTTCTGTATAGCTTCTTTAACATCAATCCCTTCCAAATAATCTTTATCTAAAAATGTTTCAAAACTCTTATGAGCCATTTTCATAAAAAACATTGCCTCTGGCAATTCACTCGTTTCATGCATAGGGTCAACCATATCAAATGGCAATTCTATCATATGCATTACATGTAATTCACTATTATACCTTTTTGCTAATTGAGCTGCAACTTTTAAAGCTTCTTCTGAACCTTTAGAAAAGTCAGTAGGGACTAATATTTTTTTCATAAATTTTAAGTTTAGTATTAGTTTTAGTTATTGTATAAATATACAAAAATTAGTAGAAAAAAATAGTGTTCAGTAATTAAGTTTCCTAGTTTTAAAAAAAGATGTATATTTGCAACGCATTTTTTATGTAAATATGATAAATGAGGGGACAGATGTCCCCTCTTTTTATAATCAATTTCGATGTTTAAAGAACTAGTAAGTACATTATTACAAACAGCATTAGATGAAAAACCAGAGTTGTTTTTGATCGACTTTACTGTTGATGCCGGTAATAAAATAAATGTGATTTTAGATGGTGACAATGGTGTTACTGTGAAGGACTGCATATTTATTAGTAGGGCTATAGAGCAAAATATAGATGAAGAAAAATATGAATTCTCTTTAGATGTTGCTTCTTGTGGCGCAACTAGTCCTCTTAAAACAACAAGACAATACATAAAAAATATCTCTCGTAATTTAGATGTTAAACTACAATCAGGAAATACTCTTGAAGGTGAGTTGACAAAAGCAGATAAAGAGAGTATCACACTAGAATGGGACACTAGAGAACCTAAGCCTATTGGTAAAGGTAAAGTAACTGTTCATAAAATTGAAAAAATAGCTTACAGCGATATTGTTGAAGCAAAAGTTGTAATAAAATTTTAATAAGAGAAATGTCATGGAAAACATTGCATTAATAGAATCATTCTCATCGTTTAAAGACGATAAAATGATAGATCGTGTAACTTTAATGGCCATCTTAGAAGATGTATTTAGATCGGCATTAAAACGTAAGTTTGGATCAGATGATAATTTCGATATTATTATTAACCCAGATAAAGGTGATTTAGAAATTTGGAGAAACCGCGTAGTTATTGCAGATGGTTTTTCTGAGGATGATAATGAACAAATTGAATTGTCCGAAGCACGTAAAATAGAACCTGATTTTGAAATTGGAGAAGACGTATCGGAAGAAGTAAAATTGATTGATTTAGGGCGTCGTGCTATTTTAGCACTAAGACAAAACTTAATCTCTAAAATACAAGAACATGACAATACTAATATCTACAAGCACTTTAAAGATTTAGTAGGTAGTATTTACACCGCTGAAGTTCATCACATTCGTCACAAAGCAATTATTTTGTTAGATGATGAAGAAAATGAAATTATACTTCCAAAAGAAAACCAAGTACCTTCAGACTTTTTTAGAAAAGGAGAAAATGTACGCGGAATTATTGAAAGTGTTGAGTTAAAAGGTAACAAGCCAGTAATTATTTTATCAAGAACTTCTCCAGAATTCTTAGAGAAATTATTTGAACAAGAAATTCCTGAGGTATTTGACGGACTAATAACCGTTAAAAAAGTTGTTAGAATTCCTGGTGAAAAAGCAAAAGTAGCTGTAGATTCTTACGATGAGAGAATTGATCCTGTTGGAGCTTGTGTAGGTATGAAAGGTGCCCGTATTCATGGAATTGTTCGTGAATTAGGTAACGAAAATATTGATGTAATTAATTACACAGAAAACCCTCAATTACTAATCACAAGAGCTTTAAGCCCTGCACGTGTATCTTCTGTTAAAATTAACGAAGATACTAAAAGAGCTGAAGTAATGCTTAGACCTGAAGAGGTTTCTAAAGCAATTGGTAGAGGTGGACAAAACATTAGATTAGCAGGTAAATTAACCGGTTATGAAATTGATGTATTTAGAGAAGGTGTTGAAGAAGACGTTGAATTATCTGAATTCTCTGACGAAATAGAAGCATGGGTAATTGCTGAATTTTCAAAAGTAGGATTAGATACAGCAAGAAGCATCTTAGACAAAGATGTTGAAGACATCGTTAAAAGAACAGATCTTGAAGAAGAAACAGTTCTTGACGTTGTTAGAATATTAAAAGAAGAACTTGAAGACTAATTAAATTAGAGTCTTTAAAAAATAAAAGTTGAGGTAAATATAGTTATATGGCTGACAATAAAGTAATGAGGCTTAATAAAGTGTTAAGAGAAATGAATATTTCTCTAGACAGAGCGGTTGAATTTTTAAATTCTAAAGGAATTGAAATAGAAGCTCGTCCTACTACGAAAATATCTGGTGACACATATCAGGTACTATCTGATCAATTTCAAACTGACGCCAGCAAAAAAGTGGCATCTAAAGAAGTTGGTGAAGAAAAACGTAAGGAAAAAGAAGCCCTTCGCGTAGAACGCGAACAAGAAGATGCTCGTAAAAAAGCTGAAGAGCTTAAAAGACAAGAAGTCATTAAAGCCAAAGCAAAACTTTCTGGACCCAAAACTGTTGGTACTATAGATTTAGATGCAAATAAAACTCAGCCAGAGACACCTCAAAAAACTGCACCTAAAGCTAAAGAAGTACCAAAAAAAGTTAAGCCAGAAGAAGTTAAACCTGAAGTCCCTACGGTAATTGAAACTCGCAAGACAGAAGTTCAAAAACCAAAGGTATTAAAGACGATAGATTTAGAAAAAACTAAACCTACTCCGAAAAAGAAAAAAGATATCCCTAAAAAGGAAGCTGAAAAACCACAACAAAAACCTGCTCCTATAAAAGCAGTAACTCCTGAAGTTAAAAAACCAGTTGAGAAAACAACTGAAATTCCTACTCCAGAAGAACCAGTTGATGAAAAAGTAGCAACACAATACCAAAAATTGTCTGGACCTAAAATGACCGGGCAAAAAATTGATTTATCTCAATTTAACAAACCTAAAAAGAAAGTAGACCACAAGAAAGGTGCTGCTGGAGATAAGAAACCTAAGCGTAAGCGAATAACCAAACCAGGAACAACTACAAGTTCTAGACCAGGAGGTCCTAACCGTGGGCCTGCTAGAGGAGGAAATAATCGTGGACCTGCAAATAAAGGAGGAAAAGGAAGAAGAGCTGCTGCTGTTGTAAAAGAGGAGCCTACTGAAGCTGATGTTCAAAAGCAAGTAAGAGAAACCTTAGAGAAATTACAAGGTAGATCAAGCAAATCTAAAGGTGTTAAAAACAGAAGAGATAAGAGAGATTTACACCGTCAGAAAAGACAGGATGAAATTGAAGCTCAAGATGCTGACAATAAAATTAAAGTAACTGAATTTGTTACTGTTAATGAACTTGCTACCATGATGGATGTGCCAAACACAAAAATTATTGGAGCATGTATGTCACTTGGAATCATGGTTACCATGAACCAACGTCTAGATGCAGAAACATTAACAATAGTTGCTGAAGAATTTGGATTTGAAGTTGAATTTGTATCAGCTGATCTAGAGGAAGCAATTGTTGAAATAGAAGATAAACCAGAAGACTTAATTACTAGAGCTCCGATTGTTACCGTAATGGGACATGTTGATCATGGTAAAACATCTTTACTTGATTACATCCGTAAAGAAAATGTAATCGCTGGAGAATCTGGAGGAATAACACAACATATTGGAGCATACGGAGTTGAATTAGATGGAGGGCAAAAAATTGCTTTCTTAGACACTCCAGGTCACGAGGCCTTTACTGCAATGCGTGCACGTGGTGCTCAAGTAACAGATATTGCTATTATTGTAATTGCTGCTGATGATGATATCATGCCGCAAACAAAAGAAGCAATTTCTCATGCACAAGCCGCGGGAGTTCCTATCATATTCGCAATAAACAAAGTAGATTTACCTGCTGCAAACCCTGAAAAAGTAAAAGAACGCTTAGCGGCTATGAATTTACTTGTTGAAGATTGGGGTGGAAAAATTCAATCGCATGATATCTCTGCTAAAACAGGATTAGGTGTTAATGAATTATTAGAAAAAGTATTGCTTGAAGCTGAATTATTAGACTTAAAAGCTAATCCAGATAAAATCGCAACCGGAACTGTTGTTGAAGCATTCTTAGACAAAGGTCGTGGATATGTTTCTACAATATTAGTACAAGCTGGTTCTTTAAAAATTGGCGACTACTTATTGGCTGGTAAACATACCGGTAAAATAAAAGCAATGCAAAATGAAAGAGGTGATGATGTTAAAATAGCTGGACCTTCAACCCCTGTATCAATATTAGGATTAGACGGAGCACCTCAAGCTGGTGATAAATTCAATGTATTTGACGATGAAAGAGAAGCAAAATCAATTGCTTCAAAACGTACTCAATTACACAGAGAACAATCCGTAAGAACACAACGTCATATTACACTTGATGAAATTGGACGTCGTATCGCACTTGGTGACTTTAAAGAACTAAACATTATCCTTAAAGGAGATGTAGATGGTTCTGTAGAAGCATTAACAGATTCTTTCCAAAAATTATCTACTGAAGAAATTCAAGTAAATATTATACACAAGGGTGTTGGTGCCATTACTGAATCAGATGTATTATTAGCATCAGCTTCTGAAGCAATCATCATTGGATTTAACGTTCGTCCTGCTGGAAAAGCTAGACAAGTTGCCGATTTAGAAGAGATTGACATCAGAACATATTCTATTATCTATGATGCAATAAACGACTTAAGAGATGCAATGGAAGGAATGTTATCTCCTGACATTAAAGAAGAAATCACTGGTACCGCTGAAGTACGTGAGTTATTCAAAATATCTAAAGTTGGTACTATTGCAGGTTGTATGGTAGTTTCAGGTAAAATACTTCGTAATGGTAAAATCCGTATCATACGTGACTCAGTTGTTATATTTGATGGAGAATTAGCAGCATTGAAACGCTTCAAAGATGATGCGAAAGAGGTCGCAAAAGGATATGACTGTGGTATACAAATTAAAAACTACAATGATCTTAAAGAAGGTGATGTATTTGAATGTTACCACCAAATTGAAGTTAAAAAAACACTTAAAAAACAACGTTAATCTATTAATTCAGATAGATTAATAATCAAACTTTATAAGTACAAAAAATCCCTTTAGAAATTCTAAAGGGATTTTTTATTACACAAGTAATTATCATGGTACGCTACAAAGTTTTTACTACATTTACATAATGTTATTTCAATTAACTATCATCATAATAATGCTTGCGCTATCAGCATTCTTCTCGGGAATGGAGATGGCCTACGTATCTTCTAATAAAATCCACATCGAATTAGAAAAGAAGAAAGGTGGCTTTATTGCAAAAATTCTATCTAAACTTACAGAAAATCCATCAAAATTTATAGCTACAATGCTTGTTGGAAACAACATTGCACTAGTTGTATATGGACTATTCATGGGAGACTTTATCATGGATTGGCTAAAAGGAATGCACCCTATTCAAAATGAACATTTAAATTATATCGTTTTAAATTTCGATTTATTAATACAAACAATCATTTCTACTTTAGTTATTTTAATAACCGCAGAATTTTTGCCTAAAGTTTTTTTTCAAATTTATGGAAACACACTTTTAAAATTTTTCGCATTACCTGCCTATATTTTTTATTATCTATTTTATGCAATTTCTTGGTTTGTCATGCACATTTCAGATTTCGTATTAAAAAAATTCTTTAAAACTGAAGGAGATGATCTGCAACTAACATTTTCAAAAATAGAGCTTGGAAACTATATTACAGAACAAATGGAGAGCATTAATCAGGAAGACGATGTGGATTCTGAAATTTTAATGTTTAAAAACGCTCTAGAGTTTGCTGAAGTTAAAGCTAGAGAAGTAATGGTTCCTAGAACCGAAATAGTAGCAGTTGAATTGCATGAAAACACCAAAAAACTAACACAACTATTTACGGAAACTGGCTTTACAAAAGTATTAGTTTATAAAGACACAATAGATGATATTATCGGATACGTACATTCCTTTGATTTATTTAAAAAACCCAAAACAATAAAATCTATTATTCATCCAATAGAGTTTGTTCCAGAAACGATGCTAATTAATGAAACTTTAGATGCATTAATTAAAAAAAGAAAAAGTATTGCTGTAGTATTAGATGAATACGGAGGAACTTCAGGAATAATGACAGTTGAAGACATCATCGAAGAGCTATTTGGAGAAATTGAAGATGAATATGACAATATTATATTAACAGAAGAACACATATCAAGAAATACCTTTCACTTTTCAGCTAGGCAAGATGTTGACTATATCAATGAAAAGTTTAAATTAAACCTACCTGATGCAGAACAATATGAAACCTTAGGAGGATTAATAGTTTTTAATACAGAAGGTATTCCTAAAAAAGGGGAAACAGTACACATTGACAATTACTTATTCACAATACTTGAGGCTTCAAACACAAAAATAGATCTCGTCAAACTAAAAATTTTACCTAAAGATTAACTCTATAATACGACTAAAACTCTAATCACTTTTTTCAAAAAAACACATTAAAAAGCATTCCTAAATAATTTCTATAACAATTCACTCCAACTACTTTTATTTTATACAATAAAACGTTATTTTCGCTATCTTAATTTACTAAAATACATTTAAAGATGGCAATCTTAAGCAAGATACGTGAACAATCAATTTTTTTAATTTTCATTATAGCATTAGGTTTATTTGCATTCCTAATTGACCCAACAAAATTGATAGATTTTTTCGCAAATGGAGGAACTAAAGAATTTGTAGCAAAAGTTAACGACGAAGTTATTCATAGAGAAGCATTTGCAAAGCAAGTTGAAGCTGGACAAAGAGGTGGACAACAAACAAATATGCAAGTTGCCAACAATGTATATAACCAAGAAGTAACTAGAATTCTTATTCAAGAAGAATTAGACAAGTTAGGTATTACTGTTGAAAAGGATCAAATGTGGGAACTTTTTAAAAGTAACTATGGTAACCTAGCTCAGTTTAAAAGCGAAGATGGTGTATTTGATGAAGGTAAATTAAAAGAATTTATTGAAAAGCAAGTTGAAGCTAACCCAAAAGCATGGGAAACTCAAGAAGAAAGCATTGCTTTTAACGGTAAACAACAACTATATTATGCTTTAATTAAAGCAGGGTCTTTACCTACTGAAAAAGAAGGTGAATTAGCATACAAAATGCAAAATGATTTAGTTGATATGAAATTTGTTCAATTGCCATTTTCAAGCATTGCAGATTCAACAATCACAATTTCTAAAGATAAAATTCAAGCATACATCAACGCTCATAAAAATGAGTTTGAAGAAGAAGCTAATGCTGCTGTAAGATATGTGTACTTTGAAGAAAAGCCATCAAAAGAAGATGAAGATGCTGCAAAAGCTAAAATGAACGGATATCTTTCTACTTTAAAGACAACTACAGATATTGAAAATTTTGTAAACGAAAACTCAGCTATTAAATACGATAGTATCTATAAATTGAAATCTGCTTTAGAAGCTCCTATTCAGGCTTTAGTAGATTCAATGGCAATTGGAGAAACTTACGGACCATATACTGCTGGTGAGTTTTCTAAGATTATGAAATTAACTGGTACTAAATTAGCACCATCTGTACAGGCAAGCCATGCATTAATTGCATATGAAGGAGCTCAAAGAGCTAACCCAGAAGTAAAAAGAACTAAAGAAGAGGCAGAGGTATTAGCGAATGAATTATTAGCAAAAGCTAAAACTTCAGGAACTGATTTTGCAGCTTTCGCTACAGAAAACTCTGACGGGCCATCTGCTGCAAAAGGCGGAGATTTAGGTTGGTTTTATGAAGGACAAATGGTTCCTAAATTTAACGACTTTGTTTTCTCTAATAAAAAAGAAAGTATTGGCTTAGTTGAAACAGACTTTGGTTTTCACATTATTAAAGTAATTGACACTAAAGAAGAAAAGAAATACCAAGTAGCTACAATTGCTATGGAAGTAGAAGCTACTCAAAAAACTATTGATGCTTTATATGCTGAAGCTAGTCAATTTGAAGTTGAAGCAAATGCTAGTAAATTTGACGAAAAAGCAACAGAGAAAAATTACGTTCTACGTCCGGTTGATAAAATCACAAACTTATCTGAAAACCTACCAGGTTTAGAAGGTACTCAACGTAACATTGTTCAATGGATGTTTAACGATGATACTAACATAGGAGATATCAGAAGATTTGACATTAACGGTAGTTATGCAGTTGTACAAGTTACTGGTAGAAAAGAAAAAGGATTAATGTCTACCGATGATGCTTCTTTTAAAGTATTACCAATCTTAAGAAAAGAAGAAAAAGCAAAACAATTAAGAGCTAAAATATCGGCTACAACTTTAGCTGATATTGCTGCCAACCAAAAAACAACTGTTAAATCTGCTAATGCAATAAGCATGAGCAATCCAACATTACCTGGTGCAGGTAGAGAACCTAAAGTTGTAGGAACAGCATTTGCTTTTGAAAACGGGCAAGTTTCTGGATTGATTGACGGTGTAAACGGAGTTTATAAAATTGAAGTAACTAAACATACCGAAGCTCCAAAAATGGACTCTTACAAATCATATGCTAAAGATCCTGCTAACAATATTAATGCTGTTGGAAGCAAAGTAATGGAGGCTTTAAAAAAGAAAGCAATTATAGAAGACAATAGAGCTACTTTTTACTAACAGTAGTTTTTTATATAAAATTAAAAGTTCCTTACTAAAAGGGACTTTTTTTGTTTACGATTTACATTCTTCAGTTTAAATTCAATTATTTAACTTCATGTCAACCCAAAATACACTTTGACAGAAATATAAACTAATCGGTTTATTCTAGTTATTACAGCACTTAAATTGGTGACAAAAAAAAATCTCCGCTAAAATAGCGGAGATTTTTACCCCAAAAAAACTTACTTAATCCACAACTACTTGTGAACACTACAAAGATAATAAATAAACACAAGCAAAGAAATACCATATATATGGTATTTTACCATCCCTAAATATAGGTATATAAATATTATTTAACTCTTACTCGGTATTTTAAGAACCATCCCTGGAGACAAACTATTAGAAGAAAGATTATTATAATTTATAATATTTGAAGCAGATACACCTTCGTATTTTCTAGCTATAGCATATAGTGTATCGCCTTTTTTAACCACATAAGTAGATGGTTTACTACTTGATGCCGAGTCACTCTCTTTATTTTCGGATAAAGCATTTATTCTTCTAATTTGAGAAAAAGCATTAGACCAATACCCTTCTCTTAAAGAAGATATCATAACTCCTCTTGAAGAAGAAGAATGCACAAACTTCACATCTCTATTATCAACACTAACCACCAATCCAACATGATTAATACTACGCTTACCTCCTGTTTTAAAAAACACTAAATCTCCTTTTTGAGCTTTATATTTTGAAACCTTAACCCCTTTTCTTGACTGAGTAATTGAAGTTCGTGGCAATACAATACCTCCGGATTTAAATGATGTAAACATTAACCCAGAACAATCCATCCCACTTTTAGAAGTACCACCGTATTTATATTTAGTACCTTTATAACTCAATGCTTTCCTTACTATTTTATTAGTAACACTCGTAGAAATAACAACCTCATTAGTAGATGAAGTATTTGTTACATTATCACTCCTTGAGGGAATTGGTTTTTTAGTAGTATGTGTTTTAGACTTCGGCAAAGGTGATTTAGATGTAATTACACGCTTACTTGAACTACATGAAATAAAAAAAATAATTCCTACAAATGCAACAATATATTTATTCATAATCTAAAATATTTTATGAGCAGTGATTAGTTTTGCTGTATTATCACTAGCTCCAGATCCTCCTAATTTTTGTTCTAATTCATAATAATCATTGAACATTTGTGTCCTATATGAAGGCTCTAATATATTATTCAATTCAATTCTTAAATTCTTATCATTAAATTCTTCCTGAATCAACTCTTTTACAACTTCTTTATCCATTATTAAATTCACTAAAGAAATGTAATCTAAATTCACAATCCTTTTTGCTATTTGATAAGAAATATTACTCCCTTTATAACATACTACCTGTGGTACCTTAAATAAGGCTGTCTCCAAGGTTGCTGTTCCTGATGTTACTAATGCTGCAGAAGAAAAACTCAACAAGTCATAAGTTCTATTAGAAATAAAACTTATGTTTTGATTATTAATAAATTGCTGATAAAAAGAGAATTCTTGACTAGGCGCCCCTGCTATTACAAACTGATATTCTTTAAAATCATCAACAACTGAAAGCATTATAGCCAACATCTTTTTAATTTCTTGCGCTCTACTCCCTGGTAATAACGCAATAATTGGTTTCTCACTTAAGTTATGTTCTTTTCTAAACTCAAACTCATCTACCAATTCCTTATCACTGATTGCATCTAATAACGGATGACCAACAAAATGAACAGGAAAATCATGCTTAGTTTCATAAAAATCTTTTTCAAAAGGAAGGATCACATACATATGATCAACATCTCTTTTTATTGCTTTTATTCTATTTTCTTTCCAAGCCCATATTTGAGGAGAAATATAATAGTGAGTCTCAAATTTCAATTCCTTAGCCCATTTCATTATTCTGAAATTAAAACCTGGATAATCTACAAAAATGATTTTATCCGGATTATACTCCGCTATATCCTTTTTACAAATCGAAATATTTTTAGTTATAGTCCTAAGATTCATAATAACTTCTACAAACCCCATAAAAGCAAGCTCCCGATAATGCTTTACTAATACTCCTCCAACAGATTGCATTAAATCACCTCCCCAGAACCTAAATTCCGCATTGGCATCATTTTGAAGTATTGCCTTCATTAAATTTGACGCATGTAAATCGCCAGATGCTTCCCCTACAATAATGTAATACTTCATTTTTTTAATTTAAATCCCTAAAAAAAACACTATCCTTATATTATTACAAAAAGTAAAATCCATAAGCTGTAAATGCAGCTAACATAGTTGCCAAAAGCACACCTCTAGCCCTATAATCTAAATCTTTTTTTAGAAATAGAAAAAACACTATTAAGTTCGCAATTGCTCCTAAAGCAATCAACATCCACAAATGTCCTTCAGCCTTGAATAACTGAAAAGTAGCCTCTATACTTTTATCTTTAACTCTTGATAATATTACGGTACAAATAAATATTCCAATAATCGATGAAATAACCCCTGTAATAAAACCTTTTAAAACCTCTTGCTTAATCTTCAAAATCCCAAGTATTTAAGTTTTGCATAAAATGATAAGCTGTTAAATCAAATTGAACAGGAACAATAGTTGCGTAATTATTTTCTAACGCATACAAATCCGTATCTTGTCCTTTATCTAAATTTACAAACTCGCCCGTTAACCAATAATACTCCTTCCCTTGCGGGCTAGTTCTTTTATCAAATTCTTCAATCCAATTAGCCTTCGCCTGCCTACAAATTTTCACACCTTTTATTGGTTCTTTTGGAAAGTTAACATTTAAAACAACTCCATCTGGCAAACTGTTTTCTAAAACATTTTTAGCAATTGTTCTAATATGTTTTTTTAAAGGCTCAAAATCAGCATTCCAATTATGATCAACTGATGAAAAACCAATTGAAGGTATTCCTTCAATACCCGCTTCAATAGCCGCACTCATTGTACCAGAATAAATTACATTTATTGCCGAATTAGAACCATGATTTATCCCTGAAACACATAAATCTGGTTTCCTATCTAAAATTTCATTTACAGCAAGTTTTACACAATCAGCAGGAGTACCTGAACAACTATACTCAGCTTGCTTTCTTCCTTTTTTAGTTATGTTTTCAATATGTAAAGTAGAGTCTAATGTTATAGCATGTCCCATACCACTTTGTGGGCTATCAGGAGCTACAACACAAACATCTCCAAATTCATTCATCACTTCAATTAAAGCTCTAATTCCTGGAGCAGTAATTCCATCATCATTCGTTACTAAAATAAGAGGTTTATAACTCATTTTTATATATTTGTTATTCAAATGCTAAAGTACAAAAATAGCTGCTAATAAATCGCTAAGCTTCTTTTAAGAAAATTTTATGAACAGTTTAATTACTTTGGCTTGATATTTTCAGTAACTTAGATACACAGACAGTTAATGACACGATTTATGATAAAGAATTTTAAGATAGCCACTCTGATATGCTTAATTGCAATTACCTCTTGCAGTTTTACTACAAAAACATTTGATGACCCTAATAAAGACAAATTATTACTTGAACTAATTAGCTATGTTTTAGGCCAATGGCATTATAGTCCATCTGATATAAATGATCAGTTTTCAGAGAAAGTTTTTGATGATTTCGTAAACTCTCTTGACCCATTAAAAAGATATTTTTATCAATCTGATATCAATGATTTTAAAAGATATAAAATGGATATTGATGATCAGATAAAAAACAAAGATTTAACTTTTTTCAATTTAGTGTATGAAAGACTAATGAAACGTATGGAAGAAGGGGAAAAATTATCTTTTGAATTAATCGACAAACCATTTGATTACTCTAAACAAGAAGTACTTAGTACTGACTATGAAACACTTCCTTATGTTAACTCTAAAAAAGAAATGAAAGATCGCTGGAGAAAACAATTAAAGTATTCTACCATTGATAATTATGATGATGAACTAACAGTGGACATTACAACAAATGACAGTATTGTTACTGATAAAAAAGTACTAAAAAAGAAAATAACTCAAAAAGAAGCTGAAAAAGAAGCTAGAGTAAAAACAAAAGATTTTTTAGTAGATTATTACGACATCATGAAAGATTTGGAACGTAAGGATTGGTTTACAAATTATTTAAATGCCATAGTTGAAGTTTTTGACCCACACACCGCATATTACGCGCCAAGGGACAAAGAACGTTTTGACCAAGATATGTCCGGTAAACTAGAAGGTATTGGTGCGCGTTTACAAAAAAGAAAAAACGAAGTAAAAATCATGTCACTCATATCTGGCGGACCTGCATGGAAAGGTAAGGAATTAGAGGCTGGCGATATCATTTTAAAAGTAGCACAAGAAAAAGATTTAGAGCCAACCAGTATTGTTGGCATGCGATTAGATAATGCTATAAAACTAATTAAAGGACCAAAAGGTACCATTGTTAAACTTACTATTAAAAAAGTTGATGGATCTACAAAAGTTATCCAAATAGAAAGAGATATTGTACAGTTAGATGAAACATATGCCAAAAGTTCATTAATTAAAAAAGAGGATAGGACTTTTGGAATTATTAATCTCCCAAGGTTCTATGTAGATTTTAAAGATTATGACAAAAGTAGAAATGCAGCATCTGATGTTAAAAAAGAAATCATTCGCTTGAAAAAAGAAGGAATGGAAGGCTTGGTAATTGATTTAAGAAATAACGGAGGGGGATCATTACAAACTGTTGTTGACATGACAGGTTTATTTATTAAAGACGGACCAATTGTACAAGTAAAATCATCAGGAAAGAAAAAAGATGTTTTAAAGGATAATGATCCTAGCATTATTTGGGACGGTCCATTGGTAATATTAGTAAACGAATTATCTGCTTCTGCTTCTGAAATTTTGGCTGCTGCTTTGCAAGATTATAAGCGAGCAATTATTATTGGCAGCTCACAAACTTTCGGTAAAGGAACTGTTCAAAACGTAATGGATTTAAACAGATTTATGAGAAATAGCACTTTTGGAGATGTTGGCGCTTTAAAACTGACCACTCAAAAATTCTACAGAATCAACGGAGGGTCAACACAATTAGAAGGTGTAAAAAGTGATGTTGTAGTAGTTGATCGATATAGCTTTATTGATATTGGAGAAAAAGATCAAGACAACCCATTACCATGGGATAAAATTGACCCAGCAAGTTATACTGCTTGGGATGGCTTTATCAATTACGAAGAAACTATAAGTAATAGTAAAGCCCGCATGCGTAATAATACTCAATTACAACTAATTGAAAAACAAGCTAAATGGATTAAAAAACAATCTGATGAAAAAGAAGTTTCATTAAATTACAGTGATTATTTAACTGAAAAAGAAACTATAAAAAATACAGGTAAACAATTTGATGCTATAGGTAAATATAAAACAGATTTATCATTCACCTCATTACCTTATGAAGTTCTATTAATTGAAAAAGATTCCGTTTTAGGCGACAAAAGAAAGGATTGGCATAAATACTTAGCAAAAGATGTTTATATTGAGGAAGCTGTAAATGTTTTAGAAGATTTGCAAATCAATAATATTAAGGTTAAACAAAAAATAGTATTAAAAGACTAACATATAAATGTCAGAAAAATCAAGCTCATTAAGTAGTTTAGCGCTCCAAAAATTTAAAAGAAATTTTTGGGGCGTTTTAAGTTTGGGATATATAATAATTTGTGGATTGATTGCTGTTTTTGCTTATGCTATCACGCCAGATAATTCACAAAATGCAAATCAAATGCATTTATCAATCCACTCAAAACCACCTGGTTTCACAACACAAATACTTACACTTCCATCAGAAAACAATTCAGGCCAATCATACTTCGATAAGCTTTTCTTCGGAACTAAAACAAGAAGTACTGAATTACCAATTTCCAATTATCGAGTTCATAATGATCAATTACATATTACTCCTTATTCCGAAATTAAAGGCCCACAACTAGAAAAGAAATTCAAACGAGACGTTTTTGGAAATAGCAAAAACTGGAATGATATCACTTCTAAATATATAACTACTAAGAAGTTCCATTTAGGGACAGATAAATATGGGCGTGATTTATTAAGCAGAACATTAATTGGTGCCCGAATATCATTTTTTATTGGTTTCATCGCAGTTTTTATTTCACTTGTAATAGGAATATTCACTGGAGCTTTAGCTGGTTACTATGGGGGGAAAATTGACGCTTTCATTATGTGGATTATCAATATTTCATGGTCAATTCCTACACTATTATTAGTTATTGCAATTACCTTAGCCTTAGGAAAAGGGTTTTGGCAAGTATTTATTGCCGTAGGACTTACCATGTGGGTAGAAGTTGCAAGAGTTGTTAGAGGGCAAGTATTAGGTGTAAAAAAAATGCAATATGTAACTGCAGCTAGAGCCTTAGGTTTTACTGATTTTAGGATAATATTCAAACACATATTACCAAATATTCTTGCTCCAGTAATCGTTATTTCTGCTGCAAACTTTGCCGGAGCTATCTTAATTGAAAGTGGTTTGAGTTTCCTAGGTATCGGAGCACAACCTCCTACTCCAAGCTGGGGAGCTATGATTAAGGATCATTATTCTTATATCATATTAGGAAAACCTTATTTAGCTATTATTCCAGGTATTGCAATTATGAGTTTGGTAATGGCATTTATGCTAATTGGTAATGCACTTAGGGATGCTTTGGATGTTAAAAATTAAGGTTGAAATATTCAACAAGAAACCTCTACTTTTGGCAATAGATCTTCCCAATATTCACTGTAAAAATTATTTGTTTCTAATAATTCATTATGACTCCCTGACTCAATAATTCTTCCATTATCTACAATATAAATACAATCAGCTATATTTTTTAAAGTTTGTAACCTATGTGAGATAAAAAACACCCCCATATCGTTTTTTAACTGTTTTAATAAGCTCATTGTGAAATTTTCCGTTCTCCTATCCATAGCTGAAGTAGCTTCGTCCAAAATAAGAATTTGAGGCTTTTTATACAATACTCTAGCTAATGCAATAATTTGCTTCTGTCCTCCTGATAAGTTAACACCTTCTTCACCTAATATCGTTGCATATCCTTGAGGAAAATCAGCTATGAATTTTTCAAACCCATAAGTTTTACAAAAATCAACTACTTTTCTAGGATCATCACCTTCTCCTAACAAAATATTATCCAATACTGAGCCATTAAATATGTGTATATCTTGAGGAATAACACCAATCATATTTCTCCAACTTTCTGTTGTTACATCTTGTAATAAATGTTCATTATTAACTATTATACTACCGCTCTCAATAGAATAAAATTTTTGAATTATTTGACCTAAAGTACTTTTACCACATCCGCTTTCACCTACAACAGCTACAATACTTCCTTTATTTAAAGTTAAATTTACATTATTCAATAACTGTTTTCTACCGGCAAAACGAAATGAAAGATCCTTTAATGTTAATGATAAAAATTCTTTTACTTTTTTATCTCCCCCAAATTCCTTTTCAATTGCAGCAAATTCAAACATTCTATTAAAAGCAATTTTAGCTTCATTAATAGGAATAGAAATTAAGGCTAAATTCACTATAGATGGAAGTAGGGAACCTGATATACCTAATATAGCCATTAACTCCCCTAATTGCATATCTCCAGAATACACACTATATGAGGTGTAACTTAATATTAACATCAAAAACACTACTCCAGACAATCCTGATAATAATGATAAACGAATATTAATTTTACTAAGAGAAAAAATTTTATTTTGAAAATCACCATAAATTAATTTGTTTATATTCTGAAAAATGGCCTGTCTATTAAAGTTTTTTATAGTTGCTATTCCTTGCATTGAGGATATATAATTACTTTCATTACTTGCATAACTTTGCATTACATTTTTCTGAGCATTAATAATTGGTGTATTAAATTTATAAACTATGACAAAGTAAATTGGTAAACTTGTTAATACTACTACTCCAATTTCCCAAGAATAACTAAATAAAAAACCTACTGATATAAATACAACAAGAACGTCTATAACTATACTACTTGCAATATGCTTAATAACCTGTTGTATCCTAGAAGTATCATTTAATCTAGCTACAAGTTCCCCTATTTTACGTGTGTCAAAAAATGACTTTGGTAAATATAATAACGAATTATAAAAAGCATCAATAATCCTATTATTAAAGTCTTTTGTCTGTCTGATTAAAAAAAATTCACGCAAGGCAGAAAACCCAACTCTAAAAAGCAATAATACAGAAAGTAATACTATTCCAGAAACTAACCTCTTAATATCTTTTGAAGGTAAAATATCATCTATTAATTTTTGGGAAAATATTGACATTGCCATTCCTAAGGCAGCAATTGCAATACCAATAACTATACTGATAGTTATTAAATTTAAATCTTTTTTTATTAAATTAAAAAACCATTCTTTTTTAGATTTCTTGATTTCTTCAGCAATTATAAAATTATTATTTGGCTTAAGAGTTAAACAGTTTCTAGAACTCCAAACCTCCTCTAATTCTTTCTTAGTATAATATACTATTCCCTTTGCAGGATCACCAATAACAAACTTGTTATTATAAAAACCATAACATATAATATAATGCTGTGATTTTTTTTCAATAATAACATGTAATATTACTGGTTCTTTATGATCAATTAGAGCCTGTATATCTGCTTCACAACCATTTGTATCAAAACCTAATTTCTTAGCTGCTTGATACAGTCCTAACAAGGTAGTACCTTGTTTAGTTGTCCCACTTAGTTCCCTCAATTTTTCTAATGTACTACTACCATTGTGATATTGAATAAGAGACAATAAGCACGCAACCCCACAATCAGATTCTCCTTGTTGTAGCTCAAAAGTTTTATTAAGTTTTTTTTCTGATAACATACTAAATTTAGTCTAAAAGTTTTAAAAGTGACTTTACAGTTGTAGCCCCTTCAATTTTTTTTATTAATTGTTGGTTTTTATCATATATTAGACAATAAGGGATGCTATTAACATCAAAAAGGTCACTAAAAGAATCTTGAATATCACAAAGGACATCTACATTTTCATGATTTAACAATTTGTATTTTTTAGCAAAATCCAAAATTTCTTCATTTGTTTGACTAGAAACAAATACTATTTGTGTGTTTCTGAATAATTTTATATGCTTGTTAATTTCTTCAGCTTCTACTTGACATAGATCACAATTACTATTAAAATAAATAAATAATATTTTTGTTTGGCTTGGTAAATCATTCTTTAAAAAAAAAGTTCCAGATAAAGTAGTTAACTTAAAATCAGGAATCTTTTGGATACGATTTGCAACATTTTTATTATCCTTAAGTTTAATTACAATATTCAAACTCAAGAAACCTATTAGTCCAATTGCCAATGTTAAAATGACTATTTTAAAATATTTTTTCATTTTTTAATTAAAATTTAATTTATAACTCTAACATATTTCCTGTAGCATTAACTCATATTTAGAGTAACAAACATTATTGCAACCACCCAAATTACTAATCCAGTACCATATGAAGCAATTGTTAACTTAAAGCTTTTCCATAAACTATCCTTTAATAACTCCTTAACACCGTATGCCAATACAAACCAATAAATAAACTCAAATAAATTCAGCGTTTGTAGTGGATATAGTAACCAATTATCAATATTTTCAACGTTCATAACGTTCATTATAGATAATGGATAAAAAGTTTGAATTTTTTCATAAGTATAATCAACCTCTACATATGCAAACCAGAACAATTTAATAAGGTTGGCACTTAAAAAAACTACTTCACCTATTAGCGATATTCTTAAAAATTGTTTGAATTTAATTTCCGTATCCTCTTCTATGTTAAATAAAAAACACCCTATACTTAAACACAAAGCAACCAAACTAGAACGTAATAATATAATTAAAGGTAAAATAATATAGGTCACCCATTGCCATTCCTTTTGAGATGACATGAGTTCATTAATTTGTATTTGAGTATACTGCTCTGATAATGAAGTCATAAGCAAACTATCCGTTTCTATCATATTTTTCGATAAAAAAACAACTGCAAGACTAAATATACTTACAATAAAAAAAATATACTTATTATTCATGATGATAAGATTGATGTTAATTTTATAATAATAATAATAATAGAGTAGGAGGGAAATCCCCCCCCTACTCTATTTATTTTTGAGTTTTATTCGTAATATAAAGCTCCCAATAACAACCAAACGCTAATAAGAAATTAGATATAGCTCCTGAGAGTTGTATAAATTTATTTTTACCAGGGGTTAACCCGTTATCAAGTAGTCCGTATAACTCAATTGAAAACAACAGTAATGCACTATATAGCAAAACAAACAGAATACATCTTTTATATTTGTTCATAAAAAACATCTTATTTACAAGCATCAGCCAAACTGATACTTCCTGCTATAAAAGCACCTGCAAAGACTAATGCTGCAGCACCTCCAGTAATAAAAGTCGCACCAACCATAGCTAAACCTAACCCGATTGCTGATGATGTACATGATCCTCCTTCAATAGCTTCCATTTTGTTTAATTCTAAATTTTTCATTTTTTAAATTTTTAAATTTTAATAAATCATACTTCTTTTTTATTTAAAGACACAAGAAGTTTTATGTCAGTATTCTTCGCGAGAGAATATTATATATCATTTATAATTAAAATGATAATTTTGTTCACTTTATAGTTATTTTACCACATCACTATAAAATCATTTTTTACATAAAAACAGCAAAAACTATCTTTTGTTTTTTTTATTTAGTACTAATTACAGACATTGCTCCAATCAACACAGCTGCTGTCACCCCACCTATAATAACTACAGGGACAATAGGATCGGTTCCACCGTCAATTTCCTGCTTTTCTTTTTTATTCAATTCTAATACTTTATAACTTTCTAAATTTTTCATAATATTTGTTTTCTTAAATAAATTATTTAAATAATTTTTGCTTTTAGCTCCCACTACTTATGGTAATCGTCAGATGTACCAGTAAGGTTACTTAAAGCATTAATTGCTTCTTGTTGTTCAATCAATTGGCTTACTAATTCACCTAAACCTGGAAAACCAACTGACCCTCCGTTTACTTCTGTTTGTTCTTGTAATGTTAAATCTTTCATAGTTTTTGTTTTATAGTACAATAGTACTGGTTGTTACTCTCAAAAAATGATAGTAAATAATTATCTTGCTGGAGGAATCGTCATATCTTCTCCTGGACCACCATAAATAAGAATTTGCCCTATTAATGTAGATATACCTTGCAATAATGTAGGATTGATAATATTCCCCCCGTTTAACTCGGTTTGTTCTTGTAACGTTAAATCTTTCATAGTTTTTGTTTTATAGTACAATAATACTGGTTGTTACTCTCAAAAAATGATAGTAAATAATTATCTTGCTGGAGGAATCGTCATATCTTCTCCTGGACCGCCATAAATAAGAATTTGCCCTATTAATGTAGATATACCTTGCAATAATGTAGGATTAATAATATTCCCCCCGTTTAACTCAGTTTGTTCTTGTAACGTTAATTCTTCCATGACTTTTATTATTATTTGTTTTACATTACAATAGTAGTAGTAGTTACTCTCATTATCTGAGAGTTAAAAAAATAAATTAGTTTTTAACATTTTTATTATATTGAAATTAAAAGAGGGAAATAACTTTCGTTATTCCCCTCTTAAAACCACATTTTATAATATAAAATTTAAGCTATTTTGGTTAATTGTATAAAATTATTAAAGTTATTTCCTCCACTAATTCGCATAGCATCACTATTTGAAATAGGTTTTGTATAAAAACCACATTTAAATTGTGTTTCTTCTTCGTACACATAACTTCCTACAGCAAAATCATAATGCAATGGAGCATTTAGTTCTTTCATTGCATCGATAATTCTAAAAAGTGTTGCTTCCGAAATATTCAATCTTTCGGAAAGTTGTTTTGGCCTACCAGTAGCATTCATTCTAACTAATTGATCTATTCGCTCTATTAAATTTATTTGTTTGATTAATTTTTTCATAAATTATATTTTAATTGATTGATGTTTTTTTAAAATCTTATGCTGATATTTTTTTATCTTCTAATGAGTCGTTTACTAAAGATAAATCGGGTATTTGTTGCTGCCATAATTTATAATAATGCCCTTTTTCATTGTAGAGTTTTTTATGACATCCCTCTTCTAAAACTTCTCCTTTATTCAGCACAACTATAGTATCCGCATTAATAACAGTACTTAATCGATGCGCTATGAGTATTATTGTTTTGTTTTGATTCCTAAGACTTTGCACAGCCTTTTGTATATAGTTTTCGGAAGTACTATCTAAAGATGAAGTTGCTTCATCCAATACTAAAATTTCAGGTTGCTTATATAGTGCCCTAGCTATTGCTATTCGCTGCTTTTGTCCTCCTGAAAGTGTAGCTCCATTTTCACCCAAATATGTATTAAAACTATTAGGTAAATTTTCAATGAATTCTAAAATATTGATTGTTTTACAAATATTAATAATTTTCTCCATGTCTGGAGCATATTCTCCTACAGCAATATTATCGATAACATCTCCCGCAAAAAGATCTATTTTTTGAGGTACAACACTTACTAGGTCACGTAAACTGGTATTACTAATATATTTTAAATCAACATCACCAATAGCAACCTTCCCCTTTTGTATTGGATACATATTTTGTAATAAGGAAATTAATGTAGACTTCCCTGAACCACTTTCACCAACAATAGCTGTGATTTCCCCTTTTGTGATTTTTAAATTAAAATTCTTAAATACGTCCACCCTAGTACCATATCTAAAAGCTACATTTTTAAACTGAATATCTCCAATAGCATCTTTAGTTAATTCTATTTTATTATCATCCTCTTCTCTTTCTAAATCCATAATTTCAAACAAACGATCAGCAGCTATTAAAGCATTTTGTATTTGTTTATTCGCATCAATTAAACTGGCTACTGGACCAGTAAAGTATCCGATAATAGCGTAAAAGGACATTAACTCACCTGCAGTAATTTCTCTTTCAATAACAAAGTAAGATCCGCTCCATAAAAGAATAATTGTAAAAAGACGAGAAACAAACCCTGAACTGGTTCCTGAGAAAACAGAATTAAGTGCTGACTTATAGCCTATTTTCAATAAATTAATAAATTTTGTTTCAGTTTTTATATTTGCATAATCCTCTAAACCAAATCGCTTTATAGTCCCTACTGCATTTAATGATTCTACTAACTGACTTTCCAAATCAGCTGAACGTTCCATAATTGTACGCTCTGTTTTCTTATTTAGTCTATTTATTAAAAAATAGATTGAAGCATATAACGGGATAACTAATAACATTATTAGCGCAAGCTTCCAGTAATATGAAAACATTAAAGCAAATGAGAAGAATAGTATTAAAACATTTACTGTTAAGGAAAGAGATACGCCATTAATAAAGGTCCTTATTTTTACTGCATCATTAATACGAGAAATAATTTCTCCTACACGCATATTGTCAAAAAATTGCTGTGGCAGCTTGAATAAGTGTTTATAATACCCTAAAATAAGTCGCGCATCAATTTGTTGCCCTGATTTAATTAAGAATACATCCTTAAACACTCCAATTACCACTTGTAAGAGTAGTAAACCAATCATTATAAACCCCAACAAATTAAGCAATTTCGTATTTCCACCAACAAACACGTGATCCGTTAATTTTTGTATATATATAGATATCGAAAAACCTAATAAAGTATACACTACTGCTCCTATTAAAGCTTGCAATAACACTAACTTATGTGGCCTTAATAAAAACCAAAAACGTTTTAATACAGATACTTTTTCATCTCTAGCTGTAAAATCTTCTTTAGGAAGTAACAATACCAAAACCCCAGTCCATTCTTTAGTAAATTCTTCATGAGTTTTTTTATAAATTTTACCATCCCCCGGATCCATTATTTTCACATACTCTTTAGTAACTTCATAAATAACTACATAATGATGTAACTTTTCATCAACTATTATGTGTGCAATAGAAGGCTTAGGTATTTTACCCAAGCTTGCAAAATCACCACGAACCCCCTTAGCTTCAAAACCAAGTTTTTGTGCTGCCTCAATCATCCCAAAAACATTTGTTCCTTTTTTATCAGTACCCGCAAACTGACGTATACGTGCAATAGGAATGGTAAGCTTGTAGTGTGCCGCTATAGAGGCTAAACAAGCCGCTCCGCAATCAGTAACATCGTGTTGTTTTATTTTAATTTTTGCCATTTCTTAAGATTTTAGGGATGTAATTTCATTTCTACTAGGATTTAACCAATCATCCATTTTATCGTATAGCAAATCAAAAAGAGAACGATCAATCACTTCAAATTGAGCTGTTAAACTCATTCCTTTTTTGAGTTTTCCAATAAAACCATTTTTTAGCTGTAATGATTGTTCGTTCATCATACATCTAATTTTAAATACCGGCTCATTATTAATCATTTCAATGTCCTTACCAATGTCAATTATTTTTCCTGTAACTAATCCCCATTGATTATAATTAAAGGCATCAACCTGAAAACTGGTCTTATTCTCGTCATTTAATAAACCTATATCAGATGGGCTAACAAAACATTCTACCAATAATTCCGTGTTAGGTGAAATTTCGGCAAAAGTATGCCCCACATTAACATAAGTTCCTGGCGCTAAATTACTAACACTTAACAAGGTTCCATCTATAGGCGCGCTAATTGTGTAATGAGATATGTCTTCAAACAATTGTTCTTTTTTACTTTCAAATTCAATAAGCGTATTTTTATATTCAGCTAAATTTGTTTGCCAAATACTACGTTGCTGTTGTTTTAATTCTGTAATTCTGTTCTTAGAAAGGTTATATTCAAATTCAATATTTTCAAATTCAACTTTAGCTATAACATCTTTATTATATAAAGTTTTATTACGATTATAATCGTGCAATGCTTTTTCGTATCGTGTTTGTAAGTTGATTAGTTTTTCCTGAAGTAGTAAATATTCTTTTTGATATTTTGGTGATATTATTTTTTTAAATTTTATTTTTTCTAAAGAAGTTAGTACACTCAAATCTTCAACAAACAACTCCAGATCCTTTATTTGAGTATTGGAAAGCTTAATTTTTTCATTAATAACTGTAGCATCCAACATTAGTAAAGTATCTCCTTTTTTTACAAGTGAATTATTAACTAAATTAGAAGACACAATTCTTCCTGAATTAATAGTATTCATCAGGACACGTTCTTTATTTGGTTTTATAATACCTCTCGCTGAACTATGAATAGTTACATTTATAAACGGCAATAATACAAATACAGTAAGCAGCGCTGTAAGTAACAACGCATATATAGCTTTACTTTTAGTACTATGTGAGAACTGATGTACTTCAATAGTATTTTCTATAATTTCTTTTGGAAATATTTGTTTCATCTCAATTGTTCTTTAATACGTTTTTTTCTTTCTTTAGGTTTATGAAAAAAGAAATAGAATGTAATTTATTAGTGATATAATCAGGAGTACCATATTCTTGTTTTTATTGTTTAGTTATAAATTCAAAGGTTTCTTACCCAGTATTTTTTAAATAATTTTGGCTTAACGTAAAAAAACACATATAAACAATTCATAATCAATAAGATACATATGATTAAAATCGGTATTGCCGTGAGGGTTTTATTGGATTTATACTCGCCAATAGCTATAAATAAGAGAAACCTGGAACCATAATTAAGCCCCACTATTCCTATCTTATTTAGATATCATTCTAATAATTACTACAATGTAGTTTGGTAATGCATTAAGAGATGTACTTAATACTAAAAATCAATTCTTTTTTAAGAAAATAATTTGTAGTGTAAATCAGGGTAACTATTTAGATTATCAAGTCCAAAATAATCATTCAATGCCACCCTAATTTATAAGTAACGGTAAAGTAGTGCATTCAAACTTAGTTAGTTAGTTTAACCCTCAAATATGGACTTGATTTTACCTCAAATACACTTTTTACCTACTGCGTTAACATTATTATAAAATGTTATTCTTTAAAAAAGTTATGACCAAATCAATTACAAATTCTACTACTTTAAAAATAAAATACAACATATTAATGCTTTGCTTTGTGAGATAGTTCCATCCTTAAGAACTTCTTACCCTAATATTTTAAATAAATTTATCAAAAAACACAATTAGCGATAAAAAGCTAATAATCAAAAAGATACACAGAATAAAAAAAAGCTTCTAATTAATCTTAGAAGCTTTTTAGGTCACTTTAAAAACACCCTTTGACAAAATGTTTTAATTACCGCCTAAATCGTTTAAAAAAAAACATTAAGAATAAAACTATACATATTACCAATGCCCAATAATACCATGTAACTGATTCTGGAACAGGAATTGTACCCGAATCGCCTATTAATACTAAAGATGCCCAATAATAAGGGGACGCATTCGATAATGAATTATCATTTAAGTATTTCAATTTCGCTAAATGCAATGCTTCAGATTTCGTTTTTTGAAGGCTCAAATTTTCATAAAAAGTACGCATCAAATCTGTTGTTGCTCTATCATCAATACTCCATAAGGACGAAATTATACTTTTTGTTCCTGTCTGAAAAAAACCTCTAGACAAGCTCATTACTCCTTCACCAACAGCTAATTTACCCTTATTTGTTTTACAACCACTTAACACTACTAACTCTGCTGTATTTTTGGTAAGATACAACTCTTCTAAAGTCAACTTTTCATCATAAAAAGCGATCCAAGGAGTAATAGAATCGTATGCATCCGCATGTGTAGCTAAATGAATAATATTATACTTCGAAAGATTTTTTAAAAAGTTAGCTTTGGTTGCGTTTTCTTTAGAAAATAAGGTGCTATTGATAATTTCATTAATACCAGCAGCTTCTTTTGCACTATGTATTATGTCTGGTAAAGAATCAATATTAAATTGCTCAGGTGCAAAAGCAACTGCAGCACTTACATTACTCGTTTTTCCTTTTCTATATTTCAAAAAAGAATTAGAAAAAATATAACTCACCTGGGTATCTTCTATCAGGTATCGTTTCTTCATTGAATTAGAAGTTAGTGCTTCAAATGGTAATGAGTTCAAAAAATTATCAGGAATAACAGTAAGTTTTCTATTTTTAATTCTTTCTCTAATTTCTTCTTTTGGAAATAATTGAGTAAATACTTCATATGCTAATTCATGATAGTCTTCTTGATCATCTTTTGTTTTAAAAGGAGCATTCATTTTAGCCAATAACTTTTCAACGTTTCCTCTCAATAAATCAACCTCTAATTCAAAAAAGAAAACACCTTTATGCCCTATCAACATTCCATAGCCTGAATTTTCATGAATCATATATTCAATAAAATAGTTATCTACAGTCATTCTATTTTGCACATCAGTTAGTGAGGTTAATAATGCCTTACTATTTAATTGAATAATATTAGGGTTCCTTTTTTTTATACTGTCATTCAACTTAACTAAATCTTCCTTCTTTTGTAAATATTCAGATTGAATCGTACTATTTTTTAAGATTTTAAGTTGTTTTTCCTTAATAAAAACATCTGTTTCTAACTGTTGGATAGATGAAAGCAAATTTTCTGGTAAAGATTTATTATCTTTTAGTTTTTTTAATCGCAAATCCTCCATCAAAACCATTGCTTTATTTTTTTCCATAAAATGAAAAGCACTTTCTAAATCATCAGCCAAAAAAGAAGCTTTTATTGCCTTAACATAAAGCTCAGAAGCTTCCTTTCTCCAGTGTAATCTTGACTTTAACTCTGTAGTATTTATTTGAATCAAATCTACCAACTCGTCAGCAAGATGGTAAATCTTCAAAGTATTATTAGCTAAGACACTATTTTTTGTATTTAGCGCTTGAGCAATCATTGCTTCACAATATTCAACAAGTGTTATTAGCAAATTATTTTTATAGGAACACTTATATACATAGCTTCTATTTTTACTTAACAATAAATCATCAATACTCTTTTTTGTTAATAGCTTTATATTTTTGGTAGCATATTTTTTACAATTAACATAATCTCCTTTTTTCCCATAACAATAAGCCAAATTAGAATAGCTGTTAATTATTGCTAAAGTATCTTTTAAAGAAGTGTATTTAAGTGATTTTTTCTGAAAATAAATAGATGAATCTACTTTAGTAGTGTTATATAAATTACCTTTCAATCGTAAAGTTAAAGCAGTAAGAGAGGAGTCTTTTTCAGTAATTGTAATTTTTAACGAGCGATTAAAATATTTATTCGCTTTTTTAATATTTAAGCTTTTAGCATGATTATAGGTTTGTGCTAAATTCAAGAGTAATTTTACTTTACTTTTATAACCCATTTTTGAAAAAAATTGAGCTATCGAATCTGCTTTTAACAAGTATATTCTACCCTGATCAATACTCTCTACTGTCCCTATACCCTGATAAGCTCTTGCGATATTAGTATATGTAGTAACTAAACTTTGCTTATTATTCTTTTTACTGGCAAGAACTGTTAAAGCCATTTTATTATAATCAATAGCTTTATAATAGTCTTCTAACGCAAAATAATTCCTTGCCAATCCAGCATAAGATTCTGGTATATAATCTCCATTTTTTCGATAATCTCTACATTTTTTAAAATAGGAAATAGATTTTTGAAAATCATTATTTTTTAAATTATAATACCCCAATAAATAAAGATTATACTCTATGCCAACCGAATCTAAAGGAAAGTTTTTCTTTGAAAAGAAGAGGCTTTTTTCTCCAACTATAACTGATTTTTGAAAAAATCGTTTACCATAAAGCCACCTACTATAATATAACAGGCCAGAGTTTAATTGAGTATTCGTTAAATTTGTCTTTTTTAAAGAAATTATAGAATCTACTAACGCTTGTTTTTCTGTATTGGTAACCGAACTTTTAAGACAACTTATGATGCTATTTTGTTGTGCAAAACAAGAAGTGACTATAAATATAAAAAATAACCGTAACATATCTTGGGACTTAAAAAATCCCAAGATACCTTTTTTCTATTAATTTCTTAACAGCCTCTACAACCAAGTCCTGTCCCAGATCCAACAGATAAATCAGGTTCCGAACTTAAATCTTCTTCAATAGTTCCTTCAGGATGACTACCAGTAGCTACCATAACCCATGTTTCTGTCCCGTTAGGCCAAACAAGCACATGAGTTATATCATAATGATGACCATCATAACGATGTCTAATAGCCTCTTTTTCATCGGCACTAACATTCAAAGCATAACTAATCAATAATTTTTTCTTATTAAAAATTAAAAATCGATATTCCCCAAAGCTAGGATTTATAAGAGTAACATAAGTAGGGTTCACTTTATCAGATCCTAATTCAAACTTAGATTTACTTTCCTCTAAATTTACTTCCAATACTGTTGTTTCATTTACAATATTTTTTTCAAGTTCCGTTATATTTACTTTTTGCTGATCATTACTTTTTAACATAATATCATCATCTGTTGAGCAACTGAAACATGTCACTAAAATCAATAAACTTAAAATTGTATTCTTCATAATAAATTTGGTTTTTTACATTTAAACAATATGTTTAAATTTACCTTCTGTTCAGATTTTTAATAAATCTTACCACAAAAATGATTTTTTTTTAAATATGATACAAATCCATATATCTATTTTAATAACAACTCACTTATAGCTAATCAAAAAATTATGAACTTCTATATTTGATCAAGAAAAAAATAATAGAAAAAATCATAAAAAACCCAATACACCAATACTCCCAATTATTATTTTTCGTAAAATAGATCACATCCGTCTTTCCTATCAAAACAAAAGAAGCCCAGTAATAAGGTGATGCTTCAGATAAAGAACTCTTTTTTATATAATCAAGCTTAGCGTTACGTAAAGATTTTGATTTATCATTTTTATTTACTAAATTTTCATAGAATGTCTTCATGATTATGGCTGTTGATTTATCATCAACATTCCATAAGGAAGAAACCAAACTTCTTGCTCCTGTTTGAAAAAAACCTCTTGACAAACTCATAACCCCTTCACCAACTTCTAACTTTCCTGTATTTGTCTGGCACGCACTTAATACAACTAAATCCGCATTATTTTTAGTAAGATATAATTCCTCTAGAGTTATTTTTTTATCATAAAATGCTATCCATGGTGAAATTGAATCATTTGCATTTGCATGAGTTGCTAAATGTAAAATATTATGCTCTAAAAGTTCGTTTAAAAAACTCGATTTTACAGCTTTATTATTATCAAATAATACAACAGGAATCACATTGTTAATTACTTCTGCCTCTATTATAGTATTTGGTAAACTTTGCAAAGATCCTGTTTTAAAATTTTCAGGAGCAAAAACAGCTATTGTATTAATATTACTTTTTCGCTCCGAAATAGTATTCAAAAATGAATTAGACAACTGATAATTAATCTCAATTTGCTCTATTAAATAGTCTCCATCATTATTTATAAAAGATTCAAATGGAATTTTAGCTAAATAATTATCCTGAATAACTGTTAATTTCCCTTTATTTATGTATTTCTGAATAGATTTTGGTATAAATGAATTGAATAATTCATTAGCTACTACTTTATAATCTTTTAAATCATTCTTATTACTAAATGGTTTAGATATCAGATTTAAATATTTTTTAATATTTGTTTTGACTATTTCTAAATTTTCTATCTTAAATTTATTAACCTTATTTTTTGAAATAAAAATACCATAAATAGTCTCTTCAAAAACTACATATTCAATTATTGATTCATTTTTCATCACACTTAATTGCACCTCTTTTAAAGGAATTATGATGTTGGAAGCTCTATTTGTATAGAAAGGAGTATACTTTTTAATACTATCATTTAATACTTCTAATTCTTTTTTATGGTTTAACAAACTAATCCTTAATGAATCTGAATTATTCGAAAAAGCAATATTCTCATTAATATAAATTTGCTTTTCAATGCTGTTTTCCTTAATTATTATATTTTTGGGTATGCGATTATTTTCTTTTAGTTTATTATATATAATATCCTCTTGTAAAATAATTGCTTTATTTTTTTCTATGAAATAAAATAGTTTTTCTATATTATTTGTAGCATAACTTGCCTTAATTGATTTTTCATATAAACCAGAAGCTTGTTCTCTCCAAAAAAGTCTTGATTTTTTCTCCTTGCTACTTATTCGTATCAGATCTAAAACTTCATCTGCCAGTAAATAAACTACAACTGCTTTTTCAATACTTTTATCATCGCCTTTATCATGATAAGCTTCTCCAATGTAAGTTAGAATTAACAATATATTTTCTAAATCGTCAGATTGAAATAAAAGCTTCTTACGTTTATGTTTATATATTGAAAAACCCGTTTTAACTTTTAAGGCTTCATTATAATAATAAATACTTGTATCCAGTTCCTGTTTCCTATAATAACAGTATCCTAAATTTCCATAATTAATAAATGTAGTCTTTGGCTTTACTTTTTTTCTAATTCTTAATGATTTTCTATGGTATGATATCGCTTTATCTAAATTAGTAGTATTGTACAAATCTCCTTTTAAACTAAGTGCCATCCCCAATTTTATGCTATCATTTAATTTTAAAGCCAATTCATGAGCTTTATTATAATAAATAAGTGCTCTTGGTATATCGAGTGTTTCAAATTCATTATAAATATCCCCCAATAAAACATTCCGCTTAAATGTATTATTCACACTCTGGGGATAAATTTCAGATAAAGAATCAGCCTTTAGTATATATGACTTAGCTTTATTAAGGTTTTCTATCGTTTTAAGTGACCTATAGGACTCAAATATTTTTAAATAGAGATTATTTAATTTTTTATGATAATTATTTGAATAGTATAATTGCTCAGATACTTCAAAATAATCAATAGCCATATAATAGTCTCCCTTTTCATGATATACATCCCCAATGTAAGATATTGCTCCAGCTGCTGTTGGAGAATTATCTTTCAATTTTACAGCATCATTTAAGGTTTTTAGTGCTTTTTGATATTCCTTATTAAAATAATAAAATTGCCCCAGGATATATAATCTATATTGGTTTTTCAATATTTTATTAGGAGTATGTAAATTTGAATATTTTACAGAAAGACTTGCCGCCTTGATACTCTTTTCAATATTTCTTTTATATAACCAAAGAGAATAGTTATATGTTAAACTATCTAGAAAAGGAACATCTTTATCACGAGATTGAATAAGTGAATCTATTTTTTTTATTTTTATACTATCATGTAATTTTAAGGATATAACTTCACTAAAGATACTTTGAGAAACTCCCAATTTACATATTAAAAAAAACAGAAAAATTAAACGCATAAAAAAGGGACTTAAAAAGTCCCTAATTTAATTATTTATTTCTAACATCCAAGACACAGATCAACATCTGGATCATTATTTGCTTGATCTTTTGGACCTCCTGGTAAAGTATCAATAAGGTTTCCATATTCATTTAACCACATTGTGTTTGGATAAAACCATATTTCATCATAATTTTCATTTAAGTTCATATTGGGGCTTGCAATTATATCAGTATCGGGACTTATAATAAATTGATGGTTATTTTTAATTTTAGGAATAATCCTCAGTCCAACCCATTCTGTCAAGTATCTATCTCTAATTATTTGACGTCCTTGAATAGAAATGTTTGTTGCATATGTTACTTTAAATACTTCCTTTTTAACAATCCAATGGGGAGTTATTTGATCCATAGCTTTAGATTGTTCCGATTCTAGTTTTTCAACCTTATACAAAACAGGTTGAGATGAATTATTCTCTAACTCAACATCGTCAGTTGCACAACTAAAACATCCTACTAAAATTAATAAGCTTAAAATTTTATTCTTCATAATAAATTTGGTTTTTTTTATCTAAGACAATATGCTTAAATTTACCCTCTGTTCAAGTTCTCTGTAAATCTTACCACAAAAATGAGTTTTTTTAAAATATGACACAATCAAATCCCAGCATATATTTAAACGCCTTACTTGAAGGAAATGAAAAAATCATTTTAAGTATCTACCATGATACACTTCCTAAAGTTCAGTTTTTTGTTAAAAACAATAAAGGAACACAGGATGATGCTAAAGAGATATTTCAAAAAGCACTTTACCAATTAACAGCCAGGGTAAGAGTACAAAGTTTTAACATTAATACTTCATTCGAGGCCTATTTATTTACTGCTTGTAAAAATTTATGGCGTCGTGAACTAAATAATCGAAAAAAGGAGGTAAGAAATGATGGGGTCTTTGAACTAGTAAGTGAAGAACAAGATAATAGCAAAGCGATTCTTGAACAAGAACGATGGGAATTGTTTGAAGAAAAAATAGCTTCCTTAACAGAAAATTGTAGAGAGTTATTAAAATTGTATTTCAAAAAAACTAGTTATAAAAACATTGTAGAAAAATTTAACTACGCTAACGAGAACACTGCTTTTCAAAGAGTTTTTAAATGTAAAAAACGCTTAATGGATATGGTAAAAATGGATGTAAAATATAGGGAGTTATGTTAGAGGATTACGAAAAAAAACAACGATTAATTGATAAATACTTAAACGAAAGTTTGACCTCAGAAGAGCTTGTTTCTTTTAATGAACTAGTTAGTAAAGATGAAGAATTTGCTAATGACGTTGATTTACAAAAACAATTAAGTAATCATTTTAATGATAATTACTCTGTGATTAAAAATACTGCGAACACAAACGAACTTAACAAATACTTTAGAAGCGACGAAGCCAAAAATATAAAAGGTGTAATTGAAAAAGTAGGAAATAAACATATTTCTAAAAAAACATTCAAATTCCCAAGGACAATCGCTGCTTCATTAATTGGTTTATTTATCTGTGTTGCCGGCTACTTACAATTTGCTAACAATGGTTTGTATCAAGACTATTATACTGAAACGGATATGCCTTCACTAATTTCAAGAGGTATCAATAGTAACAAACTATCTAATAAAATTGTTACCGCTTATCAAAATAAGAATTTTAAAGAAGCTGAAATTTTATACCAAAATTTCATTACTGATAATGAAATCTTAAATGAGAACGTATATATCTATGGAGGCATGACCTATTTAGAGCTTAAACAATACGACAAATCTCTAATAGAATTTAATAAAATGACTATATCAAATTCCATTGACAACTCTAAGGGATTATGGTTTACAGCAATGGTATATTTAAAAAATGATAATATGCAACAGTTAAATGAAACATTAAATATTATCACTAAAAATTCTGAGAATTTTAATTATACAAAAGCCAAAAAATTACTCAAAGAGCTTGACTAAATATATGAGCAAAAAAACTATTTACTCCATATTAACAGCTATAGTTATTATTATTTTTTATTTTTTAAACGATAAAGTAGACCAGAAAATAGCTGATGATAATTATATTGAAAAAGCTAACCCATCTTCAGAAACAAATACTTCATACCTACCAACTTCAACAACAGGATATGTAGTACATCATGACTACTATTCTTTGTCATACAATGAAACTCATGAACAAGCGGAATGGGTTGCTTATGAATTAAAGAAAAACCAGCTTTCTAAAAATCATTATAAAAGACCATATTTCACTAGAGATAAGAGTATAAAAACAAAATCAGCTGATTGGAGAAGTTATAAAAAATCAGATTATGACAAAGGGCATTTATGTCCTGCAGCTGACCGTAAATTTTCTCTCAAGGCTCATAACGAAACTTTTTTAACCTCTAATATATCACCACAAAAACACGATTTCAATGCTGGAGTATGGAATAGATTAGAACAAAAAACTAGGCATTGGGCAAGCAAATATGATGGTGTATATGTAGTTACAGGAGGTGTTTTAAAAGAGAAATTACACTCGATAGGTAAAGAGAACGTAACAGTTCCAAAATATTTCTATAAAGTATTACTAGACAATTATAATGGAAAAACTAAAATGATTGCATTCTTGATTCCTCATAAAGAATCTAACAAACCTTTATATGAATTTGTAGTATCTGTAGATAAAATTGAACAACTAACAGGAATAGATTTCTTCTATCAATTAGAAGATAGAAAAGAAAACAGTTTAGAAGCTAATACTAATTACAAAAACTGGAGTTTCAGATAACTACCACTCATTAATTCTATTTGCATCTAATTTAATAAATATGAATAATAAAATAGTAAATCCCCAGAGTCCTGAGCCTCCGTAACTAAAAAATGGTAGCGGAATACCTACGGTTGGAAAAACTCCCATTACCATTGCAATATTGATTAGAAAATGAAAGAATAGTATTGCAGCAACACTGTATCCATACACCCTACTAAATTTTGATTTCTGCAAATCTGCTCTATAAAGCACTCTTAATATTAATGCTACAAAAAGAAACACTACAAAACTACTTCCTAAAAACCCCCATTCTTCTCCAACTGTACTAAAAATATAGTCCGTATGCTGCTCCGGAACAAATCCTCCTTTAGTTTGTGTACCTTCTAACCAACCTTTTCCAGTCCATCCACCGTTACCAATAGCTATTTCAGATTGCGCTGTATTATAACCTATTCCTTTTGTATCAACTTCTTTACCTAAAACGATATTGAATCTGTCACGATGACGTTGTTCAAACACATTCTCAAATATATAATTAACAGAATATGATAAGCCAATACACAAGCCTAAAACAGCAACATATAGAAATTTACTATGTTTTTTCTTTCTGTTTTTAAAGTAAATAATTAATGCCAAAACTGCACAAATTATTGATATTAACATTGGATCCAAAACCAATGTTAATACAAATAATGTCGCGCCTGAAAAGCCTAACAATAAATAAATTGGCGATAAACCTTCTCGATACAACACAAAGAAAAAAGCCGCATATACCATTGCACTACCAGGGTCTGGTTGTGGAATAATAATTAATGCCGGCAAAAATATAATTGCAAATATTTTAAGTAAGTGATCCAATAATTTAATATTGGTTTGGGTATCACTCATAAATTTAGCCAAAGCTAAAGCCGTTGCAAACTTAGCGAACTCACTGGGCTGAATACTAAACCCTCCAAATGAATACCATGATGTTGCCCCAGAAATATTTTTACCAAAAACAAACAACCCAATCAAGGAAAGTAAGGAAACTAGATATATTACACTTGAAAACCGTTCGTAAAATTTAGCTTCTATAGATAGAATTAATATGATTAAAAAGATACTCAACCCAATAAACACTTGTTGCCTCCCATGAGGTTGCGACATCATACTAAGTGTTGTATCCTCAGTATAGGAGGCTGAATAAATATTCAACCAACCAATAAACACCAACACAAAATAGATTAATATCATTAACCAATCAATACGCACTAATATGTTTCCTTTGTTACGCATTATTGTCTAGGTCTTTTTCCGTTTATTTCAAATGGCTCTCCGCTTATATAACTATCATATACATGTTGCAAACTTCCGTTTAACATCCTCACTTCTAAATCTTTTCTAGAGATAGTGCCTTTTAAATATTTTTCAATCATCAAACTCGCTATTGGTGCAGCCCATCTCCCTCCATAATAAGCATGTTCTACAAAAACTGCAATTGCAATTTTAGGGTTGTCTTTTGGTGCAAAGGCTACAAAAATAGAATGATCATCTAACTGAGTTCTTACTCCATCAATTTTCCCATACACTTCCGAAGTACCCGTTTTTCCACAAATTTCTATACCATTTATTCTTGAACGATAACCAGTCCCTCTAGGCTCTTCATACACATCATACATCCCTTGAATTACTGGTTCAAAATGTTTTGGACTAATTGTGGTTACTCTTTTTGTAGTAAATTTTTTAGGCAAAGTATCTCCTTTTATGTTTTTTACAATATGGGGCGTATAGTAA
>Ga0209291_1000416_pt1 | contig 40900 bp, 30 predicted proteins | sample GOMGulsemesocosm_FD_184633 | JGI IMG/M metagenome (GOLD analysis project Ga0209291, IMG submission 184633) | Methane-oxidizing microbial communities from mesocosms in the Gulf of Mexico - GOM9B Gulf of Mexico (SPAdes) (version 2) | ecosystem: Environmental > Aquatic > Marine > Cold seeps...
AAGCTACACACTCAATAGCTTCTGAACTTGATGAGTTCCAACAAAATGTGATTAGCGAATTAAATAAACTAGAAATTTTAACGTGGCCTGGTTATACAATCGCTGGAACTGAAATAGATATTTTATGTCGTTATAACAACCAATACCTAGCAATTGACCTTATCGGTTATCCAGGCCCTTGGGCCGATTTCTTTGAATTAAATACCTATAAATTATTCAAGCGAGCTGGTGTTGAGGTACTACCTATCAGTTATGGCTTGTGGGTAGTTGATAAAGAAGCCTGTATTGCCAAAATAGTGAAAAAATTAGGATTAACTCAAGGTCAAATACCTGTAGGGACCAGTGTATGAGGTTTATAGTTCTAATTATTTGCACGCTGCCAGCATTAGTACAGGCTAAAGAAAGCACCTGCTATGGAACAACTTCAAAAGGGCGACTTGATAATGGTATTGCGTTACCGTCATCAGGGCCTAATTATGTTGGATACAGCACTATTGCAAGGCTTGCAGGTAGGACATATGTACATACACAAGTAGCAGACATCATAGTAAACGGCTATAAATCTTTAGAAATTGAACAGCCTAATAAAGTATTTAAGTACGCTGAAACAGGTTTTGAAGAAGGTGGTCAATTCAAACCACATAAAACTCATCGCAATGGATTATCAGTAGACTTTATGACACCTGTTAAAGGTGAGTCAGGCCAATCAGTGCACTTGCCAACTCATCCACTCAACAAGTTTGGCTACAACATTGAATTTAATAGCAAAGGGAAATATAAGGAGTACAGTATTGATTTCGTTGCATTAGCTGCTCATATTGTTGCTTTGCATAAAGTGGCGAAATCACAAGGTGTCGATTTATGGCGAGTAATTTTTGATCCTAAGTTACAACCTGAACTTTTCAAAACATCATACGGACCATATCTTAAAAAGCATATTCAATTTTCTAAAAAGCGTTCGTGGGTAAGGCATGATGAACATTACCATGTAGATTTTGATATCCCATGTAAGGAATTGAATTAATGAAGAAAGTAGATAAGGAGTCAGTAGGATGAAAGTTATGAATCGTTTGTGCTTAGCGTTCATTATTTTTATATCATTTCAAACATTAGCCACAAAAGTTGATCCAAGAACATGGGCACAACTTTCATTATCAGCTGACTTTATTGGAATAATTGAATGTACAAAATCAGGAGGTATTGTTGCTGAATATCAGGTTATTCAAACTATAAAGGGTTTGGAAAACACTGGAGATTTAATCAGATTGCGAATAGCAACAGATTATTGGGGGGGGCACTTTCCCACTGCTTTAGTTGGAGAAAGATATTTAATCACAGGTTTTAAAGAAAATGCCCCTATTGGGCTTATAAGTGCTTCATCGGGAGGCAGCGTTCCACTTTGGGCTAGAGAATTACTATATGATTACAGGTTACCCCTAAGCTCAGGTATTATGGTTTTGTCATCGAATAGAAAGGGAACCCCATTTTCTCTTAGGGATAATCACCTTAAGTTTTATTGGGGAATGGATGAAGAAACTGGTTCAGAATTACTTGTAAAAAATATACAAGGTTTACTAGCAGCAACGCCAGAAGAACAGGATCTATTTATTCTCAAAGAACTATATAAAAAATATGAAATTGATGAATATAAAAGCTATGTTGGCGAACCTGTTATATTCAATAAGTATCAATGGCTAGAACAAGTGAAGGGCTACCAAGATGCCACTGAACTTGTAAACTATATTTGGAATATATCTGGGAGGTTGAATATCCTTGAGCAAGGTCCTTATTCAGATGAAACAGCTCAAGTGGTTTATGATTTGATTTCCTCACTTGATCAAGAGGAGTATCAGCTTAAATATTACAACTTCAGAAATCCTAATCAAACGATTAATAATGAAGAAAATAAAGCACTTAATCTCCCTGTAATTACAAATTTAGATATTCAACAAGCAGAACAAAATTTTAAAAAATATTTAAAATCGTCTAAATGGCAAGAAACAGATTTATGGTATGACGCTTTCGATGTATTAGCTGTTGAGAAGCCAGACATTATTGTTGATTACTTATTGCAGTACTCAAATACGGGTAAAAAATGGCAGGACCGTGATGACGGATATTTATTGGCATCTCGCTTACTGATCAAGGGCAGTCCTCTCTCAACTAATTTAATTAAATTGTTGAGAAGCGCTAAATCCGATCAAGTTCGAGTAGCCTCATTAGTATATTTAGCGCTTAACAACCCTTTAGTGGGGGTGAGTGAATTAGAAAATTTGCATCATTTGAAGGATCTTGAACAACTTTCACCTGATATGAAACTTTGGCTCTCTTTAAATTTAGTCAGACATAGTAATAAGAAAGCGGTAGTAGACTTTTTCGAAACAATAATATTTTCATATGCTAATAGTTTTGATCGCTTGGCTGATGGGCACATGCGTTTCTTTTTATCCAATATGTTCAATCGAATGCAAGTTTTATTGTCAAATTCAGCCGCTATATCTGGTGTACCTCAGCCGCCATTATATGCAAATAGTGTATTAGAATATAATACCTCCCATAGAGATACTCTTACGCCACTGATTAATTGGTGGAAAGATAATGAGTCCAAAATAATATTGTCTGATGTCTGGATGAAAGAGCTTAGGTACACAGGTGTAGAGTAACAAAGTAAATGTTTTTAACACTTCAAAATTGATAAACTTAATAACGTAACAACGAAGTAATACTAACCTTCATAAAAAATGGAAACCGAGCCAGTGAAAAAAGTAGTAATCCTTGGCGGGTATGGAAACTTTGGTAAGAGAATTGTTGAGAACCTTACCAGCATTGAAGATATAACCATACTTATCGCTGGTCGAAACTTAAATAAGTCGTCAGCACTAGTGGCAAATCTAGAAAATACTTCAGCCGCTAAGTTAGAGCCATTAGTCATAGATATTTTCGCTGATGATTTTAAAGAGCAGCTAGCGATCCTCTCACCTTATCTTGTTATTCATACAAGTGGTCCTTTTCAGGGGCAAGACTATCGTGTGCCGAAAGCATGTATTGAATGTGGTTCTCATTATATTGATTTAGCCGATGACAGACGTTTCGTTTGTGATATAGGTGAGTTAGACAGGCAAGCAAAAGATAAAGGCGTATTAATTGTTAGTGGTGCCAGTTCTGTACCAGGCTTATCCTCAGCCGTTGTTGAGCATTATCAAAACAAGTTTAGCGTCATTGAATCGATAGATTTAGCCATTGCACCCGGTAATAAGGCAGAACGTGGCTTGGCAACTGTTGAGGCCATATTATCGTATACAGGGCATCCTTTGAATGTTTTTAGGGAAGGTCATTGGCAAGATGTTTATGGTTGGATGGATTCTCAGGTAAATGACTTTGGAGGCTTTGTTGGTAAGCGTCATTTAGCCAATGTAGATGTACCAGATCTAGAATTATTCCCTAATCGCTATGGTGTAACGGAGCAAGTTAGCTTTCAGGCTGGATTAGAGCTACCAATATTGCATTTAACTATGGTTGGAATGGCTTATTTATCTAAAATTGGTTTAGTCAAAAACTGGGCACCTCTATCAAAAGCTATTGTTGGCACCAGTAATGTTTTTCTTCCTTTTGGTAGTGATAAGGGCGCGATGGAAGTGCTAATAAAAGGTAAAGGCAATGATGGTAATGCTACCGAAGTAAAATGGACCTTGTACGCTCCACAAGGTAATGGCCCTTACATCCCAACGCTTTCAACCATTATCTTAGCGAGAAAACTCTTAAATAATGAAAGCTATGAATCACGCAACAATGCTGGCGCTATGCCATGTGTTGGCTTACTTGAATTAAGCGAGTTTAAATCTGATTTTGAAGCCCTAAATATTCATTCTGAAGAAGAGATTATATCCAAAGGCGAGGCAAAGGAAACGTAATGGAGCATTATTTAACCCTTAAGCTAATCCATATATTGGCGGCTGTAGTCGTAACGGGGACTGGAGCGGGTATTGCATTTTTCATGTTCATGGCAAATAGGTCAAATAACCCACAAGCAATTTATGTAACTGCTCAACACGTTATTCTAGGGGATTGGATATTTACAACGCCTGCTGTTATTACCCAAATAATTACTGGTATTTATTTGATGAATATGCAGGGCTATTCTTTTTCTGCGCCTTGGTTTTATTGGGTTATGGGATTATTTACCTTTATTGGAGTCTGGTGGCTACCTGTGCTTCGTATTCAATACAAATTACGTGAGCTAGCCAAAATTTCTGTAGATTCAAACCAAGTTACACCTGAATTTAAATCACTGATGAAAACATGGACGTTGTTAGGCATACCTGCCTTTACCGCTATTTTTGCCATCTTCTGGTTAATGGTTTTCAAACCATTCCCAGTAGCTTAAAGGAGAGGGCATGAACACGATTAAACAAGATGGTTTAATGAAAGCTGCTAAGTATTCGCTTGCCTTTTTATGGGTTTTTACCGGGATAACCTCTACTTGTTTTTCGCTAGAAGTTGGCTATGAAATATTAGCAAGCGCCAGTATTACTGGTTTAATGGCAGATGTATCGGTTTATGCTGGTGGTGCTTTAGATATAGTAATTGGGCTTTGGTTGTTAACCTCAATCAAAATAAGATTGTGCTGCATTATTCAAGTGACAGTCATTATAGTTTATACCGTACTTCTAACGTTTATCGATCCAAGTTTTTGGTTACATCCATTTGGACCGATAACTAAGAATATTCCTATCATTGTTTTGATTGGTTATGTATACGCTAATAATGTTAGTACTAGTTCAACCCAAATATTTTAACTCACTTCATTAGTAAAGAGGTTCAGCTTGTCATCAATACAAATTGCAAGATTCATCATTTCCTTTAGTTGGTTATATCATGGAATTTTTCCAAAACTTGTACATATAGCGCCATTAGAAAAGCTAATGACATCCAGTTTAGGCCTATCAGGTGAGTTGTCTTATTTATTGACTAAATCAGCGGGAGTTGGTGAAGTTATTTTCGGAGTTTTATTCTTTCTTTTTTATCGTAATAAAGTGATGGTTATTTTAAACATTATAGGACTTACTGGTTTATTAACTTTTGTAGCAGTATTACAGCCTCAACTGCTTATTGAAGCATTTAACCCTGTCACCACCAATATTACTTTAATTGGTTTTAGTTTGATCTTACTTGTCGAATTGGAAAATGAACATAAAAAGGAGAAGGGATGAGCGTTGAAAAATATCCTCCTAACATTGGTGTAAATGATTGTGTGATTCTATTTGATGGTGTTTGCAAGTTATGTAATGCCTGGAGTCAATTTATTATCAAGTATGATAGACAAAAGCGCTTCAAACTGTGCAGCGTACAATCTCCTGAAGGCCAGAGCATACTAACGCATTTTAATATGCCAACGGATCATTTTGATACCATGTTGTATGTGGAAGGTAACAAATGCTTTGCTAAAAGTGATGCTTTTTTAAATGTAGTGAAAAAGCTCAGACCACCATGGCGGGTATTATACATATTTAAAATGATTCCTAAGGGAATAAGAAACTGGTTTTATGATCGAATAGCTCTTAATCGCTATTCATTATTTGGTAAATACGATAGCTGTATGTTGCCAAGTGAAGAAAATGAAAATAGATTTCTGAAGAATAAAGCTTAATAAAGTCGGCAAATTGCCAAAAAGGAATAAAGAATAAATGGATTTATCAATTTACCTCAGCATGATGATCAGTGCCGCTTGGTATTTAATACCGATCTTCATATTTGCTGTCATCATAAAATCAGCATGGTTTAAAGGCGTATTAGGTGAGTGGCAAGTTAACTTACTTATTAAGTTCTTCTTAGACAAAAATGACTATCACCTAATTAAAAACGTGACGTTGCCTACTGATGATGGAACCACTCAAATTGATCACATCATAGTATCAAGATATGGTGTTTTTGTAGTTGAAACCAAGAATATGAAAGGTTGGATCTTTGGTAGTATTAACCAAAAGCAATGGACTCAACAAATCTTTAAGCACAAGTCTAAATTTCAAAATCCACTTCACCAAAATTATAAGCATGTCAAAACGTTAGAAGCTTGTTTGAACGCAAAGAAAGATTGTATATTCTCAGTCATTATCTTTATTGGTGATAGTACTTTTAAAACTAAAATGCCTGAGAAAGTAAGGTTTGCTCGTGGTGGTATTGAATATATCAAAAACATAAATGACATTATTTTCAATGAGCAGGAAATAGCTAACCTTATTGAACAGATTGAAAGCGGTAGGTTAGAGCGTAGTCATAAAATTAATCGACAGCACATTGAGCATGTGAAAAAGATAATTGATGGAAAATCGGATATCAAACCTTGCTCAAGGTGTGGTGCTGGGATGGTGTTACGTAAGGCCACCAAAGGTAAAAATTCAGGTAGTGAGTTTTTGGGATGTAGTGCATTTCCAAAGTGCAGGAATGTAATAATGGTTAATTAGTATTGTTTAAGGTTAATGAATTTAAATAATAAGGAATTTTATTTTGTATCTAGAAAACTTCACAGTTAAAAACTATCGAAAATTTAGGGAAAAAGACAATACAGTTTATTTTGTTGAACCTCACCTAGTTGAATCAAAAGATGGAGACGATGATACTTGTCATTCAGTCGTTGCTCCATCAACAACACTTATTATTGGTAAAAATAATACGGGAAAAACCACAATAGTTAATGCTTTAAAGTTAATTTGTGAAAATAAACAACCGAGGGCATCAGATTTTAATATAAAATATTTAAATGACCTTTTTTCTAAGTATCAACAAGTTGAAATAAATAATAAATCGTTACCAGAGCTTATGTTTACAATAACAGCAAAGGTAGATTTACTTAATAGTGACTTGATGACCAATTTAGCGGAATTTGTCACATTAAATATCGCACCAAATGGTTTAACAGAAGTTAAAATTTCAATAAAGGTTATTGTTGCTGAAGAATCTGCATTTATAGACGCTGTAAAAGACATCATTGAGCATGTTCAAGAACACAGCTTGGATAATATGGACTCTATAGAACTTTTTTATCAACTCTTAGAACAAAAATCAGAATTTTTAATACTTAATAATGATAAAAACTTATTCAAAATACAGTTTTTAAACATTAATGGTGTTAAAGCTAAAAAGTTCGCATTAAAAGACTTAATAAATTTACAGGAAATTAAAGCTAATCGTCATTTAAAAGAGGGTGTTTTACGTGAAGTTTTTAATAAGATTGTTAAATTTCAATTTGATAATAATAAAACAGATAAAGATCAACTAGAAATTAAAATTAAAGAAATAAATCATGCTTTAACTGACGTAATTGAAAGTAAAAACACTAAGATTTCTGAGGTTTTACAGCAGATTGAAACAACAGAACATGTTGATCTAGCTTTAAAGGGGGATGTATCTTACGAAAGCATTGTTAGAGATCTAATTAAGTATAACTTTTCAGATAACGACGATTATATTCCAGAAGGTCAATTCGGTTTAGGTTACATCAATTTGCTCAATATTATTGGTGAAATAATCCACTATGTTGATAGTTATCAAAATGGTAGTCATAACAGCCAAATTAATTTACTTTTTATTGAAGAGCCTGAAGCATTTATGCATCCACAAATGCAAGAATTCTTTATTAATCGAATTGATAATGCAGTAAAGAAAGCCTTAGGTATTGCTAATGAGGAAGTAGATGATAAAAAAGTTTTAAACTGTCAAATTGCAATTACTACCCACTCATCTCATATCGTAAATAGTAAAATTCACAGTAGTAATTCATTTAATAATATCAATTATTTAACAGCTATCGATAAAGCTACCTCTGTTGTTAAGTTAAGTGATGAAGTTGTTGCAGGTGAAGAAGGACTTGGTAGCGATAATTTGAAATTTATAAAAAAACACATCAAGTATAAAGTATCAGAATTATTTTTCTCTGACGCAGTTATCTTTGTGGAAGGTGCCACAGAAGAAGCTTTGCTACAATTCTACCTTGAGAAAAATGATACATTAAAAGACTATTATATTTCTGTTTTTAATATTAATGGTGCTCACGGAAAAGTATACTTTCCTTTGATTAAATTGTTAAAAACTCCTTGCTTGGTGGTTACTGATTTAGATATTTCACGCCAAAAATGTGAAAAAGGAATTAAGCATAATAAAGACGGAGATAATTGCGACGTATGTGGCCACATAAAAGATGAAACTGATTCTCAAAAGATATTGGATAAAATTGAATATAAGCAAATTAAATCTTTAAATGGATTACAGACAACGAACTCAACAATAAAAGAATTTAATCAAAATATTTTAAGAAAAGGTAAAGAGGACTCTGGAAAATTAGACGGCATAGATTATTTTACTGACGGTAATCTACATCTTATTTTTCAAAAAGACGCTATTGAAACATACCATGCTACTAGTTTAGAAGAAGCGTTTATTCTGAGTAACTATGACAATAATATTCTGAATAAAGTATTAAGTGAATGTAAGCCTAAAATTTATAAATCTATTATTGAAGAGAGTGGTAATTCAGATAGAAAAAAATTAATTTCAAACTCTTTTAAGTTACAAAAAAAACTATCTGACAGTAAAAGTGATTTTGCTAATGATTTACTTTATCAATGTATTATTCATGACGTAACAGAAACACCTAAATTACCCAACTATATTCAAGATGGTTTTGATTGGTTAGTTAAAGAATTATCAACTGCTACTGTTCTGACAAAGGTGCCTTCTAATGACACCTAATGAGATAGCGGAACTCGAAGTTCAAAACAAAATATTAGACTGCATCAATAATTTCGATAGCTTTCGATTCAATGCAGGTGCAGGTGCAGGTAAAACTTACGCGCTAATCGAAAGTATAAGACATTTACTAAAGCAAAAGCTTGCGTCGCTGCAAAAAAATAACCAAAAAGTTGTTTGTGTAACTTATACAAATGTAGCAGTTAAAGAAATTAAAGAACGTTTAGGACACTCTGACATAGTAATTGTTTCAACAATACACGAAATGTTATGGGAGATTTTAAAAGCACATCAACCGCAACTTGTTGAGTGTCACTATCAAAAGCTTTCTAGTGAGCTAGATGAGTTAAATAGTGAGCTTATAAACCCTGAACATCCTAAATTAAAAGTGTTCACTTCACTGTCTGAAGAAGATAAAGAAGTGTTCAAAGCTTTTGCCTTTAATACAAAAAATATCTATTACCAAAATACTAATGCAAAGGCAGCAGCGTTTAAAGCCGCATATGCGGAACATAAAGGACAAGTTGGGGATGATAACTTTAAAGTATGGTTAAGGAATTATGGTAACTTTAAGGAAGTTGTTAAACGCCTATATAAACAAAAGCGATATCAATACTGTAAAGCAAAAATAGAAAATAAAGACAGCGATTACCAATCCGTGGTGTATGACAGTACTGCTAATACAGATCGCTTAGATAAAATGAAGTTTAGTCATGATACTTTGTTGGAATATGCGCTGAACTTGGTTGAGCAATACCCGCTACTTAGAAGGCTGATTATTGATAAGTATCCCTACCTTTTAATTGACGAATATCAGGATACTAGCCCTTATGTTATAAAATTAATTGGCAAAGTTCATAAGTATTCTTTAGACCAAGAAAAAAAATGGCTAGTTGGTTATTTTGGTGATACTGCACAATGTATTTATGATACAGGTGTGGGTTCAAAAATCTTGGCAATTCATCCTGATGTAAATGAGATTGATAAGATATTTAATCGTCGCTCCGATTTGCAAATTATTCAAGCAATTAATAAAGTTAGAAACGATAACATTGAACAAAAAGAATTTTTTGATAACAAGAATAATGGTTTGGTTGAGTTTCATCATATTAATGCGAATGGTGACGATGAGAAAAAAATTAAATATACTCATGATTTTTTAAATGAATATCAATCCTACTTAAAAAAAGACTCATCGATAGAAAGTAGTAAGATTCATTGCCTTGTATTGACAAATAAATTGATGGCGCAGTTAAATGGCTTTGGCGTAATTTATGATGCTTTTAATAACGCTGAAAATATTTACTATAAAGATCTCAATACAAAGCTTTTATCACATGAATTAGAAAAACTAGATCCGACAATAAGATTGCTTTATCAATTTGTACGACAATTCGTACAAATAAATAATGCTAAAGCAACTTATTATGATGTGTTTGGTTCTCGTAGTAAAAAGCTTACTTTTTCTGTCGCTAATAAATTAATAAACGATATCAATTTAATTAGCCCTGTCACCATCGGAGAGTTAATTCAGGGATTCTCAGAACTTTATAATGTTGATGTTAGAAGTGAGGAGCTAGAAGCATATTGCAGCCAAAGTTTTAAAAATAAAAAAGATGATATAGAACGCTTTGGAACAATTGAAAATATGATAAATAGCTTGCTACGTGAATTGATGATAATTACACCAACGATCGATAAAGAAAGTTTAGTTATTGGTTTAACTGACGAGCAAAAAGAAAAACTTTCTGATCAAGAAGTTGAACAAGTTAAGTTGTTGTTAAATATACCATTAAGTAAATGGGCGAAATGGGTTAATTACATTGATCAAGATTTAAATAGCGATATTGTTTTTCATACTTATCATGGGACGAAGGGGGAGGAATATGAAAATGTGGCTATTATTATGGAGCATAGCTTTGGAAGAGCTTATGCAGGAAGAAATAAATTTAAAAAATATTTTGAACATCTTCAGCATGATAAAAACATACAAGATCAGAAATTAGATGATGATGAATATAGTGATGAATTTTATAATACACGAAACCTCGTTTATGTCGCTTGTTCACGAGCCATGAGAAACTTAAAGGTTCTCTATCTTGACGATATTAGCGATATCCAACATGGTATAAATACTATTTTTGAAGAACAATTAGTATGGGAAGCATAGATATAAAATAAATGAGAATATTGAATATATTCTCATTTAATTCTAGACGAGCTTAACTCTATGATTAATGGTAGGTCTATTAGTTTAATAAACTTGGATAGTTTTCATTAAAAATCACTTCAATGGCAATTTTATTGAATAAAACCAGTGCCCATACTCGTCCCATTCCTCCCGCCACATTCTAAGAAACCGCAACTTTAAAGAGTCGCGTTTTTTTTTCGTCTGTAATTTGATGGAATATGGGTTTGTTGCGTATTCTTTTCGAGAAGAGTTCAAATCTCTATCTCACCGCCACATTCTAACAAACCGCAACGTAATCAAGTCGCGGACTCTTTCGTTCTGAATTTAGCTGCTTTTTGTTTTATAGCGGTTAATAACTACTGAACATCAGCTTTAGTTAAAATCCCTTTATTAATAAGTTGATTAAAAACATCGCTGCACTTGATTTTAAGGTGTTCTCTTAGCAAACGAACGGCCGGCGTTATGGTCTGCCTACTTGGACAAATGAGCCAGAGTTCGGTCGGTTTCGGCACAAAATCCGATAATATTGGTACGATGCGGTCATTGAGTAAGTCATGCGACATATCTAAACTAGATTTTGTGGCGATCCCTTTGCCGTTTACGCACCAACGTCTAACCAGTTCTGCATCGTTCGAAGCGCGATCACTGCGCATTTTAACTTTAATTGACTTGTCTTGGTGGGAGAACTCCCAAACATCGTGAATAATGTCATGAAGTTGGTATAAAAGACCGTTATGAGTGTTCAAATCATTAGGGTGTTCTGGTAGACCATTCTTTTCTAAGTAATCAGTTGTTGCACAAATAACGCGCGGTACGTTACAAATCTTAAAACCATACAGGTTCACATCATTCGGCGTACCATAACGTAAAGCGATATCAACAGGATCACGATAGAAGTCGATATTGCTATCACTGATATGCAACTTCACACTAATCCCTGTATGCACTAGCATGAATTCATCAAGCCAAGGTAAAATCAAATTACGACCTAGGTCGGAAGGTACTGAAATTCTTAACTCACCGTCAATAATGTCTAAATCATCTTTAACATTTTGTTGAGCTAAATTAAGCATTTGCAATGCTTGCTCGCAATTTGGAATATATTTTTCACCCGCAACTGAAAGTCTTAAATGTCGAGTTGTTCGTATAAATAACTCAACCCCAAGCTTACGCTCGACCCGCTTTATTGCTGCACTTGCTGTTGCCGTACGCATATCTAAACTCTCTGCTGCTGCGGTAATACTCCGAAATTCAGCGACTTTTAAAATAACATTAAGGTCTTCTAGTAACATGATTGTCAAAAATAATTTGATAAAGATTCAATTATTATGCTGTTTTTGTTTCGTTGTTCAAGTTTTATAATTATTCCCAAGTTAACTAACCCCCTTAATTCATAATGTTAAAACACAGGAATATAACAATGAAAGCTATTAGCTACACACAATCATTACCTATCAGTAACCCAGAATCCTTAATTGATATCGAACTGCCACAACCTAAGGCTTCAGGACATGACTTATTAGTTCGCATTAAATCGATAGCGGTTAATCCCGTTGATTATAAAATCCGTCTGAATGTCGTTCCAGAGGTTGATAAATACAAAGTACTTGGATGGGACGCAGTTGGCGAAGTAGTAGGTATAGGTGAATCTGTAACTAAATTTAAGCTAGGTGACAGCGTATTTTATGCTGGAGATTTGAATCGCCAGGGGAGTAATGCAGAATTTCAGTTGGTTGATGAGCGTATTGTTGGTAAGAAGCCAGAAAGTTTGTCAGATAGTGAAGCTGCCGCATTACCATTAACAGCTATAACTGCTTGGGAATTATTGTTCGAACGCTTAGCTATTAAGCAACAGCATCCAGATTTAAAAGAACAGTCAAACGATATCATTTTGATTATTGGTGCTGCGGGCGGTGTTGGCTCTATACTCGTTCAATTGGCCAGTAGATTAACAGGCGCAACTGTTATCGCTACTGCTTCTCGTGAGAACTCTGCAAAGTGGGTAAAAAAATTAGGCGCTGATTATGTTATTGATCACTCCAAACCATTGCTTGAGCAAATTGAACAATTAGCAATAGGACAAGTAACGCATGTCGCTAGTTTAACGCATACAGATTCATACTTAGATAGCTATATTGAGCTATTAGCACCAATGGGGAAAATAGCCTTAATTGATGATCCTAAGTCTCTTGATATCAGCAAACTAAAACTTAAAAGTTTATCACTGCATTGGGAGTTCATGTTTACCCGTTCCATGTTTAAATCCGCGGATATGAGTGTACAGCATCATTTACTCAACAACTTGAGTGAATTAATTGACCAAGGTTATATTCAAACGACGGTTGGCAACAACTTTGGGACAATTAATGCGACAAACTTAAGAGCGGCTCATAAAGCGCTTGAATCAGGAAAATCGATCGGAAAAATAGTGTTAGAAGGTTTCTAAACTTAAGATGTAAACATTAAATAAACTCGATAAACGACTCAAGGAAATTATCATGACTCAATTAACAATCGTAGCAAACATTAAAGCCAATTCAGACAAAGTAGATTTAGTGAAAGCTGAGCTTTTAAAACTTATTGACAACACACGTAGCGAGGAAGGTTGTGTCAACTACGATTTACATCAAGACAACGATAACCCAGCACATTTTATGTTTTATGAAAATTGGCAGACACGTGAACTATGGCAAACACATATGGCTAATCAACATATAGCTGACTATATAGTTGCAACTGAAGGTTGCGTTGAAGAATTTATATTAACTGAAATGACGGTCATCAGTGAATAGTCATATGCTTGTTATCTACTAAATCTTGCTAAGTTACCGTTGTGCTCACTTGAATATATAAAATCTAAGTAACTCAGCAGTCAACTAGATTTAATAGGGGGAGTATAATATCCCAAATTAAATATTCATGATGCGTACTGTATTTTTACAAAACTTACTTTAGTGGAAATTTATTGAATTAAACCAGTGTCTATTCTCACCGCCACATTAAGAAAAGCCCGTTAATCGAAAGATTAACGGGCTTTTTGCTTTTTGAAGGGCAGTAGTATCTAGCAAGCCTCTTAGTCGACTTTAGGACTTGAGTTCAAGCAAGTGTACCGTCATATTTGTATAGATTTAGCTATTAGTTTTAGCTGCATCAATTTCTTGTTGTGCTACAGGATGGAGCACATCTTTATTATGTGCATTTTCTGCTTCTAAATACCCAACTGAAATAGCTGAAATACTTACAATCAATATAGAGTTAACAATAAACACTAAAAGGGTTTTAATTGTTATCTGGATAAACCCTTTATCGTAAACAGCTTTCGCACTCAATATAGTAAAAAGTAATACTAATGGGGGAGTTAAGAAAACTGAGGATAATTTAACGTCAAAAAGTATTAAGAAATTAATTAGTAATAATGACAATGTTGCAAAGATGACAACGACAGAGTAAATATTGATAACAAAGAATACGTTTTTAATAAGTCTTGCTTTTAGGCTATAAATTTTAACTGAAATAATGGTTAATGGAACGGTTAAAAACGTTGTTAACTTTATAATTTCATTTATTTGCTCTTGAGTAATCCTATGATTCTTATCGTCGATCATTCCATTTATAAAGCCATTTAAAAAGCTTTGTTCATGTTGGCCTCCCTCAAAGCCAAGAAAAATGAGAGTCGAATATAAGATGGTTAGAACTATGTACAATCGAACAGGGTGAACGTAGCGTTGTTGCTTTCCATTGATCCAATCTAAGGTTAACCCCCCGGGTTTAAATAATGCTTTAAGAGTATTGAGTAACTTTGCATCAACACTGACAAAGTCATCCCATAAGGCTAATATAAAATTATTGAAAGAAGGCTGGTAATCCCTTATTTTTTGACCACACCCTGAGCAATATTTATCATTTATTGGTGCATCGCAATTGCTACAGAGTTTTAAATCAGTATTACTCATAAGTTAGTTATTAGGTTAAAAAAGAAAGCATTATGCACACATTTAGCGTTATGTTAAAGATATGTTAAACCTTATTATCTGTTTTTTTTCATTTCAAATATTATATTCTTAGTGACTTTCATCATGGTATGTTTCGATAATTTAAGAGTTATTGTTGAATTCAGTTAACATTGGTTTTTTCTTCATCGTTACTTATTTTAACCCACCTATATTTACTGCTTAGCACGGCGTTATTGATACAAAAACTAATTCGAATTAAATGCTATCTCAACAGTGCTAACATCAGGTTTGTTGCAGGAAATGTCCATACTTTCTCAAGTTTCAGAGGAAGTTTTGACCAACGAGTTTTCCTTTATTTCAGCGAGTTTTCGGGGATATGGAATGATGCTGTAGATAATAATACTCTTTTGGTTAATAGGACTATAAGTATGACTCAGGCTAATGTTCAAAGTTGTGCGCGTAGTGGGCAAACCCAAGTGTAAGTTCTTAACGACTACTGCCACAAACGAGACATTTATTTTAATATGATTTTTATCTTTCATTTTAGACTTTGTATGGAGAAGTCACCGTATTATCAAGGTCTACCTTGCTTTTTTATGAGAAGGTCTTCGCCAGTAATAGAGTTGAGAGTTATAAACACCCAGATATCGAAAACTATTGGATGAAATCAGAACATTTGACTACTATTACTGTAACTATTTTAATTAGGCTCTTAAAATGTATAGTGTTTTGGAATATGAACAAGCTTCTGAATCAGTTAAAGAAATTTATAATGATATATTCGAGTGTTTAGGCAACGAAGGGCTTGTCGATTATTTTAAAGTCCTTGGTAATTACAACATTGTTGTATTAGACGTAACATGGAATGCTCTAAAAAATATTTTAGTGAAAGGTGAACTACCTCGATCATTAAAGGAACTTGTTTTTGTTGCAGTTTCTAATGAAAAAAACTGTGGCTATTGCACCGATATTCATACTGCGATGTGTAAGCTTCTTAATGTAAATGAGGGTGACATTCAAAAAGTACTAGAAAAGGCAACTAACTTAAACCCCAAAAGGGTTAAACTTTCCATTGAGTTTTCTAAAAAAATGGCTATAAATCCAGCCTTAATTGTTGAAGCAGACCATCAGACTTTACTTGACTCTGGCCTCACCAAAAGCCAAATATTTGAATTAATGGCTCTGGTTAGTTTGGTCAATTATTCGAATACACTTGCGCAAGGTATGATGATTGACGTTGACCAAAAGGTTGTGAGTTTACTTAATAATGGCTAACAATCTAATTGACACATACCAATTAGCGTCGCTAATTGAGCTAACAAATGCGATGGCAGAAGACAGTATTAATCCTTCTGTAGACGTTAGCCAAATAATAAGCCGATCAGTTGATAAATTGATGTGGATTATCAATTTTGATCTATGTCTTATCCTTGATAAGTCGACAAAATGCCACCTTGAACTCGTTTTAAACAACGAAGATACAAAGCATGACTTCGAGTCGTTAACGCAATTACCTATTGTAGAATATACGCAAAACATGCCTATATCGTTATCTAATAACGACTATTACATCTTTTACAACGTGTTACATAAAGACAGAGAAAACTCTAAGTTGATGCTTTTTTTACAACGTTCTGAGCGATTCTCTTCCCAAATTTCAATAGTGTTAGAACTATTTTGTACATCCGTAAAAAAATTAATAGAAACAAAAAACAACGAATTTATAAATAGACAATTACAGAATGAAAAAGCGATTCTAGAAGAATCCAATAAACTAAAGTCTATGTTTTTAGCTACTATATCTCATGAAATAAGAACACCAATGAATGGTATTTTGGGAATTGTTCAGCTGTTAAAAGGAACGCCGCTTAATAACCAACAAACAGAAATGCTTGCCACAATAACAAATAGCAGTGACGACTTATTAAAAATACTTAATGACATATTAGATTATAGCCATTTAGAAACTGGTAAAGTGGAGTTGGATGAAGTTGATTTTAACATTATTGAGTCTGTAGAAGAGGTGGTTAAACAATCCTCGGCTATGGCTCAGCTTAAAGGACTTAACATAACCACTTTGATTGATAGCGCAATGCCTGTAGTGTTGAAGGGGGATGTCGCAAGAATAAAACAAATATTAATTAATCTGTTAAATAACGCAATTAAATTCACCCAAGTAGGTGACGTTAATATAATAGTGGCGTGTGAAAAAACAGCTGTTTCTCTCTATCAAGTTAATATAATTGTAAAAGATACTGGAATTGGTATTAGTAAACACGCCCTGAAAAACATTTTTCAACCCTTTACTCAAGCCGATAATTCAATGAGTAGAACGTTTGGCGGTACAGGACTCGGGCTAGCTATTTCAGCTAACCTTACTAAAGCGTTGAATGGCACTATTAGTGTAGAAAGCGAAGAACAAAAAGGTACAGCATTCCATTTATCTTTACCAGTTAAAGCTGCTCAAAACCTCAACAACTCCCGTGTTCAAAAAAGTCCAGAAAATGAGTTAGCCACTTCCATCAACCTTAATCATAAAATACTTGTTGTTGAAGATGTACGTATAAATCAGACCATCGTAAAAATGATGTTATCAAAGTTGGGTTTTGAATGTGATGTAGCCGTTAATGGTCTTGAAGCGTTAGCGGCCTTAAATAGGTCAGAATACACCATTATTTTCATGGATTTGCAAATGCCAGAAATGGATGGTTTGACTGCCACAAAAGATATAGTCAAACGCTACGGCCAAGCTCGCCCCATTATTGTTGCCATGACGGCTAATGTATTAAAGGAAGATAGAGAAAATTGTGCCGCAGCAGGTATGGATGACTTTATTCCTAAACCCCTCTTAATAGCCGAATTAGAAAGAACCTTATCTACACGTTATCAACGTAATGATGATCATCATAAATAATAAGCTAAAAAATTTTGGTCGTAACATTACTTCATGAAACCCACTTCGTTGGAGTTTATATTGGGGCTAACTCACGAGTGTCTCTTTCATGATTGTAATACGTACTAAGCGGTCTATTTATCAATATGTGTTAATGTCTGCTTCCGTAGCTGAACGGTACTTTAGCTACGATTGAATTGGGCTAACAAAAACTGAGCGCTTTGAGGAAAAAGTGCTAATAGCCAGACAACACGCCACTGGTGGCAATTTTATTGAATAAAACCAGTGTCTATACACCCTCCATTCTACCCACCTCATTCTAAGAAAAGGTAACTTTAACAAGTCGCGTATTTTTTCGTATTGACTTTATTTAAGCTCATTGGCTTTTCGATATTTACCTTGATAGTCAAAAAGTCTGTCTTTAATACGCCAATAGTATTTTTGTTTTCTGGCAATAACAAAATCTGGACACGGCAATAGGCTCGCTAGCTTTAATGCTTGTTCTAGATTAGTCACTTCAAACGACTCAGTTGAACCCAATTGAACACTGATTTTAGCGCTAAGGCGTTTAGAAAATATATCGTTGAATGCTTTAACCTGATTAGGCCTAGCAAAATCAAAAGATTCACTAAGCTCCATGCCTTCTTCATCATGGTAAATGATTTTTAACTTTTCAGCGCCTTTATCACTTATTTTCGTTAAATTAAGACCTGAACAGCGAATAATTTTTGAATCTTTAAGTTGCAATGCTTTTTTCAACATATCATCGGGGTCGACTAAGACCTCAAGGCACTGTAAACAGGTACGTGCAGCTATGTCATTTTCACCACCACAGTGGGGACATTCTTTAAATACAAAGCGATAGTCACATTGGCTTTCTGTCGTTTGCTCTTCACTAGGTGAATCGACTAATCCTTGGCATCGTCGTCCGTAGTGCTCCACCAAATAACCATCATCATCACAAATGCCCCAAAATAGATTGGGAAATTCACAACTTGGACAAACAACTTGCACCGGCTGACTTTTACTATTCGGTTTTTTCTCGCCGACTTCTGGGTGATAGAGGTCAAAATCATTGCCTGTATAGTCAATCACCAAGCAATCTTTCTTGTTATCACTCAAACGCAGACCACGACCAATGATTTGCTGATAGAGACTAACTGATTGTGTTGGACGTAATATCGCAATCATATCGACATGGGGCGCATCAAAACCAGTGGTTAATACTGAAACATTTACTAGGTATTTAATGTCTTTACACTTGAATGCCTTAATTAACTGATCGCGTTCAGTGTTCTCGGTAGCGCCGGTAATTAATGCACTTAAATTGGCGGGTAAATAACTAAAGACTTCTTTTGCGTGTTCAACTGTAGCAGCAAATATCATAATACCTTGCCGTTTAAGACCTAACTCAATGACCTGTTCAATAATGCCTTGAGTAACCCTTGGGTTTTTATTTAATAGATGATTAATATCTGTCGGACTATAGTCGCCAGAAGCGTTTGTTCGTAGGCTACTAAAATCATAGTGTTCTATGGTGGCATCGACTAAATTTGGTTCGGTTAAATATCTGCGTTTAATTAAATAGCGTAACGGTAGTTCATAAATGCAGTGCTCAAAAGGCCGCTTTTCTTCACTTCGCATGAAACCACGATAATGCTTTTTATAAATCCAGCCCATGCCTAAACGATAAGGTGTGGCGGTTAATCCTAGTAACTTTACTTCGGGGTTAACTTGCATCAACTTCTCAATGATTTGCTGATACTGGTTATTACTTGCTCTTTTTTGTGATTGTTCTTTTGATTCGCCATTTGACGCGTCTTTAGTTTTATATGTAGACATTTCATTAGACAAGTCAGTACTGGCTAGATTAACTCGATGACACTCATCAATAATAATTAAGGAGTAGGGCTCATTAAAATCATCGAGATTGCGAGCTGCCGATTGTATGCTGGCGAAAGTAACTTGGTGTTGAGTTTCTTTAAGTTTTAATCCTGCAGAATAAATACCGGCACTAACACCATAACTTTCATATTTTTGATGATTTTGCTCGACCAACTCTTTCACGTGAGTAAGCACGAGTATCTTTCGTTTTGCTAAGCGGGCTAGTTCAGCAATTACAAGGCTTTTACCTGAGCCAGTAGGTAGAACAATCACTGCAGATTGATTGGTTTTCCGAAAATGTTTGAGGACCGCAGAAACGGCATCTTGTTGATAATCTCTAAGTTGAAAAACTGCCACGCAGTGCTGCTGCCTTATGGGGATTTTAAGCCGTTATGATAGCAAATCTAGGAGGATATAGTATCAAATGATAAATCGATCTACGTGAATCGTCAGGATATTATAATATCCTGACGATAAGGTTTTAGAATGTCCACATGATTTTATGAATATTAAGTTGATAATGGCACTTGCTTAGTTTAGATATATGCCTAAATAATGTAAAACTGATTGAGCAACATAGGTTTGTGGTACTGCTTGGTTAGGACTTTTTAAAGGATTTTTTCCATGATAGAAAGAGTTGTTCGTTGCATAAAATATACTTCTTTCAGCGGTGCTTTGTCCGCCATGGCCTTTACCTGAAGCATTCCTACCATGATCTGTTGTGACTATGATTAAATATTCATCTTTCATCTGTGGGGTATTTTCAACAGTGTCAATAATTTTACCTAGCATTAAATCAGCATTGATGATGCTTTGATCATACGCTTCGCCAAAGCTAAAATCATGACCGGCATGATCAACATCATCAAGGTGTAAAAAAGCAAAGTCAGGCTGGCTTTTTAGTAATTGAATAAATTGCTCAACTGCTATTGCATCATGTGCTTTAACAACAAGTTTTTGCTGAGCAAATTCTAGTTCACTATATAAATTATCGTAAATAGTATCCCAACGAATGATACTGGCTATGTTGGCTTGAGGATATTGTTGATTGATCCTGTCAAAAATACTAGGTGTAGCGGATTTTAAGGTTTTATCGTTTTTTGTTATCTTATGTTGATCAGCCCAAACTCCGGTTAAAATAGTGGACCAACTAGGGCCGCTGTAAGTTTGCTGCTCTGTTTCGGTATTTAGTTCACCGCCAGTAAAAAGTTCGCTAGTGTAAAGGCGATTAAAATTTGGTGTGTTTAGTCGTTGTAACGTTTTATAATGTACCCCGTCAATACCGATCAAAATAACTTTTCGCTCTTCAGAATTTACGGTAACTGCGCTACTAAAGAAACTCAGCAGTAAAAAATTACTACATAAAAAAAAGTTAATTGCCGTTTTAACTAGGTTCATCGAAAGTAAATTTGAATTTTTAGTCATTGGTTAATGCTCCATAAAGTAATTTTTATTTTAACTTTTCTTATCTATCTAACTATATTTACTCGCCTGTATAAATAGCTTTTCGGCTGCTTTATTTATATAAGATATTTGGCCATCAATAAGTGTTGCTTGCACATTAAAGTCATTATCCACCAAAGTTAAACAAGCTCTTTTCCCCATTGCAATACTACCTAATGTTTTGCTGATACCTAAAAATTCAGCAGGCACCAAGCTGGCCATATGCACCGCTTCTAATGGTGGAATATCTGCTAAATTAATTAAGTTGGCGACGGCTTTTTCAAGGGTTAGCGTACTACCCGCGAGTGAACCACTTTCCGTACGAGCAACACCATCAAGCACCTTAACATCTAGCATACCTAACTTGTAAGTGCCGTCTTTCATGCCTCCGGCAACTATGCAATCACTGATCAGTCCCATTTTACTTGCACCTTTCATTCGATAGATGAGTTGTAAAATAGCAGGGTGTAGGTGAACGCCATCGGCTATCACTTCAACGTATGCCTCTTTCTCTAACAGTACGGCACCAGCACAGCCAGGATCGCGATGATGAATGCCTTTCATGCCATTAAATACATGCACTCCACCACAAGCACCTGAGTGTAATGCATCACAGGTCTGTTGATAATTGGCATTAGTATGGCCAAGCATCGCTTTAACACCTTTAGTGGTTAAGTATTTAATTATTCCCTCAGAGCCAGGCAGCTCTGGAGCTAAAGCAACAACTTTTAATGCCCCCTGAGAAGCTTCAATAATGGCATCGATATTTTCTTTACTTAGCGGTAGAAAATATTTTTCATCATGTGCACCTTTATGATCTTCGGTGAAAAATAATCCTTCGTTATAAGCACCTAATACTTGCGCGCCACTCGGTTGGTTATGATAAGCCTCACCTATGGTAGTAAATGCTGCTAAAGTATTTTCCCAAGTAGAGGTCACTGTGGTGCCAAGAAAACCTACCACGCCATGTTTTGCCAGTGATGTGGAAATGGTTTCAATTGAATCACGTTTGGCATCCATAATGTCACAACCTTCGCGGCCATGAATATGCAAATCAAGAAACCCAGGGAGTAATTTGTGCTGGTCAAATGAAAATAGGGGGATTGATTTTTCTCTCCATGTATCAATGGATGTAATGATGCCATTTTCAATTAATATATAATGTTCGTCCAAAATTCCATGCTGGCTAAATACCTGTTTAGCCTTGAGATAGTACTGTTTAGGCAAGAGCATTTTGTTTTCCTAATATTGCAGCGCCACGTACACCACTGGCATCACCGTATTCTGCTTTTCGTACTTTAGGTGAACTCACACCATCAAACAAATGCTGCTCAATAGAGTCAGATAACCCATCAATAATTTCATTTATTTTGGAAAGTCCTCCACCGACAACGATAATATCGGGGTCATAAGAAAGTACCAGAGAGGCAAACGAAGAGCCGAGTAAATCCATATAACATGTGAATGTTTTCTGGGCTATTGGGTCATTAATACGTAATTGTTCAACAAACTCTTGTGTACTTTCAGTGCCTGAACCAAAGAATTTATATAACCAACCGAGACCAGGGCCAGCAATATAACTTTCAATGCAGCCAACTAAGCCGCAGCCACAAGTTCTGATCGGTAAATTATAGCGTTCTAATAACATACCTGAAGCGGCGACATGACCATATTCACCGGCAATATTATTAATGGTTTTAAGTAGTTTGCCATTTATGCATAATCCACCACCCGCACCTGTTCCAATAATAGCCCCATAAACCACAGCTTGATTGTCGCCTGCGCCACCGCAACTTTCAGATAAAGCAAATAAACGACAGTCGTTAGCAACCGTTATTGTTCTACCAATTAAGTTTTGTAAGTCTTGCACAATATATTTACCCGTTGCACAAGGTACATTGGCTGACTTTACTTTATCGGCTCTATCAATAATCCCCGGCATACCAATACCTATGGTGCCGAGTTGTTCACACCACTTGTCTGCCTTCATAATTAGTTGGTGTATTGCGGCAAGGAAATCATCATAGTTATTGGTTGGTGTTCTTACTCTCCAGTTTTTTAACATCTCAAGAGCTGGCGTAAAGATACCTATTTCTATCTTAGTGCCACCTATATCTAGACCATAATGTAGTGGAAAGATTTGTTTTTTGTTTGTTGGTAACATGTCAGCGACCTTTATCTTGCATGAAGAGGGTATAACGTGACCCCCTGAACAACTCGGTTAACTTCACCGGTAGGGCAAGGGTTGTCTGGAGTGATGTTCGCTTGCATAGATTTGAAAAAAGCTAATACTTGGCAGTACAAGATATAAGGTAAACCAGCCCAAACATCTAATAACTCTTCGTTATGTGAAAAGCTATCCTTTGTTAGTGTGGTAATGGCAAGTGCTTGATCATCTTTATGTAATTCTGCTAGTAAGTCTTGGTCATATTGTTGAGTATATTTATCGCTCGAAGAGAAAAACACGACTTCAGTGCTGGCATCCATTAAGGATTTTGGCCCATGGCGAAAACCTAGTGGACTTTCACAGTAACTGAGTACTTGTCCTGCGGTTAATTCTAATACTTTAAGTGCCGCTTCTCGGGCGATGCCTTGTAAACCACCGGCACCTAAAAAGACTAAACGCTGTGTCGGTTGAGAGGCGAGTGTTTTTATTTGTTCAGTCTTACTTTCTATAAAGTTTTCAGCCCATTGTGCCGCTACTTCTACTTGGCTTGTTTGTGGAGTAAAAATAGCTAAGGTGCTCACTAACATCGAGGTGAAGCTGCTCGTCATGGCAAAACTTTGATCAAGAGTGCCTTCGGGCATTAGAAGTGAAAATGCATTGATTTTATTTTGGCTATTCGTGGCTAACTCTCCTTCAGGGTTGCAGGTGATCACTAAATGATAGCAATTATCGATGATCTGGTCGGCAAGCTTAACGGCAGCAACACTTTCTGGGCTGTTACCTGAACGACCATAAGAGATAATCAAGGTTGGAATTGATTTTAAAAGGTATTGTGAAGCATTGCTTACTATATCTGTAGTACTAATGGCTTCAAATAATCGGTCTGTTTGTTGGCTTAAATGTGGCGCAATGGCATCTCCAACATAAGCTGATGTTCCAGCTCCTGTTAAAATTATGCGTAAATTGGACTGTGCCATTAAGGGGGCTAACCATGTATTTATTGCTGTTCTTTTATGTTCAATATTTGCTGCTGCTTCACGCCAGATACGCGGTTGTTGAGTGATTTCTCTTGCGGTCCAATAACCATTTTTGGCTTTTAATTTTTCTTCTGTATAGGTTAATAGTGTGTTCATGGGAGTTCCTAATATTTTTAATGGTTTTCGCTAACTGTTCTAATGTTGATTTACGAATCGTTATTGCTTCCAACATGCTTGAGCATAAGATTCTGTCACTTGCTTTATTTTAGCTTTGACTAAATCTTGAGGTGTTGCCGTTAAGGTATTGTTACGAATTGCGCGATATTGCTCAGGCAAGAATTGGCTGAGCAAAGGTAAAGGAATACCTGATTCGCTTAGGTTTTTGAACAAACAATCAATAGCCGTTTGAATTCGAGGCTGACACCAGTAATAACGGATACGATCACTGTAGCTGTAACGTCTATATAATGTACCTTTACTTGCGGGTACGGGATAAAAGCGTTGCCAGTTTTTCGGCGCTTCTAACATTTCTTGTTCGCATACATCACGGATGTGGGAACGTTGTTCAACAGGAATTAACTCTTCTTCGATATACGACAGAGCAAAAATAGCTTCACGCATCGCTAAGGTTAATTGTGGGCCTACTTTTAAAATGCCAAAGTGGTCTTTTATCAGTGCGACATAAGCATCATCATTTTGATAATCAGAAGAATGAGCTTCATAGACAATATTTGGAATAGTTCTAATGCACTCTTTAAGTGCCTGTGCTTTTTCTGATTGATAGTCAATTAGACTGGTGTGGTCGAATTCAACACCAGGTTGAACAACCAAAGCAATAACACGTTGCCAGGCATCTTCAAGACCAAACTGATAAAAAGCACTTTGGTGCAATTCTAACGTTTGCTTAACTCGAGTTGTAGGAGTTAATGCCAACTCTTTTATTTCTTCTGTTGCACCGCCTGGTGGAGGGACTTCTGTACCAATAACAAAAACAAGATCTGATTTACCATAGATATTTATAGCGGTTTTCTCTGCTATATAACAAAGAGAAGCAGCACGTTCTGCGACGGTTTTATCAGATAAATTTTGTGGGTCATCAGCACAGCTCATACTGGTATCTAAATGAATTTTTTTAAAGCCAGCAGAAACATAACTTTTGATAAGTTCTTGGGCTTTTTCCATTGCATCTTCTGCTAATTCATCTACCCAACATACCGGGCCTAAATGATCGCCACCGGGAATAATTCGCTCACGTGGATAACCTTTCGAGTCAGCAATTTTACCAATAAACTCTAAAAAATCGGTAGGTAACATCCCAGTATAGCCACCAAATTGATTTACTTGGTTAGCTGTCGCTTCAATTAAAAGTGGCGAGTCATCTTTCAGTGCTTGCTCAATAGCAGCTTCTATCACTAGTGGATGAGCTGAACATATAGCGTATATGCCTCGATTTTCGCCATTCCTATTGGCCCTGATAATTTCTGATATTTCTTCCATCTTCAATCCTTATTCGGTGTAATGATATTAGCGCTTTAGGCTAATCAACAATGATGAGTTGAATGCCTGCTAGGGCAAATGCGTCGACATAACTTGCAGGAATGCCTTTATCTGTAATAACGGTATTAATTCTGTTAAGTGCTTGCACTATGTAACAACCACGTTTGCCAAATTTTGAAGAGTCGGTGATGGCAATAATTTGAGATGATTTCTCGCACATTAAGCGGTTTAAGCTTGCTTCTTGGGCAAAATGGGTGGTGATGCCAACTTTAAGATCAAAACCGTCAACACCGAGTATTACCTTGTCAAAATGGCAATGGCGTAGACTGCTCTCGGCTTTTTCGTCAAAGAATGACAGTGACTTTTGTCGCAAGGTGCCGCCTGTAACCATAATTTCAATATCGTCAATTTGAGCAAGTTTTGCTGCGACATTTAAACCATTCGTCAGCACTTTAAGTTGTTTATGATTAGCCAGCTCTAGCGCAAGTTCTTCGGTGGTAGTTCCAGAATCAAGAATAATAGCGTCACCATTGTCTACTAATAGTGCGGCTGCTAGAGCTAGCTTTCTCTTGATTTTTTGGTTTTTACTGTGCTTTTGACTAATGGACAATTCTTTAGTCAAGCCAGTAGGAAAAATGGCACCACCGCGTGAGCGCACTAATAAGCCTTTCCTATCTAGGTTATTTAAATCATTACGAATAGTCACTGTAGATACGCCATACATCGATGCCAACGTATCAACTGAAACCTTGCCATCTTTATTGGCTAAGTGAAGAATTTCATTATGTCGTTCAATACTACTGATCATTAACGTTTCCTAATTCCGCAACTTGTCATGTTGTATGCTTGTCTGATAACATACTAGCAAGAATAAAAATGCTTTCAAAGGTTTTTGTTTTAAGAAATAAAACAAATCGAAAGCTTTACTTAAAAATTGAGAGGAAATTATGGAAGCAACAATTGAACAAACACCTGCTAGGCAGTCGAGTCTGGTGCCAATGGCCATCGTTGGTGGGCTATTTTTTGTTTTTGGTTTTGTTACTTGGCTAAATGGCTCATTGATCCCATTTTTAAAAATAGCGTGTGAACTTAACCATATGGAAGCTTATTTAGTGACCATGGCTTTTTATATTGCGTATACGGTGATGGCACTGCCTGTTTCAAGAGTGTTAAAACGAACAGGCTATAAAAATGGCATGGTTTACGGTTTGTTGGTCATGGCTGTAGGTGCGGTAATCTTTATTCCAGCTGCGCAAGAACGCGTCTTTGGTATATTTTTAATCGCACTTTTTATTCTTGCCTCGGGATTAACCTTGTTACAAACCGCAGCCAATCCTTATATTGTTTTGTTAGGACCAAAAGAAACAGCTGCAGTACGCATTAGTATTATGGGATTGTTAAACAAGAGTGCTGGCATTATCGCGCCAATTGTTTTCACTGCTTTTGTTTTAAGCGACATGTCTCAATTTGATGAAACACGTCTTGCAGCACTAGATGAATTAAAGCGTAGCGTTGAATTGGCTGATTTATCAAGTCGTTTGGTAATGCCATATATAGTGATGGCTATCATGTTGACAATTTTAGCCTTGCTGATCAAATTAGCACCTTTACCTGAGCCTGTATTTGAAGAAGATGAAGCGACTAATGATGAAAGGTGGGCCATTTTACGCTTTCCACAATTAATTTTTGGTGCGTTGACCTTATTCTTTTATGTTGGTGTGGAGGTGATTGCGGGCGATACTATCGGATTGTTTGGTCAAGAAATGGGGGTGCGCAACTTTGGTCAACTGACATCCTATACGATGGCCTTTATGGTAGCAGCGTACATTACCGGAATGTTGGTTATTCCGCGTTTTATCAGTCAAGAAACTGCATTGGCTCTGTCGGGTGCACTAGGTATTGTACTCACGGTGTTATTACTCAGTTCTTCAACAGATAGTGCTAGTGTTTGGCAAATATTATTTGCGTGGACAGGCGCTCCTGAAATTCCAAACGTTGTGCTTTATGTGGCTTTACTAGGTTTTGCTAATGCCTTAGTTTGGCCAGCAATATGGCCTATGGCTTTAGATGGTTTAGGTAAACACACCAGTACTGGCTCTGCGTTATTAATCATGGGCATTTCTGGTGGTGCACTTATGCCTATGGTTTATGGATATTTAGTTGAATCAAGTGGTGATTCACAAAGCGCTTACTGGATCATGCTGCCATGCTACTTGGCTATTTTATGGTATGCCATACAGGGACATAAAATTACTCAATGGCCGAATAAATAAGGGAGCGGATTTTATGAAAATTAAATCAAGTGTTCATTCACTATACTGTTTGTTAGTCATTTTTGCATGTTCAATGCTTAGCTTTTCGAATTTAACTATCGCTAAACAAGTAAAAAGTGATGCATTTATTAAGGATAAACGTAACGAAAAACAACCGAACATTGTACTGTTTCTCGTTGATGATATGGGCTGGCAAGATACTTCCGTTTCTTTTGCTCATGATGAAACGCCAGCAAATAAACACTTTTCTACGCCCAATATGCAAGCGTTAGCAAATCAAGGAGTGAAGTTTACTCAAGCATACTCACATGCCGTTTGCTCACCTAGCCGGGTTTCTCTGATGACAGGGCAAAACCCGACCCGACATCATGTTAGCAATTGGACAAAGTTACCTAACAGCGACCATTCCGGTACTTGGGGACCAAATGCAGCTCCTACGAATTGGCGTACAGAAGGATTACAACCGAGAGATGTGACTTTAGCTAAGCTTCTACAGCAGTCTGGTTATCATACGATTCATGTTGGAAAAGCACATTTTGGCGCTTATGGAACGCCAGGAGCTGACCCCATTAATTTAGGCTTTGATGTTAATGTTGCAGGTCATGCCGCAGGAGCTCCTGCGTCTTATTGGGGGGAAAAAAACTTTGGTAATGCAATGCAAGGAGCTGAGGGTTTACCTCAAGGTGTACCCGGTTTAGCTGAGTATCATCAACAAAAAGTGCATTTAACCGATGTGTTAACACAGCGAGCTAAGCAGGAGATCACCAAGGCAAGTAGAACGAACAAACCCTTCTTTTTAAACATGGCGCATTATGCAGTACATACACCAATTGAAGCGCATAAACGTTTAATTAAGCACTATCAAAATAGAACTTATCAGGATACTCAAATTGATATTCCTGAAATTGAGGAAAATTACGCTTCTTTGGTAGAGGGCATGGATGATAGCTTAGGTGCGTTGATGAAGCACCTTGATGATTTGGGGATCGCAGACAATACATTGGTGGTTTTTACTTCAGACAATGGTGGTTTATCAGGACATACCAGAGAAACGACACCGCGTGGCACAGAGCTTAACAGTCATAATTGGCCTTTAAATTCAGGTAAAGGCTCTGCATATGAAGGGGGAACCCGTGTGCCTTATATTGTCGCTTGGGCTAAACCTCAAGCCGAAAATCAAATGCAAAAATTATTGCCTATTGCAATAAATAAAGTGTCAAGCCAACAAGTGATGATTGAAGATCTCTTTCCGACTTTATTAGCGGTGGCGCAAAGTGAAAAAAATATTCCTTCAGAGCATAAGGTTGATGGCATTGATTCACGTCGGTTTTGGCGTGATACAGCGCTTAAAGTTCATCGTCCTGTCGTATTTCATTATCCACACGTTTGGGGACCGCATGGACCCGGATATGAGCCACATAGCTCTATGCGCATGGAGAGCTGGAAGGTTATCTATTTTTATAACAGTCGTACATGGCTATTGTACGACTTGAATAAAGACTTAGGTGAACAGATTAATTTAGCTGAAAACTATCCCGTTAAGTTGAAAAATTTAGCCCGTAAATTGAAAAACGAGCTGTTAGTTATGGATGTTCAATGGCCGGTTAACCGAGTGACTGGCAAAGAAGAGCGGATTTCAATCCCTTTCAAATAGAAAACATTCCTCGATAACATATATTTTCTATCGAGGAATATTATTCAAGCGTGTTTCGGTATCGACCAGTACAAACTCATGTTTTTCAAGGTGTTAGTTCTATTTCTCTTCATCAAAACATAAATATCTATCCCGGTTAAGTTCATTTTAATATTCCCTCAAAACCATCTTTATGAAACTTTTTGTAAAAAAATCATTGTACATCTTCTAATCAGGTTGTATGGTTGTATGACAACTGACAAGTGTTGTTGATTGCAAAATACAAAAAAATGTTGCAGATTGAGACTAATTACTCTGAGGCTTGGGTTTTAGCGCTGCAGAAAACATAAACATGAAACTTTAAGAGTGAAGGGTGAACAGGATGAATTTTAAAACGAGTAGTTTAGCTTTAGCTATATTTGCTGCTATTACCAGTACTTCGGCAATGGCAGAAGAAGTAACTAAAGAAAAAGTAGACGATGTTGAAGTGATCACGGTTACTGGTATCAGAGGTAGCTTAGTTCGTTCGTTATTTGATAAACGAAATGAAGATAGTGTGGTTGATGGTATTTCAGCTGAAGACATTGGTAAGTTTCCAGATCAAAACGTTGCTGAATCATTACAGCGTATTACGGGTGTAACAATTGACCGTGGCGACTCAGGTGAAGGTCAGAAAATTTCTATTCGTGGTTTTGGTCCAAATTTCAATAATGTTTTATTTAATGGCCGAACAATGCCAGCCGATAACAACCAACGTGGATTTTCATTTGACTTAATTGCTTCAGAGCTCATTAGTGGTGCAGATGTTCATAAAACATTAAGAGCAGATACACTTGAAGGTGGGTTAGGCGGTACTGTTAACGTTAAAACGGCTAAGCCTCTTGATTTTGAAGGTTTCAAAGGCGCTGCATCAGCAAAAGGTGTTTATGACACTTTAGCTGAAAGTACTAATCCTTATATGTCTGCATTAATTAGTAAGAACTTTGATGATGAGTTTGGTGTATTAGCTTCGTTTGCATATCAGCAACGTGATAGCCGTTTAGATAAAGCCGCAATTTCTTCATATGCAAGTACACAAGTTTACACCGGGGCTGTAGGCAGCGATACATTAACAGATGAAAAACATCTGCGTCCAAGAAGTGCAGCACAAATAATTGAAAAATCAGATCGTGAACGTATTGGTGGAACTTTAATTGCTCAATGGCAACTTGCAGACAATATGTTGTTAACAGGAGATCTTTTATATTCTCAACTAAGTGCTAAAAAAGATCATAAACAGGTATCTAATTATTACGGTAACAATCCACTTTATAATACAGTATTTGATGAATTTGGTACGGTAGTTGAGTTTGACCGACCAGGATATAATGCCGTTGCTCCTGGTGTTATTCAAAATTATGTAAATGGCGTAAAAGTACCAAGAGGTCAATATAATTCAGTTAGCAGCAATGGTAGAGATCGTGATAGTACAACACGGATGATTGGTCTAAATCTTGATTGGGATGTAAGCGATAACTTTAATGTTGCGTTCGATTTACAAAATTCAAAAGCATCTGCTCGTTCAGAAAATAATCCACTTATTTCGTTCATTAACCCTAGTGCAGGGCCCATTCACTTTAAGAATACCGGTGATTCATTTCAATGGTCTTCTAATGAAGGGTTTAATGGAGATACATCAAATTACAAAGCGGGTAACATTTATTTATTTACTGAAAATAGAGATGATGAAGTTACTGAGTTTCGTGTTGACTCTGAATGGACAACAGAAGACTACGGTTATTTAACATCAGTTAGAGCGGGAACTTACTACTCAGACCGAGAAAAAACGGTCATAGGCGCTCAATCTGGCTGGGCTAATGCGGCTAAAACGTTTGGCGGTTTTCCGATGCCATCCTCTTTGTTTAGTTCAACGACAACATCGTTTTTAAGTGATCATGATCAGGGCGGCTTTGTTAATTCATGGCTAGACTTTAATCCAGACGATGTATTTGCATATTTAAACAGCACCGCAGCATCAACAAATGCAGATCATGTTGGCCAACAAATTATGAATGACTTTGAAAATGGTCGTGGCACCTATGCTACTTTAGCTGAAGCGCAAGCAGCAGCAGATGCAGCAGTAGCAGCAAAGCTTGATAAAATTGCTGGACACATTGCTGGTGCACCAACAGAAGGTGGTTACGGTCTTTACAACACATTACCTAATGCAGCAAAATCTTGGCAAGTTACTGAAGAAACACTAGCAGCGTATGTTGAGGCTAATTTAGAAGGTGAATCATGGTCAGCTAACCTTGGTTTACGTTATGTAACTACTGATACGGCTTCAAATGCAGCAGGTGAAGAATTTGTTGGAACTAGCGCTATTACTGCAGGTACCGATATATTAAGTCTTGATAAAAAATCAGGTGATGTCGTTTATACTAAAGGTAGCTATTCAAAATTATTGCCAAGTTTGAATGTGAAATATGATATTAGCGATGATTTAGTTGCACGTTTCTCTTTTTCAGAATCACTTACTAGACCAAGATTAGAAGATCTTACCGCTGCTCAAAAAATTAGCGCCGCTTCTTTTTCTGAAGATCAAGGTTTTATCGGGACTATTAAAGGGAAAAATACTAACCTGAAACCATTTACATCAACAAATATAGATTTAGCTTTAGAGTGGTACTATGCGCCTGAAAGTTATGTTGGTGGTACTTACTTCCAGAAAGACTTAAGCAATTGGATCACCGATGAAACTCGTGTAGTAACACTGCATGACACTATTCAAAATGTTGACCGAGAGTTTGATCAAACATCACCATTTAATGCAGAGTCAGCAGAAGTGACTGGTTTAGAGCTTGCATTACTACATAACTTTGATAGTGGCTTTGGTGTACAAGCTAACTATACCATTTTAGATACTACGGGCGCCGCTAATGCGACAAGTGAATCAAAAGTAAATCTGCATGGTTTATCTGAAAGTTCTTATAATATTGTTGGCTTTTATGAAAACGGACCTTTACAAGTACGTATTGCTTACAATTGGCGTGAAGGTTATACAACCTGTAGCTACTGTGTTGATACCAAAGGTATAAATGCGGCTAAGTCTATCGATGATTATGGTCAAATTGATGCCTCAGCAAGTTATGATTTAACTGAACAAATCTCTATCTTTGCTGATGTTATTAACCTTACCGATGAAGACCCATACGGATATACCGTTCGTAAAAGTAATGTTATGAGTATTGTCGATACTGGCACTCGTTATTCTTTAGGTGTTAGAGCAACGTTCTAATTGAAAGTGCTTAATTGCCTTAATAGATAATAAACAAAAGTATAAAGCCAGTTACGGATGTAGCTGGCTTTTTTTAGTTTTAGGAGTTTACAATGAAGCTTACACGAAGAAAATTCATGCAGCTCAGTGGTGCAGCAATTATTGGCAGTTCAACGTTAGCTGGCTGCAAACCTCGTCAGAAAAATCTTGTTAATCAACTACAGCCAAATGTGCTGTTTATAGCTGTAGACGATCTAAATGACTGGATAGGATCTTTGAAAGGTCATCCACAAGCAAAAACACCTAATATTGACCGTTTGATGAATTCGGGCACGAACTTTTCTAATGCACATTGTTCAGCGCCGGTTTGTTCGGCATCTCGTAATTCATTATTAACGGGATTAAAACCAACCACAACGGGTTGGTATACCAATGCAAAATTTGAATCGACTGCTGATAAAGTTTTAGGTGAAACACCAACGCTTCCGGAGCATTTCAAAAATAATGGTTATAAAACCATGGCCGGTGGCAAAATATTTCATTCTGGCACTTCTGATTATCGTCATGATAAACAGTGGCATAGTACGTTAGCGCATTATGAAATTAGTAATCAGTATTTACTCGATAGAGGTTATGGCTATGGCTCAAAGGGCAGTAAAGACCATAAGTATTACCCATTTCCAAAAGATGGCGGGCAAATAGTACAAAGCTTTGGCGCTGACACCCCTGGTAAGTCATTATGCTGGGGCGCGTTAGATCGTGAAGATATTCCGCACAATGGTGTAATGCCCGATGAATATATCGCTAATTGGGCGGTAGAACAACTGCAAGAAAAGCACGATACCCCGTTCTTTTTAGCGACGGGTTTTATTCGTCCTCATGTGCCATTTACTGCACCTAAAGAGTATTTTGATTTATTTCCGCTTGAAGAAGTGATCATGCCTGATATTGTGGACAATGAAATGCAAGATATTCCTCTTTACGGTAAAGCAATGGCATTGGGTATTGTGCCTGATGGAGATCATCATGCCGTAACGAATGTTAGCAGTACCTTTTGGCGAGAGTTAGTACGAGCCAATTTAGCATGTATTGCGTTTGTTGATGCTCAGGTAGGCAAAGTACTTGATGCGTTAGAAGCTAGTCAATATAAAGATAATACGATTGTAATGTTGTGGTCTGATCATGGTCAAAATTTTGGTGAACATCGCAATTGGCGAAAAATGAGTTTATGGGAAGAATCAACCCATGTTCCCTTAGTCATTAAAATGCCAGAACAAGCTAAAGAGCAAGCAGTAGGGCAAATTTGTACTCAAGTCGTCAGCTTACTCGATATTTATCCAACGTTAACTGACCTGTGTCAATTGCCCTCTGTTGGCTCCAATGAAGGATTGTCATTAACCACTTTGCTTAAAAATCCTGACTACCCTCGTAATATCCCAGCGTTGACCACTTGGGGATATGGTAATCATGCAATTAGAGCTGACCGTTGGCGTTATATTCACTATCGTGATGGTAGCGAGGAATTATATGATCATCAAGCCGATGAGAATGAACATCATAATCTAGCCACTGTTGATGCTTATCAACAGGTGAAAAATTCCTTGAAGCAATGGTTACCGAAATATAATCAGCTGCCGGTAGGCATGAGTGAATTTAATGGCGACTTTTTAGAACAACGCTTGCAGCAATGGCAAAGTAAAAATGGTATACCTGACTGGTTACTTTAAGCGTCTTTATCTTTATGAATTTCTAAAGTAGATGCTTAGTTTAGCATCTACTTTATTCGTTACTTAGTGTAACTTCTGAATATCGAACTTCACGGGTAAGCCATGTTGACTCGTTAATTGTAAGACAGTATTTTTATGATTATAAGCCACTGAAGTTAATGGCGTCTGTTTAGGCACTTGCCACGTTCCTTTAAGCGTTATGGTAAATGATACGGGTTGACTGTATCCCTCAATGGGCTTTAACTTTGTGAAATTCAGGTCCGGTTGAACAACGCTGAGACTCGCTGCTTCATTATTCGTTTGTTGGATCAATACCAAAACCGGTGCAGAAGTGGCGAATAATAACCCGTGCTTTACGTTTTCCTTGGCTGAAAATAGTGCATAACCTGTGGTTTTAGTGACGAGGTCGGTAACTATATGGGCTTGTCTATCTGCCTGTAGCACTTTAAAAGTCGGCTTTGAATTAATTATGCTTACAAAGCCATTTATCTCTTCTTCACCTATTTTATGGCTAATAAAAGGGTAAACAACGTACTGATAAGAACCATTGTTTGGCGCTACACCATGATTCAACCATGCACTAGCAAAATTGCCACTAGTCTTAATAACACCTTTACCTTTTGAGTTCATTTTTCCACTGTGTAACGAATATTTGTTATGTAGAGAATGTTGTCGTTGTCGAGTGACCACTCCGCTACTATTTGACAAAATATGATAACCATTTCCGTAGGGGTCAATTAACCAATTATTGGGCAAATTTTTATCATCATTTGTGGCCCGTATGTTTTTAGACTTTGTTAATGTTTTATTAAACGGAAACTGAGTAACGAGCCCTGACATGGATGTAGCCATTGGCTGATTTCGCTCGGTTAAATATGATTGAAATAAATTCGTTTGCACAGCGTTTTTAGTATTACTGCTACTGATATTTGTACCGATAAAAATAAGTTTATCATTAAAAGAAAATACTGATTTTTTGGCTTTTAGATTACCCGTTAAAATTGATTGTTCTTTGCTATTTCCTTCATGATTGAAGCCTTGGCTTTCATTAAGTTGCATCGCAAACAAGCCATTATTATTGAGCTCAACGCTTCCCGTAAATGATTCATTTGAACGAAACATTAATAAAGGCTTAGTGGTTTCTAGTTGCTCGATAGGTAAGTTAATAACGGTTGCACCAGGGAAACGGTTCCAATCCCAACCATTTTGATTAAAACCACTACCTTGTTCTCCTAATTCATTCATTAACTGTACAGTACCATTAGCTGGATAGCGTCCATAGCGATTCGAGGCAACATAAATTTCAGATGCCCAAACGTATTTGCTATAACCTTTGATTAAGGCAGCCCAGTCGTTTTTGCGATGTACTGCGGTTGCGGCATAAGGAAAACTGTAATAACCCGTTAAATCTTCTGCGTTAATATTGTGTTGATTGAATAAGGTTAGATTCGTTATATCTTTATCACCCCATAAGCGTAGATAGGCCGCAGCCACGTCTTTATCAATTGCGTCAATATGTTGTGGATCACCCGACATAGCGAGTTGTAGATATTGTTGTTGCAAACCTGAAAAGGAACCGTCAAAAGGATGTCTACCAGCATTTCCGAAGCCAAAATCAAAGGGCTGACTGTAAATTCTACTGGCTAAAAAGGCTTTTTTAAAGTTTGTATGACCTGCTGTGCTTATTTTAAATCGGCTGTTTGACAGTATATAAATCAGTTGTGGAATTTTTTCAAAAGCACCTAATGCATAAGCGGGATAATGTCCCCCGTGATGCCAAGCGGTACCATCAATTTTAAATACTCCATGGCTATCATCTTGCGCCAGAATAATAGAAATATAATTTGAAAAATGTTGTAGCAATGAAGCTTGCATTGCGCGTTCATTACTTAAAAATATGATTAACAAATGATAAAACGATTGTGTATTCATATAGTCGATATTAGCGTGAAATTTATCTTCATCGTCTAATAATTTACCTAAGTTAAATATCCATTGCAGACTTGCGCCAATGTCGTTGAGAATGCCGGCTTTTTGTAAGGATTTTCGCATTAAATAAAAAGCTTCGGTAAGCTCTCTTGTGCTGTAACCAATATGATGTAAAGTGCCCATGGAAGTGCCTGATTGCCACCCCTGGTCTAAATAATAACGAGACGCTTGAATAAACATTTTTTCAATTTCAGTTTTGTTTTGTTGCGTAGCCTTATCATAGTGTTGTGCGAGTCTTTTTAATAACTTACCAAAATCTCTTAACGGTGTGTGACGTTTTTCACCTTGCTGGTTTTCATTAAAATGAACCTGTGATAACGCATAAGTAAGTGGTGGCCCTTGAATAGATTTGCCATTGTCAGTTAATCCTAGCTGGGCATAATCAGTTTTTAATGAAGCAAAACCTTCAAGCTCAAGTGAAGAGGGGGTAAGCAACTTACTTATTCTATCTTCAATAGCAACTAATTGTGTGACGTCATTATTTTGCAAAGGGGAAATTGCCAAGGTCTTTATCCGTTGTAAATCACTAAGCAGTGGCATCCAATGATCACTTGCCGTTGCTTGTTTTTGTTGCTGAATAAAAGGTGTTTGGGCACTAGGGTAGGGATGTCGGTCGTCTTGGAATTGAGAAAAGACGATATCATCAATAAAAACCTCTCCTTTCCCTTTACTACTGATGGTAAAGGTATCGTAGGTTACCGGGGCATTTATTGCTGGAGCATTGCCATTCATTTCATGAAAAGGTAGCCAAACGGTACGCCAGCCAGAAAAATTTAACGGTAAATCAAACCATACTGTGTTTTTATTGCTGTGCTGACTGAAGCTTATTGTTAACGAGGTAGATTGTTGTTTTTCGCTATATAGAGAAATAACTAAGGTTGGACTTGCAGGAAAGTGTTTACCGTATTTTAGCGGACTTTGATCATGCGTTAACAACCTAAAATGCTGGGTCGCTAAGCTGTTTTCTCCTTGCCATTGCCACTTTAAAGAGTGTTGACCAAATTTATAATGTTTATCTGATATTGAAACGTTACTGTTATCACTATGCTGATAATGACGGAGTACGGAGTTACTTTCGAAAGACTCAATCGCTGGTTTCTCAGCTGGTTGCGCAAATACACTTGTCGACATTAGTACAAGTAATAGCTTGATATAACGGACCTTTTTTAAATTATCATGCATGTTTTTTCAAAACCACTTTATTAATAAAACCTTTATTGTAAGATATCATACATGTTTGATTTTAAATATCTAGTACTAGAGTGAAAGTGCACTTTTTAGCAATTTATAATAAATACTATTAACTATTGTGTAATTATTTTAATGGTTGTATGCTTATATGACAACTGGTTTTTGTTGCACTGTTTCATATAAAACTTAGTTGCGTAAGATTTATATGAAACAGTGAGTTTGAACAAAAACATCTAATTAAGGGTAACCATGTTTTTTAATAGAATGTACTTTAATAAAGTGAAAAGATTTTTGACCTTGTCAGTGGTGTCTGTTGGTGTTCTATCGATATCTGTCGGGGTAAGTGCCAAGGATAACAATCTATCAACGGCGATGAAGAAGCAAGATGTTTATCAAGCGATGAAGTTTGTTTCTGATTGGCAGTGGAGCAAGTTTGACAAAAAAACCAACCTCTTTGTTGGTTATGAAGATGGTGCTTATATGGGGCCAACTGAAGCTGATAGTCATCCGCAGGGTTGGGTATATGGCTCATTTCATGTTGGCATGGCTAAATGGGCTAAATTGGCTGATGCCCATGGGGATGAAAGCTATTACAAAAGGCTTTATGATGTCGCTAAACGTAATAAATACCTATTTGCACCACGCATTTATAACGCTGATGATTATGCCATTGGTCAGTTATACCTTGACCTATATGATAAATATCAAGAACCTGAGATGCTTGTTCCACTCAAAACAATATTTAATATTATTTTAAATTCACCTTCAACAACAGATCTATATTTCAAAAAGATAGAAGTTAATCCAAAAGCTGATAAAGATCATAATGAATTGCCTTTTGATGAATTTGAAGGGCGTGAATTTAGTATAGTGCCTTGTAAAAGTCGGTGGTGCTGGGCCGATGCGTTATTTATGGGGCCTCCTGTTTGGATGCACCTTGCTAAAGTGACCGGTGAAAAAGAATACTTTGATTTTGCTAACAAAGAGTTTTGGCAAACTGCCAATTTACTATGGGATAAAGAAGATCATTTATTTTTTCGTGATACTCGTTTTTTTGACCGTCGTGAAGACAATGGACAGAAAATCATTTGGGCCCGTGGTGTTGGCTGGGTTGTTGCTGGATTAGCACGAATTTTAGAAAATGTGCCCAAAAATCACCCTCAGCGTGGCGAGTATGAAGACATCTTTAAAAAGGTCATGGCGCGCTTAGCGACTGCGCAACAAAGTGATGGTTTTTGGCGTCCGTCGGTACTTGCACCTGAGTCAAAACCTTTCAAAGAATCAAGTGGCACCGGATTAATTGCTTATGCGTATGCTTCTGGCGTTAACCAAGGTTTACTGAGTAAAAAGCAATATTTACCGGTCATAACTAAAGCATGGTCTGCATTAGTCAGTGTAGTTCAACCCGACGGGAAGTTTGGTTGGGTACAGCAAATTGGTAATGCACCAGACAATGTAAGCGGTGATGATACCCAGATATATGGCACAAGTGGATTTTTACTAACCGGCACAGAAATCTACAAGTTACTGCAAAAGTAATGTTGCTTTAAGTCATCATGATAGATACCAGCTTTGGTATCTATCATGAAAAAATTTCAATTTTACAAACAATAAATATGTAAATTTAACTAAGAGGTTATTTCAATGAATAAATTATTGACGTTTTTTGCTGTCTGCATTTTAGCTATTTCGATGCAAACCTCGGCAACATTAATTGACTTTGATCTGCTAGATGATGGCAGTTATAGCACTATAGGGGATACGCACTTCTCTTTAGTGGGGGATGGTGTAGCGGGTAACCTAGTAAAAAACAGTTGGTTTGGTGCGGGTTATTTGTATAATTCTTCAGCGGCTTTTCTTAATCCTACAAATTCTATTTTACGTATAGATTTTGCAAGTTCAGTACAAAACTTGATGTTTGATTTCAATAGTTTTAGTCCTGATGCGTCATTAATGAGTTGGCGAATTTTTGATGACAACGTTGCTGAGATTGCTATTGGTAATATTTTTAACTCTATTTCATTTTCAGAATCAAAATCTTATGATTTATCGGCTTATTCAAGTATAAATCGTATTGAATTTTTTAATGGTTTTAATACGAATACGAATAATAATAATATCCTTATTGGTCTGAACAAAATCAGTTTTGATGTACAAACAGCGAGTGTACCAGAGCCAAGTTCTCTGGTGATATTTTTACTGGCTTTAGTGGGCTTAACGACAAGAAAGCTAACCCTAAAATAAACCTCAATTCTAAAAAGGGCTTTAGTGGATCCTCACTAAAGCCCTTTTTTGTTTCTTATAGAATGAATCTTCGCTTTATATTGCTCACTCGATTGTCAGCTTTCCACACTTGATTTAATTCTCAATAAAGAGAATGTCATCACGTAATCACACGAATTGTCTTTTCTTTTGTGATAGTTATTTAGTTAAGTCTATTGGCACTCTATCACTACAGTACCTTACATCAATTTGTATTAATTCTAGGAATAGTCCCAATACAGACGCTAAGTCGCTCAAGTGTTTAATGTTATAAAGAGGTGAATGATGTGCTCTCTAACGAGAGTTCAACGTGAAGGGATGCAGCTATACCGTGAAGGCAGGATGCTTAAACGACCTGAATATATATGCTCCTGTGCATCCATGCACCCGCATTATACCGTTCATCCTGAACATATATGCTCCTGTGCATCCATGCACCCGCATTATACCGTTCATCCTGAACATATATGCTCCTGTGAATCCATGCACCTCATTATACCGTTCATCCTGAACATATATGCTCCTGTGAATCCATGCACCGCATTATACCGTTCATCCTGAACATATATGCTCCTGTGCATCCATGCACTCGCATTATACCGTTCATCCTGAACATATATGCTCCTGTGCATCCATGCACCCGCATTATACCGTTCATCCTGAACATATATGCTCCTGTGCATCCATGCACCCGAATTATACCGTTCATCCTGAACATATATGCTCCTGTGCATCCATGCACTCGCATTATACCGTTCATCCTGAACATAAAAGGGCTTAGTAATTAATTACTAAGCCCTTTATTTATTGCTTTCTTTGTTT
>Ga0209291_1000417_pt1 | contig 40861 bp, 22 predicted proteins | sample GOMGulsemesocosm_FD_184633 | JGI IMG/M metagenome (GOLD analysis project Ga0209291, IMG submission 184633) | Methane-oxidizing microbial communities from mesocosms in the Gulf of Mexico - GOM9B Gulf of Mexico (SPAdes) (version 2) | ecosystem: Environmental > Aquatic > Marine > Cold seeps...
CGTTGTCCTCATCAAGTGCGGCGTATTATGCTGATGCTTGAGTAAACCGTCAATAGTTTTTTTAAAGTTTTTGGCTCTTTTTTACTGCATGTTGATTTTATAGACACAACGCACACAAAACCAACCGTAGATTGTTCATTAAAGACCCATAGCGTATTTCATTACCTGTTTTTTACCCCAACTAGATTGTTGAGCTAACTTAAGCGCTACATTACGTAGCAGTTTAACTGGCGTAAATTCGTTACTAAAAGTGTGATAAAACGCATCCATCGCCGATTGCATCAACAAATTGTCAGAGCGGCGTTCATTTTCATAACGTTTTAAAACAGATTCATCCCACCAACATTCATTATGATTGACCGCATCACAAATAACTTGAGACAAACTTTGCACATCTTTAAATCCTAAGTTAACCCCCTGCCCTGCTAATGGGTTGATTGTATGGGCGGCATCACCAACGATACACACATTGGATTTAACATATTGCTGGGCATGACGACGGGTTAATGGGAATGAACCGGCATTGTTCACGCTAAACTCCCCCAAACGATTAGGAAAATGAGTAGTGACTTCTTGATGTAGTTGCTGATTAGTCAACTGGGATAACATCTTTATACGCTGTGGCGAGTCATACCATACTAGTGAAGCGTTATTGCCATTAAGCGGTAACATAGCTCTTGGACCTGTTGGGAAAAATTGCTGCCATGTAATGTCTTGTTGAGACGCTTGGGTCGTAATATTAATCAACATAGCATGTTGTTGATAATCCCATGACGTCACCCCAATGTTAGCGGCAGTACGTACCATAGAATTAGCGCCATCGGCACCAATGAGCAATCGGCAACTTATTTTCTGGTCCTTTAACGATATTTGATAACCATCGGGCAACGTTTGTATATGTTCAATAGTTTGGTTATCAATGACATCTACATTGCTATATTGTGAAAACTGTTGCCAAAGAGCCAATTGAATAAGGCGGTTTTCAACAATGTGCCCTAAGCAGTCTCGTCCCATTGCTTTACTATCAAATAATAGATGGCTATTTGGTGTTTCCCACGTTTCTAAGTAACGATAAGGACAACTTCTCATGGCTTCAATTAATGGCCAAGCATGCGTTTCGTTAAGTAATTGCTGTGAAGCACTGCTTATAGCAGAAACACGCAGGTCCATGGGTTGCTTAGGTTCAAAATCCGTTGGCGCACTTTTCTCAATGATGGCTATGTTCAATTGCGTTGAAGCTAACTGGCAAGCTAGTGCACTGCCTACCATTCCGCCACCAACGATAATTATGTCGTATTGCTGCATTGTATTTTCCATCATTTAATGTGTTGATGATTTTAGGGGCTATAGCGGTGAAAATCTAGGGCAGTGACTATAACAACCCATTTATTTGATTTATCTTAATTGATTGTCATTATTTACTAGCTCCACCGTACAGGATCTTAGATAATAGAGAGATTATTGAGTAAGCTCGATTTCTCCACATTACCTAGGCTTTTTACAACAAATGAAAAACAAGCCGTTATTAATTGGCATTATATTAGTTCTCGCGTCGGAATTTACCTTTGCACTCGTTGGCGCGTTAATAAAATACTTGAGCCAGGATGTTTCTGCGGTGCAAATTGTGTTTTTTAGGAACTTATTTGCCCTAGTACCTTTAATACCTTGGTTAACCAGCAACCGCCGTGTGTTATTTAAGACGCCCAATTTGCGTTTTCACTATTTAAGAGCAACTACTGGCATCATTGCCATGTTCATCTATACCTATGCGCTTAGCCATACGAGCTTAGTTAATGGTGCGATGACATTAATGTTGGCGCCATTTTTCATTCCATTAATAGCCTATCTTTGGTTGGGGCAAGTACAGTCAAGATTAACAATTAGTTGCATTATTCTTGGTTTCGTTGGAGCAACCATTTGTTTAACGACAAAAACTCAAGTTGATGCACCGCCGCTTAATTGGGAACTGGCCGCTTTAATTTTATTTGGCGCTATATTAATTGCCATTAGTAAAACAACCATAAGTAAAATGGTCGATAGTGAACCAAGTAAAGCCATTGTTGCTTATTTTTCACTGATTAGTATTGCGGTGTGCGCCGTTATGTTACCTTTTAGCTGGCAATCATTATCACCCGTTACTTTCCTCTTATTAGTATTATTGGGCATAACATCTTCGCTTGGTCAATTAATGATGACCAGTGCTTTTCGTAAAGCTGGAGCTAGTACTATTGGCATGTTCAGTTACAGTTCTATTTTATTTGCAGCAATGCTCGGCGCTTTATGGTGGAGTGAGTACCCTAGTATTTTATGGTTCGTAGGCGCTGGCATTGTTTTATTAGCCGGCTTTCTAGCCATTAAGTATAATCGCACACCGTATCGGGTTTAGTGTATTCTTATCAAGAATTTGTTATCGTTTTACTCAATCCTTTACTTCATTATCTAAGGCTCCGTCATGAAATTATTGGCCTGTGTTATATGCCTATTATTAAGTCCTCAGCTGGTGCTTGCAGCACCAGCTGACACCCAGTGCATTACTGCGCCTAAGCGAGTACATGCCTGTGATAATTTAATTTATACCAGCATAAAAAAAGCAAAAAAATCATCCCTTATTTGTATATGCAAAACTGACAAACCCGCTATATTGTCTCTGCTTGAAAAAAACAATGTGGCTACGCAGCGCATCATAATTCGTAAGTTATTGAGTAAACATCAATTAACTCATGAGCAATTGACCAGAATACTAAAAGAAATAAATTAACGTAGCTCACAAAATGACTAATTTGTACTTCACAATGATAGGCGTCTGAGTACACTTAACTTGAATCGATTGCCAACTTGCCGATGATATTTTGTCGGCCATAAGAAAAGATAATTAATAATGAAAAGAATTATTTCCACCTTTTTAATGACTGCAGTGGTTAGTTTTGCAGCAGCGGCTCACGATGAGCAAAAATCTCCGAAAAATATAATTATGGTTGTTGGCGATGGCATGGGCCCCGCTTATACCGCTGCTTATCGCTATTTCAAAGATAACCCACAAACACCTATGATTGAAGCCACAGTATTTGATGATATATTAGTTGGCCGTTCTAGTACCTATCCTGCTCGTGTAAGTGGCTTTGTCACCGACAGTGCCGCCTCGGGTACCGCATTAGCCACCGGACATAAGTCTTACAATGGCGCCATTGGTGTCGATGCTAATGAAAAACCACAACAAAGCGTTTTAGAATTTGCTAAAAGCATCGGTAAATCAACAGGGCTTGTTGTTACCTCGCAAATAAATCATGCAACACCAGCAAGTTACGCGGCACACGCGCAAAAACGTAAAATGTATAACATTATTGCTGACCAATATTTTGATAATAAGATCAACGGTGAACATACCGTGGATGTCATGCTTGGCGGTGGTACTAAATACTTTAAACGCGATGATCGTGACCTAACAAAAGCTTTCGAGAAAGACGGCTATCAATATATCGATAATTACAGCCAACTAGCGACATTAAAAAGCGATAAGGTACTTGGCCTATTTGCAGATACAGGATTGCCTTGGGCGCTAGATGATTCTCAACCTCATCGCTTAAAAGCAATGACAATGGCCGCAGTTGATCGTTTAGATAACAACGAAAAAGGCTTTTTCATGTTAGTAGAAGGTTCACAAGTGGACTGGGGCGGACATGCCAATGACATCGCCTCAGCTATGGCTGAACTTGACGATTTAGCAGTCACCATCCAATGGTTAAAGACCTATGTTAAAAAGAACCCTGATACGTTAGTTATAATTACTGCCGATCATTCAACAGGCGGCTTTACCATTGGCGCTAACGGTGATTACGCTTGGAGACCTGAGTTTATTAAAAACTTAAAAGCGTCACCTGAAGCCATTGCCAAATCACAACTCGCAAAAAAACTTGATGTGAAAGCGATTAATAGCCAACTTGGTTTTGACTTAACAACAGAAGAAGTTGCAACATTAACAACAGCGCATAAAGACAGCATGAAATCGCTAAATAAGGCGATCAAAAAGGTAATCGATATTAGAACTAATACCGGTTGGACGACTAGCGGTCATACCGGTGTTGACGTACCTGTTTTTGCTTTTGGTTCACACAAAAATGCCTTTAAAGGGCAAATTGATAATACTGATATAGCGAAAAAAATATTTAAATTACTCGGCAAGTAATTCTTTTTTCCTTTATCTAACAGCCGCGCTTTTATAAGCGCGGCTGTTTCGTTTATACTCCCCCACAAATTTATTATATTTAGGTTAATCATGTCCACTCTTTCAAATCCTAGCCAAGTACTAGTACGTAACCTCGAACTATTTGAAGGCAAACGAGTATTAGTCGCAGGGTTTAGCGACGATGATTTTACGCAACAATTATGTGAAGCTGGTGCCGCTAAAGTAATGGCTTACGGCTTAGATTTTCACAATCATAAAGTTGTTACGTCACAAACTAATCACGCAAACCTTGAAGTTCAGTTTGCGCCATACTTTGATAACGCCAATCATGAAAAATGGGAACAGTTAGTCTTATACTGGCCAAAATCTAAAGAACGTGCACAATACTTTTTTGCTAACCTGTTGCCTTATCTTGAGTCCAATGCTGACATATATTTAGTCGGTGACAATAAAAGTGGTGTTAAGTCTGCAGCAAAGCAAGTAACAGGCTTTTTTGATACACCAACAAAAATTGATTCAGCACGTCACTGTGCCCTCTATCGTGCTAGTTATGTCACACCAGTTCAAGCCTTCGATAAAAACAAATGGCTAAAAACTTATGACGTGAAAGCTGAAGATCTCACCGTTAAAGTAATCTCCTTACCAGGTGTATTTAGCCATGGTGAACTCGATTTAGGCACCAAGCTACTCCTAAGTAACCTTGGTCACTTAAAAATGAAACGTACGCTAGATTTCGGCTGTGGTTGCGGCATTATAGGAACCTTCATTGGATTAAAGCGCCAAGACATACCTTTAGAGTTAATTGATATTGATGCTTTAGCACTTGAATCAGCCAAACTGACGTTAGCTGCCAATAATGTAGAGGCTAAGGTATATCCTTCAGATGGGTTAGCTGACTTACACGGTAAATTTGCAACAATTGTATCAAACCCGCCTTTCCATACGGGATTGAAAACAGATTATCGCGTACCAGAACAATTCATTGCCACGGCCCCTAAACACTTAATGGACGGTGGGCAACTTCGAATAGTTGCTAATAACTTCCTTCGTTACGAGCCTATTTTAGAGCAACATTTCGCCAAGCATGAATTGATAGACAAAGATAACAAATTCAAAATTTTATCGGCCAAAACTTAATCCTTTCTTTAACTGCTCAGCAATACTTATCATTATCTGAGCAGTTAATGTGATATAAGCTCACCCAGTTAACATTAATAACCATTTGTCACTGGCAATTATTGTTAAATATCGTTAAACCGTTTACAATCACGACACAAATGAAAGGCATTTACGTCAAATAACTTATTGATAGTGATATCACTTCGCTGGTAATCACATGCCTTCATCACCATGAATTGCAATTGCTCAAATTACGTTCAGCATTATTTTATCAAAGAATATTATTAAAATAACCGAACTTAACAGATAAAAAGCACTCTGTATGGTGATATCAAATTCGGCGTTATTGCTAATTAATAAAAATAACATCGTAACAACATTTTATTATCATGATTTTTACATTAGTATAAATTATGTCTTAAACTTATATTTAGTGAACTGATTTTAGGTAATAGCTATGCAAAGCCCACATATTCTAATTGTTGAAGACGAACTAGTAACGCGCAACACCTTGCGTTCTATATTCGAAGCAGAAGGTTATCACGTCCACGAAGCCAACAATGGCGACGAAATGAATCGTTCACTCACTCAAGAGCCTATTTCTTTAATTATCATGGATATTAATTTACCGGGTAAGAATGGATTATTATTGGCACGTGAAGTTCGTGAGAAAGATGATATTGCATTAATGTTCCTAACTGGCCGTGACAATGAAGTTGATAAAATCTTAGGTTTAGAAATTGGTGCTGATGATTACATTACAAAACCTTTTAATCCTCGAGAACTGACTATTCGTGCACGCAACTTATTAAGCCGTATTAAAGGTGCAAACAGTGAAGAAAAGCCAGCCAACACGATTGAACGATACAAATTTAGCGATTGGATCTTAGAAGTAAATTCACGTTCTTTAATTAGTCCTACACAAGAGCAATTTAAACTGCCGCGTAGTGAATTTAGAGCAATGATCGAATTCTTAGAAAACCCTGGCAAGATTTTAACGCGCAGTGATTTATTAATGAAAATGACAGGCCGAGAACTCAAGCCTCATGATCGTACAGTTGATGTAACAATTCGACGTATTCGTAAGCATTTTGAGTCTCATCCTGGCAGCAGTGAAATTATCGCGACCATTCACGGTGAAGGTTACCGCTTCTGTTCAGAGCATGAAACTGAATAGCTTCCACTGATAATTTTATTAAAAAACCAATAGTTTGTAAGAGCTGTTGGTTTTTTTTATGCCAAATTATTTTCGTCATATATGAACTATCCTCCTGATACAGTGGCCTAGCCCTAATCTAAAAACTCATTGTTATACCAATCTGATTAAGTTATTGCCCACCTGTGAAGGCTAAAATTAACGATAACGGCGTTGCCCTCAATCCCAATAGCCTGCTATTACTCGGCAATGTGCTTGCATTGCTCTAATGTCCACATCTTTGTGGAAACCAATCGAGCGCCTTGTTCTAATAAATTTTTCCTTAGCACAACAAGCTAACTTACTTAATGAAATTGGTATCACTTCCAATAGCTTTTGCTCATATACATATCTATAAAAACATTATAACCATAAGAATTTTTATGCACTCATAAGTGTTTATTTATTTAAACGTTAGTTTTAATTTATACCAAAAACACACCAATAACTCGCTACAATTAATTTACATTACGCCAACGTAAGCTTCGTAGTGTAATAAAATTACAATATTTACTCTGTTTCAATATTGCTTTACGCTGGCGTAAACCTTGCACAAATGATAATTAATACCAACAAGAAAAACAGCTATAACCACAAATAACAACAACTTAGATGTTAACATCTATTAATTTCATGTTTAGACTTGCGCCTAATTGACTTTGGTAATATTTCACGATAATTTACACTTCAATTGTAAATTTATTTATTTCAAAAAACAGCTTACAACAGTTCAGTAGATGAATAGATTTTGCATAAAGAATTTAAATTTTAGAGATTATAATTATGGCATTAACCAACCCAGCGTTTGAAAAAGACAATTGTGGATTTGGCCTCATCGCTCAAATGGATGGCCAATCAAGTCACAAAATAATTCGTACTGCTATTCATGCGCTTGATCGAATGCAGCATCGTGGAGGTATTGCTTCTGATGGTATTACAGGTGATGGCTGTGGTTTGTTGATGAAGGCACCTGAAACGCTTTTTCAAGCGGTTGCCAAAGAAAAAAACTGGTCGTTGAGTAAAAAATATTCAGTGGGCATGTGTTTCCTCAATACAGATCCGGTTTTAGCGCAACAGAGCCGTGATGTTTTACAAGAAGAACTTGAAAAAGAAACCATGGCGGTTGTTGGCTGGCGTGAAGTACCGATCAATAAAGCAATACTTGGCCCAATTGCACTAGATGAATTGCCAATTATCGAGCAGGTTTTCGTTAATGCACCCGCTGGTTGGGTTAGCAGAGATATTGAGCGCCGCCTGTACATGGCGCGTCGTCGTGCTGAAAAACGTTTAACACATGATGAACAATTTTATGTAGCCAGCCTGTCATCTATGGTAACTATTTATAAAGGCTTAGTGAAACCGATAGACTTACCCAATTTTTATTTAGACCTTGCTGATTTAAGAACTAAAAGCTCGATATGTTTATTTCATCAACGTTTTTCTACAAATACATCTCCTAAATGGCCACTGGCTCAACCGTTCAGGTTCTTAGCGCATAATGGTGAAATAAATACTATAAAAGGGAATAGACAATGGGCTAAAGCGCGTTCGTACAAATTCCAGAGCCCTCTATTGCCTGATTTACAAGATGCTGCGCCCTTTGTGAGTGAAAGTGGATCTGATTCATCGTCACTCGATAACATGCTGGAACTGCTTTTAATGGGGGGAATGGATTTATACCGTTCTATGCGCATGCTTATTCCACCAGCATGGCAATCAAATCCTATTATGGATGATGATTTACGTGCCTTTTATGATTTTAACTCTATGCATATGGAACCTTGGGACGGTCCAGCTGGCGTAGTTATGACAAATGGACGTCACGCCGCCTGCGCCGTTGATCGTAATGGTTTGCGCCCTGCACGTTATGTTGTCACAACCGATCGTATATTGACCCTTGCTTCTGAAATTGGCATTTGGGATTACCAACCTGATGAAGTGCTTGAAAAAGGCCGTGTTGGCCCAGGGGAGCTCTTAGTATTAGACACATACGCTGGAAAACTCAGTTCAACCTTTGATATCGACCATGAGCTTAAAAATCGCCATCCATATAGCAAATGGCTCAAAAACAATTCTCGTCGATTAGTCCCTTTTGATGCGCGAAAAGAAAGTAACTCAGGACATAGAAGCCTTGACGATGAACATTTAGCTATCTTTCAAAAGCAATTCAATTACTCTAAAGAAGAGATCCATGACGTTATCAATATCATGGCTGGTTGCGGACAAGAAATTACCGCATCAATGGGTGATGACGCTCCTATGGCCGTTCTATCTCAAAAGCAGCGCAGTGTTTTTGACTATTTTCGTCAGGAATTTGCACAGGTTACTAATCCGCCCATAGATCCACTGCGTGAAGCGCACACCATGTCATTGTCTACCTGCATAGGCCGCGAACAGAACCTTTTCAAAGAAACGCTCGGTCATGCTGATCGCATTATGTTTGATTCGCCAGTCTTGGTTTACAGCGATTTAGAACAACTACGTAGCTTAGATGAAGAATATTATCGCATCGTTGAATTGTCGTTAAATTACGGGGCACACCTGACGTTGCAACAAGCTATTTTAAATCTCTGTGACGACGCTCAGCAGGCTTCAAAAGCAGGTGCAGTAGTTATTTTATTATCTGACAGAGATATTTCAAAAAATTCATTACCGATCCCTGCGGCTATGGCAGCGGGTGCTGTTCAAAAACGGTTGGTTGATAATAATCTACGTTGTGATACCAACATTGTGATTGAAACAGCAGCCGTTAGGGACCCTCATCAGTTTGCCGTGTTATTTGGTTTTGGCGTGACGGCTGTTTATCCATATTTAGCCTATGAAACAATTTTAGAACAAATTGAACAAGGCAAGATAATCATTTCACCTAAAGAAGCGGTTATCAACTATCGCAAAGGCATCAATAAAGGCTTAATGAAAATTATGTCTAAAATGGGCATTTCGACCATTGCTAGTTATCGCTGTTCACAATTATTTGAAGCTATTGGCTTCGCCGATGAAGTGGCTGATTTGTGCTTTCACGGCGTCACAAATCGCATTAAAGGCGCGGATTTTAGTGATTTTGAATTAGACCAAGCGATTTTGCGTGATAAAGCTTATCGTAAACGTGAACAGGTTGAGCACGGCGGTTTATTGAAATTTGATTTTCGCGGTGAGTATCATTGCTATAACCCCGATGTTGTTCAGTTATTACAAAAATCCGTTAAATCGGGCGAATACAGCGACTATAAAGCCTTTGCAAAGGCCGTTAATGAACGCCCCGTAGCCACACTTCGTGATTTGTTTGCACTTGATACGACACAAACACCTATTGAACTAAGCGGCGTAGAGCCAGCTCATGATCTCTTTCCTCGTTTTGATAGTGCCGCCATGTCTATTGGCGCGCTCAGCCCTGAGGCACACGAAGCCTTAGCTGTTGCAATGAATAGGTTAGGAGGTCAATCAAATTCTGGTGAAGGGGGTGAAGATCCAGCGCGCTTTAATAGCGAACGTAACTCTAAAATTAAACAAGTTGCATCAGGACGATTTGGCGTCACAGCTCATTACTTAATGAACGCACAAGTGATTCAAATCAAGATAGCACAGGGGGCAAAACCCGGTGAAGGTGGTCAATTGCCCGGTGATAAAGTATCAGCTGAAATTGCAGGGTTACGTTATTCGACGCCTGGTGTTACGTTGATTTCACCCCCGCCACATCATGATATTTATTCAATTGAAGATTTAGCGCAGTTAATTTTTGACCTTAAACAGATTAATTCAACCGCGCTTATTTCAGTAAAACTGGTGTCTGAACCCGGCATTGGCACAATTGCCACGGGCGTTGCAAAAGCCTATGCCGATTTAATTACTGTGTCAGGTTACGACGGCGGCACAGGCGCTAGTCCATTAACCTCAGTGAAATATGCAGGTAGTCCATGGGAACTGGGCCTCGCTGAAGTACAACAAGCATTAGTCGAAAATGGGCTGCGACACAAAGTTCGCTTACAAGTAGATGGCGGTTTAAAGACAGGGCTTGATGTGATTAAAGGCGCTATATTAGGCGCTGAAAGCTTTGGCTTTGGGACAGCGCCAATGGTCGCTCTAGGATGTAAATACCTACGTATTTGTCATCTAAATAACTGTGCGACAGGTGTGGCGACGCAAAACAAAAATCTGCGTGATAAGCACTTTAGAGGTTTACCAGAAATGGTCGCTAATTATTTCGAATGTTTAGCGCAAGATATTCGTGAGATTTTAGCAGGGCTTGGTATTAATAAACTCACCGATTTAATCGGCCGCACTGACTTACTGCACGTGATTAAAGGACAAACGGCGCGTCAGGCAAAGCTCGATTTGTCAGATATATTATATAGCCCTATTCCCAAAGCAGGGTGCGGTATTTCATGGACTGACAAAAACCCCGCTTATGATGGCGGTGAAATGAATAAAAAACTGCATCAATTAACAGAGCAAGCAATAGAACAAAAACAAGGTGGAACCTTCAACCTTAACATTCGTAATACAGATCGTTCGGTGGGCGCGACAATGAGCGGTATTATCGCCAAAAATCACGGCAATCAAGGTATGAGTGATGCGCCTATTCAGGTGAATTTCACGGGCACTGCCGGACAAAGTTTTGGTGTTTGGAATGCCGGCGGTTTGAATATGACCATCACTGGTGATGCCAATGATTATGTGGGTAAAGGAATGACTGGCGGTACTCTTATCATAAAACCCCACGTTGGCATTGCGTATGAAACGCAAAACGCCAGCATAATTGGTAATACGTGTTTATATGGCGCAACCGGCGGTAAGTTGTTTGCTGCTGGTCAAGCTGGTGAGCGTTTTGGTGTGCGAAATTCAGGCGCTATAACGGTTGTTGAAGGCATGGGCGATAACGGCTGTGAGTATATGACCGGAGGTGTTGTGGTGTCTCTTGGCTCCACTGGCGTTAACTTTGCTGCAGGCATGACCGGTGGTTTTGCCTATTTGTTAGATGAAGAGAAAAATATAGAGAAACGGATGAACCATGAATGTGCGCAAGCATTGACTATCGATTCTCCGGCTTATCAGCAGCATCTAAAGTCACTCATTGCAGCACATTATCAAGCGACAGGTAGCGCACGAGCAAAAACTATTCTCGATAATTTTGAGTCATGGTTGCCTAAGTTCTTATTAGTGAAACCTACTGCTGCCAATATCAAAACGATGCTGCCTAGTGCAACAAATGTATTAAAACTCGCCGTAAAAACAGGATAATGACCATGTCTAACTATAAGAAGATTATTTCAAGCGTGGTACCTAACGACTTTCAGTACATTGATGTAGGCAGAAATGATCCAACTAAGAAGCCCATTGAGCAACGTAAAGAACAGTTCATTGAAATCTATAACTTGTTTGAACAACCTCAAATTGAAGAACAAGCCGACCGATGTTTAGACTGTGGTAATCCGTATTGCCAATGGAAATGTCCGCTGCACAATTATATTCCTGATTGGCTAGAGTTAGCTAAGCAAGGACGCATTATGGAAGCCGCTGATTTATGTCATCAAACCAATACACTGCCAGAAGTATGTGGCCGTGTTTGCCCTCAAGATAGGCTTTGTGAAGGCTCTTGTACCATCAATGATGATTTTGGCGCTGTAACCATTGGTAATGTCGAAAAGTACATTACAGATACTGCACTTGCTCAAGGCTGGCGACCTGATTTAAGTGCTGTCATCAATTCAGGTAAAAAAGTTGCCATCATTGGTGCTGGTCCTGCTGGCTTAGGTTGTGCAGATATTTTAATTCGTAATGGCGTAACCCCGGTTGTTTTTGATAAAAACCCTGAAATTGGCGGACTACTCACCTTTGGTATTCCATCGTTTAAATTAGAAAAATCAGTGATGAGTGACCGCCGTGAGTATTTCAAATCACTGGGCGTTGAGTTCAAGCTCAATACGACCGTTGGCAAAGATGTCAATTTTGATCAGTTACAACAAGACTATGACGCTGTTTTTCTGGGTATGGGCACTTATACCTATATCCGCGGCGGGTTTACCAACGAAGCAGCAGAGGGTGTACTAGATGCTCTGCCTTATTTAATTGGCAATACAAATAACTTGATGGGTTATCAAGATGATGAAAATCCTTACATTAACTTAGCCGGTAAACGCGTTGCAGTTTTAGGCGGCGGCGATACGGCGATGGATTGTGTGCGAACAGCTATTCGTCAAGGCGCGAGTGACGTGCGATGTGTTTACCGCCGTGACGAAGCCAATATGCCCGGTTCGAAGCGAGAAGTACAAAATGCTAAAGAAGAAGGCGTTGAGTTTGTTTACAACAGACAACCATTAGATGTTGTAGCTGAAGACGGCAAAGTTGTTGGCATTGAACTTATCGAAACAGCGATGGGGAAACCAGATGCAAACGGACGTCAACGTGCTGAGTCAGTGGAAGGTTCTCAATATGTGTTAGACGTAGATATTGTCATTATGGCTTTCGGCTTTAAGCCTAATCCACAACCTTGGTTTAAAGATCATAATATTGAAGTTGATCAATGGGATCGTGTTATTGCTAACAGTTCTAATGTACCGTTTCAAACCACCAATAAGAAAGTATTTGCCGGTGGTGATATGGTGCGAGGTTCCGATCTTGTCGTTACAGCTATTGCAGAAGGACGCGATGCGGCAGAAGGCATTTTACAGTACTTAGATATATAGTCCGTAGATATTTAACTTGAAGGTATTAGTTCTATAAGTACTTAGCCTTTAATTTACTTATCAACAAAGATAAGGCGCTCACCGCGCCTTTTTTGTTTTCTACACTCACTAATTCAGTTAAGATCAAAACACTTTCCACATTGATATAAAGAGTAACCTGATGAAAATAGGTATTATTGGCGCTATGGAGCCTGAAGTAGCCGTTTTACGTGACCGTATTGAAAACTTAACAACACAAACCCATGCTGGAATGGCATTTCATACTGGTACTATCGATGGTGTTGACGTTGTTGTTTCACAATCAGGTATTGGTAAAGTTGCTGCGGCAATTTCAGCTACGTTACTGATTGAAAAATACGCGCCTAATTGTGTAATCAATACGGGTTCAGCCGGTGGTTTTGATGAAAAACTCAACGTGGGCGATGTAGTTATTGGCTCAGAAGTGCGCCATCATGATGTTGACCTCACCGTTTTTGGTTACGAAATGGGCCAATGTGCACAAATGCCTGCCGCTTACACACCACACCCTCAATTGGCCCAAATTGCTAATGAGGCAGCACAAAGTTCAAAGCAAGATATTCAAATTGTTGAAGGCCTCATCGCTACGGGTGATAGTTTTATGGCCGACCCTGCGAAAGTAGAATATGCCCGCAGCAATTTTCCAACCATGCAAGCCTGTGAAATGGAAGCAGCCGCCATAGCTCAAACATGCCATTTGTTTAACGTGCCTTTCGTTGTTATTCGTTCACTGTCTGATATCGCTGGCAAACAAAGCGAACTAAGTTTTGACGAATACTTAGTGACCGCCGCTAAAAACTCTGCTGATATGGTTATGGCTATGTTGCCAATGTGTCATGCAACTACGCTTGATTAATTGGATTTAGATATGGAGCAGTGGTCGAATTTATTCACAGACACCAATGAATTTCCAGACGTAACGATACGGTTATTGGTCTTGTTATTTGTATTGTTAGTGGAGTCTAAAGTATCGATTAGTGCTTCGTATCACCCTGGCAGTTTATGGCGCTTTTTAGCGATTAACATTGCTAAAAAGACGGCAAGAAACTCTCCTAAGCAGCAACATTTGTCTGGTGTTCTAAGTAGCGTCATTTTATTAAGCATCGTACTGGCAATCGTTTACGCCATTTTAACATTTGCTTTATACCCCTGGTTCTTTGAAGCCATTTTTTTATTATTCGCGCTCAATAGCACCTTGTTACTCAAACAGTGCAAAAATATTTACCGGAGTCTTAAAAATGATAAAAAAAGCTTGGCCAGGGAGCAACTCAATCATATATGCGTTCGCGATACTCATTCTTTATCAACGATGGGTATAGTCAAAGGAAGTATTGAAGGCACTGTTCAACATTTTTCTCTATCATATTTTACACCTATCGCTATTTATCTTATTGCTGGGCCTTACTTATTCACATTTTATGCATTAATCAATGGACTCTCCCAATATTGGAACCCTAAAAAGCAGCAATATCGTTTCTTTGGTCGATTTGTCAGTGCAATTTCCGGTACCATTGCCCTTCCTTTTCATTGCTTGTTATCCTTATTGATTGCAATGAGTTTTGGATTTAAGCATTTATCAATAAAACGAAATACTTGGCATAAATTTGGACCGGGAGCTCTACTCACCACAACAGCTAATGCCATGAATAGAGAACTTGGCGGCGCCGTTATGTATGATGGTATCAAAATTAGACGAGCTACATTAGGCACATCCCACCATCCTGATGTTGACGATTTAAAGCACCTAGCACATCTTGTTAAGCGATTACGCCAATCTATCCTAATTATCATCACGATTAGTACGTTGTTCGCTATCTTTGCTATTTAATGACTGATCTTTTTATTCGTTAAACCCTCACACACCTTATAGGAATACTTATGGAATACATCATTGACGGTCCTGCTGACGGCCCCTTATTTTTATTTGCCCATGGTGCAGGGGCAGACGCCAATTCTGACTTCATGAACGCCATAGCGCAGGGCTTAGCAGAGCAAGGTGTTAGAGTGGCTCGTTTTAACTTCCCATACATGCAGCAGCGTTTGATTGACGGTATCAGGCGCCCACCTAACCGAGCGCCGCAACTTGTAGAGTTTTTCAGTGAATTAGTACGAGATGCTAAACAACCAGTATATATTGGCGGAAAATCGATGGGAGGCAGAATAGCCTCTATGGTTGCCGCTCAAAATGATGATGAGCTTAATGAAAAGATTAAAGGAGTGATTTGTTTAGGTTATCCTTTCCACCCACAGGCCAAGCCTGAAAAATTAAGAATAGATCATTTAAAAGATATTAAAGCGCCTTTATTTATAGCACAGGGTACCAGAGACAAACTTGGCTCATTGGAAGATGTTGCAAGTTATGAATTAAATAAAGAAATAAATTTTCTGTGGTTAGAAGATGGCGATCATGATTTTAAACCGCGAATGAAGAGTGGATTAACCCATAAAGAATTAATCCACTCAGCAATTATTCAACTTAACAAGTTTTGTATCACATAAGTTCTGTGGTGTGAACTATTTTAAGTCTTTGTTAATAGCTGGGACTAATGCTACTTCAAACCATTTCTGAATGAGATCTTTTTCCATATAAAAATGGCTCTGACTTCCTTTCATTCTAAAGCTACTATGTTTAAGTTTCTTTTCTCTTAAATTTTGTTTGCCCTGGAATACAATTTTCCCTTCTTGATCTTTCAATATCATATAAAACATAATTCGAGGAAAGTCTGTATCTGTAATTATGCGACGAGAGTTCATTCCAGCACCATGGTTAACTTCGCCAGCTAGATCAACATCTAAAATTGATACTTCAAGCTTATAATCATTTGGTAACTTCTGCGCTTCATCTTCAAAAACTTTACCAATTACATTAAATAATCGCTGTTTATATTTTTTCTTCGACTCACCAGAACCCGCATCAATATCTTTGTATAGTTCAGGTTTTACCCAGTCGATTGTAACATCCGTTGTTTTGCTAAAAGCAATTGCATTATGTGCTGTAAATGCTAATGCAAATAAACAAGCTGCGCCTTTTAAGTAACTCATAGTAATCTCCATGTTTTATTTTATTAATAATCAATCTCAATATAATGCCTATTTAACACTAAACAAAATTAACAATTGTAACCATATATATTTATGAGACAAAAAAATACCGCAAATAATAATTATTTGCGGTATTTAGCTGTGTTTCAAAAATAATTTAACTTATTTTATTAGAAACGGAATGAAGCACTTAACTCAACATAACGAGCTGTTTGGAACTGATTAGGGCGTAAGAATTCTGTGTTAGGAGCATCACCATTACGAGTAAGCTCATTAACTTTCTTAGTACCGTTAGCACCAAACACGTTGTAGATGTTTGCGCCAAACTCAACGTCTGAACCAGCTAGTTCCATAGTGTACTTAACATTTAAATCAACTTGGTTGATCCAATCTGTACGACCCATGCCACCACGACTAATCTTAGTATGCTCACCAGCTTCATTACGAACGTAATAAGTTGCGCCGTAATCATATTGATCATTAACATCATAACCGTCTGGTAATGAATCACCAAATGCACTGATTGGACGACCAGATTGAATTAATACATTTACACCAGCAATTAAGTTGTCAGTAAGCGCATAAGTACCGAAAACTTTAAACGTGTGACGACGATCGTTTGGTAAGAAACCATATGCGCCATCCATTAGGTATGGGTAATCCCAATCTGTTGTTAGACCAGCATCATCTTGTCCATTATCAGATTTAACTGAACCTTCTGCATTACCGTAAGACTGTGCCCAAGTATAACCAGCACTTAATGACCAAACATCATCCCATTGACGCTTAAGGTTGAAGTCTAATGCATTGTATTTACGCGTAGCATCTGGGTAGCCCATATCTTCAGCAGCGATGTTAACTTTCTCTAGTGTACCATCACCGTCAGTATCATAATATGTACTGATATCAGTGCCAGGGTTAGTTAGTACATATGCAACATTATCTGGATCTTCGTACCAACCGTTTTTACGAACAGCTTTTAAGAATGTTACGTCATCTATGATACTTTTAAGATCACGACGTGTGAATGTAACACCCCAAGACCAAGAATCATCAATCATCGCTTGATAACCTAAGATTAACTCATCTTGATACATAGGTTTGATTGAAGTATCTAATACTGTACGAACATCAGGAGTTTCGCCATTTGATGAGATAGACTCACCTAACAATTCACCTTTAATCGGTGTTTGGAATTCATCATTAGTAATTCCATCTAAACGATTATAGTAGTTTGCGAATGTTTGAGCACCAGCCATACGAATGTTTGTATTCGCAGCTACTGGTAAGTGGTAACGACCGAAGTTAGCAAATACTTTTGATTCGCCATCGCCATTAATATCCCAAGTGATACCTAAACGTGGAGCAATTTGGTTATCAATTTTTACAAACGATTGGCCGTTAGCATTTTTGTTATTGAATGACTCAGAACGAAGACCAATTACAGCAGTAATATCATCTGTAATTGTCCATGTATCTTCAATGTAGATTGCTGAAGATTCTGTATCGAACGATCCACCTGTTTTGTAATCGAAATGGCGTACATATTCAAAACTTTCAGTGAAATCATAATCGATTGCAGAGATATGAGTTTCGCCAGCTACGCCAGATAGCAATTGGTAGTATTCACCGCCTGAGGTTTTAGTTAAATCTGTAGAAGTATTTTTCTCATCATCAATACCAAAACGAAGTACGTGATCGCCTAGTACCCATTCAGCATCGATACGGAAAGCATTACGCTCATCTTTACCTTCAGCAACATATGTACTAACAGCACAACCTAATGGTAACCAATCATTGTTAACGTCACGTCGATCCCAAACACGAGGACAAGTTGCATCAAATGCACTGCGATCAGTTAAGTCAGCTTCATTTTTGCCCCAAAGAACAGAAACAGTTAAATCATCAGTCATATAACCAGTATATTTAACTGAGATGTTTTTACCGCCACGATCTGAAAATGAAGGTTCTTTTAAAGCACCAGGAGTTTTTGTTTCATAATCATATGTAGCAGATGTAACAAATTTATTTTCACGTTTATCAGAAAAAGCTGTTAGTTCTAATAGATGTGAATCAGTAATATGCCAATCTAATTTTGTGCCCCAGAATGCATCTTTAGTTTCAGATTCATTATAAGTTGTAGCTCGACCATTAGTACCGGTAGTTTGAATATCACGTGGGTTATAAAGTACGTAATAGAACAATGAATCTTCGATTAATGCACCAGAAACATACAAGTTCAAATCAGTTTTGTCATAAGTACCTGTGTCACCATATTGAGATACAGTACCGTCACGCTTATATTTAGTTTCACGTTCTTGCATTAATGAATCAGGTGTATGAATTACGTTTACACCAAATTCGAATTCATTTGAACCACTTTTAGTTACCGCATTGATAACACCACCAGTTGAACGACCAAACTCAGCTGAATAACCACCAGTTTTAACTTGGAATTCTTTATAGAATTCGAAAGGTATTGTAGAACCACCTAAACCATTACGGAAGTTAGATACGTTCAAGCCATTTACGAAGTAAGCATTTTCTGCAACAGAAGAACCACCAAAAGATGCGAGGTTACCAAAAGCTGAATCACCTTTAGTTGTTCCTGGAGCTAATAAAGCAACAGAAGTAATGTTACGTGCAATTGGTAGACGAGAAAGTTCAATCGCACCAATATTTAAAGCAGACTCAGAAGTAGTAGTATCAACACTTGCGATTGCAGAACCACGAATTTCAATTGTTTCAATGTTTGTACCAATAACGGCGATTGGAGCATTAAACTCTGTTTTACCACCTAGTTTTATACGTACATTTTCTTGAGTGTAGTTGATGTAACCATCTTTACTAATAGTAACAACGTAGTTGCCAACAGGCAAAGCTGAGAAGCGATAGCTACCATCTGCTTTTACTGTTGTAGTACGAGTCAGACCCGTTTTAGGATCTTTTGCTGTCACGGTTGCGCCAGCAACTGGAGTTTTAGACATATCTACGATATTACCTAATAAAATACCATCATTATTACCAGCTAGAGCAGGAACACTCATTAAGCTAACAGCTGCACCAATAGTTGCAGCAATAAGCGAACGTTTAAATTTTACATTAGTCATTAGTTATCTCTCTATTTCTCTAATTATAATTATGTTCATTTAAAGCCATTGAATTTTTAATAATTCTTAGTTTTCTTTAAAATCCATACTAAAATACCATCGAAAAAAAAATTGTAAATAGTTTGTATACAAAAATTACGATATTTAACAAGTAAGGTCACATATAACTGTACATAATTCATTCCAATTTGCTTAAATCATACTCGAATTCTATTTTTTCATAGCAGTACTATTATTTACTGTTATTCCACTCGTTCCTTAAAACAATCCTAAAGTACTATTTCTCCCCTTATTCCCCCCCGAACAACTCCTTGTCGTACAACAATTGAACATCCTATACTTGAAGTAAGTATTTATTAAATTTCATTTAAAATATTTAGAGTAATAAAATGACAAACGAAAAGTGGTGATACTTTTATTTCACTTTTTATTAATTGCAAAGGACTCGATTATGTATTCGCTCAATATTGAAAGCAACGCGCAAGTTATCGCTTTAACAGGAACAATCAACAGGTTTTTTAATGATAAACTTGTCCCATTGCGAGTAAGCAATAACGTTGTAATAAATGATATTTTAGTTATTGAAGCGGATTCAACTGTTACATTGCAATATTCAGATGGATCAGTGTTTACTTATACCCAAAACGATTTACCAATATTTAAAGAAATTCCCGTTACAACCAACGAATCTCTAACTGATGTAAATCAATCTAATATTACAGATGATATTGCCGCCATCCAGCAAAAAATTAATGACGGTCATGGCGATCTAGATCTTCCCGCTACTGCCTCAGGTGAAAACGCTAGCCAAGGAGGTATTTCTTTTGTATCACTAGAAAGAGATGGCAATGAGTCTGTCATCAGTTCTAGTTTTGTATCTGAAACATTAACAATTACAACGGCAACTGCCGTTAATAGCCAACAAGTAAGCACCGCAATGCAAGAGGATGCGATTGCAGATTCTAGCGTTACATTCGTTCAGTCAATAGATCATCCAAATCAAAGTATCAGTCTTTCTGGAGCTGTAATAAATAATGGTCCAAATTCACTTATCACCCTCGTAATTACCGACGTTAGTAACACGACCGTAACAATTAATAATGTGACAACTGATGCTCTTGGCAATTATATAATTGATGGTGTCGATATTTCAACGCTGGCTGATGGCAACTTAAATATACAAGTGTCGGTGATTGACGACAACAACCAAACGACCAATAGTACAGATTCTGTTTTTTTTGATTCCACACCTCCGCCATCACCTTTATTTACAATCAACGATGGTAATGATGGATTCATTAATGCGGCTGAAATAGATCAGGGTATAAATCTCACGATTGATCTGTCACAGCAGGGAGTTGTTGCTGGATATACCTTGAAAGTCATCTTTGGAACGGGCGCAGGGGCAACAGAAACTGATGTCGTTATTACGCAAGCGATGTTAAATAATCAACCCCCTGTATTAATAGTCCCTGTACCAACTGGGCACCTCATTGATTCAATTGGACTTGAAGCATCGATAGTAATGATCGACGCTTTCAATAATGAATCCCAACCCACTCTTTTATCTAGAGCCATAGATACCATTGCACCTGGTGAAGGTGAATTGCAAAGCAGCCCACTGGTTGTTATTGAAGAAGCGATCAATGGAATAACGGCTGAAGAAGCCAAAGATGGCATATCCGTTGAGGTAACACCGCCGCTAGGTAGTCGTCCGGGTGATATTATTGAAATAACACTTAATCCCACTTCACCAACTCAAACGCCAATTACGATAAGACAAACAATTCCTGCTGATTGGTCTGATGGTGAGGTAGTCAACATTACAATCCCTTCGGCACAACGTCCTGATGATGGGGAATATGCCGTTGTTGTCATTGTCATAGACGATGTGGGGAATGTTAGCGATCCCAGTAATGATATATTGATCAATATTAACGCTAATACGGTAAAGCCCTTAATCTTTATTGACGAAGCCCAAGATGGAATTAATAAACAAGAAGCGCAAGACGGCATTCAAATAGAGATTGTCGTTCCTACAGATTCATTACCTGGTGATATTATTACTATTTCTATTTCTCCTGTTAATGGAGGCACCCCGATTAGTGAAATCGTGATCATTCCAGTCAATTGGGATGGAAAATCGCCAATATCAGCTGCAATATCAAATAATAACCTACCAGATGATGGAACACATATCATAACGGTAAATGTGATAACTCCAGCTAATTTACCCGTTGGTGAACCAAGCGAGCCATTTACTATTGAACTAGATACCCTAGCCCCTGGCGAAAATAGTGAACCCAACACACCATTACTTGAGATCCCTGAATCACTGGGGGGAATCAGTGCTGAAGAATTTAAAGATGGCATACAAGTCAATATCACGTTACCAAATGGCAGTAGTGTCGGTGATACAGTTATCTTAACTATCACGCCAATAGATGGCAGCGTTCCCATTTTAATACCCCATCAAGTATCCGATGGTTGGGACGGTATTAATCCTATCGATGTCACAATCCCTCACAATCCAGCCCTACCCGATGGGCTGCACATCATAACAGCCACTATCACAGACGCATCAGGCAACACCAGTTTACCCAGCCCTAACTTTCAAATTGACATTAATACAAATACCAATAAACCGACGGTTTATATTGAGGAATCTAAAGATGGCATCAATGCATTAGAAGCCAGTGATGGCATTGAAATATCGGTCAATCCGCCGACAGGTTCGCAACCTGGTCATGTCATAAACATTACAATCACACCAGATACTGGCGGGCCTAATGTCGTTGTCGAGCAAGCCGTTCCTGTTGATTGGAATGGGATAGATCCAATAATTATTACAGTGCCGCCTGCAAACGTGCCTAATGATGGAAAATATGACGTAGTTGTAAATGTTAGGGATCCATTTTTGGGAGTGGTAGGTGAACCTAGTGAGCCAGAACCTATCGTTATTGATACCACAGCACCTGGAGAAACAGGCGAACCTTTGATTCCAGTGGTGTCTGTACCAGAAAATACAGACCAGATAAACGCACAAGAATTTAAAGATGGCATACAAGTACTAATTACAATGCCATCAGGCACCGTTGAGGGGGATATTATCACCCTAACAATAACGTCACCTGTCGATGGTACAAGTACAACAGTTTTAAGCTCAGTTCCTTTAAATTGGGATGGTGCCGAACCTGTACAAGTCACTATTGCAACTACCACATTTTCAGCTGATGGTGAATATAACATCACCGCGGAAATATCTGATGCAGCTGGAAACATAAGCCAATCAAGTGAACTTGTAGGCATTACTCTCGACACTGCATCAACACAACCAACCGTTTTTATTAAAGAGGCCGAAGGTGGTATTAATAAAGCAGAAGCTTCCGATGGCATAGAAATGAGCATTACACCACCAACCGGCAGCTCTATTGGTGATATTGTTACAATTTCTGTAACGCCATTAGGCAGCTCAGTTCCAGAATTTCACACAGGTATAATTCCGACCAATTGGAATGGCTTTGATGCCGTTATTATTACTATCAGCACTGAGGATATTCCAATTGATGGCACTTATAATATACAAGCCAATGTGTCTACGAACGATGGAACACAAATAGGCGACGATAGCGATGTTCAAAATATTCTCATAGATACTCTTGCTCCTGGTGAGAACGGCCCTCAGTTTGAACCTATTATTGATATCCCTGAAGCTAGCGACGGTATAAACGCTGAAGAATCAAAAGATGGCATTCAAGTGTCAGTTACACCACCTTCTGGCACAAATCCTGGGGATATTATCGCTGTAACGATAACTCCTGATTCATCAGAACAACCAACGACTATATTTAAAACGATTCCTGGTGATTGGAATGGTATAGAGCCAATAGAAGTGACTATCCCAGCCAATGAGTTACCTCTCGACGGACAACACAACATATCAGCAGTCGTTAATGATAAAACGGGCAATAGCAGCTTATCTAGCTCGCCCATTACCATTGAGCTAAATACTGATAGCACAAAACCAACTATATATATTGAAGAGGCAGTAAACGGAATAAACAAAACCGAGATAGCTGACGGTATTCAGATAGAAATAAACCCACCTACTGGCAGTCAATCTGACGATATTATTACAGTCACGATTACCCCTGAAAACGGGACAGTTCCGACGATTGAAACCTATAATATCCCTACTGATTGGGACGGCGTATCTAGGATTGTCGTGACAATACCTCAAAATAATTCCCCAGCAGATGGTGCTCATGATGTTGTTGTACGCGTTAGCAATCCCAATACTGGAATTGTGGGTGAAGACAGCCTAAAAGAGGCTATATTTATTGATACATTAGCACCAGGCGTGAATGGCCCATTGATAAAGCCAACCTTAGTTATTCCTGATGCGTTCGGCGGTATTAATAAAAATGAAATAGAAGATGGAGTGCAAGTTCATGTTACTCCGCCTACTGGAACTCAACCAGGCGATAATGTTGAAGTATCTGTTTTTACGATCGATAATGTATTTCTTGGCACCTATTCCACTATTGTACCTATAACGTGGAATGGCACTGAACCTATTATTATTTCTATTCCTCAAAGCGTTCTAACTCCGGATGGTGATTACAATATCAATGCAACAGTCAAAGATATAGCAGGTAATTTAAGTGCTGTAAGTGACAACTCATCCTTATCAGTTGACACCCGAGCCCCCGGAGAAGGAGCTGAAATTAACCGTCCGATTTTATCCGTCGACGAAGCAGAATCTGGCATTAGCAAAGAAGAACTAGCCAACGGGATTCAAGCTTTTGTCATACCTCCAATAGGATCTGAAGCGGGTGATATTATCATCCTGACTCTGACGGCGTTTAATGGTACGACCGACGTTGAGATACGCGTAGTTATTGATAGTAATTGGGATGGCATAAGCCCTATTGAAACAACCATTGCTCAAACTAATATTACAAATGATGGTCAATATGAATTAGTAGCACACGTTTCAGATGATGCCGGTAATTTAAGTGAAAGATCAGAAACTATTTTTTTAGATATAGACAATACAGCCCCCGGTGAAAACACCGATAGAACTGCCCCTATTAATGATATCCCTGAAGCCTTCAACAATATCAATGAAAGCGAATTAAGTGACGGAATAGATATTTTCATCACAGTACCACTAGGATCAATTATTGGTGATTCCATTTCAATTAGTCTTAGTCCATTGGATGGAAGGGATACTAGAACATTTGAGTTCTCAATTACTGATCAATGGAATGAAGGAGATGATATTCAAATTACTATCCCCAAATTACCATTTTTGATCGATGGCGATTACAATGTGACATCTCATGTTACAGATAAACATGGTAATACAAGTACCACGAGTAAAATAACAACCATCACCCTCGATTCCACGCCACCCGGTGATGGAACACCTCCTCTATTATCAATCCCCGAATCAGCGAATGGTATCAACAAAGAAGAAGCAATAGACGGCATTCAAACGATAGTTATACCACCTACAGGTACTTTATCTGGTGATCTTATTGTTTTTACCATCACCCCAGAAGGAACCGATACACCAATTAGCTTTACAACCTCAGTCCCTGACAATTGGGAATCTCCAGAACCTATTCACATTACGATACCATCAACCACTTTACCTAGTGACGGTGTGTATGACATTTCAGTAAGAATCATGGATGAATCTGGCAACCCCAGTGAACCTAGCCTTACAATAGCAATTGAACTTGACACCAACGTACCCGGTGAAGTCCTTCACCCCGCGCCGCCTGTCGTGAATGTTATCGACGCCGAGTTTGATAACGGTGTCAACGACGCCGAGTTTGAAGACGCTAGCGGTATAGATGTCAGCGTTACGCTGCCGTCCGATATCAGCACCAATGATATAATTATCGTCACCCTAACCCGTCCAGACGGCGCTACTGCGCAAGTGATTAACTACACGGTTCTAGCTGCTGATACAGCGGGTAGTGACATTACCATCACCTTTAATGACAACACCAATGGCACGCCAGAGACTTTAATCGATGGCCAATACGCTGTTTCAGCTATCGCCACACACGCAGGCGCTGACAGCGAGATCAGTAACACCCAAGCCTTTACCTTAGACCGCACCGCGCCCGGTGAAGGCGAAGGGGATGGTACCCCAGGCAATAGCGATGAAGCCGCGCTGCTTACTGTGCCTGAGAATACCGGCGGCATTGATGCAAGTGAAGCAAGCAACGGCGTTCAAGTGAACGTCACTCCGCCCACAGGCACGCAAGCTGGCGATACAATAACGCTCACTGTCACATTACCAAACGGCACCACCGAGCAAGTCACGGCCATCGTCCCAGCAGCCTGGACTGACGAACAAGTCGTTGAAGTCACCGTTCCCGTGACTGTGATTAGTGAGGGCGGACAGTTTGTTGATGGTGATTATGCCATCACCGCGACAGTGACCGACACCCAAGGTAACGAGGGCATTATCAGTGAAGTCACCAGAGTGACTGTCGCCACAGACACCACCGGTGGTAATGGCGCCATAAGGCCGCCTATACTGACTATCGACGCCGCTGATGATGGCTTGATTAACGCCGCCGAGAACGCCGGCTTTAACGTCTCCATTAGTGCGCCAAATGGCTCAGTGGCTGGGGATATTATTACCCTCACCCTCGATGCCGCTGATAATAACAATGACACCACCGTGGACATTAGCATTCCAGCAACGTGGGATGGCACCAGCCCAATTGTTGACGCCATTAATAACCTCGTTGACGGCGAAATCTACGCCGCCAGTGTTACCATCAATACCAATGGTAATGTCAGTCAACCCAGCAATGTCATCGACTTTATGGTTGATGCGACAGCGCCAGGCACCGGCGAAGGCGATGGCGGCAGCAACCTAGCCCCCACCTTAACCATCATTGAAGCCAATGATGGCGTCACCGCCGGCGAAGCCGGCGATGGCGTGACCACCCAAGTAACGCCGCCAACCGGCAGCGTTATCGGTGATACCATCACCCTGACCGTCACACAGCCCGGCGGCGGTGAAGTCGTCATTACTCACACCATTCCTGTCGACTGGATTGATGGCAGTGCTATCGATGTCACCATCCCAGCTGCTAATTTAAGCGCCTTCGGTGCCTTTAACGACGGTGATTACACCGTTACCGCCACCGTCACTGATGCCGCAGGCAATACCTCCGAGCCAAGTCACGCTGACTTCACCTTAGAGACAGCCATCATTATTCCTCCTGAAACGGTTTCTATATCTGGTCCTGAAAATGTAGTAGAAGGCGATGAGACATCTGATTACACCATAATGGTAAGTAATGATGTTCCTGATGGCGAAACGATCACTGTCACATTAAGTTATTCAGGAACCGCAACCGACGGGAGTGATTACACGGGTGTGACTAGCGTTGATATTGTTGGCGGGGAAAATAGTGCTACGTTTACACTATCAACAATAGATGATTCAATATTAGAAACTGGTAGTGGCACTGAAAATATAGAAATCACGATTAACACTATAACGGGTACTAACAGTACGGCTGGCTTTGCTAAAATACCTGTTGTGAGCGAAACTGAAAATTCAGTAACAACATTGATAACATCTGATATAGCTAGCCTTGACGCTCCTGTTCTTTCGATATCAGGGCCAAGTCAGGTTACCGAAGGGACAACTGGTGACTTTACTATTTCCATTGACACACCCACTATTTTAGCTGCATTCCCTGGCGGACCATCAATGCGCGTTAATATTACGGTAACGGGTACAGACCCCTTATTAGGAGAGGATATAAGTTACGATTCATTTGTATTATTTTATCCAAACGAGTCATCTCAATCATTTGAATTAACAGCACTCGTAGATAATGAGGTTGAGGGCCTTGAACAAATTACCGTGTCGATACAAAGTGTATTTGTGCTAGATAATAATGCTGGATATGAGGAAAAACCAGTAATTTCAATAGACAATGGTTCAATGATTGTCTCAATTATTGATAAACCGCCATTAACAATATTGGACGCCGTTGATAACACTAACGACTTTTCTCAAACAAGTCTAAATGGTATCGGTGGCGTGCCAGGACAAACGGTACAAATAATGGTTGAAAACAATCTTCCGGTTGGAACAACAACTGTTGACTCTAACGGAAGTTGGGCTGTTAATTTTTCAGAAACTACAGCGCTTACAGTTAATACTCAATATATATTAACTGCCAGATTATTTGCCACAGCAGATGTATCAGGTGTACCTATTGAAGTTTCAGGTAGTATTAATTATCTAACTACAGATCAAGCTTCTACTGATACAAATCCTGATAGTGATTTTATTTTTAGTGGAAGTGGTGCTGATGAAATTATCATTCGTATGAATGATAATAACGACCACGTCAGCGTTGATGGCGGAGCTGGTAGCGACACAGCCATTATTGACGGTCGTTCGAGTAATTATATTGTCGGCCAAGATGATAATAACAACATAACCCTAACTCATTATCTAGGTGACATTATAACGCTAATAGAGATCGAGACAGTTTCATTTAACGATAAAGATTTTCCGATCGATGAATTATTAAATAACCGTATTGCCATTATTGATGGTGATGGCTTTCTTGACCCAACCGAAATGGCGAGCGGAGTTTCTTTTGCTGGCCAAGTATTTAACAATGCTACCATCACGCATATTATTATTACTGGATTAGACGATAATGGCCAAGTTCTCCCTTTTAGTTTGCCATTAACTAATTTCTCTACCGATGAAAATGGACTATTTTCAATTAAATCACCAGATTTAGTCGCTCTGGGTTTTTCTGACGGACCTTTAACCGTGCAGTTAGCCACGATTAAAGATGGTGCAGCTTCCATAGCTACAGATACGAGTACTGTTGACTTAACACCGCCAGCAACCACCCCAACTATTACGTCGATTTCTGAGGATAATGGTTTATTTGGGTCCGACTTTATAACCACCGATAACACTCTGACTATTTCAGGCACTCTAAACAATGCACTTGAAACTGATGAAACCTTACAACTTTTAATTGGTAATATGTGGATTACAATTGATGCGTCTAACTTTAGTAACGATGTAACATGGTCATTTAGTGATGTACGGTTCCTTGTAGATGGTCAGCACACCTATATAGCTAGAGTTATTGATCAAGCTGGTTTATCAGGTCACAACGACAGAAAAGACGTTATCATTGATAAGAACAATACAGATAACAGCGGCGCTGTTATTACTATTGATCGTATTGGTGCCGATACGGGTGAAAGTGATTCAGACTACATAACGTCTGATGATAGCTTCCTTATTAGAGGCTCTTTATCTACCATATTACAGAGCGACGAAATTGTGCAAGTCAATTTTGATGGTACGACATGGCATACAGCGACACTTCAAACTATTCTTTCAAATGGTACAACAACTTACAATTGGATTTATGATCACATAACTCCACTGGCTAACAGCATATATGATTATAACGTACGTATTATTAGTGCCGCTGGCCATACTATTTCACAAACCAATCAGTCGATAGAAGTAGATACAACCATTACGGATAACCAAATTTCTATTGAAAAACTCACAGACGACTCTGGTCGTAGTGATAGTGATTTCATTACTAATGATACCGATATGCTAGAAATTAGTGGCGCATTAACTCACGAGCTTCTTTCTGACGAGTCCTTGCAAATTCGAATAGATGGTCAATGGTTAACGATTGACGACGGCAACATTATAAATACGGGAACGGATATAACATGGAGCTATCAAGATTTAAGAGTGGATCTAGTCGATGGCCAGCACTCTTTTAGGTTAAGAGTGATTGACATCGCAGGCAATGAAACCATTAGTGTGAATCAGAATATTACAATTGACACAAACTCGAGCCCCTCAACCGCAGGTACTGGTACTCAAATAATCAATCTAGAGTTATTAAATGATTCTGGTATCCCTGATGACTTCATAACCAATGACACAACATTGATATTTAGAGGTCAGTTATCAACACCGATCACTGGCACCAATGAAAACCTTGAAGTATTCATTGATGGTCAATGGCAAACAATAACGACTGTCAGCGTTTTTGTGGGTGATGTGTTTCAAGAAGCCAACTGGCAATTAGACTTATCGGGTACACAACTGAGTGAAGGTGAACATTCGTTTAATTTTAGAGTGGTGGATTTGGCTGGTAATATCACTGACGAGATAATCCAAATAGTCAATGTTGATTTTACGGCGCCAGCCTATAGTGTAGAAATAGAAAGCGGTGATGATAACTCAATCAATTTAATAGAGAGTGAAACACCCACAGTGACCCAAATAGATTTAAGTGATCCGTCAATTAGCGTTGGGGATACAATTAATATTATGTTTAGGGCTGATGGCATCACAACCCAAACGATGATGGAAACAGTATCCCAAGAAATGTTAACTGCACAAGAATTTAAAGTGAATGTACCGAACGAGTTTATTGTCGACCAATTACTAGTTACAACCACAATAACAATCGATGATGCAGCGGGTAATAACCCTATAGTTCAGTCTGACATTGTTACGTTTGATCTTGTTGGACCGTTAATTACGCCAACGGTTAATTCAATATCAACCTCAGATACAACACCAACAATAACTGGCACAGCGACTTTAAATGATGATGAGTATTTATTAGTTAGAATCGACAATATTACTTACAATTCAAATGATGATAACCTGACAATTTTAGGTTCAAATTGGAGTCTTACAATTCCTGAAAGTAATGCTTTATCGCAAAACACATACGATGTTAATGTTGTGATATCAGATAATGCTGGTAATACAATTGCTGATACAACAGCCAGTGAATTATTTATTAGTGAAGCATCATCAAGCTTCAAGCCGATTGGACTATCCTCCCCGGCCACTGCCGAGGTTTTAAATGAAGAAAATACATACCTCATTGGCAAAAATAAAAACAGTATTACGATCGATGCTTTAGACTCAGCTCTATTAGATGGTTCTTCAGCAGAAGCACAAGTTTGGCTAGCCACAGAACAGCTTGACGATACGCTAGAAAGTTTTAATTTAGGGCACGAAAAATTAGATCTGTCTGACTTAATAAATCTTGACAATACAAACGATTTAGAAAAATATTTAAGCGTAACTTCATATGGTGGTGACACAAAAATGTCTGTTGCACTAGCTGGGAGTGATGAACAGAATCAAACGATTACATTGGAAGGCGTTAGTAATATTGTTCAACTACAAACAGAGCCAGCATTAGTCATTAACAAATTATTTACTGATTTAGGAAATGAATCATTAATAACCCTCAATAATGCAAGTAATGAATCTAATTTCAATCCAGCACAATTATTAGATGATGACATTATCACCGACTAACAATAAATGTGCTATATTATTAATATATAAATAAAAAACTAAATGCCAATTATTTTTAATTGGCATTTATTCACTTAGTAACAAAGGTAACTAGATTGCAGCCACAAGGAAAGTCACAAGCCCAATGGGCTATATCACCATCCCAACGTGTTGATGGCGATCCTCTGCTTGATTGCTTGGTTATTTTAACTGAGCACTTTGGAACTCCTTGTTCCGCTGAAGCTTTGGCAGCTGGATTACCGATTACAGAAGCAGTTTTATCACCAGAACTACTACCGCAAGCAGCGACAAGAGCAGGATTAACAGCTAAATTGAATCGAAAAGGCCTTGATGAAATTCCTAGTATGTTAATGCCGTGTATATTGTTACTTAAAAATCAAAAAGCTTGCGTCTTACAAGAAATAGATTTTTCTAATGATAAAGTTATTATTTCATTACCTGAAACGGGTGGACAAGACGAATTAACAATTGCCGAATTAGAAATACAATATGTGGGTTATTTATTTCTCATAAAACAGCAATACCGTGGTGATAAGCTTGTTGATGTTCATCATTACCAACACAAAGAACATTGGTTATGGAGTTCAATACGAGGTGCTTCCAGCATCTACCGCGATGTTATTATCGCCACAATACTAATAAATATATTCGCCCTTGTGTCTCCTCTTTTTGTCATGAATGTTTATGATAAAGTTGTACCTAATCTAGCCTTTAACTCATTATGGGTACTGGCCTTAGGCGCTGGGCTAGCTTATATTTTCGACCTATTATTAAAGCAATTAAGAGGTTATTTAATTGATGTCGCGGGTAAAAAGATTGACATAACCATGTCATCTAAATTATTTTCAAAAGTAATTGGTATCCCCTTAGAAAAGCGTAGCCCAAGTGTTGGCGGCACAGCAAAGCAAGTCAGTGAATTCGATACTATTCGTGATTTTCTTTCCTCAGCAACAATTACGGCGTTAGTTGACTTACCGTTTGCTCTCTTCTTTATGCTAATTATATGGTTGGTTGCTGGTGATTTAGTAATGTTCCCAATTATTGCAACCATCATTATTATTGGTTATACATTATTACTGCAGCCGAAATTACGTCACGCCATCGAAGAAAGTAGTAAATATTCTAGCCTAAGACATGGTCATTTAATTGAGAGTTTAAGTTCGATTGAATCAATAAAAGCTAACGGCGCAGAAGGCATTGTCCAAAAAGCTTGGCAACAAATGTTAGGACACACAGCCAATTGGAATATGAAATCGAAAAACATCTCCAATTCTGTATCTAACGTTGCAAGTTTTGTCGTACAAACAGCAGTTATAGGTGTCATCGTATTAGGGGTTTATAGGGTTTCAGAAAATTTGATATCTATGGGAGCCATCATCGCTTCAGTCATGTTATCGAGTCGTGCAATTTCGCCGATGGCTAAAATTGCTGGATTATTAACTCGTTCAAACCATACATTAACTGCAATGTCCGCGATCAACACATTAATGGAAACAGAAGAAGAATTTGAAAACAAAGGACAGTTAGTTAGTGTAGGCAGATTAAAAGGGCATATCAATGCAGAGCAATTTGGGTTTACATACCCTGAAATGGAAAAGCCTGCCCTCTATCCTATGTCTATTAAAATTCTGCCAGGTGAAAAAGTGGCTATCATTGGTCGTAATGGGTCAGGAAAAACAACATTAGCTAAAGTATTATTGGGGTTGTATCAACCAACGTCAGGTTCTCTTCAATTTGATGGGATTAATCACGGGCAAATTCATCCCAGTGACCTACGCCGTAATTTCGGATACCTTCCTCAAGAGGTAACACTGTTTCACGGTACGATTAGAGACAACATCTTATTTGGTACCAGACAAGTAACCGAATATCAATTAATTCGGGCGGTGCAATTATCCGGCGTCAGTTTATTTACAGATCTAGAAAGTGAAGGGCTTGAAATGCAAGTAGGAGAAGGAGGACAAGCCCTTTCTCGTGGTCAACGTCAAAGTGTTTCTCTTGCAAGAGCAATATTAAACGACCCCCCTATTCTATTATTAGATGAGCCGACGGCAAGTTTGGACGCACGAGCAGAAAACCAATTTATTCGTTCAATGAAATTAACAGGTAAAGATCGTACGATGTTATTAATTACCCATAAAATGCATCTTCTAAATCTTGCCGATCGTATTATTGTGCTAGATCGCAATCGATTAATAGCCGATGGCCCTCGTGAAGCCGTACTTGAAAAGTTAAAATCGGGCACACTCACGGAAGATAAAAAATGAAAATAACACAACAAGACATTGAAATGGCCGACGATGTGTATGGCGCAATGCTTACTGAAGCACCAAGCATACATCGTTTAACAATTTGGGCACTTGCTGCACTGTTGTTTACTTTTATTACTTGGGCTTATTTTGCAGCGTTAGAACAAGTAACATCAGGCGAAGGTAAAGTTGTTCCTTCCTCTCAAACACAAATAATTCAAAGCCTAGATGGCGGTATATTAGAAGAGCTTTACGTGACAGAAGGCATGTCAGTAACAAAGGGACAACCATTAGCACGCATCGACGCAACACGCTTCCAGTCAGATGTTAATCAGCAAAAGCAAGAAGTTGATAGTCTGAGAACTAATATAATTCGGTTAAGAGCAGAACTTAGCAGCATTTTAGTCGGAGATGATGAGAACTGGAGATTGCAGATTCAGATTTCTAAAAAAACCACAATTTTCACTGGCAGCTTGAAAGACAAGATGCCTGATTTGGTTGCAAGACAACAACAAGAATATAATGGTCGTTTAGATAGTTTAATAAATCAACTTGCTATCCAAGGCTCTAAGATCGAGCAAAAATCACAAGAAATTGAAGAATTAAAATCTAGAATAACAACTTTGGAGCGCAGTTTTGAACTTGCTAATAAAGAGCTCACATTGACTCGCCCCTTGGCACAAAAGAATATAATTCCAGAAGTCGAACTGTTAAAACTTGAGCGGAGCGTAAATGATATCAAGGGAGAATTACGAACCGTAAGGTTATTACGCCCTAAATCAGAGTCATCTTTCAATGAAGTTGTATTACAGCGTAAAGAGACAGCACTAAAATACAGAACCGATACCCGCTCAGAACTCAATAAAATGCAGGCAGAGTTATCGAGAATGACAGAGGCTCAAATTGGAGTTCAAGACAAAGTCGAAAAAGCCTTAATAACTTCGCCAGTAATTGGTACTATTAAAACTATACATATCAATACGCTTGGTGGTGTATTAACGCCAGGGCAAGCGTTAATAGAAATAGTCCCCACGCAGGATAAATTATTGATAGAAGCTAAAATAAAACCACAGGACATAGCATTCTTACACCCAGGATTGCCAGCAATTGTTAAGGTGACCGCTTATGATTTTGCTAAGTATGGGGGCCTAGCTGGCAAAGTGGAGCATATTAGTGCAGATACAACACAAGATGATAAGGGTAATAGCTTTTACATTATACGTGTAAGAACCGACTCATCTAGTATTATTAAGAAAGATAAAACTGAACTACCAATCATACCGGGTATGATGACTACTGTTGATGTAATTACAGGAAAACGTACTGTTTTAGAATATATTCTTAATCCAATATTGCGAGCTAAGCAATCAGCGTTAAGAGAACAATAATCAAAAAGGACTGTAGAATGCAATTACAAAACACTTCATCTACAAGTGTCATCAAACATTATTTATTAATTACCTGTGCCATTGTAAGTACAGTAATGTTTTCGCAAGAAGCGACCGCACAAACATTAGAACAAGCAGTGGCTAGAGCACTAGATAACAATCCAGACCTTCGCATTGCTTTAACTAAGTTTAAAGTCGCTGAAGAGCGGGTAAATCAAGCGACAGCCGGGTATTTCCCAACCATTGATCTGACCGCAGGATATGGCTTTGAACAAACAAATAGCCCAGGAACTCGCCGTGGAATTTATGCGACGACTGACAACGGTGAAGCAGGGTTAAAGCGTGGTGAGTTAAGTTTAAGTCTCAAACAAATGCTATTTGATGGCTTTTATACCAGCAGCGACTCATCGCGAACTGAGCACGAAGCAAGTGCAGAACAATGGACATTATTCTCAACAGCAGAGAATTTGGCGTTGGAGGTTGTTAAGGTTTATAACGAAGTTCTTAAAAATAAAGAAGTGTTGTCGTTATCGGAAAAAAACCTACAATCTCATCAAGATATTTACGAACAAATAAAAGAGCGTACAGAGTCTGGTTTAGGTAGCATTGCCGATTTATCTCAAGTTACTGGGCGTCTGGCAAGAGCAAATGTAAACCTTATTTCTGCCACAAATAATCACCGTGACAGCATTGCCAAGTTTGTAAAATTGGTTAATCAACAACCCGCAGAATTAATAGTACCAGTACCAGATGCAGATCTAATACCTACAATTCAAGCTGATGGTTTAGCGGATGCACTCCAAAATCATCCAGTTATTAAATCCTCGTCTAATGATATTAAAGCAGCGAGATATGCCAAAGAAACGTTCAACTCAAGTAATTATCCGACCATAAGCTTTGAAATTGATGCTACGGCTAATAACAACCTGTCAGGTGAAGAAGGCATTGACCGTTTTAGCAATGATGTAGGAGGACACAATAACAGCGCCTCAGCGATGATTCGCATGAAGTATAATATCTATTCTGGTGGAAAAAATTCGTCACAAACTAGGGCAGCAGCCTATCAAATAAGTGAGGCGGTTGAACTTAATCGAAAAGCGCATAGAGATATTACCGAAGGATATAACCTAGCTTGGAATGCTTTTGAACTATTAACAATGCAATTACAATTTATCCAGCAACATGTTGATTCATCAAAACAAACACAATCCGCTTATGAACAACAATTTAGATTAGGCCAACGTAGTTTACTAGATTTACTCGATACTGAAAATGAGTTATTTGAAGCTAGAAAAGATTACCTTGAAGCAAATTACCAAAATATGGATGCGAAATATCGCTTATTAAACGCGACAGGTCAATTACTGGACTCTTTACGAGTTACTCGTTCTAACTTATGGAACGGCGAAAAAAGTTATGAAGGGGGAGTAAAATAATGAAAACTTTCACACTAATATTTACCTTAGTGCTGTTAGCTGGTTGTGCTAACGATTTAGTTAACATTGAACAAGCTGTTGTGCAGCAGCATAATCTAGAAGATCTTGATCACGATGGTGTAATTGAAGCGCGAGAGAAATGTGCTGATACATTTTTAGGGGCCAATATTGATAACTATGGCTGCAGCAGCGTAAAACGTATTGATGATAGCATCACACTTAAAATTAATTTCTCAAATAACTCAGCCACTATAAACCAAGGCGATTATTCAAAAATAAAAGAAGTCAGTGACTTTATGAATAAATTTCCAGGCAGTCATGTGACCATAGAAGGCCATTGTAGTCGTCAAGGATCCAAAGAGCTTAATCAAACTCTTTCTGAAGAACGAGCAAACGCCGTGGCTAATGTCTTAAAAAATCAGTACGGTATTGCCGCATTTCGTGTGTCGGCTGTAGGTTATGGATTTGATAAATTACTCAATGAAAGTGATACACCAGAGGCACATTCAGAAAATCGTCGTATTGTTGCCGCGCTTGCGGGAACAGAACAGTCAACCGCAATGAAATGGACAATCTATACAGCCGACGGGCTATGATAGTCTCAAATGACAAAAACGAACTTAAATCTATTGTTTAAATGGTCGCGAAACCTTTTGGTAATAGCCTCATTTTTTACAATTGGACTATACGCAAAGCAAACTTCAACGCTTGATAATCAAAAGATTATCAAGGCGTTGAAAAAAAATTATGGTGAAAGAGCTGGAAAACGTGGTAATGCCTGGGTAAAAATACTCACCCAAAGTGATTCATTAACTGAATTGGAAAAGTTGAAAAAAGTTAATCGATTTTTTAATTATTTTCGTTTCATTGATGATATAAAATTATGGGGAGTAAAAAATTACTGGGCAACACCGATTGAGTTTATTGGCGTTAATGGGGGAGATTGTGAAGACTACTCCATTGCAAAATACTTTACGTTGCTTGAACTAGGTGTACCCGATGATAAGATGAGAATAACAATGGTTAAAGCACTCCGTCTTAATCAATATCACATGGTATTAGCTTATTATGATACACCTGGCTCAGTGCCACTCATACTCGATAATCTTGATGGTGCAATAAAACCAGCAACAAAACGAAATGATTTACTACCAGTGTATAGTTTTAACGGTACACAGTTATGGTTAAACAAAGAAAAAGGACGCGGTGTGTTAGCTGGTAATTCAAAACGTTTAAAACGTTGGACGAGCCTTAAACAACGCCTTGGCGTAAAAAATCTAAAACAGCCTAAGTTAAAATTGGAGTAATACAGCAATGACCTTGTTTCAACAGATTAACTCACTGTTATTTGGACTCTTTTTACTCGTAATGTCGAGTATTGTCTATTTTCAGTTTAGTGAAACAAAAGACTTTATGACCCAGCAAATGAAGTCGGACTTAAACAACACAAGTACTTCTTTAAGTTTGATGCTCAAACCTCACTTAGAAACGGGTGATTTAGTGGGTGCAGAAACCTTAATTAATGTTATTTTTGAAGGTGGCTTTTATCGTCGTGTCACCCTAACGTGGCTTGTCGATAACAAAAAACAAACGTGGGAAAATCCTATTGTTATTGAAGGCGTTCCGTCATGGTTTTCAGATCTTGGATTATTCCAAGCTCAAACTAAAGAAAGCTTAATAACATCGGGATGGATGCAACTGGCTAAACTTGAAATTGAAGCTCATCCTGGTATTGGATATCGAGAATTGTGGCGCATTATGAATGACACACTACTCGTTTTATCTATTTTATTCATTCTTTCGCTCATCATACTGCGTCTTCGTTTAACGCGAATACTAAAACCTTTAAATGAAATTGCAGAGCATGCAAAAGGTATAGCGGAGCGAAAATTCCATAAAGATATGGCACTGCCTTCGACGTCCGAATTAAAAGATGTTGTTATTTCTATTAACTCAATGTCAACTCAACTTAAAAAAGTTTTCACTACGTTAGATAATGAAGTCGACACATTACGTAAAGATAGTCTTGTTGACCGTGTATCTAACTTACCTAATCGTCAATACTTAACAGGGCAACTTAATAGTTGGTTAAGTGAGCCGGGGTATGGCGGGTTAATTCTAGCGAAATTCGATTGGCTAGAAGAAATTCATAGTAAATACGGTTATCAAGTTCGTGATGAGACCATTAAAGTCCTGTCAGAAACAATGCAACAACAACTCCCTAAAGTGGCCGAATCTATCATTGCACGTATCGCCAATAATGAATTTGCCTTCTTGATCACTAAGGGCGAACAAAAACAAATAACGAGCTATGTTCAAACATTAGTGAGAGTCATAAATCAAGAAATGTCAAAAGCAGGTTGTGAGCCAAATAGTAATTTTTATCTTGGTGTAAGTTACCGTGAGGGAGATATGAAACCTTCAGAGCTTTTATCTCAGTCGGATAATGCATTACAACAAGCGACAAAAGAAGAAAAAACTATTCAATGGTTTGATAGTAAGAAACAACATAAGTTTTCTCGTGAAGAATGGCGAGAAAAACTTACGCAAGCCATTAATAATAATAGATTTATATTCCAATGGCAGCCCATTCATAAGATGGACAGCAGTGACATTATTCAGCGCGAAGTATATTGCCGATTGAATGTTGATGGCCAAGTACTTAATGCTGGTGTCTTTATGCCTTATGTAGAATTACTTTCGTTAGGTAACGAACTTGATAAATGCATATTAAAGTCCATTGTAAATAATAATATTTTGACGAAGACGCACGAACCTATCGCTGTTAACTTAACCAGTGATAGTGTTAAAGATAAGAAATTCCATCAATGGCTAGCGCTCTTCTTACAAAGCTCTACCAATTCTCAGAAAATACAATTTGAAATACCAGAATCCGTTGTCAGTAGTCATTTAGAAGAATGTATTGCATTATGTGAAACCATAAAAGAATACGGTTCTAATTTTGGTATTGACCAATGTGGCCGTCGTATTGGTTCACTCAATTACTTGCAACAAATTAAACCAACCTACGTCAAACTTGATCAGTCATTTTCGTTCTACAATAAGACAGAACAGAACAGTGAGCTTTGCCGTGCACTCGTTAATGTGGCTAAAGGGTTAGATATCGAAGTTATTGTAACGGCGATCGAAGATGAAAAACAATTAGCTAACTTTAGGTCATTACACCCACATGGTTATCAAGGATTTATTTATCCTCCAGTGGAAATTGATCCACATGTAAATTAAGCAATTATCTTGTTGATACAAAAAAAGGCGAAACTGAATGTTTCGCCTTTTTTGTTAAAACTTAATCTCAATCGCCGTAATATTTATTACAGCTTATTCATTGTTTGATGTAAGGCATTTAAACACGCTTGCCCTAATTGCTGCGAACGATTAGATGACCAACCAAATACCTCATCAGGGGTCTCTACAGTGTCTTTAAATGGCATTTCTAACGTCATTACTAACGCATTAAATGCTTGAGCCAGATAATTAGTCCCAACCGTCATCAAAGCTTCGCCAGGTTTATCGATATCATAACCAAATTTATTCTGAAAATCTGGACTAGCATTCATAAGTGCTTTTAAGTAAAAGTCCTGTAACGCTTGTCGTTCATCATTCCACCCCTCAATACCTTCAGCCCCTGCAATAAAGTTATATGGAAGTGCTTCATCACCGTGAACGTCAAGACAAAAATCCATGCCTGTTTGCTCCATTTTCTGACGTACTAAAAACACCTCGGGGCTGCGTTCCATTGAAGGTTCTAACCATTCTCTATTTAAGTTAGCACCGGCAGCGTTCGCACGAAGATTACCACGGCGACTACCATCAGGGTTCATGTTTGGTACAACATAAAATACAGCATTATCTAATAAAGCTTTTGAAATAGGGTCGTCAGAATCGAGTAATGAATCTAACATGCCTTCCATCCACCATTGAGCCATTGACTCACCTGGATGCTGGCGAGCAATCATCCAACAGACTTTTTTGCCTTCACCTTCGGTGCCAATTTTCAACAAATCCATATCTTGTCCATCAACAGTGTGACCCAAGAGAATGTGCTCTACATTGTCATTGACTTGAACATTAGCAATGAGATCATGATGACGTTCCATTGGATAAGGCGTAAAATAAGCGAAATAAACACTGTCACAATCTGACGTATGATTGATAACAAGCTGTTTACCATCATAATGGGTATCAACACGAAACCACGTTTGGCGATCATAAGAAGCTACCGCTTGATAGTCGTCCCATCCTTCAAGGTATGAACATTCATGAGCATTCACAATGGTCATTGTGACTGCTTTGTCTTTAGCGCCACTAAGACGGTAATGAAACCATTGGCTAAAGTCAGCATTACTATCTTTACGGATAGCAAGTTCGATGTGACCATTTGGATTAATAGAGAGACATTCGATATTACCACTATCAAAATTTTGACTTATTTTCATGAGTTGCCTTTTATTTTTTCGCATAAAATTGCACTGTTAGATTGCAATGTTTAAAACGTCTTCGGAATATTAGGATGAATAATAACAGCCATAATAAAAACTTACTATGGCTGTTAAAATAGAAAATAAGGGAATAGTTTAGAGCTGTTGAACAATTAATTGATCGCTTACTAAATATAGTTCATCTGATTCAATGACGGCTGTTTCACCATCAATCGAAATAGCAAGAATTTTTCCTTTCATGGTCCAGCCATTTGACAAGGTAATATTGAGTACCCGTGGTTGTGTTAATTGAGACAAGGCGACGTTGCTTTGGTTGGCCAGTCTGGACACATCGTCGAATGACTTAATACGCAGCATCACATTTTCTGTTGCTGTAATCTCACCTACTTTGAAGTTTATTTGTTTAGCCTTTATCGAAAAAACGCTATTTTCCATTGAAACAGCGCCCACCGTGTGACTAAATAACACGAAAATGATCAGTAGAACTTTATCCATAATAGCTCCTCACTAATAACAATTAATTAAAGGTCATAATTCCTATACAACTACTTATTTATTGATATAACATTTCTAGTTATAG
>Ga0209291_1000424_pt1 | contig 40528 bp, 42 predicted proteins | sample GOMGulsemesocosm_FD_184633 | JGI IMG/M metagenome (GOLD analysis project Ga0209291, IMG submission 184633) | Methane-oxidizing microbial communities from mesocosms in the Gulf of Mexico - GOM9B Gulf of Mexico (SPAdes) (version 2) | ecosystem: Environmental > Aquatic > Marine > Cold seeps...
ACATGCTGTTTTGGAGAAAGTTTGAAGATAAATTAGCTGCAGTATATATCCAGCAAAAAGTAAGAGGTTTCTTGCATTTGTATAATGGTCAAGAAGCTGTTTTAGCAGGTTCTTTACATGCCATGGACTTGTCTAAAGATAAAATGATTACAGCATATCGTAATCACGTTCAGCCAATAGGTATGGGAGTGGACCCTAAGGCTATTATGGCTGAGTTGTACGGTAAAGTAACTGGTACCTCAAAAGGTATGGGTGGATCTATGCATATCTTTTCTAAAGAAAAAGGGTTTTATGGAGGTCATGGTATTGTTGGAGGACAAATCCCTTTAGGAGCTGGAATGGCTTTTGGAGATAAATACCACAATACAGGGGCAGTTTCATTATGTTATTTTGGTGATGGTGCTTCGCGTCAAGGATCATTGCATGAAACATTTAACATGGCTATGTTGTGGAAACTTCCTGTAGTATTTATTGTTGAAAACAATGGGTATGCAATGGGGACTTCTGTTGAAAGAACAGCTAACCATTCAGAAATATGGAAATTAGGTTTAGGATATGAAATGCCTTGTCGTCCAGTTGATGGAATGGATCCTGTAGCTGTTGCAAAAGAAGTGGATATTGCTATGGAACATGCAAGAGCAGGAAATGGTCCTACATTTTTAGAAATGAAAACGTATCGTTATAGAGGTCACTCTATGTCGGATGCACAACATTATAGAACAAAAGACGAAGTAGCAGAATATCGAAAAATAGACCCTATTACAACTGTAAAGGCTACTATTTTAGAAAAAAAATACGCTACTGAGGATCAGATAGAAGAAATTAATAAGCGTGTTAAAGCGTTAGTTAAAGAGTGTGAACAATTCGCTGAAGAGTCTGCTTACCCTCCAGTAAGTCAGTTGTACGACATGGTTTACGAACAAGAAGATTATCCATTTATTTCTCATAAATTATAAGCAATGGCAATAGTAGTTAATATGCCCCGTTTGAGTGATACCATGACAGAAGGAGTGGTAGCAACTTGGTTAAAGAATGTTGGTGATGCAATTGAAGAAGGAGATATTCTTGCTGAAATTGAAACTGATAAAGCTACAATGGAGTTTGAATCATTTAATGAAGGAACTTTGTTACACATAGGAGTTAAAGAAGGAGAAACTGCTCCAGTTGATTCGTTGTTGGCAATAATTGGAGAAAAAGGAGAAGATATATCGGCATTATTAACTGATGGTTCTTCGGAGATAGAAGAAGAAAAAGGAACTGAAAAACCTTCTGGTTCGGAAGAAAACACATCAAGTTCAGTTGATATTCCAGAAGGAGTTGTAGTGGTAACCATGCCCCGATTGAGTGATACCATGACGGAAGGAACTGTGGCAACATGGTTAAAGAACGTAGGTGATGTAGTTGAGGAGGGAGATATTCTTGCTGAAATTGAAACCGATAAGGCTACAATGGAATTTGAATCTTTTAATGAAGGAACATTATTATATGTTGGTCTTCAAGTAGGCGAAGCAGCCCCGGTAGATAGTGTTTTAGCTATAATTGGACCTAAAGGTACTGATGTATCTGGTATAGCTAAAAATTATACTAAAGGAGGTGAAACTCCTAAAAAGGAAGCTTCTAAAACTGAGGTTTCAAAACCTGTAGTTGCTGCTAAACCAGAAAAAAAGAAAGTCGAAAAGAAAGCTTCAGCTAATACTGAAAGAATCTTTGCTTCGCCTTTAGCTAAAAAAATGGCTGAAGATAAAGGAATAGCTTTGAACAAAGTTTCAGGTTCTGGAGAAAATGGTAGAATTATAAAGAAAGATATTGAAAACTATCAGCCTGCTTCAAGTGGTGCTAATTTAGGTGTTTTTGTTCCTTCTGGAGAAGAGAAAACAGAAGATATTAGTAATTCTCAAATGCGTAAAGTAATTGCTCGTAGATTAGGAGAGTCTAAATTTACAGCACCACATTACTATTTAAATGTTGAGTTTGATATGGAAAATGCAATTGCTTTCAGAAAGCAATTCAATACACTTCCTGAAATTAAAATATCTTTTAATGATATTATTGTTAAGGCTTCTGCTTTAGCACTAAAACAACACCCTCAAGTAAATTCTCAATGGTTTGATGATCGTATTCAATTAAATCATCATGTACATGTGGGAGTTGCTGTAGCTGTTGAAGATGGTTTAGTTGTTCCTGTGGTGGAATTCACTAACGAAAAATCATTACCACAAATAGGAGCAGAAGTAAAAGATTATGCGGTTAGAGCTAGACAAAAGAAATTGACTCCTCAGGAAATGGACGGAAGTACGTTTACTATTTCTAACTTAGGAATGTTCGGAATAGAAAGCTTTACATCTATTATTAATCAGCCAAACTCAGCCATTCTTTCAGTAGGAGCAATAGTTGAAAAGCCAGTTGTAAAAGATGGTCAATTAGTTGTTGGAAATACAATGAAATTAACGTTGGCTTGTGATCACAGAACAGTTGATGGTGCTACTGGAGCCCAATTTTTACAAACATTAAAAGGGTTTATAGAAAATCCAGTTACCATGTTAGTGTAATCTTCACACTGTCCCGACAGTTATCGGGATGTTGAAGTGCTTATATCAATATTATAAATCCCGTTTCAGTTTTGAAGCGGGATTTTTTTTATCTTTAGAAAAAATATAAATAAATGTTAAAGAAAATAGTAGGGTTAGGAATAATAGTAAGTCTGATTGCTTGTAGCTCAACAAAACCTACAGATGTTGGTTCAGGGGAATCTGATGAAAGTACAACACAAACTGATATAAAAGGTACTGATAATGTAAAAAGTGACAATAAAGAAAAAAGTAATACTGTTGCAGGTGGTGCTATCAAAACTGATAAAAAGGAAAGCGTAGTTTCTCCCGATTCCATGAAAACTATTGTGTCCTATTTAGCTTCAGATGCTTTAGCTGGTCGTGATACTGGAAGTGAAGGAATTGATAAAGCTGCAACTTATATCGCTGATTATTTAAAATCAAATAAAGTTGGCCCTTACTATTGTTCCTATAGGGATGTGTTTGATGTTGATGGTAAAGAAGCTTTTAATGTTATAGGTTTATTGGAAGGAACTGATCCAGTTTTACGAGATGAGTATGTAATCATTGGTGCGCATTATGATCATATTGGAAAGGGAAAACAGGTGGGAGATGATGTAATTGCAAATGGCGCTAATGATAATGCTGCCGGAACAGCTGCTGTAATGCAAATGGCAAAGTATTTTGCTAAGGTGAAAAAGAATAAGCGTAGTATTGTATTTGTTTTATTTGCTGCTGAAGAAAAAGGACTGTTAGGCTCAAAGCATTTAGCAAGACAAATGAAGGAAGCAGACAGAAATGTGTATGCGATGCTTAATTTTGAAATGATTGGTGTTCCACTTAATAAAGAATATACTGCGTACGCTACTGGGTTTTATAAGTCAAACCTTGCAGAAAAAATGAATATATATGCAAGTGCTAGTTTGGTAGGCTATTTACCAGAAGCGAAACAATATCAATTGTTTTCAAGGTCAGATAATTATCCATTTTATACTGAGTTTAATATTCCAGCACAAACCTTCTGTACTTTTGATTTTACAAATTTTGATTACTACCATCATGTTGATGATGAAATAGATAAATTAGATTTTAATCACATGGCAAGTTTTGTGAATGCATACTTGCCAGCGATAGAAAAAGTAGTAAATTCTGCTCCTAATGAAATTAAATTAAATGACTAAAAATATCATAATTACAGGAACTAGTAGAGGGATTGGCTTTGAGTTAGTTAAACTATTTTCAAATGCTGGTCATCAAGTATTAAGTTTATCGAGAAACAATACACCAGTTATAAATTTAGGTTTAAAGAATGTAACTGCGTTATCATTTGATTTATCAAAAGAAGAGGGCTACAATAAAGTATCTGATTTTATTTCTGAAAAGTGGAGTAAGAAAGTTGACATATTAATTAATAATGCTGGGTTGTTGGTTAATAAACCTTTTCAGGAAATATCAAAACATGATTGGTTAAACGTATATCAAGTAAATGTGTTTGGGGTTGCTGAATTAACAAAAGCTATATTGCCTTTTATGAATAAGGGAAGTCATGTAGTTACCGTAAGTTCAATGGGTGGAATTCAAGGTTCATTGAAATTCCCTGGTTTAGCGGCCTATAGTTCTAGTAAAGGAGCAGTAATTACCTTGTCAGAAGTACTGGCTGAAGAGTATAAAGAACAACAAATAGCATTTAATGTGTTGGCTTTAGGAGCGGTGCAAACAGAAATGTTAGAAGAGGCTTTTCCAGGCTATGAAGCGCCATTAAAAGCAGTTGAGATGGCAAGCTATATTTATAATTTTTCGTTGACTGGAAATAAATATTATAATGGAAAAGTATTAGAAGTTTCTAGTACAACACCTTAATTATGGAAGAAGTTCTACTTAAATATTTGCCTGAACGATCTGTTCCAACTGTTTTTGAGTTAATCAAGAGTAATAATGTGGCGTTAAAAATAGTTAATGAACGCGTTACCAAGCATGGAGATTATAGGCGGACACCTAATGGGGAGCATCAAATAACCATAAATGCAAACTTAAATAAGTATCGGTTTTTGATGACTATGGTACATGAAATAGCCCATTTGATTGCTATTGAAAAATATGGAAGAGGTATCAAGCCACACGGGGTAGAATGGAAGTACACTTACCAACAATTGATGTTACCGTTTATAAATCCATCAGTTTTTCCAAATCAATTATTACCAGATATAGCAAATCATTTTAAGAACCCAAGAGCAAGTAGTGATACTGATGCTAAATTATCAGTATTGTTAAAACAATTTGATGAGAAAACGGATAAAAACTATATTTTTGAAATTCCTTTAGGAAGTACATTTCGTATACATAATGGAAAAGTGTTTAAGAAAGGGAATAGACGTGTTAAGCGTTATGAATGTTTAGAGTTGAGTTCAGGTAGAGTGTATTTGTTTCAACCCAATGCAGAAATAGAGTTGCTTAAAGCAAATTAAGAATACCAACAAATTACAGATGAATAAAAATTATTACGCAATATTAATGGCAGGTGGTGTAGGATCACGTTTTTGGCCTGTAAGTACTTCAGGGTTTCCAAAGCAGTTTCATGATATGTTAGGAACTGGCGATACACTTATTCAAAAAACATTTTCACGACTGAGTAATTTAATTCCAAAAGAGAATATTTTCATTTTAACTAATGAAAAATATAACGATTTGGTTTTAGAGCAACTGCCAGAAGTGGAACAGCGACAAGTAGTGTTAGAGCCTGCAATGCGTAATACAGCACCATGTATTTTGTATGCATCACTTAAAATTCAAAAAGAGAATCCGGATGCAGTAATGATTGTTGCTCCAAGTGATCATTGGATTGAAGATGATCAAGCATTTACTGCTAATGTAAAACAGGCTTTTGAATACTGTTCAAAAAATGATGCGCTAATGACTTTAGGGATTCAACCTACTTTTCCGAATACAGGTTATGGTTATATTGAGTTTGATAAAAGTTCTGAGAATGAAATAAAAGAAGTAAATCAGTTTAGAGAAAAACCTGATTATGCTACAGCTAAAGAATTTATTGCTCAAGGAAATTTCCTGTGGAATGCGGGTATTTTTATGTGGGGTGCGAAGAGTGTAGTTAAAGCTTTTCAAAACTTTCAACCGAATTTATATGAGTTGTTTGAAAAAGGGATTTCAGTATATAATACGGAGCTTGAAGATGATTTTATAAAAGACAATTACGGAAAGGCTGAAAACATTTCGGTTGATTATGCTATTATGGAATCTGCTAAAAATGTATTTGTATCTCAAGCAACATTTGATTGGAATGACTTAGGTACATGGGGAAGTTTATATGATAAACTTGATCGTGATGATGCAAATAATGCGGTAGTGAATGCAAAAGTATTAGCAGAAGATGCATCTGGAAATATGATTCGTACTGCTACCGATAAATTAGTGGTAATAGATGGATTGAACGATTATATTATTGTGGATAAAGAAGATGTGTTAATGATTTATCCGAAATCAAAAGAACAGGACATCAAACAAATTGTAACTAAAGTAAAAGAAAATTATAATGCTGATTTAACATAGAAAATATGGCAGAAGAAACCAAACTAACTCCAGAAGAAGAAAAAGCATTAGCAACAGATGTAAAAGCCGATGCGAAAGGATTGTTTAAAAGTGTCACTACTTTTCTATCGGAACTGCTTGATATTCGTGGCGAGACTGATAAAGATCAAACCATAGATGACATCAAGAAAGATATTGCTTTTAAAGGGCATACTGCTTGGATTTTAATTTTCGCAGTATTTATAGCCTCAATTGGGTTGAATGTAAGTTCTACAGCAGTTGTTATTGGAGCCATGTTAATATCGCCTTTAATGGGGCCAATATTAGGAGTAGGATTGTCATTAGCTATTTACGACATTGAAACCTTAAAGCGCTCCTTAGTGAACCTAGGTGTTATGGTTGGTTTAAGTGTGTTTACAGCATTTCTATATTTTTCTTTTTCACCTTTAACAGAGTTAACTCCGGAGCTTGAGGCAAGAACTGCACCGCACATATTAGATGTATTGATAGCAATTTTTGGTGGGTTAGCTTTAATCGTTGCACGATCGAAAAAAGGAACAATGGCTTCTGTTATTTTTGGAGTGGCTATTGCAACGGCATTAATGCCTCCTTTGTGTACAGTAGGTTATGGTTTAGCAATTGGTGATCCTAAATTTTACTTAGGAGCTTTGTATTTATTTTGTATTAATACAATTTTCATAGCCTTGGCTACGTTTGTTGTTGCAAAAATACTAGCATTTCCTTTAGTGAAATATGCAAACGAAGCAAAACGTAACAAAATTAAATGGACAGTTACTATTATTGCTTTATTAGCGATAGTACCAGCAATAATGACTTTTATTTCTGTATTAGAACGAAGTAATCAGGATAAGGATATCAGAAATTTTGTTAAAGATGAAATAGAAAATAATGACGAATTGTTTTTAAGTAGGAATGATGCTGATTATGAAAATAAAATTTTAACCTTAACTTTTTTAAATGAATTGTCAGATGCTACAAAAGCTGATTTAAGAAATGAAAGAAAGACTGGTTATCCACATTTAGCTGATTTTAAATTGAAATTTAAAGGGAATAAAATAAAAAGTTTTGACCTGATATCAGATGCATATCAAGATGCACAGAAGCGTTTAGATGAAAAGAATAATGTAATTACAGGTTTACAAGGAACCATAGAAGGTTTGAAAGAAGAACTTGAAATTAAAAATAAAAAAATACCATTGGATTTCTTACAAGTTTCTAAAGATGCAAAAATTAACTTTTCTGATTTGAAATCACTTGGTTTTTCGAAGGAGTTAAAATCCGATTTTAGAACGATAGATACTCTACCAATTGCAAGAGCAATTTGGAAATCAGTATTAGTTGATAGTTTAGCCTCAAAAAGAGATTATGAGTTAACTATTTGGTTAGAAAAAGAAATGAAACTAGATACTATTTATGTTAAATAGTAAGCTGGTAAATAAAGGAATATTAAGTAAAAGACTTCTTGAATTAGAAGTCTTTACTTTTTTGAAGGCAATCCAGTTTGTAAAAAATTTACCATATGGTAGAACAGCAGATAGAGCAAATCCTGATTTAGTTTTAACAGAACTTAAAGGAACTTGTAGTACAAAACATGCTTTGTTGAAAAAGATTGCTATAGAGCAAGAGTTAAATAATGTAAAACTTTATTTATGTCTGTTTAAAATGAATGGTAGTAATACTTCAAAATTATCAGGTATACTTAACAAGTATGCTATAAAAGATATCCCAGAAGCGCATTGTGTATTACAAATTGAAAATGAGTTTATAGATGTAACAAACGTGACATCCGATTATAACAGGTTAAAAGACGATGTGTTAGAATTGATAGAAATCCAACCTGAACAAATAGGTGATTTTAAAATAAATTACCATCAAGCCTATTTGAAAAAATGGTTGAAGGAGAGTGATTCCAAATATTCTTTTGAAGAATTTTGGAGTATTAGAGAAAAGTGTATAAAAACACTTAGTATTTAGTTGTCCTCCAAATATACTTTACGTACTTTTTTCATTAAGTTAGAAGAGTATACAAAATCAGTAACCGCTTTATTATCGGTTCTGAAAATATCTTGATTACTTCCTTCCCATTCTTTAAGTCCGTTTTTTAAGAAGACAATTTTTTGTCCAATTTCCATAACAGAATTCATATCATGTGAGTTAACAACTGTTGTAATGTTATATTCTTGGGTGATTTCTTGTATTAAATTGTCAATTAAAATAGATGTTTGTGGATCTAACCCTGAGTTTGGTTCGTCACAAAACAAGTATTTGGGGTTCATGACAATAGCTCTTGCAATAGCAACTCTTTTTTGCATTCCTCCAGAAATTTCAGAAGGGAATTTATGATTAGAGTTTATTAAAGCAACTCGTTTGATAACCTCATTAGCCCTATCACGTTTTTCGCTGTCTGACATTTGAGAAAACATTTCCATAGGGAACATTACATTTTCTTCCACAGTCATAGAATCAAACAAAGCACCTCCTTGAAAAAGCATCCCTATTTGCACTCTTAGCTCGCGTTTTTCGCTTTTAGATAAGTTACCATATATTTGATCGTTAAAAGCAATAGTACCTTGTTCAGGTGTGTGTAATCCTAATAAAGATTTTAGAAATACAGTTTTTCCAGAGCCACTCTGCCCAATAATTAAATTGGTTTTTCCTTGTTCGAATGTTGTTGAAATTCCTTTCAAAATTGGAACACCATTAAAACCTTTATGCAAGTTTTTAACTGTAATCATTAGGTAAGCATTAATTGAGTGATGATATAATTTACTATGATAATTACTACACTTGTCCAAACAAATGATGCCGTAGAAGCTTTACCAACCTCCAAAGCGCCACCTTTCATATAATACCCATGAAATGAAGGGATAGTAGCTAGTATAAAAGCAAAGAAAAATGTTTTTACGTAGGCATAGAATACCTGAAATTCATTAAACTCATATTGCAGTCCGGTAATAAAATCTTCATTAGTAGCAAAACCTCCGTACACACAGGCAACCCATCCTCCTAAGATTCCTAAAAACATAGATAAGGTAATTACAAACGGATAAAGCATTAAAGCTACAATTTTAGGGAAAACTAAATAATTTAATGAGTTAATCCCCATAACCTCTAAAGCATCTATTTGCTCGGTTACACGCATGCTACCAATACTGGAAGTGATAAAAGACCCTACTTTTCCTGCCATAATAATAGACATAAAAGTTGGAGCGAACTCTAGTACAATACTTTGTTTGGTCGCAAAACCTACTAAGTATTTTGGAATTAACGGATTATCAATGTTTAAAGCAGTTTGAATAGCAATTACTCCACCAACAAAGAACGAGATAAAAGCAACAATACCTAGAGAGCCAATAATTAGATCGTCAATTTCTTTAAAGATTAATTTTTTCAATGCACTCCACTTGGTGAACTTGCTAAAAATGTCTTTTAGCATGATAAAATAAAGCCCAAAATCATGTAGGTATTTCATAAGAAGCTAAAGTAATAAATTTTATTACGATGATTAATCAAAGCTTAGGAATATTTAAAATGTTTATGTTGGTTGTTTCATATTTTCATGATAAAAACTTTATAGTTGTTACTGACTATTAGGATGAAGATAGTATAGAAAAACATTTAGTTCTTAACAGAAAAGGTAGTAAAAGTAATAATAAAGTAAAATTTCAATATTGTATAATGTTCATTATATGAGTTGCTTGAATGTTTTTTAAACACTCGTTTTTGATGTGTTACCCATTTTTTACAGAAATTTCAGAAAAGTTCCCAACAAGTTTTCTTTATTAGGTACGATTGAATACTTGTGAGTTTGTTTACTTTTGTTTTGTGCCAGTTAAAAACTGGCGCCGTTTTTAGAACAATTAATTTGTTAAAATTATTTAAAATGAAGAAGTTTATAGAATTATTTTTAGCAGTGTTTTTTTACTTTTTATCAGGAGTAATAATGGTTTTAAAGCATTATTACGCCAACATAAACCCAGATGAGTATAATTGGATGTATTTACCTGCAATTTGTTCTTTCTTGCTAGCCTTTGGTTTAGTGATAAGATGGGTCTATTTAAGATTTAAATTAAACAATTGGAAATAAACGGTTATTAAGAAATTTATTAGAATAGAGTTGTTCCCCCCCCCATTATTAATATGATAATGGGGGCAAGCTGTTATTAATAATAGCTGTATTTTTGAAAAAAAAACAAACAAATGAAACATCTTTTTATATTCATTACTTGTTCATTGTTTTTCTCATGTAAAGCTCAGGAAGTGAAAGTGAATTCAGATGAAGGCGCTCCCAAATTAGTTATTGGAATTGTAGTTGATCAAATGCGTTATGATTACTTAATGCGTTTTGAAAGTAAATACAGTGATAACGGGTTTATCAGTTTGATAAGAGCATAGGGAGTTTTTTGTGGTTATAAAATGAATATTACTGAAAAATAAAAGATGTACAAAAAGTTTATTTTGTTATTGATAATAATTTTATTTAATTTTTCTTGTTCCATTAATGGTACTTTTCACGGATTATATAGTTATTATAATAAAACTACTTCAGAAGCTCCAAGTTTAATTGTAAAACCAAAAGTTACAGAGTTAGTTTGTGAAATTAAAAAGAGTAAGACACCAAAAGTTTTTTTAATTCAAGGTTCGAGTTTAAAGAAATGTATAAATAATTACGAAAGCGCAATTATTTATATGTGGAAACCAAAATGTAAAGGGGAGTATTGTTATGAATTAGGTCTTTTGCAAGATATTTGTACGGCTAAAAGAATAGAACTGTTTGTTGTTTCACAATATTTTGACACTAAGTCAATGTTAATTAAATATAATATAGATAGGCCAGTATTTGGTGTTGATACAGAGCATTATAAAACTAATTTAACAGAGAAATATCTTTCAAGATTTATTTATGACTTAACGTCTAAAAATTATAAAGGTAATAACTTTTTGTATTTTAAAAAGGGAAGCTTAATTAAATCATTTGATGATATTGAGTTGATTTAGTTGTTGGTACAATTATTTTTAGTAACTGTTATCGGCTATTTGAGTTGCAACTCAAATAGCCTTTTTTTTTGAAAATGTTTATAAATCCTTGTTTGAAAATAAAAACGGTATTTTTGAAAAAAAATATACAAATGAAACAGATTTCGGTATTAGCTATTTTCTTATTGTTTTTCTCATGTAAAGCTCAGGAAGTAAAAGTGAATTCAGATGAAAGCGCTCCCAAATTAGTTATTGGAATTGTTGTTGATCAAATGCGTTATGATTACTTAACTCGTTTTGAAAGTAAATACAGTAATAACGGGTTTATACGTTTGATAAATGATGGGTTTAATTTAAAAAATCACCATTTTAATTATGTGCCAACATATACAGGCCCTGGTCACGCTTCTGTTTTTACAGGAACTTCACCAATGAATCACGGTATAATTTCTAATTATTGGTATGATAAATTTGCTGATAAAACGGTGTACTGCGCTTCGGATGATTCGGTTACTGCTGTTGGTGTAGTAACAGAAAAAGAGAAAATGTCTCCAAGAAGAATGAAAACGACAACAGTTGCTGATCAATTAAAACTACATACTCAAAATAGAAGTAAAGTTATTGGGGTTTCATTGAAGGATAGAGGAGCAATTTTACCAGCGGGTCACTCTGCAAATGCTGCATATTGGTTTAGAGGTAAAGAAGATGGTAAGTTTATTACCAGTACCTACTATAACAATGAATTACCAAAATGGGTAAATGAGTTTAATATGAATATAAACTCTTATTTAAAAACATGGGATACTGTATTGCCAATAAATGAATATTCAGAAAGTGGTAGTGATAAAACTAATTTTGAAGAACCTTTTAAAGGAAAGGAGTTACCAATATTTCCTTATAATCTAAAAGAATTAGCAAAAGAAAATGGAGGGTATGATATTTTAAAGGCTACTCCTTTTGGAAATGAAATGACTACCGATTTTGCCATTGCTGCGATTAAAAACGAAGAAATGGGCGTAGATAATATAACAGATTTTTTAACTGTTAGTTATTCTTCAACAGATTATGTAGGACATCAGTTTGGAGTGAATTCAGTTGAAGTAGAAGATACGTATATCCGTTTGGATAAAGACTTGGAGAAATTGTTTGGTTATTTAGACAAGCAAGTAGGGAAAGGGAAGTACACTGTGTTTCTAACAGCAGATCATGGAGCGGTTAATGTTCCTAATTTCTTGAAATCACAAGGGATTCCTGCAGGATACTTTAATAAAAAAGAATTTTCAGTTAAGGTAAAAGAAGCATTGCTAAGGAAATTTAAATTTGATGGTTTAGTAAAAAACATCTCCAACAATCAAATATTTTTAGATAGAGATATAATTAGAGGGTATAGTCTTGATTTGATTGCTATTCAAGAGTATCTTGCTCAGGAAATAGTTCAATACAAGCATATTGATAAAGCGTATTCAGCAAAAACCTTAGCGACTACTCAGTTTGTTTCTGGAGTAGGTGCATTAGTACAAAACGGATTTCATCAAAAGCATTCTGGTGATGTAGTTTTTGTGCTAGAGCCAGCTGTAATTTCTTATCCCGAAAAAGGATCTACACATGGGAGTAGTTTTAGTTATGACACTCATGTGCCGTTGTTGTTTTATGGTACTGGAATTAAAAAAGGAAGTACCTTGAAGAAAACAGAAGTAATTGACATTGCTCCAACGATATCGGCTTTGTTAGGGATTTCTTTTCCTAATGGGTGTACTGGTGAACCACTTGAAATTGTATTAAAATAATTACATAAAAAAAGCCGCAAGTTTGCGGCTTTTTTTATCAATAAATGACTATTCATTTATTTTTTTTAAATGTTTCTCTTTTTGTTTTAGCAATTCTTTTTTAGAAATCATTTTTGCTTTATGAGCACTATTTTTTTTCTCTACAGCAGTTATTTTAGCTAATTTCTCGTTATATACTTTTTCGGTTATTTTACCTTCTTCTTTTTGTTTGGCAATTCGTTCTTTTGCTGCCAAAATTCTTGAATCGGCATTTACACTACGTTGTTCAAAATATGCTAAGCGTTCTTTTTTAGCTTCGATTTTATGTTGAGCAGCATCTGCTTTTTTATTCTTGAATTTTACATGTTCCTTCTTAAGTACTTTTCTATGGTCTTTCATTTCCATATTATGAGCCTTTAATTTTTGCCCTAATTCAGGATGTTTTTCTAAATATGCTTTACGCTCTTCAGGAGACATGTTCTTCATTATTTCTTTATGTTCTCCTAAAATTGCATCTTTCCCTTCCTTAGATTGAACCTTTAATTGTTTTTTAACGTCTTTAAGCTCTTTCTTTTGTTCGTGTAACTCTTTTTTCTTCTGCTTCATTTGATCTTTATGATCATGCATCTTTTCTTTGTGCTCATTCAGCTTTTTTCCATGCTTTTCTTTTTTCTCTTTTTTAATTTTCTCCAGTTTATTCTTTCCTTTTTCAATTTCCTTTTTTTGAGCAAAACTTGCATTAATAGATAGTGCTAAAACTAGTATGATAAGTGATTTTATAAATTTCATGTTTTTCATTTTAAATGTTATCTAATTCGTTTAATGCGCTTTCAATTTCTTTTGCTTCTTTCTCAACGTCATCAATAACGGTTTCAATGTCTTTTTCAACTGCTTCAATTTGTTGTTTAACTTCTGTTTCTTTCTCTTTTTTGGCTTCTGCCTTTTTATCTGTACAAGACAATAAAAAGAATGGAAGTGTTGCTAATAAAATAAGTGTTTTTTTCATAAATAAATATTGATTGTTAGTGGTTTTTAAGATACTAAATTTTAGAGAGTTTTAAAAATAAAGATCTGTTTTTCTAAAATATAGGCTAGAGAAACAGATCCTTATGACGGCTAAGTCAAATAATTATTTTTGTATGCTTCATCATGTACATTAGTCACAGCTCAACAAGAGGGGTTAAAAAAAATATTATTGCTTTTTTTCTGTGTAAATTACGCTCCAATCTGGTCCACGATAATGGAGCTTTTTACTCATGCCTAATATTTGAGTACGTAGTTTTCCTGAGTCTTCTTTTAAATTAAAAGCGCAAACAATTCCACACATAATATATTGTCATTATTGATTAGTAACTATTATATGAAATGGGAGAATTAAGATAATTTGAGTAGAGTTTAAATTGCTTTTATAGGCAAAAAAACTTGTAGGTAATTATAAAGATACTAAAAGTCAACTAATTAAAATTTGTTTTTAGAAAAATTTTTTTCGAATTCCTTTCCAGCGAAGTGATCTAATATAACCGCCCTCTTTTTTATTTACAAGCTTTGAAGTATTGTTTTTAAAGGCTTTAAAATATCCTTTTAAATAATCAATTAATAAGAATGGTTGTTTTTTTAAGAACGCTAATTTTATACTAGCAATAGTTGTAAGTAAAAAGCCATAATCTAATTTGTAAAAAGCTTCTCCTTGTTTGTATCGTGCTGTTTTGTTATAAGTTGCTCCTGTAGGTTTTAAATGTTTTGCCTTTAAGCTTTCATCAGTTTTTATTTTCCAACCGTGGTATTGTGCCAATAATTCATCAACGGTATCCCAACCCATAGAAGGTTTTAGTTTACCAATATCTAAAAAACATTGTTTTCTATAGGCTTTAAAAGCACCACGAATATGATCTTTATTAGTTAGGCTTTCTACTATCCATTTACCTTTTTTTTCAATATAAGCAAACCCGCCAACCATACCGATTTTTTTATCAGAGTTGAAATGCTGAATTAAGATTTCAAAATAATTGTTGGGTAAAATAATATCAGCATCTAGTTTTACAATGAAGTCATAATTATCATTCAAAGTTTCATATCCTTTATAAAAAGCTTGAATTACTTTACTTCCCGGTAAATGCGTTGTTTCGGATTGATTATCAATAACACTTATAAACGGATATTCATCAGTATAACCAGCAACTATTTCACCTGTTCTATCGGTAGAGTTGTCATTTACCACAACAGCTTGTTTAGGTAATATTGTTTGAGAAACAATACTATCCAAAGTTAAACTGATATAATCAGCTTCGTTGTGAGCAGGTATGACGATATAGTAGTTCAATTAATTGAAATAATAATAGGCTCAAAGATAATTTTAATTGTTAATAAAGTTAAGGACTATTCTCAATAGTTATAATATTAAAATAATATTTTTGAATTCTAACTTAAAAAATATTAAAAATGAAAATTAAACTATTATTACTGTTTACATTTATTCTACAGCTATCTTTTTCTCAAATTACTTTGGAGAACACTTATTCTAGTGTGAAATCATTTACTTTCAGATCTGCAAAAATAGATGCTACTACTGTCGTTTATTATTATCTTGATGACACAACAGATACTGTGAGAATATTTGATGCCGATCACAACCCTTTAACTACATTGACTATTCCTAGCAGTGTAAGAAACTCGAGAGATTATATTAGAATGGGGCATTTAACAAAATATCTTTTTGATTCTGATGATGAATATGAATATTCAGTATCATTTTTTAACGGATCAGGAGGAACCTATTTTTATAGCTGTTATGTTCTAAATGAAGATGGAACAATTTTATTGGATGGTTCCAATTTTGATATTAATGCCTCTGTTGGTTTTGGAAGCGTTGAAACTCAAGGGATTGTTGAAACGGTTGCAGGGGATTTAAAATTAGTGCTATCAAATTTAAACAGTAACACTGGAATTAATGAAGCAAAAGTATATTCCTTGGTTGGAGTTACTCATAACTTATCAAAAGAAGAAGGATTGGCTCTTGGTGAAATTGGAGTTATGCCCAACCCAACAGTTAACAAGGTTAATTCAGTTTATCATAAAAACTTAGTTAATGGTAAAATTATAGTGTATAATAATTTAGGGCAATTGATAAAACAAATAAGGATTAAATCTGGTGCCTTAAATACTAAAGTAGATTTGTCTCAATTTTCAACTGGTGCATATTATTATCAAGTTTATGATGGAGGAAATAAAATAGGAGTTAAAAAAGTTATAAATAATTAAAAATAAAAGAGCCACTAATTAGTGGCTCTTTTATTTTTATACACGTTCAGCATAAACCATATAATACCTAGGGGTAAAAACTCTAAGTAAGGGTCTAAAACCTATTTTTTTTACGGGATTAGTAAACTTTTCACGTGCAACAACTTTCCATCCTGCTTTTTCTAATAGCCAATCAAACTGCCAATCTTCAAATTCATGGTAATGTCTGTCCCATTTGTCTGTTTTACTCCTGTAAGCAGGAGCAAACCACAAACGCATTGGTATAGATGCAACTAGTTTATCCCCTTTTAAGTCTCGTAATATTTCTAGAGGAGCTAACAGGTGCTCAAAAATTTCAAATGCAGTAGTTACGGTATAGCTTTCGCTTTGTATGGTGTTATGATTTATATCTAAATCTTCTCCTTTAGTATTCTTAATTGTATACCCACGGTCCTTCATTATTTTAGAAAATGGATTTTCAACTCCTAGATCTAAAATGTCAGCGTCTTTAGAAATATGTTTTTCTAAAAATTCAATAGTATGTTTGTAGCGTTTGTTTGGAAAAGTGTTTTCGTACATAAAATCAAAAGTACTTTTTTTTAGATTAATAATAAAGTGTTTTAGGTTTTAGGAGTTAATACGACTGATAATTAATGAGTATCTTTACTAAACAAACGGATTACGATTATGGACATTACAAAACACCATGAATTACCCTATGAAATCAGCTTGAGTTTTGATTCCTTGTTAAAACATTATCAGGATAGATTACTGTTAGAGAAAAACGAACTAGTAAAGCAACACTTAGGTGGGTTAATAGCAACTTTTGAGCAATACCCTATATTAAGTAAGGGGATTAAAACAGAAGAAGAATTAACGAGTTTAAAGGAAACTATAGACTTATTAATGGGTGATTTATTTCCTCAAGCTTTAAGTTTAAATGAAATTAAAGCTGCAAGTATTCCGATGCAACCTATACATTTTTATTATTCTACTAGGTTTGAAAATATTATTAAAGCAACTGGAAATGATTTTAAATTTCAGTTAGCTGATTTTACTGAGGATGAAATGTATATCATGTCCTGTACTTATATTTTGGCCTCACATTTTAAGGTAAATGCTGATTATCAAAAACCTTTGTATTATCCTATTCCTGATAAAGATGGGAATATTAAAACGTATCGATTAGCCATGAATGCTGATTTTATAAGCATAACACCTACAGAAAAATCTCTAGGTATTAGTCAAAAAGATATAGATCAGCTATTACAGAATTATGATAATATAGATTTATGGAAGGAAAAATTCCCTCCAAACTCATGGGATTTAAAAGGCTTTATATTAATCAACTTTATTGATGTAACTGTAGATACTGTAATATCTGATTTAAAATCTGATATGTTAAATCACACTATTTCTAATGATAATTTTGATGAGTTTCAAGAAGATTTTAAGCGTTTTTTTAATAATCCTGAATTGTTAATTGGTTTTACGAAGTATGACCCAAATACCGATAGTTTTGTAAACCCACCAGGTAAACAAGTTGCCAGTTTTATTTTAGGAAAAATGGATGAACTGAGTTGTAAAACAGGATTTTGTCACTTTTCATATGATAAAGTAGTTAAAGAAAATAAGTATTTGACGATATCGGATATTGACTATGTTTTGTCTAGGGGAAAAAATACTGTTCTAAGTCAATTACAGAAACAAGGATTTAGGAGTTGTATTATTGCTCCTATTGTTGTGGATGAAATGCTAATAGGAACTTTAGAAATTGTGTCGCCTAATAAAAATGATTTAACCTCAATAAATGCGAGTAAGCTAGATATTATAATGCCATATTTAATAGCTACCTCTAAACGCTCTATTCAAGAATCAGAGAATTATATTAAAGCTATTATTCAAAATGAATGTACGGCTATTCACCCAACCGTACTTTGGAAGTTTGAGGAAGAGGCGGAACGCTTCATGCAAAACACTTTAGTAGATAATGGCGTAAAAGCTAATTTTAAAGATGTGGTGTTTAATCATGTTTACCCTCTTTTCGGGCAAATTGATATCATCGGATCTTCTACAGTTAGAAATGAAGCCATTCAAGCCGATTTTATTAAACAATTACAATTGGTGAAAGCTATTTTTACCAATGCTTATAAAAAAGAAGCCTTAGAGTTTTACCAACAAGTAGTTTTACAAATTGAAGATTTTATTAAGGAATTAAAGTCAGATTTTAATACTACAAGTGAGGAACAGTTATTACACTTTTTAAAGAATGAAGTGAATCCTATTATGCCTCATATTAAAGGGCTATCCTCTTCGTTAAAGGAGCAGGTAGTGCAATATAAAGAAACTATAAATATTGAAACAGGAGTTGTTTATGATAAGCGTAAAGATTATGAAAATGCAGTTGAGTGTATAAATACACAAATGGCAAGAGTGATGGATAAAAAGCAAAAAGAAGCACAGCAAATTTACCCTCATTTTTTTGAACGTTTTAAAACTGACGGAGTAGAGCATAACATGTACATAGGGCAATCTTTAGTGAAAAATAAGCCGTACAATAGTGTGTATTTAAAAAACTTACGATTGTGGCAATTGACTACCATGTGTGAGATGGAGCAGTCTTTTTATGAAATTCAAAAAGACAACCCCGTTCAACTTGATTGTGCCTCATTAACTTTGGTGTTTGGTAATAGCTTGTCAGTTAGATATCGTGTTGACGAAAAAAAATTCGATGTAGACGGAGCTTACAATGCGCGTTATGAGATTATTAAAAAACGAATTGATAAAGCTCATATTAAAGGAACTGATGAACGTATAACACAAAAAGGTAAATTGGTAATAGTATATTCTCAAAAGAAGGATGAGTTGGAGTACCTGCGCTATATTAAGTTTTTACAAGCCAAAAAATATTTAGAAGAAACTGTGGAGTTAGTTGAGTTAGAAGATTTACAAGGCGTGGTTGGGTTAAAAGCAATTCGAGTAAATATTAAATACCAAACAAACACTGAAAAAATCACTTATAAGGATCTAGTGAAAGAAATAGAGAAATAAAAAGATGAATATCCGTATTGTATCATAATTATTTATCGTCTTTCTGAATTTTTTTCGAATCTCATCAACTTGATAATGAGTTTTATAATGAGAATCTGAAACAAGTTCAGGTTGACGTTCATGTTTAAAACTATTTACAGTGAATAAAAATAGGCTATTCAAGATGTTATTATAAAACAAAACTTTGAGGTTTCCACTGAAGTTCTTTGGAGGACTATTACAGAACACGACCAAATGATTCAATGGTTTTTTGAGAATATACCAGACTTTAAACCAGAAGAGGGTTTTATTACTCAGTTTTTAATAGAAAATGAAGGGAGACAATTTACCCATTTATGGGAAATAGTTGAAGTAATCCCAAATCAGAAAATTGTATACAATTGGAAGTATGATGAATATGAAGGAGAAGGATTAGTATTTTTTGAATTGACTAAAAATCAACAAGGAAGCATATTGACGCTTACCAATAAATGGATAAGGGAGTTTCCTCAAAACATTCCAGAGTTTTCCAGAGAAAGTTGTTTAGGAGGTTGGCAGTATTTTATAAACGGCAGGCTAAAAGAGTATTTTAATAATAAATAACTATTTTCCTATGCTTAAAAAAGCTAAAAAGAAAGATAATACAGACACCACAATACCTATGGTAAATACGGTATATGTAGTTCGTAATAGTTTGTATTTTCTGTTCAATACTAAACCTAAAAAGTACAAATCTTTTATCATTGAGTCGTATAAGTAATCCTTGTCTTTCATGACTTCTTTCATACCCCATTTGAAATCCTCTAATTTCATTTGGTGAAAATTCCCGAAAAATAATAAGTTTACTTTTTTCTGAGCAACATCCTCCTTTGTAAACTCACCTTCTGTAACTTTTGGTCTGGTAGATTGTATTGCAAAAATAATAGATACAACACTAAAACCAACTAAAATTATGGTTGGAATAATTAAATGAGCATTTGATGGGTTGTCTAATCTTGGTACCAAACTACTTAAAGCAATAGAAATTAAAATGGCATTTACGGATAATAAAATATTAGCTTTAGTATCCGCAATTTGACTCAGTTTGTTGTGGTTTCTTAGTGTAACGCGAAACATCGTTTCTACTCCTTTTTCAGGTAGCTCAGCTTTTTTTTCTTTTTCTTTTAAAGCCTTTTTCTTTTGCTTATTTGCTTTACGTTCTTTCTCTAATTTTTTTACAGATTTAAATAAATTTAATAAATTCGATTGTTTCTTTTCTTGCCAATTTTCAATAGCATAATTGGTATAGAATTGATGATTGGTTAAAAAAGTAATGTTTCCTTTTTTCCAATCTAAATCAGAATGGTCTGCTGTGTTGGTTAATCGTAATTCTTCTTTTAGTAAATCACTAGTTTGGTTAAAACTTTTTGATGCTAAGTGTGAACAATCTGCATCTTTTATAATTCGTTCTAATTGATCAACGGGTTTATGACCTATTTTTGTAGCCAAAATTAATCGCTCTACAACGGCAAAATCATCATCAGAAATTTTTTCTATTAAGTATTCTTTAGCCAATTTAACTCCCGATTGTTCATGGTTTTTTGCTCCATTAACAAATCCAGCATCATGAAACCAAGCTGCTATTTGTAATAAAATAGCTTCTTTTTCAGTAACAGCTTCTCCTTTTATTAATTCCTGGAGTTTTTTAACGACTCTTAAAGTATGCGGGAAGTTGTGGTAAATTATATGTGCAGGTAAACCATCTTGTAATAGTGAAAACACATATTCTTTTATATCTTTGATTAAGTGGTCCATCAATGTTTAAAAATGTTTTTAATAGATATCTATCGACTAATTTATAAAAATTAAACCAGCTTTTAGTGAAATTAATGTTCAAATACATCTTCGGCTTAGTCGTTGTTTTATTCTTTTCTTGCAAAAACACTTTGCCAGATAAGTTAGAAGTGCTTGCTGATTTGCCCAAAGCATTAAAAGAATCATCTGGAATAGAAAACTTGAATAATTCGGATAATTTCTGGATGATAAATGATTCGGGGAACTCTAATGAGTTATTTGAAGTGTCTGAAACAGGAAAGTTACAGCAAGTAGTGACTGTTAAGAATGCTAAAAATAAAGATTGGGAAGATTTAGCAACTGATGGTCAGGATAAGTTATTTATCGGAGATTTTGGAAACAATGGAAATAAAAGAAAAGATTTAACAATATACTCGGTATCTATTTCATCAATTAATAATGGAGAAGTGAACGCTGAGAAAACAACTTTTCATTTTGAAGATCAAAAGAAGTTTCCACCAAAAAAGAAAGACCGTAACTTTGATGTAGAGGCTTTTGTTTATATGAATGGTTATTTTTATTTATTTACAAAAAACAGAAGTTCGCAATTTAACGGGACAACAAAATTGTACAAAATACCAGCTGATATTGGAAATCATTCTGCTCAATTAATTAACGAATTTATAACCTGTATTGATTCAAAAACATGCTTAGTAACTAGTGCCGCTATTTCAGGGGATAAGAAAGAATTGGTTTTACTTACCCACGATAAGTTGTTTTTATTTACTAATTTTAAAGAAGAAGATTTTTTTAACGGATCAGTTTCTGAAATCAACTTATTTCATAATTCACAAAAGGAAGCTGTATGTTTTAAAGCATCTGATATATACATAACAGATGAAGTTACTAAAAATAGTGGTGGAAATTTGTATAGAATGAAATAATGAAAAGTATAAATTTCTAATATTGCAAAGGATTAATAGCTAACCATAAAAGACTCCTTTTTTAAAGGAGATGACTATGAAAAAATTAACCATACTACTGACTGTTCTATTTGTTTCTTGCGCTACTTATCAAGAGCAGGTAGATAAAAAAATCAACCAATCATTCTCAGAAACTCACAGTGAGTTGTCACATCGGTTTTACTTTATTGGTGATGCAGGAAACGCAAACCTGAATGAAAGTACATTACCATTAGAATCTCTTTCAAAAAGATTAAAAAAAGAAAGTAAAGAAGCAACAGTTTTGTTTTTAGGAGACAATATTTATCAGCATGGTATGCCTAAAAAAGATAATGAGGGTTACGAATTAGCGTCTCATAGGTTGCAAACTCAAATTAATGCTGTTAAAGGTTTTAAAGGGAATAAAATATTTATTCCAGGAAATCATGATTACTATACTGATGGAATAAAAGGGTTAAAACGACAAGAAAACTTCGTTGAAAAAGCTCTTGGGAAGGATAGTTTTCTGCCAGAAAATGGATGTCCAATTACGAAAGTTAAAATATCAAATGAGGTTGCTTTGATTATTGTAGATACGCAATGGTATTTGGAAAACTGGGATGATAACCCTACAATGAATGATGATTGCGACATAAAAACACGAAAGGATTTCTTTCTGGAATTTGAATCGTTGATTAAGAAAAACAGGGATAAAACAACAATAGTGGCTTTGCACCATCCGTTATTTACCGATGGTGCACATGGCGGACATTTCTCTGCAAAACAACACATCTCACCTAATAATCGTTTTCCGTTGCCAGTTTTAGGAACCTTGGGTAATTTTATTAGAAAAACAGGAGGGATTTCTCCTCAAGATTTACAAAATAAAAATTACAGGTTTTTGGTTAATAGATTAACTACAATGGCGCAAGAGTCTGATAGGGTAATTTTTGCTTCGGGACACGAACATAATTTACAGTATATTAAAAAAAATAACTTAGTACAAATAGTTTCTGGTTCAGGAAGTAAAGCTTCAGGGGTTAAAAAATCTAAAGAAAGTAATTATGCGTTTGCTACTTTAGGTTATGTGATTTTAGATGTTTATAAAAATGGGAAAACCCAAGTAAGTTTTATTCAAACAAATCATACTGATGATAAAATAGTATTTACAAAAGATGTCTTAGGAGCATATCAAGACTATGGAAAGCTACTTTATCCCTTAATTAAACCTGGAGTAAAAAAAGCAACAATTTATGAGCCTTTAGCTACACAAAAGAGCAAATTCTATAAGCGTTTATGGGGGGAGCATTATAGAGATGCATATGGAACGGAAGTTACAGCACCAATCGCTAATTTAGGGGTTTTGTATGGTGGCTTAAAGCCAATAAAACGTGGAGGAGGGAATCAATCTGTTTCATTACGATTGAAAGATAATAGTGGTAAACAATGGGTGATGCGTGCATTAAAGAAAAACGCTGTTCAGTTTTTACAAATTAATGCTTATCAACAAAAATATATTAAAGAAGATTTAAAGGGGACATCTCTCGAGTCTTTTATAGAAGATGTGTATACAACAACGCATCCATACGCATCTTTTATCTTGCCAACACTTTCTGAGGCAGTAAACGTATATCACACCAAACCTAAATTGTTTTATGTGCCTAAGCAAAATGGATTAGGAATCTACAATGAAGATTATGGTGATGCATTATATATGATTGAGGAGCATGTTGGGGAAACACAAAATACTCAAAAGCACTTTGGGAATTCGGATGATATTATTAGTTCTTTAGATTTATTTGAGAAGTTACATAAAAGCCCAAAGCATCAAGTAGATGAAAAAGCATTTGTAAGAGCTCGTTTGTTCGATATGATTTTAGGTGATTGGGATAGACATCAGGATCAATGGCGTTGGAGTAAGTTTGAAGGTGATAAAGAGCATTTATATAAACCTATTCCAAGAGATAGAGATCAAGTATTTGCTAATTATGATGGGGCTTTATTAAGAGTAGTAACTAGATTATTACCTAGCTTAAGAAAAATGCAAACCTATAAACATGAAATTAGAGATTTAAAATGGCATAATACTAATGGGAGACCTTTGGATATGAAATTGTTAAAAACGCTAACGCTAAAAGATTGGTTGATAGAAGCTAAGTTTATAAAAGAAAATTTAACTGACAAAGTCATCGAAAATGCATTTAGTCAATTTCCGGCAGAAGTACAGAATGAAAAAATAGCTAATGCTAAAAAGGTACTGAAGTATAGAAGAAATGAAGTTGAAAAAATTGCAGCAGCATATTATGAAATTTTAGCAAAATCAGTTATTCTTACCGCGAGTGATAAAGACGATACTATTGTTGTTACGCGACAAGATCAAGGGAAAACAAAAATTCAATTTTATTATAAAGAAAAACTAAACTTTGAAAGAGTTTATAATAAAACAGAAACTAAAGAAATTTGGCTATATGCTCTTGATGGTAAAGATGTGGTTGCCGTTAAAGGGGATAGTGATTCGTATATAAAAGTGAAAATAATTGGCGGACAAAACAACGATACTTTTACAGTAGAAAATGGAAAAGGAATTACTATTTACGATTACAAAAGCAAGAAAAATGATGTAAGTAAAGCTCAAAAAGCTAAGGTTAGGTTATTAGATGATTATGAAACGAATACATATGACTACTATAAACGGAAAGAAGTAGTAAATCAGTTATTACCAATATTTGGTATTAACAAAGATGATGGGGTGTTTGTAGGGGTAAATAAAACAATGAGGTTTAAAAACTTACGACAAACACCTTTTTCGCACAAACATAATATAAAAGCAAATTATTTTATATCAAACAGTGGTTTTGATTTAGGGTATTTAGGAGAGTATGGGAATATTTTTAATAAGATGAATATTCAGGTAGGAATACGCTACACAAGCCCGAATTATGCAACTAATTTTTTTGGACTAGGAAATGAAACTGTAAACAAGGAAGAAAGATATGACTTGGCTTTTAATAGGGTAAAATTAGCTCAATTTAAAACAAGTGTAGGAGTTGTTAAATATGGTAGTCAAGGAAGTAAATTAAGCTGGTTGGCAACTTTTGAGAGTAATAGAGTAGAGAATACACCAAATAGATTTATTGGTTTTTTAGGAGCAGGGTCTACTATGTTTGATAGGAAAAATTTTATGGGGTCAGAAATTAATTATCGATTTAAAAATTATAATGATTCTGCCTTCCCTACTTTAGGAATGGATTTCCAATTAAATGCTAGTTGGAAATTAAATGCAGAAGATACCAAGCAAAGTTTTGGGTATATAAAACCATCTATTAGTTTTATTCATAAGCTAACAAAAAATGAACGTTTAGTTTTGGCAAATAAAACGAAAGCGCATATTATGTTTAGTAAGTATTTTGAGTTTTATCAAGGAGCTAGTCTGGGGGCTGATGATGGATTAAGAGGGTATCGCTTTCAACGTTTTACTGGAAATACCGCATTTTATAATAGTATGGATATTCGTTACAATTTTAGAAAATTAAAATCCGGATTTGCTCCTATGAACCTAGGGTTTTATACAGGCCTTGATATTGGGAGAGTGTGGTTACAAGATGAAAATTCAAAAAAATGGCATAATTCATATGGTGGTGGATTATGGTTGAAAGTAGCTGAAATGGCAACAGCAAACCTGGGGGTTTTTAGTTCTGCTGAAGATACTAGAGTTTCATTTGGTTTAGGTTTTGGGATATGAATAATTAAAAATTTAGCGTAACATCTAAATCAAATTCATCATGAATAGCTTTGTTTTTTAAGTCTTGAAAAAAACTAGTAGATCGATACCTAATGTTATAATGAGTTCGATTAATTTTTAGTTTAGTAGTAGCTTTATTGTCCACAATATCCATTTCAAATGAAATGGGTTTGGTGATTCCTTTAATAGTTAAGTCAGCAGAAATTTGATAGGTATTTTCAGCTCTTAAGACTTCAGTAAACCTTAAGCTAGAAGTTGCATGGTTTTTAATGTCAAAAAAGTCATCGCTTTTTAAATGCTTGGTAAGGAACCTTTTTTTCATTCCTTTTTGATCATCAACTGATAAACTAGTCATGTCAACAATAAATGTTCCTCCAATAAGAATATCGTTTTCAAATTTCAGAATACCTTCTTTTAGTAATACTGTTCCATAGTGCTCTCCTGTTACTTTATATGCTTTCCATTTTATTGAACTATCTTTTACGATAATGTCTTTAGTAATAACCGATGTAAATGCGAGTGAAGTAATTGCAATAAATAAAATTGCTCCAGTAAATAGTTTCTTATATTTCATCTTTTAAAAATTTAAATAGTTGTATAAGCTTTAAGGCTTATGCTTAAAGTAAACTTTTTTGGAGCAATTATTTAGTCGAAAAGAAAATATGTAACTTTCAAACTGTCCCAATATATCGGGATGTCGAAGTTTTATTGATATTTAGAATGTTAAAATATTCCTAATAGCTCAATATGATAAGAAAATTAACTTTTCAGTCAGTCAATCTTATTTTGATATACTGTCAAAGGAAGTTTTAATTCCTTTAATTAATGCAGAGCTAAAACCTTGGTGTTCCATTTCGTTTAAACCAGCAATGGTACACCCTTTTGGAGTAGTAACCTTATCTATTTCAGCTTCTGGGTGGTTTCCTTTTTGCAATAACAAATCACTAGCTCCTTTTACAGTTTGAGTAGCTATTTTAGTGGCTGTTTGAGCGTCAAAACCTATTTCAATACCACCTTGAATCATACCTCGGATAAAGCGCAATACATAGGCAATTCCACAAGCACCTAATACAGTTGCCGCATCCATCAAAGTTTCATTAATTTCAATAGTTTCTCCTAAAGAGTTAAATATTGTAGTTATCACTTCTAAGTCTTCTGTAGAGGCGTTATTAGAAGCCAAACAAGTCATTGATTCATTTACTGCAGCTGCAGTATTTGGCATTGCTCTAATTATAGAAGGGATATTGCTTAAGTTTTCTTCAATTTGTGCAATTGAAAAATCACTCACTACAGAAACAAGAATTTTGTCTGTAGTAATCACCGAATTTATTTCTTGTAGTATCTCGGCAATTTTATAGGGTTTTACAGCAATGATAATTACTTGAGCATTTTGTGTGGCTTCAAGGTTATTGTTGCTAACGTGTACTCCTTTTTCTTTTAAATTATGTAGTAGTTCAATTCTATTACGGGTAATAGTAATGTTGGCTGGAGTATAGTTATTTTCTAATAAGCCTTGAGCGATAGATTTCCCTAAGTTTCCTCCTCCTAAAATTGCAATGTTCATTTGTTGTATGTTATAAAATATGATACAAAGAAAAGATATTATTTGTTACAAAATGAGTTGCACAAAAAAACTCTCATAAATCATTAAGAATTATGAGAGTTTGAATTTATTTTAAAAAAGTCTTAAACCAATATTCTCGTTACAAGTATTGGAGAGATGAATAGTATTATTAGGTCAAAGAAAGACTTGTAATATTAAACCCACTGGTGGGTTAATACTGATACGTAATAGCATTTATATTCATTCCAGCACCAACACTAGCAAACATAACAATATCTCCTTTGTTTAAATTGTGCTTTTTATAATTTTCTTTTATTACCATATCAAACAAAGTAGGAACTGTAGCAACAGAGCTGTTTCCTAATTCATCAATGCACATAGGCATAATGTCACTAGGCATGTCTGTATCATATAATTTGTAGAATCTTTCTAAAATAGCTTCGTCCATTTTCTCATTCGCTTGATGAATAAAAACCTTTTTCAAGTCTTTAATATCAGTACCGCTTTTGTCTAGACACGATTTCATAGCCAATGGTACATTAGTTAATGCAAATTCATAAATTTTACGACCTAGCATTTTGATATAACGAGTATCCGAATCACTTTCTTTGTCGTATGTTTCTCCGAAGAATATGTATTCAGATTCAGTAAATGTATGTGTTGCTGCTTCATGAGAAAGTATTCCTCTTTCGTTTTCTGATATTTCTAGGATAGTTGCTCCAGCACCATCAGAATAAATCATTGAATCTCTATCTGAAGGGTCAACAACTCTTGATAATGTTTCTGCGCCTATAACTAAACATTTTTTAGCAATTCCAGACTTCATAAATGCATGTGCGTGAATCATTGCTTGTACCCATCCTGGGCAGCCGAACAATAAATCATAAGCAACACAACTTGGGTTTTGAATACGTAATAAATGTTTGATTCTTGAGGCCATACTTGGAACAGTATCACATTGAGTATTCCCATGTTTTACATCACCATAATTACTTGCAACAATAATATAATCTAATTCTTCAGGATTAATATTAGCATCAGCAATAGCTTTTTGTGCAGCAATGAAACCTAAATCAGAAGTAACCTGATTTGTTTCAGCATAACGTCTTTCTTCAATACCAGTAATCGCTTTGAATTTTTCAATAATAACCTCATTGTTTTGCTTAAAAGCAGAACCGTCTGCATTCAAAAAATTAGATTGTAAAAAATCAGCATTCTTTTTAACGACATTAGGAACATAAGAACCAGTTCCAGTTATTTTGATATTCATAGGTAAACGTATTAAAAGCAGTCTATAAGATGGCTAATTTACTTAATATAATTATACTAATACATTGTTTTATAATAGAAAAGATTGATTTTTATGATATGCTCAAAAAAATAGATAGAAATAAAGAAGAATGAATAAAAAAGACCTTACAAAGGTTGAAAATTGTAAGGTCTTTAATTTTTCTTTAAATACTTGTTATGCTTCTTCGTATGCTTCAATACCTATGCAGCTACAGATTAAGTTTCTGTCTCCATAAGCATCATCTACTCTACGTACAGTAGGCCAGAATTTGTTTTCTGCTATATAATCTAACGGAAATGCTGCTTGCTTTCTAGAGTATGGTAAGTCCCACTCATCTGCAGTTAACATTTCTTGAGTATGTGGTGCATTCCTTAGTGGATTGTTAGGGTTGTCTGTAGTTGCTTCAGCTATTTCTTTTCTAATAGAAATTAACGCATCACAAAAACGATCTATTTCTGCTAAATTTTCAGATTCAGTAGGTTCAATCATAATTGTTCCTGCAACTGGGAAAGAAACAGTAGGAGCATGGAAGCCATAATCCATTAAACGTTTTGCGATATCTCCTGCTTCAATTCCGTTTTGTTTGTATGCTCTACAGTCAATAATCATTTCGTGCGCTGCACGTCCCATCTCTCCAGTATATAAAGTTTCGAAATGTCCATTTAAACGTTCTTTGATGTAATTCGCATTTAAGATGGCGTTCATTGTAGAGTTTTTCAAACCATCAGGTCCTAACATAGTAATATATCCGTAAGAAATCAAACAGGCTAAAGCAGATCCCCAAGGCGCTGCAGAAATAGCTGTAATAGCCTGATCTCCTCCAGTAGCAATTATTGGGTTAGTAGGTAGGAAAGGAACTAATTGTGGAGCAACACAAATTGGTCCAACTCCTGGTCCACCACCACCGTGAGGGATAGCGAATGTTTTATGTAAATTTAAGTGGCAAACATCAGCGCCAATCGTTGCAGGATTAGTTAATCCTACTTGAGCGTTCATGTTGGCACCATCCATATAAACTTGTCCACCATTATCGTGAATTATTTTGGTAATCTCACAAATAGCTTTTTCAAATACACCATGCGTAGATGGATAAGTAACCATTAAAGCAGATAAGTTTTCCTTGTGTAAGATAGCTTTTTCACGTAAATCAGCTACATCAATATTTCCTTTTTCATCTGTTTTGGTAACAACAACTTTCATTCCGGCCATAACAGCTGAAGCTGGGTTAGTACCGTGTGCAGAAGAAGGAATTAAACAAATGTTTCTGTTATGATCATTTCTAGATTCGTGGTATGCTCTAATAACCATTAATCCTGCTAACTCACCTTGAGCACCAGAATTTGGTTGTAAAGATGTTCCTGCGAAACCAGTAATTACATTTAATTGGTGTTCTAAGTTTTTTAATACTTCTTGATATCCTTGAGCTTGAGCTAAAGGAACAAATGGGTGAATGTTCCCCCAGTTAGGATTACTTAAAGGTAACATTTCTGAAGCAGCATTTAGCTTCATAGTACACGACCCTAAAGAAATCATAGAGTGATTTAATGATAAATCTTTACGTTCTAATTTTTTGATATAGCGCATCATTTCTGTTTCAGAATGATGTGTGTTGAATACTTCATTGTCTAAAAATGAAGTATCTCTTAATAAGTTGTTTGCAATACTATCAGTTCCAACAAATTCAGTAACCGTTGTAGGATTGATGTTTAAAGCTGTAGTAAATACCGTAACTATTGCATTAATATCTGCGATACTAACTGTCTCATTTAATGAAATAGAAAGTGTATTAGAATCAATATAATTAAAGTTAATTTGAGCAGCTTCAGCAATTGGTCTGATTTTATCAGCAGGAGCTTTTACTGAAATGGTATCAAAGAAAGAAGTGTTTGTTTGCTCAATTCCTAAATCAGTTAAAGCATCTGCTAAAGTAGCAGCCGATTGGTGTACTTTATTGGCAATGTATTGCAATCCTTCTTTACCATGGAATACGGCGTACATACCAGCCATAACTGCTAATAATACTTGTGCAGTACAGATGTTAGAAGTCGCTTTTTCACGTTTAATGTGTTGTTCACGAGTTTGTAAGGCCATACGTAAAGCACGTCCACCATCTTTATCTTGAGTAACTCCGATAATTCTACCAGGGATACTTCTTTTGTATTTGTTTTTAGTAGCAAAATATCCAGCATGAGGACCTCCGTAACCTAATGGGATTCCAAAACGTTGTGTAGTACCAACAACAACATCAGCACCAAATTCTCCTGGTGCTTGTAATTTTACTAATGATAAAATATCAGCAGCTACGGCTACTTTTATATTGTTTGCATTTGCATTTTCTACAAAGCCTTTATAGTCAAAAACTTCACCATGTTTTCCAGGGTACTGTAAAATAGCACCAAAGAACTCTTCAGAGAAATCAAATTCTTCATGGTTTCCTATCACTAACTCAATTCCGATGGGAGTAGCTCTTGTTTTTAAAACAGATAAGGTTTGAGGTAATATTTCTTCTGAAACAAAAAACTTACAAACTTTTGCTTTTTTCTGAGCTCTTTCACGAACATCAAATAACAAAGCCATGGCTTCAGCGGCAGCAGTTCCTTCATCTAACAAAGAAGCATTTGCTAATTCCATTCCAGTTAAATCAACCACCATAGTTTGGTAGTTTAATAAAGCTTCTAAACGTCCTTGAGCAATCTCAGCTTGATAAGGAGTGTAGGCAGTATACCAACCTGGATTTTCTAAAATATTACGTTGTATAACACTAGGGACGATAGCTTCGTTGTAACCTAAACCAATATAAGTTTTAAAAACACTATTTTTAGCAGACAACTGTTGAATATGATTTAAGTATTCATATTCACTTAGAGCTGCTGGTAAATCTAAATCATTTTTTAAACGAATATCATCGGGAATAGTTTCGTAAATTAACTGATCTAAGCTATCTAAACCAATAGCCTTTAACATTGTACTGCGACCTTTTGGGTTTGGGCCTATATGTCTTAATTGAAAAGAATCTGTTTTCATTTTCGTTGAGGTTATAAGTGTTGTGTTTTAATGTTTGCAAAAGTACGGTTTATTCTGAAATTATTTAACCCCATAATAAGTAAATATTAACTAAAAGGGATGGTTGTTAACAGTTTAACATAGAATGCTAGATTATGTATGTGTCAGATAAAATATAAGTTTATTTTTACATCGTGAAAAGACTAAATAAAATAGTAGGATTTTTTGTTAGCACCAGTATTTGGGTAGCCATTTCTGTTGCTTCATTGGTTGGAGTAACATACTGTAATTTAGAACTTACAGTACATAATGACTTGTTGTTATTTGTTTTTTTTGGAACAATTTTCGGGTATAACTTTATAAAGTATTTTGAAAAGGGACAGTTAAAAGGCTTGTGGCTGAATAAATTAACTTTTGATAACGACTATTTTGTTGAGGAGTTTCATAGCTTGAAACCTATAGAAAAGTGGGCTTTTATAATTAGTTTACTTAGTTTGATTCTAAGTGTTTTATTGCTTTTTAAATTAGAAAAACATACAATTTTATCATTATTGATTCCAACAGTATTCACATTTTGTTATGCAGTTTCATTAGGTTATAAAACACTAAGGAATATTTCAGGGATTAAAATTTACGTTGTAGCTTTTGTTTGGGCTTTTGTAAGTGTGTTGTTGCCTGTGATAGAAAATAAAATAGGATTTTCTTCCGAAATTTGGATACTATTATTACAACGATTTGTATTTGTAGTGGTATTGATTCTTCCCTTTGAGATTAGAGATTTATCAGTAGATGATAAACTATTAGGAACGCTTCCTCAAAAAATTGGGGTGAAAAACACGAAATTATATGGTTTATTATTGTTAATGATATTCTTCTTTTTAGAGTTTTTAAAAGATGAATTACTAGCAATTAATTTACTAGTAATGCCACTAATTTTTCTAATAACACTTTTGTTTTTGGTGTTATCAAGAGAGAAACAATTTAAATATTATTCAAGCTTTTTTGTAGAAGGAATACCAATATTATGGTTTGGATTATTGTTGCTTCTTTAGCTCGTGCTCAAACTTTGTTTTTAATTCATTTTTTGATTTACACTCCATACAAGCCACTTTGTCGTCAGTTACTAAATTTGATAGTTTTTGATTTCTCTTAGAGTAAGCTCTGGTAACATTACAATAAAGGAGTCTAATGTTTAAACGAAAAAGCTCCCACCAATTTGTTTCGTTATACTGTGCTTTATCGCAAATGTGTTTTGCCTCTTCACAGTCTATAAATAATTTTGTTGATTTCGCTTCCATATTCATTCCCACCAATGTGTTTGATTTGTTAATTTTTTCATAGTTAAGGTATTTTAATCCCACTAGTGGGGTTTGTTATTGAGTTTTTTTATCGAATTTAAAACATTGTTTTTAATTCATGTCTTCTTAAGCTTCTGCCAAGACGTTGATCTATTATTTAAACCAGGTTTCATCTAAACAACCAGCTAAAGCAGTTCTTGCTCTATGGATGATGACCCAAAGGTTAGACGCAGAAATATTAAACTCATTACAAATAGCTTCAGTATCAAAGTTTTGAATGGTTTTCATTTTAAAAATATCCGCTTGTTTTTTGGGTAGTTTTTCTAAGCAATTGTGTATAGCTAAACCTAATTCTTGATTCTCAAGAGTACTCTCAGCATTCCTGTCAAAAGGATCTGCTACACGCTCCTCAAGCCAATCACCTTCGGATTCACCTTCACTATAATTAATACGCACTTCTGCTTTTCCTTTATTAGAGTTTATCTTGCGATAATGGTCAATTATTTTACGTTTTAAAATAGAAACTAACCAAGTTCTTTCAGAAGCTTCACCTTTAAAATTAACAGCCGATTTTAATCCAGAAAAAAAAGTTTCTTGTACTAAATCTTCAGCAATATCTCTATTACTTACACGAGTAATGGTGTAATTAAATAGATAGTCAGCATATCTGTCAATCCACTTATTCGGGTCTAATTGATGTTTCGGCATTATTGGTTTTTAATTATTTCAAAAGTAAGTAAAAAAAATCAAACTTGTTTTTTATTCTCGACACTAACTTCTGAACCATTTGCTAGTAAAATAGAGTTTGGTTGTTCACGGTTTAATGATTTAAAATTCTTTCCATAATTTAGTTCAAAATCCACATCAATATGAGAATCATGTACAGGATAATGTTTCCATTTAGGATGCTTAACTTCATATTCGTAAGTATTGCTATGTTGCTTAGAGTAACCAAAATAGTGTTCAGTAATAAATTCTGCTTCTGAGTCAGACTCAATTTCTTTTAAATTTAACGCGCTATGGACACGGATTTTTTGTATTCTGTTTTTAACCTTCCATTGATATTCAACTACGTTTTCAAGTTCATTTTTTGCCCATTTATGTTGCATTGGAACTGTTTGATAATTTTCTTTATAAATAGTATTAGCTAGAAAAGTTAATGCAGGTTTAGGAACTAGTTCCTTAATAAAAACGACACCTCTTTTCCAGGTGTTACCCTCTTTGTATTTTACGTAGAAACGCAAGTTGACTTCTTCAAAAGTATGGTGAAATGGAATTTTCATTCCAAGTAATTTTGTGTTGTGAAATAGAAATCCAACTAGACTTACATAGCAGGTACCGTTATAAAAATCTAATTCAGTCCCTTTTGGGATAAAGGAAGCTAGGATATTTGGGTCAATTTCATAATTGGCCAATATTAATTTCTTCCATTCAGCGGTTAAAAAGCTCATAAATAATGATTTTGAATTTATATTTCTGCAAGCTTTTTTATTTGTCGACTTCTTTTTTCAAGAACTATGGTAAGATGTTTTTTAAGTAATAACCAATCAAATAATTTTCCGAAAACACCATATGGAGTTTGATAACAAAACTTGTCAATCATACATGTTACACCGTTTTCCTGTTTAAAAATATGTTCGTGTTTTAACCATTTGAAATGCCCTTTTTTCATTTCATCTACAAAATAAGTAGGTGATTCCATAGCCGTAATTATACTTTGATGTTGTATGTATAATCCGAAATGTTTCCCTTCCCATGTAACGGTTTCACTTAAGTTTATTAAACCAGAAGTGATTCCGGCAATGGCTTTTTCTTGTGTATATCCCATGCTTTGCATGTGCACATCAATATTTCTAGATAAATCAAATACTGTTTTAATAGGTGCTTTTATTTTAGTATTCAGGTTTATTGTTGTCATAATCATTGAAATTTATTATAAATTAAAATACCCAATAATATTATGAATGAATAGTAGTGTATAAACAATTGCGAATAGTATAAACAATGCATTCATGAAATAGTTGCCAATTTTAAAATGTAGCTTTTTCGGAATGTCGTACATAGGGTAGTACGCAATTTGTGTGGCTACTTTACCCACCCAGTACATTCCAATTAATCCGGTTATTGCAAGTGCTAAATCAGTTTGGTTTTTTAAAGCTGATGTAAATAATATGGCAATTAGTCCAAAACTAAAGTTTAAACCTTGAATATATCTTCCGTATGTTTTTGCAATTTCTTGATTTAACGGTTTTAATTGTTTTACATCATTATACCAGTCAAAAACTTGATGCCGAATATAAGGATATATTAATGCGGTGAATATTTGACCTATCCCACCAATTATGATTAGCCAATTTGGAATATCTGTTTTCATAAAATTTAAGTTATAAGTTTATTTGTTCAGAAGTGTTTATGTATGGAGTACTTTTATTAGATTTTTTTCTGCCTCTAAAAAATAAATAAAGGTTAAAGAATAACATGATTCCTAAATATATAGAAAAGCCTCCTATTTTTCTACTTAATACCTCTATCAAAGTTTGGTTGCTCATATAGCTACTATGAGATATTTTTAAAATTAATAATGCCCAACCAATGTTTAGTAAGTAAAATCCTACTTCGAAGAGTTTATTTGTAGCCAAAGCGATTTCTTCTTTCCCTTTAAATATGTCTATCATGAATGTTTTTCCGTTTTTAAATAACGCTTTTGACACATAAATAGTTAGTAGAATAACGATTGGTAAATAGATTAAATAGCCGATTACAATTTTTGAGTTTTCCATGTGAATTATTGTTTAAATGTTAATATTTCGTTTGCTTAAATAGTTTAACCAGAATATGTTGTTATAATGCATTATTGCTAATGTGAGTATAATCTTTCCGAGCACTTCTGCTAAAAAAGAAATTAATTGTTCAATTGTGTATATGTGTTCCCAGCATGAAATAGTAATAGTTGCAAAGCCAAGGTTTATTAAGTAATACCCTGTTAATAATATGTTATTGATATTCTTAACCAATATTTTATTATTCTTAAATATTGTATTTAAAAATACCTCGCCGTTTTCATAAAGTACCCAACCAATTTTTATCATAAGAATAAATATGATTGGTAAGTAAATGATGTAACTAATAATGTTCATATCTTTATTTTAAAACTTTCAGTAATTATTGAAAGTTTTTGTTAAAATCAAAAGGAGTTTTACGTCCTTTAGTATTATTGTTATTCCGAAAGGAGTGAAAGGATCTCTATGTATAGAAAACAGATAGCTTCATTTCCCTCTCAATGGCGGTTTACTTAATTAGTTTAACTAAGGTTTTAGTTAACCAGTTTTGCTCTTGATTTACAATTTTATTCATCATAGTATCCGCTGTGTCAGCTAAATCATATAGCTCTTTTGTTTTCTTAATCAGTTCCTGTGTTTTAGCAGTTCCATCATCTTTTATACTACATACTTCTTTAAGTACTTTTAAAGTGGGTTGAATTTCGCGTCTACTGCGTTCTTTAGCTATTATTCGCCCAAGTTCTTGAACATCTTTTTCTGAAGAAAAGTATTCTTTTCGTTCTCCAGCAATTGAGGTTTTATAAACGATACCCCATTCAATAAGCTGTCGTAAATTCATACTAGTGTTTCCTCTTGAAATTTGTAATTCTTCCATTACATCTTCCATAGATAAAGGTTCAGGAGAAATAAATAGTAAAGCATGAATTTGAGCCATAGCTTTATTTATTCCCCAAAGTGTTCCAAGGCTTCCCCAGGTGTTTATAAATTTGTCTTTCGCTTCTTGGTATTCCATAAGTGTATTATAATGTTAATACAAAGATAAATATAATTACTAAACTTTCAGTAATTATTGAAAGTTTAATTTTGAATTAGGATAGATTCAAAAAAAGTCCTTTCATTTGAAAGGACTTTGATGTTGTTAATTTAATAAACCAGCTCGTTTTAAAAGCGCTTCAGGTTTAGGTTCTGCTCCTCTAAATCGTTTATATAAAGTCATAGGATGTTCTGTTCCTCCTTTACTTAATATGTGTTCAGCAAATGCTCTTCCAGTTTCGGAATTAAAGATTCCATTTTCCTGAAATGCTTCAAAAGCATCAGCATCTAATACTTCAGCCCATTTGTAACTGTAATAACCAGAAGAATACCCTCCTTGAAAAATATGTGAAAATGCAACACTCATGCAGTTTTCTGATACATCAGGAAATAATGAAGTATCACTAAAAGCTAATTTTTCATGAGATTTTACATTTTTGATTGTCTCCAACGACTCGTTGGCGTGCCATGACATATCTAGTAAACCAAAACTTATTTGGCGCATAGTTGCCATCCCTTCTTGGAAATTAGCAGAAGCTTTAATTTTTTCTACAAACTCCATTGGAATAGTTTTTCCAGTTTCGTAATGTTTAGCAAATAGGTCTAAGCATTCTTTTTCAAAGCACCAGTTTTCTAAAATTTGACTTGGCAATTCTACGAAATCCCAATAAACACTTGTCCCTGATAGACTAGGGTAGGTAGTGTTTGCTAACATTCCGTGTAGGCCATGTCCAAACTCGTGAAATAAAGTAGTTACTTCATTAAAAGTTAGTAATGACGGTTTAGTATCTGTAGGTTTAGTGAAGTTACATACATTAGATACATGTGGTCTGTCATTTACACCATTTTTAATCTTTTGTCCTTTAAAGGAGGTCATCCATGCACCATTTCGTTTTCCTTTCCTTGGGTGGAAATCGGCGTAAAATATTGCTACATCATTGTTGTTATTATCGGTAACTTCATATGTTTTTACATCTTCATGATACGTATCAATAGTAGATACTTGTTTAAAGTTTAACCCGAATAATTTTTTAGCTACAGAAAAAACACCATTAATGACATTTTCTAATTTGAAATATGGCTTTAGTTTTTCATCATCTAAGTTGAATAACTTGTTTTTTAATTTTTCAGAATAGTAAGCGCTATCCCATTTTTCTAAATGATCAATATTATCTAATTCTTTTGCAAATTTTTCTAACGCTGCAAATTCTTTTAATGCCACAGGTTTAGCTTTCTCTAATAAATCATTTAAAAAAGAAGTTACTTTTTTAGGAGAACCAGACATGCGCTCTTCTAAAACAAAATGCGAATGTGTGTCATAACCTAATAACTGAGCACGCTGAAAACGTAGTTTTGCTATTTTAAGTACTATTTCTTCGTTATTATAGTCGTTTTTTTGAAAACCTCTCGCACCAAATGCCAAAGCCATTTTTTTACGTAACGCTCTAGAGTCGGCATATTTCATGAAAGGAATATAACTTGGGTAATCTAAGGTAAAAACCCATCCTTTCTTATCTTTTTGGTTAGCAACTTGCACAGCAGCTTCAAGAGCTCCTTCTGGTAATCCTTTTACATCATCCTTATTAGTTAAATGTAGTTCATACTCATTGGTTTCTGCTAGGATGTTCTCTCCAAAAGTTAATTTTAAAGTAGCTAACTCTTTATCGATTGCTCTAAGAGTTTCTTTTTTGTCTTCAGGAAGATTGGCCCCGTTTCGAGAAAACCCTTTGTACTTTTTATCTAATAAGGTTTGCTGTTCTGCTGTAAGTGTAAGCTTGTCTTTTTGATTGTAAACAGTACTTACTTTTTTAAATAATTCTGTATTTAAAGCAACATCATTACTGAATTCTGATAACAAAGGAGAAACATCCTGAGCTATTTTTTGAATTTCATCATTTGTTTCAGCTGAATTTAAATTAAAAAACACACTTGAAACACGGTCTAATTGTTCACCTGAATAATCTAATGCTTCAATGGTGTTTTTAAAATTAGGTGCTTCAGTATTGTTAGTGATTACATTAATTTCTTCTTTAGCTAGAGTAATTGCATTTTTGAACGCTGGTAAAAAATACTCGTTTTTGATTTTTGAAAACGGCGCTAAGTCAAAGGGGCTTAATAATGCATTCATAATTTTAATTTATTTTTATTACTGAAAGTGATTGATGATTGTGTAGAAAAATATTAATATTTTGTTTTTACTTCTTCAGCACCTTTAAGCACTTTTTGTTTTAAGCCTTCTTTGTATATCAAAATCTTATCTAATACACATTTGTCAGATGCACCAATAATTTGAGCAGCTAAAATACCTGCGTTTTGAGCACCATCTAAAGCAACAGTTGCTACTGGAACTCCTCCAGGCATTTGTAAAATAGATAATACAGAGTCCCATCCATCTATTGAATTTCTAGACTTCACTGGAACACCAATAACTGGTAAAGGAGATAATGAAGCTACCATACCTGGTAAGTGAGCAGCGCCACCGGCACCGGCAATAATTACTTTAACACCTCTTGAATGTGCGTTTTTACTGTAATCAAATAATTTTTCTGGAGTTCTGTGAGCAGAAACAATATCTACTTCTACTTCAATATCAAAACCTGCTAAAATATCTATAGCTTGTTGCATGATTGGAAGGTCACTTGTACTTCCCATTATAATTCCTACTTGTGGCATAAGTATATATGTTTATTTACTAATAACTTTTATAGTCTCTTTTACTTTTTGGGCAATTTTTCTAGCAATGGTAATATCTTCATTTACGATGGTAACATGTCCCATTTTTCTAAAGGGTCTAGTTTGTTTTTTTCCGTAAATGTGAGGTGTAACACCATCCATTGCTAAAATGTTGTTCATGTTTTTATACACAACATCTCCAGTATAGCCTTCCGCACCAACTAGATTTACCATAATTCCCGCTGCTTTACTTTCTGGATTACCTAAAGGTAAATCTAAAATAGCGCGAATGTGTTGTTCAAATTGCGAAGTGTATGAAGCTTCAATAGTTTGATGACCAGAATTATGAGGTCTTGGAGCTACTTCATTCACTAATATTTCATCTTCTTGAGTTTGAAATAATTCAACGGCTAACAAACCAACATGATTAATTTTTTCTGAAACTTTTAAGGCAACATCAATTGCTTTTTGTGCAACTGCATCAGAAACACGAGCTGGACAAATTACATATTCTACTTGATTTGCTTCGGGATGAAATTCCATTTCCACTACCGGATAATTTCTCATTTCACCCGACGGAGATCGAGTAACGATTACAGCTAACTCATTTTTAAACGGTACCATTTCCTCAACAATACATTCCGTATTTGGTAAACCAACTAAATCATCAACTTTACGGACTACTTTAACGCCATTACCATCATATCCAAATTGAGCTACTTTCCAAACAAAAGGTAATTGAATACCTCCGTTTTTAATAGCATCATTAATTTCAGATGTAAATGCAAACCTGCTAAAAGGAGCAGTTGGAATATTATTATCAGTATAAAACAATTTTTGAGTTGCTTTATTCTGGATAATACTCAACGTTTTACTAGAGGGATAAACGGTGGTGCCTTCTTGCTCTAGTTTTTGCAGAGCTTCAATGTTTACACTTTCAATTTCAAAAGTAAGTACATCTACATTTTTACCAAAGTTATAAACGGTATCAAAATCTAATAAATCACCTTGTTCAAAATGATCAGCATATTTTTTGCATGGCGCATCATTTGATGGATCAATGATATAGGTTTGAATATCAAACTTATTGGTTTCACGGAGTAACATGCGTCCTAACTGTCCTCCACCAAGTATTCCTAATTTAAAATTTGAAGAAAAATATGTCTTCATCTAAATGTTATGTTATTGTGTTGTGAGCACAAAAATACATTAATTATTTTATGCGTTTCCAAAAATGCGAATCAAAAGAATAGAAATCGTTAATCAATTGAGTATCTTTGCACCTTTCAAGAATTAGATTATGAAAAT
>Ga0209291_1000426_pt1 | contig 40433 bp, 34 predicted proteins | sample GOMGulsemesocosm_FD_184633 | JGI IMG/M metagenome (GOLD analysis project Ga0209291, IMG submission 184633) | Methane-oxidizing microbial communities from mesocosms in the Gulf of Mexico - GOM9B Gulf of Mexico (SPAdes) (version 2) | ecosystem: Environmental > Aquatic > Marine > Cold seeps...
TATACTCACGCTCCAGCATCATAATGTTATCTCTAACAATTGGAGTCCAATCAGGGATTTCTGTTAATAGTGCCTGTAATTCGTCCTCATTGATTTTTGGTGCATCAGCATGACAAGCTTCACATTGTTGAGTTGATAAGTTGTTTTTCATACATACCTCGTTATTTAATTATTTTTGTCGGTTTTAGCTCGCTGCCCGTTCAAACAAAGCTTCATGAAGTCCTAATTGTTTCGCCTTTTCAACCAATTCCATGATTTGGGAGACTTCATATTTTCTAATATCATCTAAATTACTTAATTTATTTAGCGTATAGTAAATGGGTTGAATAATGTCAATTCTGTAGGGTGTCCTAAGTACATCTAATACGCTTAAGGGAACCCTATCAATTTCTTTATTATTAATAGCATGGTCTGTTTCTTTTGGCGAAGATAGAATACCGCCACCATAAACCCTAAGCCCTTTAGGCGTATCTAATAAGCCAAACTCTACCGTAAACCAATAGAGCCGAGCCAAAAATACACGTTGCTCTTTCGTTGCATTAAGTCCCATCTGACCATAAGCCTGTGTGTAATTTGCAAATGAATCATTAGTAAGTAACGGGCAATGGCCAAATATTTCATGGAATATATCGGGCTCTTGTAAATAATCAAATTCATCCCGTGTACGTATAAAAGTTGCAACTGGAAATTTACGTTCAGAAAGCAATTTAAAAAACTCACCAAAGCCAATCAACGCATTTACTGGCTCGCACTGCCAACCTGTAGCAGCTTTAAGTACTTTACTTACATCACCAAGTTGCGGGATCCTGTCTTCGGGTAAATTTAATAACTTAAGACCTTCCATAAATTCGTCACATGCTTTTCCTTCAACTGTTTTTAACTGTCGAGCAAGTAATTCTTTCCATACTGTGTTTTCCTCGGCACTCCAAGAAATCACACCATTAGCATCAGCGACTCGTGATACATACTTTGCTGATTTAGCCATATTTAACCTCTCCCACGTTTACCAGCCCACTACCTATGTGATCATTTTTACTTGTTAAAACGCGGTTGTACTTGGCAGTTTTTTTAGCGTATAAAATAGATCACTCAAATTAGTGAAACTGATATTATTCATTAACTATAGAGTATTTTTTAATGATTATTATTTGCTACCGCTAAATACTACGACAGTTATTTGTTGAAAAGCACGAAAGTGAGGTCGGGTATTTTTTATACGATATGAATAATATGTACAGCTTTACTTACGTTGGCGTAAGCAAAGAAGTACAAATTTTAAGAAGTGAATAAATCAACGAATAACCCCGTATTGACTTACTCTGATGTAGATAGATTAACTAGCTGGTGCTAGATTTAAGCAAACCTTTCACTTGATAGGCTATTTTTTTGCGAATATCGTTTAGTCGAGGTGGGTCTTGATGGAAAGGAATAGGACGACAAACTTTAATCGTTTTAATACCAAGCCTCGCTGTTAACATGCCGGCCCCTAAGCCTTGAGCCATTCGTCCTGATAATTTCCCTAATAAATCCGCGCCAAGTAAGTCGGCACCAAAGTCAGTAATTATCTCACTTGCTCCTGCGTATGCCATATTAATAAATACTTGTTTGATCAGTCGAATACGGCTCCAATAACTTAATTTTAAGCCGTACAAACCTGCTATTTTATCTATCATTCGAATATTTCGCCAAAACATCAGCATCATATCTACTATTGCAACTGGGCTAACCGCCACTAAGATAACTGATTCTGTTGAAAACTTTGCTACTTCATCAAGTGCTTTTTGATCAACTTTTGACAAAACTTCTTTTGAATAAAGATTAATAATTTCTATATCTGAATATTCAGGAAGAACAAGTTCTCCCCATGTTTTTTCGTTCTCTAAGGTTAAATCGCACGGCAACCGTTTTGATATATTTTCACATAGTTTTCGAGCATCAGCAGTACCGGTATCATCCAATATATTTTGAACTTGATTCCTTACTTTTTCTTGTTTTGATAACTGGCGTAATGCTGATAATTCTCTTACCGCTGTTGTACCAAAAATCACGGTAATTATTGCTAATAAGGCGCCATACAATCCAGCAATAACAGGTGACTGTTCAAAGCCTAGTGTAAAAAAATCTAATAGCTCTATTCCGATGATAGTTGTAAAAACAACAAAGCCTATTCGAAGTAACCAACGTGGTTTAGATGTTTCAATTTCATCTTCAAGTTCAATACTTTCTTCTACTTCGGGTTGCCAATCTTGGTTATCAAAAACGACTTGCTGTTCTGTTGCTGGTAGTTTTTTACCTGCATTTTCAGTATCAATTTCGTCAAATAATATTTGCTGCTGAAATTTATCAATCATTTCATTTTATCTCCAAATAGAAACTGCATGGCTTGATCCATTCTTATATGAGGTAAACATTCATGTATGCCGTAAATAGTTTGTGGCTTAAACTCAATGTAATTAAAGTTGTTGTTATCCCAATAGCTACTCTTAGGTAATTGTTCAGGAACTGCACCTGGAAAAATGGTGATAAGCTTGTCGTTATCAGCCCTTTGCCCTTGTATCACTGGAATAGGCTGCCCTTGGTGTACACTACTACCAACTTTCGTTGTTTTAACTGAAGCAATAGCCAAAGTTTTCATATCAATCGTTTCGTAATTTAATTGATGCTTCGTTTGATAAACCAGCTGGTTAAGTAACGAAACCATATGTGTATGTTGCTCAGGCGTTACATGATCGGCTTTTGTTGCTGCAAACAATAACTTATCTATTTTAGGTGAAAACAAACGAGAAAATACGCTTGATTTTCCGTAATTAAAACTTTCTAAGATCAAGGTTATAGCGTGCTGCAAATCTTTAAAACTTGATTCACCATTATTTAATGGTGTTAAACAATCTGCCAGCACAATTTGACGGTCAAAGTTTATAAAATGTTCCTTGTAAAACTTACGGACAACCCGTTCTTTATACTCAACAAAACGAGCACGTAACATACCTATGAGAGTATTATCTTCGGCATTTTGATAGGCATTAGCATCAATGCCATCGAACGCAGTGTAAGGGAAGAACTGTAAGATAGGAGCATCAGCTAAATCACCAGGCAAGATAAATCGCCCAGGCTGAATAACCGACATACCGTATTCATGTCTGAACGTATGCAGTAATTCTGTATACTCACTGGCTAAATCCGCTAATAACTGTTCGTCTACCTGTGCAAATGGGTCAATTGTTTTTATTTTTTCAATTAGCGGTTGAGCTAACGAGAATCGAGGTTCTTGTTGAAGTAATGCGTAAGTACTTTCAGACCACTCTTCGTACGTTTGATTCAGCATAGGTAAGTCTAATAACCATTCGCCGGGGTAATCAGTAATATCTAAATACAAAGTGGCCGTATCTGTTGCGTATTTAAGTAATGAACCTCTTGGCTTATAACGAATAGCTAAACGTAATTCACTGATCCCATTGGTTGCTTTAGGCCATTTAGGTGGTTCATTACAAAACGACGCAACTGATGCGTCGTATTCAAACCGGCCAATGTGTAAGTTTTTTTGCGGTACTCTTTTAGCCGCAATAAACCGGCCTTGATGAACTGGGTTAAAAAAGCTTAAATGCGAGTTATTTCCTTCATTAATTAATTGATTAACGAGTGAAGTAATGAAGGCTGTTTTACCACTTCTGCTTAAACCAGTTACTGCTAATGTTACATGCTGGTCTAAAGTTTTATTAAGTAAATACGATGCTTTACGTTGAATTTTTTTCAGTTGTTCTTTTCTAATAATCGCCATGATGTGATTCTATATGTCGTTAATCAAACCGCCTTTATTGTGACGTATTTAACGAATTTTTTTATTGAACAATACGTTATTTATACCTTATTCTGGGTATAAATAACTAGAGGATATTGAATTATTAACCTATATAACCTGAGCTTCGGATAAGACAATTTGCCCAATAACGCTATTTTAATGCTTTTCGGCGTTGCCTCCATGGAGGGAGGTACTTAGCGAGAGCAGGACGCGGAAGCTGTATTTTTACTCCCAATAGCCGGCTATTGGAGAGTAAAAATGCCTTGATAATCAATAAAATTCCGTCACTGGAAATAAAGGATGGTTTTATCTTTTAATTTCATTGCGTTACAAAACTCTTATCCAAACCTCAGGTTATATAATTATCCAACTTTCTGGATAACTTGTCTTGATTAACATTTATGACTAGATAAAAAAAAGCGACAAAGTCGCTTTTATAATTTATTAATTTCTCTTGATACAGTAAATTCAGGAGAGGTTACATGGCGTTCTATCGATCTTAACTGAGTCTCTAGCAATGTAAACTTACGTTTAATATCGTAAAAAGCCTTTTTAGGAGGCTCCCCTGCTTGCCACACTCTAGATTTTACTTTTATTGACTCGTGAGCTAAGTCTTCGTCAGCAGCAGCTTTAAAAGTAGATGCGTTGCCAGTGTGTTGTTCTGTTTTAAACTGCTTACATTTTTTATCTAAGATGAACCACCCTGCAATATACAAAATGATAAAAAACTGCATACCTAACAAAACACCAGAAACCACTAACACTCGTACTAGCCAGGTTTCCCAACCAAAATAATCAGCTAATCCTGCACATACACCGGCAATTTTACCTTTTTCGGGATCTCTAAAAAGCTCACCCTTTAATTTATGGGTCATACCTTGCTTCTCCACTCAGGAGTTTCAGCATCTAAAATTGCCTCTAAGGTATTAATTCGTTCTGCCATAGAATCTGCTAATTCAGAAAGTTCAGATAATTGTGCGTATTCTTCTTCACTGAAACCTTGACTCATTTGACCTTTACTTTTGTAGTGTAATATCAGCCAAATAGGTGCAACAATTATCATAAAGATAATAACGGGAGCCATAATAATTTCTTGCATTTTTCTGTTCCTCTACGGTGTAAATTATAAAACTTATTTTGTTTCTTTCATTTTAGCTTTTAATGCCGCTAATTCATTATCTACACTTTCATCATTTTCTAATTCTGAAATTTCATCTGCAAGTGATTTACTGCCAAGATCGTAAGCGTCTACTTGAGATTCAATATCATCAATTTTACGTTCGTATTGGTCAAAACGACCAAGGGCATCATTCACTTTATCGCTATCAATTTTTTTCTTAACTTTTAAGCGCGATTCTGCTGTTTTTTCTCGCATGATAATCGCTTTTTGACGAGCTTTAGCATCCGCTAACTTGTCTTGAAGTTGAGAGATCTCTTCTTGCAGCTTATTAATATGTTCATCTACATGACTGAGTTCATCATTTAACGACACTGACTTTTCAGCGCACTTATTTTTCTCAACTAATGCAGCTCTTGCAAGGTCTTCTCTACCTTTACTAAGTGCTAGCTCTGCTTTTTCTTGCCATTGAGCAGCTTCTTTTTCAAAACGATTTGCTTGGCGAACTAAATCTTTTTTATCTGCAAGCGTTTTTGCTGAAGAAGAGCGAACCTCAACCAACGTATCTTCCATCTCTTGGATGATTAGTCGAACCATTTTTGCAGGATCTTCAGCTTTATCTAATAAATTATTAATATTTGAATTAATAATATCGGTAAACCTTGAAAAAATACCCATATTTACTTCCTCTTTCTTCTATTTAACTTTAAAAACCTACTTTAACTATATTCACATTCTAAGCCAACTTTACAAATACATACAACAAATTGATTTGATTATGTTTATTTATTTTATCAAAAACACTTTAATCAACAACATTAATGAAATACACTATTTGTTAGCGAAATACACCAATTATTAGGTCGACTCATGGCACGTTTTAATAAACAAGATAATCTTATCGGACAATCTAACAGTTTTTTAGAGGTTTTAGAGCAAATATCTCAAATTGCTCCATTGAGTAAACCCGTATTAATTATTGGTGAACGTGGCACAGGTAAAGAGCTTATTGCCGCTAGATTACACTATCTATCTAAACGTTGGGATCAAAATTATTTAAAGTTAAATTGTGCAGCGTTAAATGAAAATTTACTCGAAACAGAATTATTTGGTTATGACTCAGGGGCATTTACTGGTGCAAATAAGCGTCACGAAGGTAGATTTGAACGCGCTGATAAAGGCACTTTGTTTTTAGATGAGATAGCCAATACCACAGGACTCATTCAAGAGAAATTACTACGAGTGGTTGAGTATGGTGAATTTGAACGTGTCGGTGGTTCAAGAACCATCAAAACTGATGCTCGTTTAATTGCTGCCACTAATGAGGACTTGCCCTCTCTCGCTGAGTCTGGAGAGTTTCGAGCTGATCTACTCGATAGACTCGCTTTTGACGTAATCACTCTTCCTCCTTTAAGGGAACGTAAAGAAGATATTTTGGTATTGGCAGAACATTTTGCGATTTCAATGGCGAGAGAGCTTGAATTTGAGCTTTTTAGCGGATTTACAGAAAAAGCGAAACAGAGTTTATTAACCTATCACTGGCCAGGTAATGTTCGAGAACTTAAAAATGTTGTCGAGAGAAGTGTCTACCGTAGTAATAACCCTCATTTACCTGTACACGAACTTGTTGTTGATCCTTTTGAGTCACCCTACCGCCCAGTACAGCGTATTAAGACCCACGATCGGACATCTCTACCTACAGAAGCTCCAATGCAGCCGGTTCAAGAAGTTGCAACGGCGAATGATGTGTCTCCAACAATAAATAAATCAGCGCAACATGAATTTCCTTTATCGTTAAAAGTACTCTCACAAGATTATGAAAAAGATTTAATTCAAGCTGCGCTAAAAAACTGTCAATTTAATCAGAAAAAAACAGCAGAAGCACTTGAACTAACGTATCATCAATTAAGAGGATATCTTAAAAAGTATAATTTACTTGATAGTAATATAGGAGATGAGGACTAAAGGATGTCATTTGATCACTACAAAAGACATATATTGTTGTCTCTATTACTAGCATCTTCATTATTAGGTTGTAACAATGAAGATACCACTTCGCTTTCGACAAAAAGTATTATTTACTGCAGTGAGGGGTCTCCTGAAGGATTTAATCCTCAGATCATCACATCGGGTGTTACCGTTGATGCCACGTCTAAACAACTTTATAACCGCTTAATCACTTTTAGTGGCATTAAAAACGACATTGTTCCATCTTTAGCTAAATCTTGGCACGTAACTAAAGATGGTAAAAAAATAACCTTCTATTTACGTAAAGACGTACAGTTTCACCAAACAAAGTATTTTACCCCCACACGTAACTTAAACGCTGACGATGTGCTTTTTTCATTTAACCGAGTGTTAGACACAAACCATGAATACCACCATATATCTGGTGGAAACTATCCATTTTTTCAAAGTGTTGAATTAGATTCGATTATAGAAGGCATTGAAAAAATAAACGATTACACGATACGATTTCAATTAACGCGAGCAGATAGTTCAATACTGGCAAATTTAGCCACCGACTTTGCTGTTATTCTGTCTGAAGAATATGCCCAACAACTCTCTAATTTAGGTTTGCATAAACAAATTGATTTACTCCCTATAGGCACAGGACCGTACCAGCTAAAAGAATATAGAGCAGGATCCTATATTCGTTATACATCTCACGCTAATTATTGGGGCTCGAAACCCGATATCGAACAATTGATTTTTGATATAACCCCAAGTAATACCGGCAGACTCACCAAGTTACTTGCTGGTGAATGTGACGTTGTAGCTTACCCTATTGCTCATAATAAAATTATTGAAAGACCTGATTTAACGCTAGACGCTGTCACGTCATATAATGTTGGGTATCTGGGATTTAATACCACTAAACCACCTTTTGATAATAAGTTGGTGAGAAAAGCGATTTCATTAGCTATTAATAAACAAGCTATTTTAGATACCATTTATTTTGGCAAAGCCGATATTGCTAATACCATTATTCCCCCCTCTTCATGGGCTTATGATAAAACATTACCGAAACATGAGTACTCGGTATCTCACGCGACTAAACTACTCCAACAAGCGGGTTACCCCAATGGGTTTACTATGAACATATGGGCAATGCCAGTACAACGTTCTTATAACCCCGACGCATTAACCATGGCGAAGTTAATACAAGGAGATCTACAAAAAATTGGCGTGAACGTAACAATAACCAGTAACTATGAATGGAGTATGTTTTTAAAACTTGTTGCTGAAGGTGAACACCAAGCTGTTCTTTTGGGTTGGTCTGCTGATCATCCAGATCCTGATAATTTTTTTAGTCCTATACTAAGTTGTGCTTCAGCTTTGAAAGGAAATAGCAGAACCTTTTGGTGTAATCATAAATTTGATGAACACATCCAGAGCGCTCTTCGAACAGACAACATAAATAAACGTAAAAAACATTACGCACAAGCACTTAAAATTATTGCTGAGGAAGTTCCACTTGTTCCCATTGCTCACTCTAAAAGGTATCAAGGTCGAAACAATAAAATATCAGGAAAATTATTAAACGCCTTTGGTGGTATTAACTTTACAGAGGTTAGTAAACAATAATGTTGATATTTACTCTGAGAAGATTCAACCTGTTTTTCTTCACGATGTTATTACTGACTATTTTGTCTTTCAGCTTGAGTATGATGTTTCCTGGTGATTCACTCACTAACTTGTCTGGCCAAATTAATGCTACACCAGCTCAGAGAGCGGCACTTATTCAGGCTTACCACTTTAATGAAACGGTATTTCATCAATATTGGGCTTATGTACAACACCTATTTAATGGTGATTTAGGCCTTTCAATGTCTAGTAGGTTACCTGTTTCATCAGAAATTATGAATTTATTACCTGCAACGATCGAGCTAAGTGTAGTTGCATTACTTATCGCCATGGTAGTGGGTATTCCAATTGGCTTTATTGCAGCGGTAAATCACAAAAAAATAGCTGACAATGCCATTTTATCTATCGCTATGATTGGTTATTCAATCCCTGTTTTTTGGTTGGGCTTACTAGCTATTTTCGTATTTTCCATTCAACTAGGTTGGTTACCCTCTGCCGGACGAATTAGTTTAGTGTATGAAATACAGTCAGTTACCGGTATTCAATTTATCGACATATTACTCAGTAATGATGAATATAAATGGCAAGCGTTTCAAGATGCAACCTTACATATAATAATGCCTGCATGTGTAGTCGCCATCGCCCCAATAACCATATTTATCAGACTCGCTAGAACGTCAATGATAGAAGTATTAGATACCAGTTACATTACAGCAGCTAAAGCTAAAGGGCTTAGTTTTTGGCAAATAATCTATCGTCATGCGATTAGAAATGCATTAATTAATGTTATTAGACATATTGGGCTACAATTTGCGAACTTAGTGACCTTAGCCATGGTGACTGAAGTCATATTCAGTTGGCCAGGTATCGGTAGATGGTTGATAGAAAGTATTTTCCAAAGAGATTACACTGCCATTCAAGGTGGTTTACTTGCTTTATCGAGCTTTATTTTTATTGTGCATATATTAACTGACTTTATCTACGCTGCACTTAATCCACTTGCGAGAGACCGTAAACATGGCGCGTGAAAATATTTATCAAGAAGAAGAATTTCCATCTCCTCTTCTTCAGCTGTGGTATCACTTTAAAGAAAAGCCTTATATTATGCTGGCGTTTGGTTGTTTTCTTGCACTGGTGATCCTTGCTATTTTTGCGCCAATTATTACACCTTTTTATTCGTCACAAAATCATTTAGAACACCTACTACTCCCTCCTGCTTGGAGCGATAACGGAAATGTCAGCTTTTTATTGGGTACTGATAAATTAGGTAGAGATATGTTATCTCGCTTAATGCATGGTGCTTCTTTCACCTTTGGTTTAAGCTTTATTATTGTTATTGTTTCTGCTTTCATTGGTGTGTTAATTGGCTCATTATCAGCGTTAACTTCAGGTTTAAAGTCTAGTATCCTTAATCACTTTCTTGATGTCATACTCTCAATCCCCTCTTTATTATTAGCTATAGTCATTGTCGCCATACTAGGAACAGGCTTAAGTAATACCGTTTTAGCGATAATTATTGTGCTAATTCCCCAATTTATACACACCACTCGAAATGAAGTGAAAAAGGAATTCTCAAAAGATTACGTTTTGGTATCAAAACTCGATGGTGCCAGTCCACTAAGAATATTACGTTATTCAATCTTTCCTAACATTGTTGAAAAAATCATTGGCCAGGCAACTTTAGCTCAGTCAGCGGCCATTTTAGATATCGCCGCTCTGGGGTTTTTAGGACTAGGTGCACCGATCCCTCTACCTGAGTGGGGCGCTATGCTTTCAAATGGCATAGACTTGTTTTATGTTGCACCTTGGACGGTATATTTTCCTGGGTTAGCCATCCTTTTCTCCGTTATTGTAACCAACCTCGTTGGCGAAGGGTTAAGGCACGCATTAAAAGTTAGGAAAGCAAACTAATGAACATACTCGATATTAGAAACCTTTCTATAATTTTAGTCTCTGGTCATAAAAGGATTTTAGCCGTAGATCGCGTATCACTTTCAATGAAAGAAGGTGAGTTACGAGGTTTAGTTGGTGAGTCAGGCTCAGGAAAGTCATTACTTGCACAAGCTATTATGGGTGTATTAGATGACAAGTGGGAGGTTGATGCAGATAGATTCCATTGGCGTGGAAATGATCTAATGAGGCTTTCTGTTGCTGAAAGAAAAAAAATAATATCAAAAGATATTGCTATGATATTTCAGGAACCGATGTCTTGTTTAGATCCTACCACAACCATAGGTGCTCAACTTGAAGAGGCCGTTGATGACGAACAACTTACAGGGTATTTTTGGCAAAAAATAAAGCAACGTAAACAAGCAGCTATAAAGCTGTTGCATAAGGTCGGTATAAAAAAACATGATCTTTGTTTACGTAGTTATCCTCATCAATTAACCGAAGCGCTGTGTCAGCGCGTAATGATTGCTATGGCTTTAGCTCGTCGTCCTTTACTATTGATTGCTGATGAGCCCACTGCTGCTATGGAAAGTACCAATCAAAGTCAAATATTTCGTTTACTGGCAAGCTTAAATCAATTAAAAAACATGTCGTTGTTGTTGATTAGCCACGATCTTGAAAACATGACCCATTGGACCAATAGAATAACGGTGATGTATAGCGGTCAGTTTGTTGAAGCAGGTACTACAAAACAGATTTTTTCCACTCCTTTTCATCCTTATACCCGTGCCTTGGTTGATAGTAGCCCTCATGCGAATTCGACTTTCGAACCTAAGTCTCAATTAACTGCATTACCTGGCAGTATTCCAATTTTACAACATCTGCCTATTGGCTGTCGATTAGGGCCTCGCTGCCCAAGAGCTCAACAAGCTTGTGTCAATGCACCTAAAGTTAAAAACCATCATGGCCATCTCGTCAGTTGTCACTTTTCATTAAAGGAAACCTATTAATATGAAGCCTTTAATTCAAGTAAACAACTTGTCTAAGGAATATAAACTTCCTGGCCATATATTTAACAGAAAAACATTTGCCGCTTTATTTCCATTGTCATTCGAAATACAAGCATACAAAACTTTAGCTATTGTTGGTGAATCAGGATCAGGAAAAAGTACTTTAGCCAAGCTACTTGTTGGAGCTGAGTCTCCAACCACAGGTAATATCAAATTAAATGGTCAAGAGTTACAAACCGGAAACTTCAAACAACGATGCCAATACATTAGAATGATTTATCAAGATTCAGGCACAACCTTGAATCCAAGCTTAACCATTCAAAAATTACTCGATGAACCACTAAAACTCAATACAACATTGGCAGAAGCTGAACGACAAGTATTGATCAGTGAAACCTTAAGACAAGTAGGTTTATTATCCGACCATATGAATTTTTATCCTCACATGTTATCGGGTGGACAGAAACAACGTATATCACTTGCTCGTGCGATAATATTAAAACCTCAAGTTATCATCCTAGATGAAGCTTTAGCGTCTTTAGACCCTTCCCTACGCTCTCAAATGATAAATCTTTTATTAGATATTCAGCAACAGATGGGACTTGCATTCATTCTAATATCTCACAATATTGGTATTGTTAAACATTTCAGCGACGATATTATGGTATTGGATAACGGTAAAGTTATTGAGGCTGGTAAAACAGCAGAAGTGCTGGCAAAGCCAAGTCAAAAATATACTAAAAAACTCATTATGAATCAGCATTTTCAATTATTTAGTCGGTAACTATACGTAAACTTAGCAGCCAAGTAATACAAATTATCATTAAATTTCAAGCATAAAAAAGGCTGCGTTAGCAGCCTTTTTTAATATCATCTGATAATTAATTAACTGATGATATTAATGAGTTTTTCGTTATCTTCGCATCAGCTTTTAAAGACTCTACGTAACTTGCGTAAGCTGATTGAGCTAATTGATTCACTTGCTGATTTTCAGCATTTTTATCAATAGTTGCATCACCCGCTTTTACAGCTGTTACTTCAACTAACGCATAACCACCTTGAGCAAGTTCAGTTTTACCAACTGATTTACTACCTTCGATTGGGTGAGCTAAAGTAAAAGCTTTTTCAGTTATAGCGCGATCTACATCGGCACCAAAACGTGCTAAATCAGTCTTTTCTTCAAACGTGCCACCATGGCTGGCTAATGTTTCAGTTACATCAGTACCTTCTTTTAAAGAAGCTAACAATTCATTCACTACTAGTTCAGCTTGTTCTTGTGCTTTATTGGCAATTAACGATGTTTTAATAACCTCTGTAACTTCAGCTAGTGATTTAGCACTTGCCTTTTGATGTTGATTTAAACGTAAAACAATAACCAGTGTATCGTTTACTTCAATAACATCAGAGTTCATTTCTTCTAATAAAACCATATCTGAAAATGCAGTTTCGATTACTTGTTGATTATCAAATGGTAATGTATTACCCATACGTCCTAACCAATCAGAAGTTAGTACTTTAACATTAACTGCATCTGCAGCATCTTCTAAGCTGTCTGGATATTCAAAACTTAATCGAGCCATTTCTTGTTGTAATTCATAAAACTGTTCTTGTGCTTTATCGTTACTCACTTGTGCTTTAAGCTCTTCTTGAACGTCAGCAAACAGTTTAGTTTCTTCGGCTTTTAGGTCTGTAAGTTTAATGATATGAAAACCAAATTCTGTTTTTACAACATCTGAAACATCATTAATATTTGCTAAAGCAAACGCTTGCTCATCAAATATTTCGTCCATTGAACCACGTTCTAACCATTCTAAATCACCACCATTTTCAGCAGAAAACAAGTCTGAAGAATGGGCTTTAGCTAGTTCGGCAAAATCATCACCCGCTTGTACTTTAACAAGTAATGATTCAGCTTTTGCTTTTGCAGCTGCTTCGTCGTCTTCAACTTCAATTAAGATATGAGCGACACGACGTTGCTCATCAGTACGGAAATTCTGAATATTTTCGTCGTAATACGTTTTTACATCTTCATCAGAAACAACAACGGTTTTAGCGATATCAGCAACATTTAACGCAATGTAATCAACTTTAACTTTTTCTTGATTCATGAAACGTGCTTGGTTTTCTTGATAATAGCTTTTTATTTCTTCTTCAGAAACATCTGTAGACGCTTTAAACTGCTCTACATTTATTGTTGCAAAACGAATATCACGTTTTTGATTTTGCAAACCCGCAACCATTTCACTTTGGTATGGTAAGGCAAACTCACTCACCACTAATGATTGAGTTAACTGACGTCTAGTCATTTCAGAGCGTAAGTAATCTCTAAAATCTGAAGACTGATAAAATCCAGCTTGTTGAATAAGCGCTAAATAACGATTGTTATCAAATACACCTTCAATTTGAAATTCAGGCATGTTGCGAATAGTATCTTTTATACTTGCATCCGAAACTCTAATGGCTAATGTTGATGAATTTTGATCAATCAAACGTTCATTAATAAGGTTATCAACAACGCCATCTCTAAAATTAGCCATGTAGGTTTTATCTGCGGCTAAACGCTCAAACATATCACCAAATTGCTGCTGCATTCTATTTCGTTGTGCTTGGTAAGCTTTATTGAAATCTGCTTGTGTGATCTTCTCACCGTTAACTTCAGCAACTGACGTATCAACAGAATTGGTGTAACTGCCAATACCTGCGAATGCAAACGTTAATATAACTAAGCCTAGAATAATCTTGGCAGTCATTCCCTGTGAGCTTTCTCGAATATTTTCTAACATTTATTTCTCTTATACACGAAGTGTTTATTTCAAATTAATAAAGCAGTTTAACTTTAGCCCATCAATTTACTGATTTTATACAGGTGATTTTATCAGAAGGAATAGCTAGCTTGAAGTAACATTGAGATAAAAAACATACAATGTTTTATTTAGTAGGTTTATTCGCTCTTCATTCTATGTTTTTGGCATTAAAAAAAACGCCACATAACAAAAGACCACCTAATAGGTGGTCTTTAAATAATTTATATAACTGTGATTAGTTACATGCATCTTTTAAAGCTTTACCAGCTTTGAATGATGGGATTTTAGCTGCTGCAATTTCAATCGTTGCACCAGTTTGAGGATTACGACCCGTGCGAGCTGCACGATCACGTACTGAGAAAGTACCAAATCCAACTAGCGCTACTTGATCGCCACCCTTTAACTCTTCTGTAACTGCTTCGATAAAAGAGTCTAATGCACGGCCTGCAGCCGCTTTTGAGATATCTGCACCAGCAGCAATTTTTTCGATTAGTTGAGATTTATTCACAGTTTATTCCTCTTCAATTGTTATTATTCCAGTACTATCATTTTTTAATAGTGTTCTGTAAAAGCATTCTTTTAACGAGCTTTATTTTGAACATCAAGCACTGAGTTAAAGAAATTATAATTTTGAAAAAACACAATATTTATTGTTGTATTTTTCTTAACTAGACCCCGTATATACATTGGGGTCTGGCCTTATCAGCGTTGTTAACTTACCACAGTTTCACTGTTTGGAAAGCTAAAATTTCATTTTTTTTTAATTTTTATTGTTTTTTTATCATTTTTTGACAAAAAACATCCAAATTCCATCTATTTAACGTGATAATTTAACTTTTTCTACAGGGTTTTCTAATGCAATATCTAATACGTCTTCGATCCACTTAACTGGATGAATCACTAAATCAGCAATAACATTGTCTGGGATCTCTTTTAAATCACGTTCATTTTCTTTAGGAATAACGACCGTTTTAATACCGCCTCGATGAGCAGCAAGTAGTTTTTCTTTTAAACCACCTATAGCCAATACTTCACCTCGAAGCGTAATCTCACCTGTCATAGCTACATCGGCTTTAACAGGATTGCCGGTTAAACTAGAAACAAGTGCGGTACACATTCCCACACCGGCACTTGGACCATCTTTGGGTGTTGCCCCTTCAGGAACATGAACATGAATATCGCGTTTTTCATAAAAGTCGCTATTTATTCTCAACGCTTCAGTTCTGCTTCTTACAACTGTCATAGCGGCTTGAATAGACTCTTGCATCACATCGCCTAAAGAACCGGTATAGGTTAATTTTCCTTTACCTGGTACTGATGCTGTTTCAATCGTTAGTAATTCACCACCAACAGACGTCCATGCTAAACCAGTTACTAAACCTACTCTATTTTGATCGTCTGCTTTTCCGTAATCAAAACGTTGAACACCTAAGTATTCCGATAAGTTATCTTGTGAAATAACTAGCTTCTTCAGACTTTTATCTAATAAGATAGCTTTAACAGCTTTTCGACATAATTTCGAAATATCACGTTCTAAACTACGTACACCCGCTTCACGTGTGTAATAACGGATAATACCGATGATTGCGCTGTCTTCAATAGTAATTTCTTTCTCTTTTAAACCATTTCGTTCTATCTGCTTTTTCACTAAATGGTTTTTAGCAATATTAAGTTTTTCGTCTTCGGTGTAACCTGATAAACGAATCACTTCCATACGGTCTAATAAAGGACCAGGAATATCCATGCTATTCGATGTTGCAACAAACATAACGTCAGAAAGGTCGTAATCAACTTCTAAGTAATGGTCGTTAAAGCTACTATTTTGTTCTGGGTCAAGTACTTCTAATAAAGCTGAAGCAGGGTCACCACGCATATCAGATGCCATTTTATCAATTTCATCTAAGAGGAATAATGGGTTTTTAACACCTACTTTAGCAATTTTTTGAATTAACTTACCTGGTAACGAACCAATATAGGTACGTCTATGCCCACGTATTTCAGCTTCATCTCTTACGCCACCTAACGCCATACGAACATATTTTCGACCTGTTGATTTAGCAATAGATTGACCTAGTGATGTTTTACCAACACCTGGAGGACCAACCAAACATAAAATTGGCCCTTTAAGTGAAGTAACACGCTGCTGTACGGCCAAATACTCTAAAATACGCTCTTTAACTTTATCTAAACCATAGTGGTCTTGGTCTAGAACATCTTGTGCTAATGCTAGATTACGCTTTAATTTACTGCGTTTTTTCCAAGGAACACTCGTCATCCAATCAATATAACTACGTACTACCGTAGCCTCTGCTGACATAGGAGACATCATTTGTAATTTTTTCGCTTCAGCTAAGGTTTTATCTTTAGCTTCTTTTGGCATTTGAGCTTCTTCAATTTTCTTATTGATTAGCTCTGCTTCATCTGGCGTATCTTCCATATCACCAAGTTCTTTTTGAATAGCTTTCATTTGCTCATTCAAATAGTACTCACGTTGGCTTTTTTCCATTTGCTTTTTAACACGTGTACGAATTTTCTTTTCAACTTGTAGTAAGTCGATCTCACCTTCCATCAACGCCATCAAGTATTCTAAACGTTCGGAAATATTGACTATTTCTAATACTTTTTGCTTATCTTCAAGCTTTAATGGCATATGAGCAGCCATAGTGTCGGCAAGTTGCTCTGCGTCATCGATACCAGAAACTGATGTAAGTACTTCTGGTGGTATTTTCTTATTCAGCTTAACGTAACCTTCAAATTGAGAAATGGCTGATCGAACGAGCACTTCTGAATTTTCAACGTCTGAATCTGTTGTTTGTAGGTAATCAACATTCGCGGTGAAATACTCTTCTGTTTCAACAAACTCAGAAATCTCAGCGCGTTTAACACCTTCAACTAATACTTTAACCGTACCATCAGGCAGTTTAAGCATTTGTAATATAGAGGCGACCGTACCCGTTTGGTATACATCGTTCGATGTAGGATCATCAATCGTTGCGTCTTTTTGTGCTACAAGGAATACTTGCTTGTCTTTTTCATTAGCAATATCTAAACAGCGAATCGACTTTTCTCTACCGACAAATAATGGGATCACCATTTGCGGATAAACAACAACATCACGTAAAGCCAGAACAGGGATATCAGTTATACCAGATAACTCTTTGGTCATAGGTTACTCTCTTGGGAATATGTATGAAGAACTCATACCAAACATGGTTAATTTATTGTAAAAGATAGCGTTAGAACGGCTTAATTTCAGCGGTGTTATATTTAACAAACAAATTAACACTCACTTTAATCTACGTTTTAGCTATTCACTTATGATTGTTCACTAAGTGTTCAATAAATAATACCGATTAGTATTACACTTAAAAAGTATATGGGGATCATAGCTTAGCTTTCAACTCGTGAACAAAAAAAAGAGCCCTTAGGCCCTTTTTTATTCTAAATATTTAGAAAAACTTATTCAGAAACAGCTTGTTCTTGTGGTGTTTCATAAATAATAATTGGATTAGACTCACCTTTAATAACGGTTTCATCAACCACAACTTTACTAGCGTTTTCAAGTGATGGAAGTTCGTACATCGTATCAAGTAATATCGCTTCTACAATTGAACGTAATCCACGAGCGCCAGTTTTACGCACCATCGCTTTATTAGCAATAGCGTGTAATGCATCTTTTCTAAACTCAAGTTCAACACCTTCCATATCAAAAAGTGCTGTAAATTGTTTAGTTAAAGCGTTTTTAGGCTCTTGAAGAATTTGAATTAATGCATCTTCGTCTAACTCAGTTAACGTTGCAACAACCGGTAATCGACCAATAAATTCAGGGATCAAACCATATTTAACTAAGTCTTGCGGCTCTACTTGCTGGAATCGTTCAGTTAACGACTTCTCGCTATCTTTACCCTTAACTTCAGCACCAAAACCAATACCTGTACCCGTTTGACAACGTTGCTCAATAACTTTATCTAAGCCAGAAAACGCTCCGCCACAGATAAACAAGATCTTAGAGGTATCTACTTGCAAAAACTCTTGTTGCGGATGTTTACGACCACCTTGCGGAGGAACGGAAGCAATAGTACCTTCAACAAGTTTCAATAATGCTTGTTGAACACCTTCGCCTGAAACATCACGAGTAATTGATGGGTTGTCAGATTTGCGAGAAATCTTATCTATCTCATCAATGTATACAATACCGCGTTCAGCTTTTTCTACATCGTAATCACATTTCTGTAGAAGCTTTTGAATGATATTCTCAACGTCTTCACCAACATAACCCGCTTCGGTTAATGTCGTTGCGTCAGCCATTGTAAATGGAACGTCTAACAAACGAGCCAATGTTTCTGCAAGTAACGTTTTACCACTACCTGTAGGGCCAATTAATAGAATATTACTTTTTCCAAGCTCTATTCCATTATGAGAGTCACCATTGCGTAATCGCTTATAATGGTTATAAACCGCTACCGACAGTACTTTTTTAGCGTGATCTTGACCAATAACATAATCGTCAAGACTTTCTCTAATTTCAATTGGGGTTGGAAGCTTTTCTTTATCTTGCTTAGGAGAAATCTCTTTGATTTCTTCACGAATAATATCGTTACACAGCTCAACACATTCATCACAAACAAATACAGATGGACCAGCAATAAGTTTACGTACTTCATGCTGGCTTTTTCCACAAAATGAACAATACAACAATTTTCCGTTGTCACCGTCACCATTAGTAATATCGGTCATACGGTACCTCTAATTCTTTAAATTTAATTTTCTTATACCTTTCAGTATTTAACATTTTCAACAGAACGCAACCCAGATCAAGATAATTATAGATTATCTTGTCTTTGTTCTAATATGGCGTCAACTAATCCATATTCAACTGCACTTTCTGCACTTAAGAAATTATCTCTATCTGTATCTTCAGAAACTTTATCAAACGGTTGGCCTGTATGATCTGCCATTAAACGATTCATTTTTTCTTTAATGTACAAAATTTCTTTTGCGTGAATTTCAAAATCAGAAGCCTGACCTTGGAAACCACCTAGAGGTTGATGAATCATTACACGTGCATTAGGTAAACAGTAACGCTTGCCCTTTTCGCCGCCTGATAATAAAAATGCGCCCATACTTGCAGCTTGTCCAATACATACGGTACTTACGTTTGGTTTAATAAACTTCATCGTATCGTAAATAGCCATACCTGCAGTAACTGAACCACCTGGTGAATTAATATATAAAAATATATCTTTTTCAGGACTTTCAGACTCTAAAAATAACAACTGAGCTACTATAAGATTTGCCATGTGATCTTCAACTTGACCACATAAAAAAATCACTCGCTCTTTAAGAAGACGTGAATAAATATCGTATGAACGTTCACCCTTTGGTGTTTGTTCTACAACCATAGGTACTAAAGCGCTTTCAGTTACGCTCGTTAAGTTTTGAGAATTGTGAGAAGTTAACAACGGATTGTCCTTAGATTAAAAAAATAGCTTGTATGTTTCCATACAAGCTATTTAAGCGATTGCTAGTTAAAAAGTCAATCTAAAAGGATTATTTTCCTTCAGGATTCATGATCTCTTGAAAACTTGCTTTCTTTTCTTTCACTTTAGCGCTTGCAAGAAGCACTTCAACAGCTTGCTCTTCTAATGCAACATTTTGCATTTGTTGGTTAAGCTCTTTGTTAGTTGCGTAGTATTCGATCACTTCTTTAGGATCTTCGTACGCAGAAGCAGCAGAAGCAATAAGTTCATTAACTTTTTCTTCGTCTACTTTTAAGTCGTTTACTTTGATTACTTCACCAAGTAACAAACCAGTTTTTACGCGTTTCTTCGCTTGCTCTTCAAACATGTCAGCAGGAAGCTCAGGCATGTTTTGTGGGTCCATTTGACCAGCGAAACGTTGCATAGCTTGCTTACGTAAAACATCAACTTCTTGAGCAATTAAAGACGCTGGAATTTCAACATCGTTTGCTTCAAGTACGCCTTCAATGATTTGTTCTTTAACTTTAGCTTTAACTGCTTGAGTTAATTCACGTGTCATGTTCTTGCTAACTTCTTCACGTAAAGCTTCGATTCCGCCTTCTTCAACACCGAAAAGTTTTGCAAACTCTTCGTCAATCTTAGGTACAACTGAACCTTCAGTTTTGTTAACTACGATGTCGAACTCTGCTTCTTTACCTTTAAGGTTTTCTGCATGGTAATCTTCAGGGAAAGTTACAGTGATTGTTTTCTCTTCACCAACTTTCATACCGATGATATCAGTTTCAAAACCTGGGATCATACGACCAGCGCCTAATTCAAGTTCGAAAGCTTCAGCTTTACCACCTTCAAAAACTTCACCGTCTATACGGCCTGTAAAGTCGATAGTTAACTTATCGCCTTTCTTAGTTTTACGCTTGTTTTCTTTCCACGTTTTATGTTGGTTTTGTAACGTTACAAACATTTCATCAATGTCGCTATCTGTTACGTCAACAGTAGGTTTTTCAACGTTAATTGAATCTAAACCAACTAATTCAATTTCAGGATAAACTTCAAACGTTGCTTCAAACTCTAGTGGTTTGCCTTCTTCGTTACTTTTAGCAACAAATTCAGGACGACCTGCTGGGTTAATTTTCTCAGCAACAATCGCATCAACAAAGTTACGTTGCATTAGTTCACCAGCAACTTCTTGGCGAACTGACTTACCATAGCGCTTTTGAATTACTGATGGTGGTACTTTACCAGGACGGAATCCGTTGATTCGTTGGGTTTTAGCAATATGACGAAGACGGTTTTTAACTTCAACATCTACTGACTCTGCAGGAACAGAAATACTTATACGACGTTCTAAACCTTGTGTAGTCTCAACTGAAACTTGCATTTAATTACCTCAAAAACTTTGCGTGATTACGCTTTAAATAATTCATCTATAAACAGTAAACAAAAAACAAAAAATGTTAATTGCGCTTTACTCTACTTGTTTAGTAGGCAGAGTATAAAATCCGAATAAGAGATGATCAGATTAAAATTATGACGCGAAATTATAGCGGTGCCCATAGAAATAGTCGAGCATATACGACAAATTATTTTATTTTTTTATTAAAAAAAGGAATAGTTGATTGAATAGTTGAATTTTTTGATAGATTTTTTTGAAAAAGGAGGAGTTTAGAATTTTATAAAAAAGTGGTCGGTGATGCAAGATTCGAACTTGCGACCCCTTGGACCCAAACCAAGTGCGCTACCAAGCTGCGCTAATCACCGACTGTATACTTCTTTACTAGATGTAGATGGGGTGGCTAAAGGGATTTGAACCCTCGACAACCGGAATCACAATCCGGGGCTCTACCAACTGAGCTATAGCCACCACTATATGGCGCGCCCTGTAGGATTTGAACCTACGACCCACGCCTTAGAAGGGCGTTGCTCTATCCAGCTGAGCTAAGGGCGCACATGACCTACAGAACTTCACTTTTCAATAGAAAGAATTCAATTAAAAAGTGGTCGGTGATGCAAGATTCGAACTTGCGACCCCTTGGACCCAAACCAAGTGCGCTACCAAGCTGCGCTAATCACCGACATATTGTTAAAACAATGTGCTGCTTCAACGGGGGCGGATATTACCCACTTGCCTAAGGCGCGTCAAACCTTTTTTTTAAAAAAAAACTCGTTCGGTCACTTTTGCGCCGCATTGTTCAATAATCAACTAATTAATACCGAATTATAGGTGTTTGACACTTTATCCCTATAAAATAAGATAAATATGATATTCATTGGCTATTTATGTAAGAAAATATCATTTAATTAAAATCCTTATACAATAACCACCAAAACTATGAGAAAATGTTGTTGTTTTTCATCATACATAATGTAGGAACATGACAGCATCTTTAATTAATGGCAAAGCAATTGCCCAGCAAGTTAGAACATCAGTAAAAGAGAAAGTGGAGCAACGTGTTAAAAACGGTTTGCGAGCACCTGGACTTGCCGTTATTTTGGTAGGTTCCGATCCAGCATCAGAGGTTTATGTAGGTAGTAAGCGTAAAGCTTGTGAAGAAGTCGGCTTTGTCTCAAGATCATATGACCTAGACGTTTCAACATCAGAGCATGAATTACTCGCATTAATTGATGAGTTAAATGATGATGATGCCATAGATGGTATATTGGTTCAGCTTCCCTTGCCTGATCATTTAGATTCAAACTTAGTTATTGAACATATTAATCCTAAGAAAGATGTTGACGGTTTTCATCCTTCAAATGTCGGTAAACTAGTATTACGTCAACCCGGTTTAAGACCATGTACGCCAAAAGGTATTATGGAGCTTATTAAAACAACGGGTGTTAAAACTCATGGTTTAGATGCCGTTGTTGTAGGTGCTTCTAATATTGTGGGCAGACCCATGAGCTTAGAGTTATTACTGGCTGGTTGTACCGTTACCACCACTCACCGATTTACTAAAGACCTAGAAGCTAAAGTAAGAGCTGCTGATTTATTAGTAGTAGCTGTAGGTAAACCTGAATTTATTCCTGGTGAATGGATTAAAGATGACGCAATAGTTATCGATGTAGGTATCAACCGCTTAGAGACAGGGAAACTAGTTGGTGATGTTGGTTTTGCTGTTGCTGCAAACAAAGCGAGCTTTATTACACCGGTTCCTGGTGGTGTAGGACCTATGACTGTGGCAAGTTTAATTGAAAACACCCTGATAGCTTGCGAAGCGAATAGTTAAAAATTCTTACCAAATTGTAAACACAAAAAAGTCAGCAAATATGCTGACTTTTTTATCTATACAAGCGTACTAGTTTAAAACTAGGCTTTGCGCCACGTAGTTTTTCCTGCTGAATCTTCTAAAACAACATTCATTGCTTTAAGTTTATCTCTTGCATCATCCGCTAACGCCCAATCTTTATTCGCTCTAGCTTCGTTACGCTGTACTATTAATGCTTCAATCTCTGCTGATTCAGCATCATCACCTGAATTACCTTTGAAAAAATCTTCCGGTGAATTCTGAGCAACGCCTAGCACCTTACCCAATTCAATAAGAATATAAGCTAACTCCCCTGCTTTATTTTCATCTTCGGCTTTTACTCTGTTTATTTCTTTTGATAATTCAAATAATACAGGCATAGCTTCTGGGCAGTTGAAGTCATCGTTCATTGCTTTTTCAAAGCGATTTACGTATTCATTCCCCTTCAATTCAACCGCAATAGGCGTTAAATCACGAAGAGAGGTATAAATTCGCTCTAAACTGGCACGAGCTTGCGTTAAATTGTCTTGTGAATAATTTAATTGGCTACGGTAATGGCTTGATGTTAAAAAGAATCTTACCGTTTCTGCATCGTATTCATCTAAAACACTTCTCAAGGTGAAAAAGTTGTTCAACGATTTAGACATTTTTTCTTTGTTAATTTGTACCATACCGCCATGCATCCAATAATTCACGTATGGCGTATCGTGTGCACAACAAGATTGAGCTATTTCATTTTCATGATGAGGAAACTGTAAATCTGAACCACCACCATGAATATCAAAATGTTCACCTAAGTGTTTTTGGTTCATCGCTGAACATTCTATATGCCAACCTGGACGACCATTGCCCCAAGGTGATTCCCAACTGGGTTCATTAGGTTTAGCCATTTTCCATAAAACAAAATCTAATGGACTACGCTTAGCTTCATCCACATCAACACGTGAACCGGCTTGTAGCATGTCTAAATTTTGTAGACTTAATTTACCGTAGTCTTTATAAGAGCTTACTTCAAACATAACATCGCCGTTGGAAGCAACGTAGGCGTGACCTTTAGTAATAAGTTTAGCAACCATATCGATAATTTCAGGCATATGCCCCGTTACCGTTGGCGCTATATCAGGACGCATGATATTTAAATCGTCAAAGTCTTGATACATCTGCTCAGTCATTCTTAACGTAAGTGACTCACAGGTTTCATTATTTTCGTTAGCACGCTTAATTATTTTATCGTCAACATCAGTAATGTTACGAACATGTGTTAATTCGTACCCTGAATACTTAAGGTATCTAGCAATAATATCAAATGCTACGTATGTTCTTGCGTGGCCGATGTGGCAACGGTCATAAATAGTAATACCGCAAACGTACAAGCCAACCTTTCCTTCTGAGATAGGTTTAAATATTTCTTTTTTTCGGCTAAGGGTATTAAATATTTGTAGCATGACGTTATTTTATTCCTCTATATTAAGTAGTAATTATTAAGTTTAAGTAAACAATAGATGTTCTAGATATGTTAACTGCAATTGTACCCTAACATTTTATCTGAATCATTAAGAGTAGGAACTTTACCAGAGAAATCTTTCAAATGATGCGGTACAATCACTACATATATCATCATTGTACAAATAGAGAGACTTATTGTGATTACATTTAAAACAACGTTAGGCGATATCAAAGTAAAATTAAATTTTGATTCAGCTCCAGTTACTGCTAAAAACTTCCAACAATACGCTGAAGATGGCTTTTACAATGGCACTATTTTTCACCGTGTAATTAAAGGTTTTATGGCTCAAGGTGGTGGTTTTGCTGCTGGTTTAGAAGAAAAGAACACTAACGCAACCATTCAAAACGAAGCGAACAATGGCGTAAGCAATGCCCGTGGTACGCTAGCTATGGCTCGTACTCAAGATCCTCATTCAGCTTCAGCGCAATTTTTTATCAACTTGGCTGATAATACCTTTTTAGATTTTACTAATGAATCTGTACAAGGTTGGGGTTACTGTGTATTTGCTGAAGTTGTTGAAGGCATGGACATTGTTGATAAAATGACTCTTGTTGATACTGGTCGTATGGGTTTCCATGACGATGTACCAAAAGAAGAAATTATCATTACTGAAACTATCATTGACTAGATATTATTTCTTCAATGAATAAAAATGAAATAAGCTATTTTATAGCTGACTTACATTTAGCTGAAAACAGGCCCGATATTACGGCCTGTTTTTTGTCATTCTTAAAAAATGATGCTCCATTATCAGAATCCCTTTATATTCTAGGCGATCTTTTTGAATATTGGATAGGTGACGACGACGATGCGCCTTTTCTTAAAGAAATAGCAAATGCGTTATTAACGCTCAGTCGCAGTGGAACGAAAATATTTTATATTCATGGCAACCGAGATTTTTTAATAGGCAGAAAGTTTGCTAAACAATCAGGTATGTTATTACTGCCTGAAATAGACCTCATCGACCTGTACGGACAACCCGTAGTAATAATGCATGGCGATACACTTTGTACAAAAGATGTTGGTTATCAACAATTCCGTAAAAAGTCCCGTTCTTGGTGGTGGCAAGCGATTGTTAAGAGTCTTCCGTTATCAATGAGAAGAAACAAAGCTGAAAATTACAGAAAACAAAGTGCTGAAGCAACCTCACAAAAAGCACAAGACATTATGGACGTGACTGAATCTGAAGTGGTGAAGTGCTTAGAAGAATATAACAGCCAATTACTTATTCATGGTCATACACATCGTCCCAACATTCATACGTTAACAGCTAATAACAAGCCTGCTAAACGTATTGTATTAGGTGATTGGTACGACCAAGGCTCTTGGCTAAAGTTTGATACAAACGGTTATGAATTACTTAATACTGAACTTAAGACCGAACTTAAGACCGAACTTAAAAAGTAATTCATTATCCCGGTTTAAGGTACTTACTTAACAGGCATGCCGCTGTGAAACTTAAAGTCTTCATCTTCACTAAGCACTAATTCAGCTTCTACCTCACCAAATAACTTCACTCTATCTGAAATATCGGTATCCCCTGCAACTTTTTGTGCGAGCACCAAATAATCTTCAAAGTGCCTTGCTTCAGAGCGTAATAAAGACACATAAAACTTATTCAGTTCTTCATCCAAAAATGGTGCTAATTTAGCAAAACGTTCGCATGAACGTGCTTCAATATAAGCACCACAAATTAGCTTATCTGTCAGTGTTGCAGGTTCGTGAGTTCGAACATGAGTCATCATGCCTTTGGCATATCTACCAGCGGTGATGTTGGCGTATTGAATATTCCGTGCTTCCATTATTTCTAATACTTGATAAAAATGATGTAGCTCTTCTTTAATCAACAGCACCATTTTATCAATTAAGTCTTGCCCAATAGGCGAATCACTTTTAGGTACAATCGATTTTGAAAATTTAAGTCTTTGAGCAAGAGATTCAAGACTGCCCTCTTTTTTATAAATAAATTTTTCATAGGGCTGTAACCAGTTAAGAAGATCTTCACCACTTTTTTTATCAACAGCGTATTTCCGAATAAGCCACATGGCTGTTTGTGCAGCTTTTAATTCGCAAATTAAATGATCAGTTAATAAAACGGTAAGGTTTTCTGGTTTTATTGCTTCATCAACCCAAGCTTGCGGGGTGTCTACTTTTAAAAACGATAGAATAGGTTGTAATAAATCGGTATGTGTCATTTCAACATCATTTATTCTGAGGAATATCGCTATTTTAAAAGCCTATTTATTGAGATACTAGCAAAATATTATTCCGCGATGTAAATGATGATGAAAACAGACAGTAAAAAGCTTACTGAAAAACATGAAAAATTGATCCATAGTGATAATTTAAAAGTGATATCTCATGTCCAACGTGAAGATGATGACTGGTTTATCAATACACTAATGTTCGAAAACATTGATGTTCCTTTTAAATACAAACGTAAAAAGTTATATAAGTCGTTAGTGAGCAATAGAGTCAACATAACCTATTATGTTAGTGCTGAGTCAATTGCAGGTTTCGATATGGAAATAATGAATATAGTGAGAATAAAGATAAGTTAGCCCCCAAGTCTGCATAAATATTATATATAAGTATTTTTTAAGTCTTAATCGATATTAAAAAGACTTTATTTTGCTTATTTCATCACCATTTCTTGACCTTTGAGCCGCTATCTTACATAAATAATAATGTAGACTAAAAAAAATAGGTCAATAATAATAAAACCGACAAAGCGTTAAGTTGTTCTCTGTTCGGAAATTAGTGGAGGAAGTTACAATGATATTAAATCATATATGGGGCTTATACACTCACCCAAAAGAAGAATGGCAGGTAATAGAAAGACGCCATGAGAGCTTGCTATACAGCCTAGTTCATATCCTTACTGTAGCCCTAATACCGAGTATTTGTGGTTATTTTGCTGCTGCGCACATTGGCTGGAGTATAGGTGCTGGTGATCCAATAATTTTAACCAACAATAGTGCGATACTCATGGCTGTTGTTTTTTACTTCACTTTAGTTGGTGGCGTTTTTGCACTCACTTATCTTATTCATTGGATGGCGAAAACATTCGACTCATCACCTGACTATATTCAATCATTAGAATTAGCGGCCTACACAGCGACTCCATTGCTCATGGTTGGTATTTCAGCCCTTTACCCTGTGCTATGGTTTGTGATGATGGCATGTTTGGGTGCTATGTCGTATTCCGTATACCTTCTGTATTCAGGCGTTCCTATTATGATGAATATTCCTGAAGAAAAAGGCTTTATTTATGCAAGTTCAGTAGTGACTTGTGGTCTAGTGCTTTTAGTAGCACTAATGGCTGCGGCGGTAATCGTATTTGGTATTGGCTTAGGCCCAGAATACTTAGGTGGTTAACGAGGTTAACGCTTAATTTCAGGTAATAAAAAAGGCACTGTTTATCAGTGCCTTTCTAGGGCCTGTTGATCTTTCGAGTATGAATTTTGTTCAAATTAAAAGCGTTTTAATCAAGGAAAATGTTTTGTAACATAGTTATTCTATGTCATAAACCTTTGACGCAGAGTAAAGCGCTTTTAAATGAACCCTACGGGCAGCATGAGTTTGCTCTTTTTACTGCGTTATAGTGATTTTGTGGGGAATAACCACACACCAATCACTATGCCTTGTATAAAAACCAAACGCATTGCTGCAAAAACATACCTAAAAGATCAACAGACCCTAATATCTAGCATGTTCTTTTCAGCGCCATGTCTACATTACGTTATTCTTCGCCTTCATTATGCATATCAATAATAGATTCTGCATTTCGGTCTGACGTTTCTTTCGTTTCATTATTTCTTAATGCATCAAGTCTGTCTAAATAGGCTTGATCAATATCATTAGTAACATATTGACCATTGAAGACTGAAGTATCAAACGATTTGATTTCTGGGTTTGCAGTGTTTACTGCCGCAACCAAGTCGTCAATTGATTGATAAATAAGTTTATCAGCACCAATTAATTCACAAATATCGTCTAATTCACGGCCATGAGCAATCAATTCATTTGCGCTTGGCATGTCAATACCGTACACATTAGGGAAACGAACTTCTGGAGCAGCTGATGCAAAGTATACTTTTTTTGCTCCTGATGCTCTTGCCATTTCAATGATCTGACCAGAGGTTGTGCCGCGTACAATTGAGTCATCAACAAGTAATACGTTCTTATTTTTGAATTCAGCTGAAATAGCATTCAATTTTTGACGAACCGACTTTTTACGTTGTTCCTGACCTGGCATGATAAACGTTCTGCCAATATAGCGGTTTTTTACAAAACCTTGACGGTATGGAATTTTAAGGAATTGTGCTATTTCTAATGCGGTATCACATGATGTTTCAGGAATAGGAATAACAACATCGATATTAAGATCTTCCCATTCTTTTTCTATTTTCTCACCTAACTTTTTACCCATTTCAATTCGCGATGCATAAACAGAAATTTTATCCATTGTTGAATCAGGACGAGCAAAATAAACATATTCGAATATACATGGAGAAAACGCCGGGTTTTCTGCACATTGTTGACTATAAAAGCCACCAGATTCAGGAAAGTAAATGGCTTCACCCGGAGCTACATCTCTTACAAACTCATAACCACATGCGTCAAGGGCTACAGATTCCGATGCAACCATGTATTCAATCCCTTCTTGTGTTTCTTTTTTACCAAACACAAGTGGACGAATACCGTTAGGATCACGGAAAGCAATCATACCGTGCCCGATAACTAAGGCAACCGTAGCATAAGCACCACGAACACGTTTATGAACGCTAGCTATAGCTTTAAAAATATCTTCTGGAGATAATTCTAAGCTACTTGTACATTGTAATTCGTGAGCTAAAATATTTAATAACAACTCTGAGTCAGACGTTGTATTAACATGACGACGAGCTTGAAGGTTTAACCATGACTTTAACTCTTCAGCATTTGTTAAGTTCCCGTTATGCGCCAATGAAATACCAAAGGGTGCATTTGCGTAAAAGGGTTGTGCTTCCGAAGAGCTTGAAGAACCGGCCGTTGGATATCTGATGTGCCCAATTCCGATAGAACCTTGTAAACGTAACATATGGCGAGTGTGAAAAACGTCTTTCACCAAGCCATTTGCTTTACGTAATCTAAAGGTATCATCATGAATTGTCACGATACCCGCAGCGTCTTGACCTCTGTGCTGTAATACAGTAAGTCCATCATAAATTAACTGACTAACGTTACTTTTACTAACTATGCCAACAATACCACACATGAAATAATTCTCCGCTGAGCTAAGATTGTATTAGAAAACTTGATGACTGTTCGAGGTATTCAAAAAACCACACAACAATCACTTTAAATTCGGGAATAAGCAATGAATTTACCCACCAAACGGCTTTTGGAGCTGGGGTAAATGCATCCAATAAAAATAATATGGCACTAACAATTAATACACCTCGTAGTGCACCAAATGCTAAACCTAGCACCCTATCGGTACCTGACAATCCAGTTTTAGTTACCAATTGACCAATAATATAGTTAACCAATGCGCCTATGACGAGCGTAGATATAAAAAGGATAGTTACGGCTGCTGCATTGCGTAGGAATGGGTCTGTAATCTTAGTAAGAAATACAGCAAGATCACCATGAAAGGTGCTTGCAATAAAAAAGGCACCGATCCAAATCACTAAAGAAATTGCTTCTTTAACAAAACCACGGATCAAGCTTACTAATGTCGAAATGCCAATTACTGCCAAAATGGCATAGTCTACCCAAATCATCATTTGAATGTTCTCACTGATTAGAGGCGCGCATTCTACCAGAGGATAACCAATTAAAGCTATAAATTTTACAATTTAGCAGGATAAAAACGTGTAACTTTACCTTGTACATTGGTTAACGATTTTAGCGATACAATTTTACTATCTAGCGACGCTTTATTCATGTTTGGCCCAACAAAAACCTTTGTTAACACCCCGTTTTTAGTCTTAATAGGTCTGGTAAACGTGGTGTAACCATGGTATTTCAGCTTGTCGATAAGAGCCGAAACATTCTTTTTATGTCGGAAGCTTCCTAGTTGAATAACCCAAGAGGCTTTCACATTGATTTTTTTAGGTAGCGCTTTTTTTTCTTTGGTTACAGGTTTGACAGCAGGAGCGGCAGCTAAGGTTTCTTTTTTCAATGTTTGAATTTTAACATTACCGTCTTTTATGACTTTTGCTGTGTTGTTTTTAGCTGTATTTACAGCTGTAGTAGCCATTTCTTGAGTGTCATTACTGGTTTCATTGTCATTGATAGCTAACTCTAAAACTGTATCTTGCTCTACTTCAACCGTATTGTTTTCCGGTGATTTTTTAAGTTTGTCTTCAGGGAAAGGTTCAATTTGTGCGTTAAACTCAATTTTAGGAGCTTGAGGAATGTTCTCAAATTCAGCATCGTGCTTTTTCTTGTTACCATCGAGCAAGTCAGGTAAAAAGATAATAGCAACGGCTGCCACAATAACGGTACCAACCAATCGATTTTGAAAAGGTGTAGACAAACTAAACTCCTAAAATTAACTTGCTAACATTCACTTGATAACATTAACTTATAACAATGGTATTAAACCAATATTCGCCTGATTTCGGCAACAGTGTAAAATGAGCCATAAACCAGAATAAGGTCATCAGACCTCACCATAGAGCTAGCCATTCTAAATGCTTGAGTTACATTGTCAAAACAATTAACCACTTCATTTGATAAGTTTATTTTACTCGCAAGCTCGAGCGCTGTAGCACCTCGATTTACTTCTAGGCTTCCAAAAAACCAATGGTCAACTTTATCGACTAAAGGTTTTAGTGCATTGGTAATGTCTTTATCACCCAACATACCTGCCACAGCGAATACTCTGCGATACGATAATTCATCCAGTTTACTGGCTAAATATCTCGCTGCTTGAGGGTTATGACCGACATCAAGCAAAATATCACATTCACGTTTAAAGAATTCTGTTCGTCCTGCAACTTTAGTTTGCTCTATGACTTGATTAATAAATTCGACATTAAGTGGAATATTTACTAATGATAGTACAGATAATGCGGTGGCAACGTTGTCAATTGGAATATGAGGGAGTACAAGATCTGAATAACTCGTGCTCTTTAATTCAAAACTCCAATGAGATGCATGTTGTTTTATACTAAAGTCTTTATCACGATAAATAGCATTCGCATTAATGTTATTTGCGTGGTCAACAACAGATTGAGGTACGTTCACATCGCCCACTACTGCTGCAGTATTACTTCGCATAATACCGGCTTTTTCAAAACCAATTTTTTCTCGAGTATCGCCTAAAAACGCTTGGTGATCTAAATCAATGGTAGTAACAACAGCTACGTCAGCATCTATCATGTTTGTTGCATCTAAACGACCGCCTAGACCTACTTCTAAAATAAGAAAGTCAGGTTGGGTCTGTTGCACAATCAATAATGCAGCTAATGTAGTGTATTCGTAATAACTTAACGATATATCCCCACGATTAGCTTCAATATGTTTAAACGCCTGAATCAACGAGTTATCGTCAATGTCTGTTTTACCAATGCGTAAACGCTCATTAAAGTGTTCAATGTGAGGCGAAGAATACACGGCTACCGTTTGGTTACTTGCCAGTAATGCATTTTCTAAAAAAGCACACGTAGTACCTTTGCCATTAGTGCCAGCAACGGTTATTACTTGGGTAGATTTTATTTGTATATTCAGTAATTCTGCGACTTGCTTAATACGGGTTAAGCCCATGTCGATTTCAGTAAAGTGAATACTTTCGATATAAGAAAGCCACTCAGCAAGGGTTTCTCTTGCTGAGTGGCTTGAATTTGTATTTGTCATATTACAACTAATTATGAAACGGGAGGCGTTTCGTGTCCCATAAATTTAGCTAACATTCTTGATAACGTTCTTCTCATTTCACGGCGATCTACAATTAAATCAATAGCGCCCTTCTCTTTTAAGAATTCGCTTCGTTGAAAGCCTTCAGGAAGTTTTTCACGTACCGTTTGTTCGATAACACGTGGGCCAGCAAAGCCGATAAGCGCTTTTGGTTCGGCAACGTTAATATCACCCAACATAGCTAAACTAGCAGATACCCCCCCCATAGTAGGATCTGTTAATACAGAAACATAAGGTAGGCCTTTTTCACTCATTTTCGCTAGTGCGGCACTGGTTTTAGCCATTTGCATTAATGAAAATAACGCTTCTTGCATACGAGCGCCGCCACTTGCTGAAAAACAAATAAACGGTAGGTTATGCTCTAAACAGTATTCAACACCTTTAACAAAACGAGCACCAACAACAGATGCCATTGATCCACCTAAAAATGAAAATTCAAAAGCAGCTACAACAACAGGTGAACCGCAAAGCTCCCCTTTCATTACCACTAAAGCGTCTTTTTCACCGGTTATTTTTTGTGCTGAACTGATGCGATCTTTATATTTTTTAGTATCTTTAAACTTCAAAATATCTTGTGCTTCAAACTCTTCACCAAGCTCTTCTCTTCCTTCTGGGTCAAGAAAACCGTCAATGCGCTTTCTCGCACTGATCCGCATATGGTGGTCACATTTAGGACAAACCGCCATTTGGCGATCAAGTTCAACTTTATAAAGTACTGCATTACAAGCAGTACACTTGCTCCATACACCTTCTGGAACACCGCGTTTTTGCGAAGCCTTTGATTTGGCTTTTGGGAGAATTTTTTCTATCCAGCTCATAATTTAAATTTTGCCTATTACACAAGAAAAACTAAATTGTCCTGACTAAAAAACCATCAAGACAATCAAATACATAATAACACCAAGTACATTATCGGTATGATGTCAGATATAACTATCAATTAAAGCACAGAATAGTACACGAGTAATACTAAAAACTGGTCTGCGTTGTTAAAATATTGATCAAGTTAAAAACAATGGACCCATTTTTCTTTTAGGAATATCAAACTCTTCTGGGTAATCAACAGCAACAAAGTATAAACCTGCCGAGGCAGCGGTCATACCTGCAACACAACGATTTTTAGCTTCTAATACTTCTTTTATCCAAGATACTGGACGTTCTTCTTGCCCAACCTCCATCAGAGAACCCGCAATATTACGTACCATGTGATGTAAAAAGGCATTACCTTTAACATCGATAATAACGTAGTCGTTTACTCGACTCACATTACAATGATAAAGGGTTCGAATAGCTGAGTGTGATTGACAATGCACGGTTCGAAATGAGGTATAGTCATGACGTCCAACAAGCAATTGAGCGGCTTGATGCATGAGGTTTTCATTTAAAGGCTGATGACAAAAACTAATGCCTTTGTTCATAATGGCAGAGCGTAAACGTGAATTATAAATAATGTATCGATAGCGCCTAGCAGTAGCGCTAAATCTCGCGTGAAATTCATCGCTTACCGGTTTAACCCAAGATACTGCAATGTCAGCAGGGAGGTGTGTATTTACGCCTAACGTCCATGCAACGTCTTTACGTATTTGATTAGTCTCAAAATGGACAACTTGATTGGTCGCATTTACGCCAGTATCTGTTCGGCCTGCGCAAATAACTTCAATGGGTTCATTAGCAATTTTAGATAGTGCTTCTTCAAGCTTTTGCTGAACGCCAATTACATTTCGTTGGCGTTGCCAACCACAGTATCTACTACCGTCGTATTCAATGCCTAGTGCATACCGCATGATCATCTCCACTGTTAGGGAGGCGCATTATCCACTACTTCGGCTACAAAAAACAATCCACATAAGAATGATTAGTTAAAATTGACTGCCCTTTTCTTCTGATAATAAAATTTCTTGTAAGAATTGTGCTTGGCGACGGTTAATTGTTTTGCTTTTTTGACGGTTGACTTGTCTTCTTCTTTGACAGCTTACTAAACGTTTTCTGGTATTAAATGACATAATGTCTCCTTATTTATTAATGTTATTATGAGCAATAAATATGAAGAAATTATGACAAAGAACAACAAAAGCTCATTTAATCTGAACTAATGGGGTCTTCTAATGGAGGTGAAGTGATTTCTACGGGCTGAGTTGTAGCTTCTTCATCTTTTAACTTGTCCATGTTTGCTTTTTTCGTTTCTTCAACAAGTTTAGTCCTTGCTTGCTGATCCATCCACTCTAATGTGTCGTAATAACGACGAATATTCTCGACATAATGAACTGGCTCGTCGCCGCGTGCATAACCATATTTAGTTTTTTTATAAAATTTCTTTTGTTTTAATAACGGTAAACGCTTTTTAACTTCAACCCAACGATCTGGATCGCCACCTTGCGCTTCAGTAATAATTCTCGCATCATTCAAATGGCCAAAACCCACATTATATGAAGCAAGCGCAAACCATAAGCGGTCAGGATAAGGGATCCGCTCCGGTACTTTGTCTATCATTCTTTTAATATATTTAGCACCACCACGTATGCTTTGTTCAACATCTAAGCGGCTGGTTATTCCCATTTGTTTAGCTGTTGGCAAGGTTAACATCATCATACCTCTAACACCTGTTGGTGAGCGCGCATGAGGCTTCCAATGCGATTCCTGATAGCTAATCGCAGCAAGTAAGCGCCAGTCAACTTCTTCACCATATTTTTCGAATATTGGCTGAAATTTAGGTAGCTTGATTTCTATCGCTTTTATAAATGAACGTGTATCAACATAATTAAACTGTTCAATATGCCCATAATATTTGTCATCTAACGCAAGTAAAGTTCCGTCGTGATGAACCTGACCAAAAAACTCAACTAAACTGGCAAGAATTGAAGTATCGGCTTGTTTACTTACCAACCAAGCCAATGGTTCTGGTTGTTTTATGGTAAAACCAATACTTATCTCAGGGTAATAACGTCGACTGATCGCTAACGCATTGCTGTCAATAATGGTGTAATCAATTTCACCTTCTAAAACGGCTAATAATAATTCTTCGCTATCAAGCTCTGAGCTTTCTTGCCAATTAAGACTATTGTTAGTGAGTTGTAATTTAGCGAGATTCTCTGCATGACTCGTACGAGCCGTAACCATTAGCTTGCCAGTTAAATCAGCCAACTTGCGAGGCCTAATGTTACCTTGTTTAAATACAAGCTTTTGACTAATTCGATCATAGCTCGGAGCCATATTGTAACGCTGTAGACGATTAGTTGTGGCAGCTAACCCTGCGGCAAGAAAATCAACATTGCCAGAGTCTAATTTAGGGAACAAGTCTTCAATATGATACGCAGGTACCACAACAAGTTTGACACCCAAAAAATCAGCATACTTTTTAGCTAATTCGTATTCAAACCCTGTGGGCCCTTCGGCTTCAAGATAATAATTGGTAGGTCCGTACAATGTACCGACAGTAACGTATCCGCGGTCGATAATACGTTGTAGATTGGCTTTTTCAGCATCTTTCTGGCAACCGAATAGCACTAAACATAGCAATAAAACAGTGCTTATTGATAGCTTAGAACAATTGATTATTTTTTGAAGTGAAATTTCCATAGACATATATTGTGTCGTTATTTACCTAATTCTGAAAGCTTTTTTTAACAAACAATGCACATTATCCCTTTAACGTGACTATATTTAATCATAAAACCACCAAAAACTCACGAGAATAAAGGTCTTTCAGCCCACACAATAACTTGACCATATGAACATACTTTTCTATTAAAACGTAATTGTAATAACACAGTTAAAAAACTACTTAAAATGCCCGCAAAAGTTCAACTCCCTTCTGTAAATTACACTTGATAAGGTATATACTACGCGCGCTTTTTTCCTAATTAATTTAACCCGGTGAAATAGACTATGTCGATGTTGATGAAAACCCTCCGCGGCGCTCCTGCACTTTCTGAATTCAAAGTAAAAAAAATACTGAATGAATGTGCTGAGTTATCTCTTCCTGTTACAGATGTATATGCAGAATTTATGCATTTTGCACACGTTTCTGAAGAACTCACTAGCGACGAATCACACGTTTTACAGCAACTTTTAAAATATGGTCCAACAATTGAAGAACACGAACCTGTTGGACAGTTTGTATTAATAACACCTCGCCCGGGTACTATTTCACCTTGGTCATCTAAATCTACCGATATTGCTCATAACTGTGGTTTAAATAAAATCATTCGTTTAGAACGTGGTATTGCGTATTACATTACAGCTGATAGCTTATCTACCGAGCAACAAGTTGCGCTAAATAGTTTAATTCACGACCGCATGATGGAAGCCGTGTTTTCTGAACTTGAGCAAGCAACATCATTATTTGCAACCGCAGAGCCCGGTGAATTAACCTCTATCGACATTATGAATGGTGGGAAAGGTGCCTTAGCTAAAGCTAACATCGACCTTGGTTTAGCACTGGCTGAAGACGAAGTTAACTACCTATTCGAAAATTTCACCAAACTAGGCCGTAACCCTAACGACATTGAATTATATATGTTTGCTCAAGCAAACTCTGAACATTGTCGTCACAAAATATTCAATGCAGACTGGACAATCGATGGTGTTAAACAGCCAAAATCATTGTTCAAGATGATCCGTAACACCCATGAAATAAACGGCGATTACGTATTAAGTGCCTACTCAGACAACGCTGCTGTTATGGTTGGTAGCGAAGGTGGACGTTTCTTCCCTAATCCAGAAACAAACGAATACGGTTACAACCACGAAGACATTCAAATATTGATGAAGGTGGAAACTCATAACCACCCTACAGCAATTTCTCCATATCCTGGTGCTGCAACAGGTAGTGGTGGTGAAATACGTGACGAAGGTGCAACCGGTATTGGCTCTAAACCTAAAGCTGGTTTAGTTGGCTTTTCAGTATCTAACTTACGTATTCCTAACTTTGAACAACCTTGGGAAACCGATTTCGGTAAACCTTCTCGAATCGTGTCTGCATTAGACATTATGTTAGAAGGTCCATTAGGTGGCGCAGCATTCAACAACGAATTTGGTCGCCCAGCTATTTTAGGATACTTCAGAACATACGAAGAAGAAGTAAACTCATTCAACGGCAAAGAAGTTCGTGGTTACCACAAACCAATCATGCTTGCGGGTGGTTTAGGTAACATTCGTGATGAACATGTTCAAAAAGGTGACATTATTGTTGGCGCAAACTTAATCGCATTAGGTGGCCCAGCAATGAACATTGGTTTAGGTGGCGGTGCTGCTTCATCAATGGCATCAGGTCAATCAGCTGAAAACTTAGATTTTGCTTCAGTACAACGCGAAAATCCAGAAATGGAACGCCGTTGTCAGGAAGTTATCGATAAATGTTGGCAGTTAGGCGACAGCAACCCAATTTTATTTATTCATGATGTGGGTGCTGGTGGTTTATCAAATGCCTTCCCTGAATTAGTTTCTGATGGTGGCCGTGGTGGTAATTTTGAATTACGTAACGTACCTAACGACGAAAGAAGCATGGCACCTCACGAAATTTGGTGTAATGAATCTCAAGAACGTTATGTATTGGCAGTTTCTGATGAACAACTAGCACAATTTACTGAAATATGTGCTCGTGAACGTGCACCCTTTGCAGTAGTTGGTAAAGCAACAGAAGAAGAACACCTAACGGTAACTGACTCACACTTTGCTGAAGTTGATGATTTAAAAACACCTATAGATTTACCATTAGACGTATTATTAGGTAAAACACCTAAAATTATTAAAGATGTAAAATCTGCTCAAGCTCAAGGCGATGAACTGCAATTAGCTAACATTGAATTAAGCGATGCAGCTGAGCGTATTTTAACGCTACCTACCGTTGCTGAGAAAACGTTCCTTGTAACCATTGGTGACAGATCAGTAACCGGTATGGTTAATCGTGACCAAATGGTTGGCCCATGGCAAGTACCTGTTGCTGACTGTGGTGTTACTGCATCAGCACTAGATTCTTACCACGGTGAAGCAATGGCACTAGGTGAACGTACACCTGTTGCACTACTAAACTACGGTGCATCAGCTCGTTTAGCAGTAGCTGAGTCATTAACCAACATTGCGAGTGCTAACATTGCGGGTTCTGATGGTGATAAATTAAACCGTATCAAGCTTTCTGCAAACTGGATGTCGCCAGCAGGCCACCCAGGTGAAGACGCTGGTTTATACGAAGCAGTTAAAGCTATTGGTGAAGAGTTATGTCCAACGCTTGGTTTAACTATTCCAGTGGGCAAAGACTCAATGTCAATGAAAACTCAGTGGGATGAAAATGGCGAAAGCAAATCAGTAACCTCTCCTCTTTCATTAGTTATTACCGCTTTTGGTGTTGTTGAAGATATTCGTAAAACAGTAACGCCTCAACTACGTACCGATTTAGGTGAAACAAGACTTGTAGCAATCGACCTTTCAAAAGGTAAAAACCGCTTAGGTGGCTCTTGTTTAGCACAGGTTTACAAACAACTGGGTACTGAAACACCAGACGTAGACAGCGCTGAAACACTTAAAGGCTTCTTCAACGCAATTCAAGCGCTAGTTGCTCAAGAGAAAGTTATTGCTTACCACGATAGATCAGACGGTGGTTTATTCACTACCGTTACTGAAATGGCATTTGCTGGCCATACCGGTGTTGATATTGACTTATCTGCACTACAAGGCAGCGATATTGAAGTGCTATTTAATGAAGAATTAGGTGCAGTGATTCAAGTTCGTGAAAGCGATGTTGATGCTATGAATGCTATTTTTGAAGCACACGGCATTAAGGATTGTTGTACTGATATTGGTAGCATAAATAACGAAGACACCATTCGTTTTACTCGTAACGATAAAGAAGTACTTGCTAACTCACGTACTTATTACCGTACGCTTTGGGCACAAACAACATTCAAAATGCAATCACTACGTGATAACCCTGAATGTGCACAACAAGAACACGACGTGAAGTATGATACTGAAGATCCTGGTTTACACGCAGATTTAAGCTTTGACATTAATGAAGACATTGTTGCTGATTTAATTGCTAAAGATGCGAGCAACAACTCTCATCCTAAAATTGCCATTTTACGTGAGCAAGGTGTTAACTCTCATGTAGAAATGGCAGCAGCATTTGACCGCGCTGGTTTTGTCGCAATTGACGTACATATGTCAGACATTTTATCAGGCAAGGCTGACCTAGCAGACTTTAACGGCTTAGTGGCTTGTGGTGGTTTCTCGTACGGTGACGTACTAGGTGCTGGTGAAGGTTGGGCGAAGTCTATTTTATTCAACGCCAATGCTCGTGAAATGTTTAAAACATTCTTCCACCGTGAAGACACCTTCAGTTTAGGTGTGTGTAACGGTTGTCAGATGTTATCTAACCTTAAAGAGATTATTCCAGGTTCAGAAGCATGGCCTAGATTTGTACAAAACAAGTCTGAGCGTTTTGAAGCTCGTTTTAGTTTAGTAGAAATTCAAGAAAGCCCGTCAGTATTCTTCAAAGGAATGGAAGGCTCTAAAATGCCTATCGCTGTTTCTCATGGTGAAGGTCGTACTGAGTTTGCTTCAACAGATGCTGTTAATGCTGCGAACGAGTCTGGCACGGTATCAATGCGTTACGTAGACAACTACGGTCAAGTAACAGAAACCTACCCTGCTAACCCGAACGGTTCACAAGATGGTATTACGTCATTAACCACAACAGACGGTCGTGTAACTATCATGATGCCTCATCCAGAGCGTGTATTTAGAACCGTTGCCAACTCATGGCACCCAGACGAGTGGCAAGAAGACTCACCTTGGGTTCGTATGTTCAGAAACGCGCGTAAGTTTATTGGTTAATTTTTAATAAAATACCACTAAGCAAAGCAAGCAAATAAACGTAAAACGCCTGATGGTTCATCAGGCGTTTTTTTATGGGTAGAATTTAGATTTTAGTAATTAATTAAAGGTGGCAATTACCCTACTAATTAAAGGGGTCGCCCATTAGGTATTTCCCGTCAAGTAGACGATGAAGTTTCTCCTAATCTTTTTCATTAAGTTTACGTCATCATCTTGTTATCGTTTGCTCGTAATGCCTCATGCACCTAAAAATTTCAT
>Ga0209291_1000430_pt1 | contig 40341 bp, 40 predicted proteins | sample GOMGulsemesocosm_FD_184633 | JGI IMG/M metagenome (GOLD analysis project Ga0209291, IMG submission 184633) | Methane-oxidizing microbial communities from mesocosms in the Gulf of Mexico - GOM9B Gulf of Mexico (SPAdes) (version 2) | ecosystem: Environmental > Aquatic > Marine > Cold seeps...
TCTGGGAACTTGGGTCTATGGTTATATCCCTGGCATCGCCACTAGCGAGCGCTTTGCCGATGATATTCATCAAAGTAACTTACTGCTCTCAAAAGAGCATTTAGATGTTGGCACGACAGGCATGGACTCAGTCATTCTCAACTCAAAAGGTTTTGGTGGCAATAATGCTAGCGCCCCCGTTTTAGCACCTCACATCGTCAAAGAAATGCTGACACGTAAGTACGGCATTGAGAAATTCACCCAGTGGCAAACATTAAACAAACAAGTGAATGAGACAGCACAAGCTTACGATTACAGCGCTTGTCGCGGTGAAACAAAACCCACCTATAAGTTTAATCACAATGTGCTTGAAGGCGATGAATTAACCATCACCGATAGCAAGATAGACATACCCGGTTACCAAAACAGCATCGATATTAGCCAAGCTAACCCATTCGATGACTACTGCTCATAAACTCTGTAAGGATAGTATCAATGAAAGCTATGTTAAAAGTTATCAGCGCTCACTTAGCCAATAATGTGGTGGCTAAGATCTGTATTGGCAGTAGTCTTATTTTGACCGGTTGCGCCGCTAACAACCTCGGCCTTAATACGCAGCCTGTGACTCACTATTTAGTCAACAAAGATACGGGGGCTTTTTGTCGCGGTTACGCGGATCAAGAGACAAAAGGACAGTGCCGCTCATTAATAACAGTTGCCACAAATATATTAGAATCGCGCGTTATCGGCAACATCTACCAACAGCCGATTAGCCCACCTAATCGCGTCGCCAGTGTGATCGATATTATCTTAAACGGCGACCACAAAGACTACAGCGCACAACAGTTAGAAAACGGTTTATACACAGTGCCCAGTAATCAGCAAACCGATACTGTTTGGCGCACCCTGATTAAAATAGAAAACGACGTATACTCCGATACTTAAACCTGCAGAAAGTTAGGCGTATGGAAAATTCAGGCAACTACGAGTATTGTGCTCGAGCTGCCTTTCAATCTGCGCAGGATCTTCATCTCGTAATTCAAATATCACTTGCGCAATAGCGCGGATATTAGCAGGCTGGTTATAGCTTTGCGGCATATTAGCTAATGGCATATCCGGTGCATCTGTTTCTAGTACTAAGTCCTCTAATGCTAACAGCTTAACCAATCCCCTCAATTTAGTTGCACGGGTATGGGTAATAGCCCCACCAAAGCCTAACTTAAAAGCAAATTCTTGGGTGTATCGAATTGCTTGTTCATGGCTACCATTGAAGGCATGTATGATTCCACCAGATTCAAACTTTAGTGCTTTCAGCATTTTTAGCACTTGATCATGCGCTTTGCGCACGTGCAAAATCACCGGTAAATTTTGCTCTCTCGCTAACAGTAATTGAGCTTCAAATAGCTGTAGTTGAGTGGATCTTGCCGCTCTATCTTTCTCTATAAAAAAATCTAACCCTATCTCGCCAATCGCACAAGGAGCATATTCAAGGCAATATTGACGCAATACCTCAACGTGTTCCAATTTGTGCTCATTCATAAAACAGGGATGAAAGCCAAAAGCATAATAGATCTGCGGGTATTGCTCGGATAAGTGCAGTACTTTATCTAAGTTTGCGAGACGAATACTCGGCACCACAAAGTTTGTCACCCCTTGCGCATTTGCCGCTTTAACAACAGCGTCTAAACGGCTCGATAATACTTCGAAATCCAAATGGCAGTGACTATCTATAAAAGGCATTTAATCTCCAGCATTAGACCAAACGATTCGCTCTTTGGCTTTGCCTACAAGATGTAGGTACTCAGAATTTGTCGGAAATAAAATCCTGCCATGCTACCTACGCTTACCGTACATCCTGTACATATGCCCTCTTTGGCATCCATGCCACCGGGCTATACCGTACATCCTGTACATAAAAAAGGCGACTTACACGTCACCTTCTTTTAATTCCAACGGAGCAATTCTCGGCTAGTGTTCGCGCGTTGCTCTGAACTGCACATCAGGCCAGCGCTCTTCGGTTAGCATCAAGTTAACTCTCGTCGGCGCTAAGTAAGTCAGCAACCCACCGCCATCAATCGCCAAGTTGTCATTAGCTTTGCGATTTAGCTCTTCCAGCATTTTGTTGTCATCGCACTCAACCCAACGTGCGGTTTGTACTGAGATAGTCTCGTACAGACAATCAACCTTGTACTCATCTTTCAGGCGGAACATCACCACTTCAAACTGCAGCACACCAACGGCACCTAAAATCATGTCGTTGTTTTTCTTGGGCATAAATAATTGAACGGCACCTTCTTCAGATAACTGTTGCAGACCTTTACGTAGTTGCTTAGCCTTAAGCGGATCGACCGGGCGAACACGCTTAAATAACTCAGGTGCAAAGTGCGGGATACCGGTAAATTTAAGCTCTTCACCTGATGTAAACGTATCGCCTATCTGAATCGTACCGTGGTTGTGTAAACCAATAATATCACCAGACCAAGCTTCTTCTACGCTCTCTCGATCGCCTGCTAAGAAAGTCACCGCATCAGCGATTTTGACATCCTTTTTAATTCGACAGTGACGCATTTTCATGCCTTTTGAATAGCTGCCTGAGCAGATACGCATAAAAGCGATACGGTCACGGTGCTTGGGATCCATGTTTGCTTGAATTTTAAAAATAAAGCCCGAGAACTTTTCTTCACCGGCTTCAACTACACGGCTCACTGTCGCTCGAGAAATAGGCGCAGGCGCAAAACCTGTATAGCCATCAAGCATTTCTTTTACACCGAAATTACCTAGCGCTGTACCAAAGAACACCGGCGTTAGCTCTCCTTTTAAGAAAGCATCACGATCAAACTCGTTAGTTGCACCACGTACTAGCTCTATCTCATCGATGAAATCATCGTACAGATCACCTAGCAACTCTTTCGCCTCATCTGACTCAAGGCCTTTAATGCGAATATCTTCAGGTAATACCGCACCTTTACCTGGGGTATAAACATGAATCTCATCGGTGACTAAATTATAAACACCTTTAAAAAAGGTACTCATACCGATAGGCCAGTTAATCGGTGCTGCCGCGATTTTCAAGACGCTTTCTATCTCATCTAATAGATCGATAGGGTCGCGAATATCGCGGTCCATTTTGTTCACAAAAGAAAAGATTGGCGTATCGCGCAAGCGACAAACATCCATCAACTTAATGGTACGATCCTCGACCCCTTTTGCCCCATCAACCACCATTAACGCGCTATCTACTGCTGTTAGGGTACGATAAGTATCTTCTGAGAAATCTTCATGACCCGGAGTATCAAGCAGGTTAACCACTTTATCATTCCAGTGAAATTGCATCACCGAAGAGGTGATAGAGATTCCACGATCTTGCTCCATCGTCATCCAATCAGAAGTCGCGTGCTTGTCGCTTTTTTTACCTTTAACAGTACCGGCTTTTTGAATCAGATTACCCAGCAGCAATAGCTTTTCAGTAATAGTTGTTTTACCGGCATCAGGGTGCGAGATAATAGCAAACGTGCGTCTAAGTGACGTTTTACGGGATGTTTCTGTATTTTTCATTTTATTTTTTCTTAAGTATGTACACAGCTATGTACACAATTAGAAATGTACTCTTTGCCGGTGGTAAATGGGAAGGCGGCAATTATATCAGGTTCTGCTGAAACTTCTATTCAATGCGGATGCAAGAAGGTTGATATGTCGCCTAATCAGTAGCCTTGTTTAAATGCCACATGCAACCCAGAAGATTTTGCAACGATCACTTTAACAGGAAAGCTGGCGTTAGATTTCAGAGATCAAGTCCTTTGGTGGTAGACAGTTATCATGTCAGCGTATAGCTTACTCTTGAATGCAGAGGCCACTTTGGCAAGTATTAAGGCCTAATCTAGCTTCTGATATTTACTGGGGATCCATGCTTCAACGATTACTCTTAACCAATATTTTATCTAATAAAAACCCTAACATCAGATAATAGTTATATACACAGTAGCAAGTAAAAACATACAAACCGAGGCGTAATTCATACGGAACATAACATTAGCGTCTTTTGTGTTTATCTATAGCTAAACGCTTTTAAGATAAACAGAATATAAACGCTAAATAAATACTAGCTTAATACATCAGAGTAATGCCATAATATAGCGCTGGATTTTGCGCTGATTGCCATACTAGGTATTAATTTTGACTTTCTCTGACCTTGTTGTTCCAACTAACCTTTTTCTTTCAATAACCGCTGAAATATATGCAATTGCAATATTTGCTATAATTGTTCTCATTCGAATATATCTCAAAGAAAGACAGGCTAAGAAACACCCATTAGTTCTTGATTCATGTAGAGTCATTAATATTGCCAGTCAAGGTTTTTCTTATAACAGTCTTTTTGAACTAAAATTAAAAAATATCGCAAGAAAGCGCGTAACTATTAATAATATACAGCTACTCGGAAAAGAAACTTTCATCGTTGCTCTGGATAAAAAAAACAATAAAATTAAGCGCTATTCAACCCGTGAGTACAATCATCATTTCCTCAGTCTCCCTCAACTTCGAGACACACCCCAACAATTTCCGATTATTATCAACCAAAATAGTTATTCAAAGATCTATTTCTCAGATCAGCATAGGTTTTCTAAATTAGAGGCAGCTGAATTATTCGCGTTCATCCAAATAGACTGTAACTTAGGTAAAGTTCTTCTGCGCAGAAAACAACCAATCCCTCTACATTCTACTTTTGCATTTTCGTTGTCATCTCACACCACCCAATATAAGAGTAGTGGCAGATGTCGAAGTTTATTATTATATTACTTTCTTAGAGCTACAACCTTTTTTAAATTCTAGAATTTTATTTTGCTATGCAGCCAAGGTTGCAAAACTCGCCAGAAGAAAAATCTTGATCAATAACAACATTTTCTATATTGCTGTCGTTTGAATCGATGTATAAATCTTTGCTAGCGGTTCTAGAATATCCAGCCAGGCTTGTAAACTCAGACCCTTAACAGGAATTCTCCGCTCTTGGGTAATACATAGAGTTCAAACGACCTGCGAATTTGTGTGGTGTTTTTCTTATGATCTACGCAGTACGTTGCGCACCACATTTTAAAGATTACGTTTACCCTGTTCGTATCGATGATTGCTTTTTTTTCAGTCATCCGGGCATTCTTGAATTATGCCCTTGCTCTAACTTTGCCCTTAGTCTTAAAGATTCTTTGCTGGCATCTTTTAGGCTGAGCATTGGGTATGCCCCTAGATAAACGTGTTTTGGTTTGCTGTCGAATCGATACCGAATTTGGAATGTAATCTTTCCTTTTGGCGTGATTCTGACGCTCAAACCATCCCTATCCGTGCGGACTTCTGTTTTGCTTAAACCCTTACCCTGATTGGTTTTTAACCACGTATCAGACAGCGCCACTTGCTCACCTGCGCGCACCAGTGTGTACACAGAACTACTGATTTCAGATGAATTAAGATGGTACAAAACATCGTAGAAGACCACAGGAAAATCATTAAAAACATTAACTTATGGCAGCAATCATTACAAGCTGGTTGGCAGCAATCATTACAAGCTGGTTGGCAGCAATCATTATAAGCTGGTTGGCAGCATTTTAGAGAACATCGTTAGGGTGCGAGATAATAGCAAAGGTTCTACGCTTTTCAACGTTCAGCGCAGTAGCTGAATTTGACATGATTAAGTATCTTCTAAATTGAGGTAGATGCCCAAATGGGGTCGCATAAGGAAGCCTAGACGAGAACGGGGCAGTTTAATGCGGCTATTTTTCGCCGATAACTACACAATACACAACCGCGTTCTTCGCACTGAGCAAATACAGCTCTTCTTAAGTGAACCTTTTTTTAACCTGCTGGATTAAAGATCCGAGCAACGGCAGCGAATACTCCATTAGCAAGACACTGATATTATCTTGAGATCCATTTTCAAGCGCAGTATCGACTAGTTTTTGGGCACAGTGTTGTAAATTTTTCTTAACAGCCATTTGTTGCTCTATGGCTTGTTGCACGACAACATCATGCAAACCATCACTGGAACACAACAGTATGTCACTCCCCCTCAACGCTAGCTGCCCGTAATGTATTTCTATCTTTGCTGTTAACCCTAAAGCTTGGGTGACTATGTTACTGGGAACCTGAGCATTTGTTTTCACACCACTGGCCAACTCAGCATCTATAACTTGCTGCTTTAAAGTATCGTCTTTAGTCAATTGCACCAATAAGTTATTACGCAATAGGTATAAACGAGAATCGCCGACATGCATATAATGTAGTTGACCGCCCAACACTATTGCACTCACCACAGTGGTCCCCATGTCGATACCTTTACTAGCACCTAAAGTGATTAACTGCTGATTAGTCTCTATCAACAGTCGTTTAAGTTGCTCTTTTAACGTCGATAAATGTATATCTCCAGAGGATAATTGTTGTTGTCCTTGGATTAATTTTTCAACCACAAATTGGCTAGCGATTTCCCCCCCTTGGTGTCCTCCCACGCCATCGGCCAATACAAAGCAAGGAATAGAGGCAACAAAGCGGCTACAGTCTTGATTGACAGAATGTTTAACGCCAATATCTGTACAGCTGGCAAAGGTAAAGTTGCCGCGATTGACTAATCGTGAATATCCCCTAACCACCTAGTTGGCTACTCAAGCTAGTAATATCTGCACAATCCGAATCTTTATAGCCATATTTACCCACTGGGGTTTGCATACGTATCATGGCATGAGCAACCATAGGAAACCGATCGGCTAAATAACACTGCTTATTAAAAGGGTCTAAATAGCTAGGTGCCGAGTAACCTTCTATTTTGCTCTCGGTAAAACTTTTTTCTGGTAAAAGTGCATAACGCTCAAATAACATTAAATTTTTTACCACTTGAGAGACGATAGGCACAACCATTTTAGGACAGTAAGTCACTGATATTTTCAAAAGGTTTGCATCTTGAATAGACTGCGGAACCGTGCCCTTGGCGGTGGGGTCTCGATACAGTAAATGATCATTGGCGATACCTAGGGAACTCTGCGGAGTATTGTGATCTGCACTCCAGTGGCCACCAGCATCATTGGCAGGATTCACTCTTTTGATGCAAGCGACTGAATCAAACACCTCTAAAAACGATTCTCTCTGAGCCACCAATTGGTTGTAATCACTCTCTCCTTCTACCCCACTAATCGGCTCTAATATCGCCAGCTTTTGCGCCAGGGCTAAGCGCATAGCTTCAGGGTGAGAATAGTTTAAGGCACCCATGCGAGCAGCTTCGTACGCCGCGTAGTTGAGTATTGTTTTAGCATTGTATAACAGTGCAAATTGAATAATCCCAAAGAGCAGCAGCAAGGTAACGAATGCGATGACAATCATTTCTACCATGGCTTGCCCGCGCTGATATTTAACTGACATACTCAAGCGCATCAGCTAGGGATTAACAGGTCGAATGAGCTCTAACATACCACGACTATAACGCTTCGATGATTTAAACAATGGGTCATCATGATCGACATACTTGCTCATTTGCGTCCAAGTACTCGCGCCTGCTTTCATATGTAGCACTCCAAGATTATACCAAGCCTTCGCCATATGGATATCTTCTTTCAGTGCTAGTTCGTAATATCTAATCGCTAACTTGGGTACTGCTAAATGAGAGTAAGTATTGGCGATACGAAACAGCACATGAGTATCTTTAGCTTCTATTTCATGCAGCTTTTGATAGGCAACTAAAGCTTTTTGATACTCTTTTTGTACATACAGTTGATCTGCTTGCTCTAAATTTGCTTTATAAAGACCAACTCCTTCTAGTGCTGCATCTGACGGCTTCTTTTGCGGCATTGAATTACACGCCGATAGTACTAATAGCAATGCGATCATCGCGTATTTACTGATGTTCATCTTATCTCCAAGTGGTTATCATTCTTTCTAATGTATTATTAACTGCATGCCTAATTTCAAATCTAAGCGCTGCACCTCGCCACTTTTTAACTCAAGCGTACTGTGGGCAAACAATGCTATCGACATTCTGTTAGGGACTATATTTTTGATTATTTTGACTATTTTTAATGATTTGTTGAGATATACCAGGTCTAACACGTAGCTCATACCAAAGGTATGTACAGAACGACAGGGCGTAATTAATAATCCCTGCCCTTGCGTTAAAGCCTCCAGAGCTAACAAGCCACGATTGCGTTCTTGAAAATTCTCAGTCACTTGTACGCTCAAGCAATCCCGATCTGCAAATCTCATATTACATATTTTCATTGATCTATTTACATCGACATAAATTTCATTGCGATAGGGAAACCCAGCACCATAAAAGTCACAGGGAATATAAAAACAATCAGTGGAAATACCAGTTTTACAGGGGCTTCCATGGCTTTCTTCTCCGCCCTTTGAAAACGCTCCGTTCTGCGTTGCTCCGATTGAATGCGCAACGTTTTTGCCATGCTTGAACCCATCTTTTCCGCCTGAATCATGGCGTTGACAAAGCGGGTAATATCATCAACACGCAGTCTAGCGTCCATGCGTTTTAAAGCTTCAGCGCGAGTTACCCCGGAGCGCATATCGCGCATCACAATACTAAACTCGTTGCGCAGCGCACCTTTTGGCCCTTTATTAAGCGCCTGTTGCATAGCGCCGGTTAAGTTAAGTCCTGCTTCAACGGCCATAGTGGTAAAATCTAAGTAGATAGGCAGTGCTCTAATCACTTGCATCTCGCGACGTTTGCGGGTATCTGATAGCCATACAGTGGGAAACATATACCCACCGACGGTGGCAAGAACCACAAAGAGCCAAATATCATTGACATTTTTTAGGGAAAACAACACCAGCAGCGTTAAAAAGACACAAATAAGCGCCGAAACGTAACGCAGGGCAATAAATTGCTCAGCTGTTAATGTATAACTGACTCCGGTGTGCTGTAGCTTTTTCTCAACTTTATCGAGATAAGCATTTGAATAGAGCATTTCAATTAATACAGAACACATTAATACGAGCGGCCAAATGAGTTTTAAACCACCCGGTAATGGGTCCATGTAAGTACGCTCATCAGCGGGAGTGTCTGGGATGGCGCTTTGCATAAAATAACATAACGCCATGATACTCACGCCGATGGCAACAATCGCAGCAAGATAAACCACCTCTAAAGTCATTTCAAACACTCACCACCTCCCCTAAGTTTTGTCATTGATGGCTACACATCAATACTGGTGATTTTTTTGATGAAAATGTAGCCCAGTACTTCCATCACCACAATGACAGAGACAACTCCCCATCCCATTGGCGTGGTAAACAGTTTGCTCATGGCATCGGGTTCTAATAAAAATAATAAACCGCCAAGCAGTAGTGGTAGCCCTGTCATGACAATGCCTTGCATGCGCCCTTGAGCGGTTAAGGCATCAATTTTACCTTCCATTGAGGATTTACGTCGTAGCGTGTCGGCAAGTGTCGAAAGTACCTCTCCTAAATCTCCCCCCACCTCGCGGGAAATTCGCATAGCCGCGGCAAACATCGCAAAATCTAACAACGGAATCCGACGTTCCATATTGCGCAGGGACGCATCAAATTCAACGCCGATACGCTGCTCGCGCACAAATAACATAAACTCTTGAGAAATAGGCGCTTCCTGTTCCAACATAACCGATTGCAAAGCCATGTTTAAACTAGAGCCTGAAGCCAGCGCCCCACTGATCATAACCAGTACATCTGGCAGTTGTTTTTCAAATTTTCTCAGGCGGTTCCTGCGCATCTTTTTATAAGCCCAGAGCGGGATAATAATCAGCAACGCAAAAATAACCAGCGCTATTATAATGTCTCCAGTCATCATGTAAGCCAACAGAGGCGCCAGAACTAAAGCGACTAAGTTAGCAATAAATAACTGTTGCGGGTCAATGAATAGAAACATGTCTTCTAAATTACCCGTCGCGGTCTCTTTAAAAACTGACTGGTATTCGCCCATAAATACATTCACTCTACGTGCGATCAACCAAGAGACAATTCCCACCGCGCAAAAAATAGCGATGAGCGATAACCAAAACACAGTATTTGTGGCCAAACTTGCGAGGTAATCCATCATCCGAAAATACTCATATCAACACCGACACCACGCGCGCGCAGTGATTCATAAAAGTGCGGAACTTGGCCTGTTGGCACGTACTGCCCCACCACAGTACCCTCTTCATCAAATCCTTCTTGCTGGTAGAGAAAGATATCGTTGAGCTGGACTGTATTGCCCTCCATACCGGTAATTTCAGAGATATGAGTAATCTTACGGCTACCATCAGCCAAACGACTCTGCTGCACAATCACATGAACCGCCGAGGCAATCTGTTCACGTATTGCGCGCGCAGGTAAATCCATTCCGGCCATCATCACCATGACTTCTAGGCGCGAAATAACATCGCGGGGAGTATTGGCATGCACTGTGGTTAATGAGCCATCGTGACCGGTGTTCATGGCTGTCAGCATATCAAGAGCTTCACCACCACGACACTCGCCCACTACGATGCGATCAGGGCGCATCCGCAAACAGTTTTTTACTAAGTCACGTATCGGTATTGCTCCTTTGCCCTCTAAATTAGCAGGACGAGATTCGAGAGAAACTACATGGGGCTGCACTAACTTAAGCTCAGCCGCATCCTCCACTGTGATAATGCGCTCAGTTTCTGGAATAAAGTTAGACATGATATTGAGTAAAGTGGTTTTACCGGAACCGGTGCCCCCTGAAATAATAATATTACAATGTTGCTCTACCGCCATTTTCAAAAACTGCGCCATTGCTGGACTAACGGTCCCAAAACCTAATAAGTCATCGACATTTAATTTCTTTTTAGCGAATTTTCGAATCGTTAAGGTCGGTCCACGCAACGCCAGTGGGGGAATAATAGCGTTAACTCTGGAGCCATCTGGAAGACGTGCATCAACCATAGGTGAACTCTCATCAATACGCCGCCCCAGCGGAGAGACAATTCTCTCTATTGCTGACATAACCGCTGAATCTGAACTAAATGAAATATCACTGCGGGTTAATTTCCCCTTCCTTTCTACATAGATATCATCAAAGGCATTGACCATAATTTCAGTCACATCATCATCTTCTAATAAAGCTTCCAGAGGACCTAGCCCAACGGCTTCATTCAATACTGAAGTTTTAAGCTCTGTAATATCGATGTTATCAGGGATTTCCTTAGCCATGCCCTCAAGGGCATCGTCAATCATGCCCTCAACTTTCTGCTTAAGCTCCAGCTCATCCATCGAGCCCACATCAGTACGCTTAAGGTCCATCATGCGCAGCACTTCTTGATGAATGCGGTTGCGCCACATAAACATCCGCTGACGCTCTATCTCGCCGACTCTATCCTCGGGTGTTTTATCACCTAAAGATCCACCGATGTAAGTCTGCATCGTCCAATCTTCATCAACAGCCACTTTTTGCACAGCAGCCGGTGGTGTTGCGCCTGTCGTATTCGCCGTTTTTACGTCTTTATTCTCTTCCACTGCACCTAAACGAAAGTCATAACTACCAATGCTAATAACATCAGAGCTGCGTATCGGCCCATAAAAAGGGACTTTGTTACCATTGACACTGATACCAGAGCCTTCACTAACATCCTCAACATAAAGCCCTTTATCAGTCAGCTCTACTTTGCAATGTACTTGTGCCACTCGCCAACCGCGAATTTGCACTAAATTGTCTCTCGATTTTCCAATAGTGCAGTGACGCAAAGTACAGCGCACACGTTCCACATTGGCCCCATTATCGGTGATCACGACGACTTCAAACATTATTCAACGATCTCCATGTTGAATTCATATTTTTCGAGATACTTAGCTTCAATAGCTTGGGCATTCGCAATTTGATCAGTATTTAGCTTACTGTCGGCATCGACGATATTGGGAGTGATAAATATAATGAGATCAGAGCGGTTATTAGCAAAATTTTTCGATTTAAACAGCGCGCCTAAAACGGGCATTTTACTTAGAAATGGAAACCTAGATATATCCTTACTAATATCTTGATTAACCAAGCCACTGATCGCAAAAGTCTGTCCTTGTTTTAAACTCACTTCCGTGGTGGTTTTACGTTTCTTTAACCCCGGCGCACCATTGACTGTCACCGAGGAATCTATGCTACTCACTTCTGTTTCAATACTGGCGATAATTCTGCCATTTGCATCAACGTCAGGTTTTACGTTTAGGATAATACCGTATTCTTTATACTCTATAGTCGTTCCGCCTTCTCCATCAGGCACTGCAATCGGAAACTCTCCACCAGCGAGGAACTCCGCTTTGCTACCACTGAGTGCACTGAGCGTGGGGGAGGCTAATAACAACGCTTCACCGGAGCTGATCGCAAAGTTAATCGCACTGGTCAACGAGCTGGCAATCCCGAAAGTGACATCGCGTACGCCATCTGGATTGTATGCTTCACCATTATAGGTATTAAGGTGTAATCCAGGCCCCACCATCGAGCCCGCCCATTCAATACCTAATTTTTCAGCGCCTTTATTACTAAACTCGGTGATTTTTACATTCATATACACCATAGGCTTGGTGGCATTTGCATTGGTTAAATCCACCACTTCAGGGTATGAGCCTTTTACGGCTTCAATGTACGCTTTGTCCTCAGCTGTCACATCTCCAGAAATCACCAATTTTGCACCCGTTTTACGTACTTTAACATCTGGCATATTACTAAATACGCCGGCTAAATCATCGCTGGCAGTGGCGGTGGTTAAATCTAGAACATTGGTATAAACCTCGCTAACTTTTTTAATGATCGCTGAAGCTTTATGGCTAATGTCACCTTTTAGGATAATATTACTGCCCACTTGTCGAATACTCAGTCCTTTTACCTTGCCGACGATAGAGCGAACTTCAGCAACGTTGCGCGCCGTATTGGCGGGGATAATATAAAATTTATGCGCGACCACTGCTCCATCTTTAAGCCATATCTGAATTTCAGTATCTCCGGCTTTTTCAGCGAGCACTAGCAATTCACCGTTATCCATAATGGAAGTACTTACTAATCCACCATTGCCGACTGCGACTCTGTCGATATTCGGTAATGACAGTGTTTTCATTTCACCGACAAATAAACGGAAGTTATCGGCTTGCGATGCTGCGCTTAAACTGACCAGCAACACAACCATAGAAATTCTAAATAAGTTGTTCATTATTTTCACTCTCTCACTTAGCCACTGGTAGTTTTTGCACGGTTAGTACCCCGTCTTTACTGATACCCCCTGCGAGGTAATCAACACTCGTACCCACATTTAAAACATTACTCACATCTTCTACATTGATCAAAGCGCCATCGGCCATCACTAAATTACCGTTTTCATCTAAAGTCGCCCCTTTAATAATTGAGCCATCTGCCAGTAATACTGAACCGTCAGCTAACTGTTTAGCCCCCACTAAATTTTTAACTTTCTCGCCATCAAGGACTCTGCCATCCTGTGTCATTAGCGTGCCATCAGCAGCGATCAACAGAGAATCAGGATCAATGATATTACCGTCCTTATCGACGATTTCCCCCTTTGCATTCAGCGTTAACCCCCGGCTGCTTAAATCTATCCCTGACTTAGTTCTAATAGTGCCATCTGCCCCTATGACTAAATTCTGATTCACCAACACCACACCATCCTTAGTGCGCAGCACCCCATCTTCACCAACAACAATGCTATCGCCTAACTGCTCGGTACTGCGACGCAGCTCCTCTTTTCGCTGCAACTGTTTTGCATTGGCTAAGACATCATTGCTGGATATAACACTAAACCCAGAACCGGAGTTATCTTCACGATTACGCAGCAAAGCTAACAAGTCTCCTTTATCTCGAGCAGACGCTAAAATAGCTCCCTCTTTAGCGGTGACATTTAGCGTCACGGTGGTGAAAGCTTGATTGATTCCCGCATCGATACCTCCGCGTAAAAAGCGCACTTTTTCTGTGTAGTCACGTGCACTGTCGCGACCTGTGGTTAATACTTCTACGTTTTCAAGCACCGGCATAATACTCTTCTCATCTGCATCTCCTATACTGATATTCACAAACAAATCGATGCGATTACCCGGTCTTAGCAAACCGGTAAAAGTACTCATTTCATCGACTTGAATGGTCATAGCACGGCGCTTAAGCGCAATGGTATCGGAGAAATCCAAAGGAAAATTACTGCCAATATAACTCGACATTAGCATTCTGCCCGCACTCAAATTCTGCTGCAGGACCTTTCCTTTAATGGCATCAAACTGCTCAGGTCTAACCGCATTGTTATCCACATAATTCTCAGGTACATCTCTGATTGATAAAGTACTGCCGTCTAACACATCCCCTTTCAATAAATCCTTACTGGCAACTACGATGCCTATTAGTGCCGATTTTGGTTTTAATAAATCGCGCAGGGAAGATTCTCGTGCATTTAGGTAAAGCATCGCCAAAAATGCGCCAAGTACTCCTAAACCTATTGCTACAAACAGCAAGGTCATTGTTTTTTTACTACTCGCGGCCAATGTTCAATCCCCCACGCTGATACTCCAGCGTTATTTATTTCGAATTTGAAAAGTCCTGTTAATCAGTTAAAGTTCAGCAACTCCAAGCTATTTTAAAATATATCCAAAGCATCGGTGACACTGTCTTTAACGGATTTCATTCCTGACTCGGCACTTTCTTTCAAGGTATTCAATGTGGAAATACCATCGTTCACGTCATTAAGATTTTGGTTCAGTTTGTTCAAGTTACTCGATACTTGCCCTATCTCAGAAGAGAGCGTTGGAAATTTTTCAAGGCGGTCGTAATAGCCGGTAATTTCATCGAAATTACGCTCCGGTAATTCCGAAATACGTAAGCCAAAACTCTGCGCTTCATATCTGTTATGCATCGCCTGCAATAAGGAGCGATTGTATTTTTCGAAATTAGGGTCTGTCACCTCCAATTTCTGCGTGCCTACATGACCAAATTCTGAAGTTGTCACGGTATACAAAGCAGTACTCATGGCGATTAATATCACTGTGTACTCAACCATTGATTGGCCTGACTGGTAGCGTTTGATAGACCCTTTATTTTGAGACATAAGCTAATTAGCCCTACTTAAGTTAGCGACAATATGGCTTTCGCCAGCGAGAGAGCTAATCGTCAAACTCAGTTTGTTTTTACCTTTGGCTAAAAATAATACCCGGCCTTTCAACCCACTGCCTCGAGTGTCATTTTGTAATGCCCAACCTCGCTGACGATAGTGATTGATATAATATTGGCTGTTGGCTGAGATACTAAATTTGTTACGAATCTGTACTGTTCGACTGGTGTTTAAAAGATCACTATGCTTTTGATTATCAATAATTTCAGAGCCACCCATCTTAGGAAAATCCACCAGCATGGTCTTTTGATTAATTTGTTCTTTTTCAATAAGTTTTGGCAAGTCGCTGATACTTAAATAGCCTAGACTTCCCGCCCCATTGGCTTGCACTTGTACATTGTAGTAGTGATTTTGCACCTTAGCGCCGATCATTTTCCATGGCGACATTGCACTTTGTATGCCATTTTCGCCCCACAGCTTTTGGTAATAGGCCAATAATTTGGGCATACTCAACTTTGATTCAAACTTTTGGATTGAGAGCGTCATCCCCAATGCTTGAGCACTTTTGCTCACCGTACTGACAATAGTATTAGCGGGAATAGGGAAGGTATTCGCATGGGAGAAACTGGCGGATAGACAAAGCAACATTAGAATGAGTTTATTCATTGCGGCAGTACTCTTTGTCATTACATAGATCACTGCCTAATAAATTATTGATGTCATCATCGTATTTGTTAGTTTTTCTATCATCTTCAAGGTATTTATCCCGAGGTAGCACACTCATATCCATATGTCCGAACTTAAGCTCATCGTCGTCAATTTCTGGTGATAATAAAGCCACAGAAATAATATTTTGGGCGGTGACATTCCCCAGGGGAAATGGCAGTAGGCTTTCTAGAGCAGCGGTTGCCGCTTCAATGTGATCAGATAAAATGGCTGTGGGCGCTAGAGGCGTCACTTTATCCTTCAGGTGATCGGTACCACCAGCACTCCAGCTCAGAGTGTAAACTTGAGCTCTGGCTTTAAAGCTAATCGTAGATGCCGTGATTAATTCACTCTCGGGCTCTGTTTTTAAACTATTAAAAATAGGCGCTTTATTGGCAATCATTTCGACAGTCGCATTAGACATCCCATTTGTATTGATCACATCAAAAGTCGTATTCCCTAACGTCAGTACAGAAGTCAGTGCCCCTAATATGTCGCCAAATATTCCCAGTACGCCGCTTAACGGGCCATGCACTGTTTGATTAGTATCGATACCGCTGACATTAATTTGTGCCAATATTTGAGAACCATCATGGTATTTCCAGAGTTCCCTACCCTCCTTGTTTACTGCGTTATATTGATCAGATTCGCTGAGTATTTTGTTTTTCATACTATCGATTAAATTGGGCGCTTTAATGTATGGGGTGCCGGTTTTATTAAAATCACTGGGCTGAAAATCATCCCGATCATCACTCGCTAACTTAACCGTACGCTCCCATGCCACAAAACGTGCACCACTGACTGCTGCGTGCTGCATATCGATATATTTACCCAGCATAGGAACAATTAAAAACAACGGGACTAATACAAATGCACTGGCGACCAGCATTTCAGTCATCGCTTGACCTCTTTGCAAAAACGCCGCGACTCTAGGCATCAAATGACACCCCCTATGTCTTGGGAAAACAAACCCTGCAAATTATTTAACAGTGATTTAAAGTTTTCGATAGTCTCGTTAATTTCCACTAAAAAAGGGTTTTGGCCCGATTGAAAAGCCAGCGCCGCGGTGCGATCAAAGTAGCTGGTATCGACTAACCGGGCATCCCAATATGGGTTAAAACCGTTGTTTGAAGCTATGCTCTGCTCATTGGTTCGAGCGCTTTTAATTGAAAAATAATCAAGATCTGCAGGCTCACTGTAATAGACTTCAGATTTGCCTATTACCGCTATCGCCAACTCTCCGTCTTCAGGTTCATCCAGCTCAAAATTACCCTTTGGCATGGCGCTATCATAAAAGCTGGTGGTTTTTTTCTGAGTGAGGGCTATCAACATGTAAGGGGCTTCTAAGCCCGTAAAAAGCAATGTGTTAGATTTTCTGGAGAGATTTGATGCAAAATTATTGAACTGCCCTATTTCAGGGAGCGAATTCACCATTTGATGACCTCCCGCCGCCATGCGGTAGTTAGTCGCCACGTTATTGCTGGATTTATTCAACTCCCCTTTAATCACTAACCAGGGAATAGCCTTCTCCCATACGTCACCATACATTTGATCACGCCCGCCAGCGCTAAAACCACTCACCTCCGGGTTGCCGTTACCGGCAACAGCTGCGCCCGCCCCCAATGGAAAAGGAGGAGAGCTAATTTCAGGTACATCAATATTAAAACATTCAACCACACAGATTCTTAAACTAGGCTCTACGTATGCCGCTATATCCGAGCCATCAGCGGCACTCCAAACATAATCTTTGTCCGCATCTAATACAACTTGGCTGCCCCCGGTTCTATCAGCAGCCGCTCTGGCCTTCACTTCAATTTCATAACCAAATCGCCAAGTTCCTGGTACTCCAGGTATAGCGCAACCTACCAGTAGAGGACAGTCCATTTTAACCATTGGGCCAACAGTCACTTTACCTTTCAGTAGATTTAACTCCCAGCCGCCTGTCGACACCCCGCCATCTATATGGCAATCCAAAGCCAAAGCTTCAAGCTCGACTTTCGGTGAAAAAGCACTGACTGCCTCTTCAATAAGATCAAGGGCTACATCTTCAATAACGGGTATATCTGGAATATATCCCTCTAAAAAATCGATCGCCTCCTTGACTATTTCTTCACTGTTAAATTTAGGGATTTGATCTAGTACTTGCTTAACTAACCCGCCTTCCCCGCAGGGTCTATTACGGGTAAAGTTATCTCGTGAGTCGTTGACCACTTGCGCAAAGCGCGCCATTTCATTGTCGGTTCCTGTTGGGTGTTTTACAAAGTTATAGACAGGTAGTGATAATATATCCCCGTAGTAACTTCCATAGTGCATAGCTACTGAGAACAAACCAAACGTTGACAGGCTCACACCGCTTTGCTGTAAATCCCCGACATTGTTTTGGGGCACTTGGGTAAGCGCAGAATAACTAAATGTGAGAGTGGCTAGATGCATTAATTGCTGCGAGCCACCATAAATCAAATTAATAGTGTGCAGACCTTTAGCAAATAATTTTGCCATAGGCTTAACCACGCCTTTGGCGGCATTTGAAGTGGTCTTTTTGAGTTTAGAAACGCCCCTTATCCCAGCGCCCAAACCAGATCCTATAATAGGAATCGCACTTAGCAATGAAGCTAAGGCATCCAGATTAGTCGGTTCAGATTCCAGCATAATCATCCAAGAGTGAAGGCTAACCATCTGCCCTATCGCCACTTCATTGGTGACCATCGCTCGGTTGATGTAAGCACCGTAATTGAGATCGCGCGCCTCGAGAACAGAAACACTATAGGCGGTAGCATCCGCAGCATTTTGCAGTTGCATTTTCTCACTGGTCAATATTCCGGTACTGATTAATGAGATAGCACCTATTACTCCAATCACCGTTAACAATAGGATCAGCACAATAGCTTGACCTGATTGTTTAGATGACTTTGTTAGGAGTAATTTCGTCACATTTATCTCACTTTGTGATTAACCAGTTTATAGTCAACAAAGGTATTTATTATTGAGAACCGCCTTCAGTAAAGTTACTTAAACTCCCTTTTTTCCCGCCTGCTGCATCACCACTGGTTGCCGCTGATGCCGCTGCAGTTTTAGAGGTTGAACCAGTACCGCCTGCGAGCTCTGAAGTCATAGCGCCTACTTGCGACCTAATTGCATCGCCAAAAAAGCCGTAGACCGCGATAGCGGCAATTGCGATTAACGCCACGATAATAATGTACTCTGTCATGCCCTGGCCCAATTGCTTCATTCTTGTTTTCATACATCACCTTTTTATTAGAATTAAACGTTCAATGATTGCTGAGATTTTTCTGAATGCTTATCAGGATTAATAAAGATCCCCGGGGAATTAAACCCTTGATGATTTAGACTTCGCCTTATCCATCTCTATTAAATACGATTTTTCGTTTGCGACGCTGTAGGATAAGTAGACCTACAAACAATGGACAAACAGCTGCGGCTATCAGCTCAGGTCCATTATTGTCTATGCTAAAAAATAATAAACTACAGACCATAAAAGAGACTAATCCCAAATTAAGCAGCACCTTACCTTTAGCGCGTTTAAAGATAGGCCATAATATGAATGATAATGCTATATATACTACTAACTGGATTGCCTGCCACTGCATAGTGTTCAGTAGCTTATCCATAACATAAAGATAACAAGCCAGTTCTGCAGGTTCACCACAGATATATTGAGTCGCTGCTGGCACTTGGAAAACTCTATACAACAGCATCAATATAATAGAAAAAGCCAATGCAAAATAATAAACCAAGGATCCCAAAAACACCCTACCCCAGGCAATTGACTGATCTATTTCATCTAGAGCGACCTTAGTAAGAGGGTTATCTTTTTTATATTTATTCATGGTTAGTCTAAGCATAGGTTATTTTTTTAATTGAGCAATTTTAAAAACACTCATTAAAAGCTGAACAAAACATAAACACAATATGTTGTTTTTCCACTATAGCCTTACAACTTTTAGAAATTTATTAGCTACACTTAATTAACTCGAAGTTAGCTTATGGCTAATTTTCACACAACAAATGTACATTATTTAAACAGTTAAAGTATACTCAAGTCGATTGCTTTTTTAATTATTGTTCGATTTTTGTTTAAATTGAATGATCAAAGTAAGTAAATAAAAATAATATAGTTGATTTATAACACCACAAACAAGGCTTTATTAATATGTCATTAAGATTTAAGTTCAATTTAATATTAATGCTGACCAGTATTATTGGCATATTAATATCAGGCGCTATCTCTTTTAACTTACAACGAGATAATGCACGTAAAGAAGCGCTCGAGACTGCTGCTATTTTATTAGAGAGCGCCATTGCTGTGCGCAATTACACTGTTGAAGAAGTAAGACCCTTAATTAGCAATGCCTCGCAAACCACTTTTTTATCACAAACGGTGCCCGCTTATGCAGCTTCCCAATATATTGCTAACTTGCAAAAGCAGCATCCTGATTACAGTTACAAAGAAGCGGCACTTAACCCAACCAATCCCAACAACCGTGCTACAGATTGGGAATCAGACATTATTCGCTATTTTAGAACCCATTCAGATAAACAAGTAATAGGAGAGCGCGACACCCCAACTGGGCGCTCACTCTATTTATCCAAACCGATACGTATCACCAATGGCAAATGTTTAGCCTGTCACTCCGCGCCACAAGCCGCTCCGAAGGCGATGATTGCAAAATACGGCGAAGCGAATGGATTTGGCTGGAAGCTTAATGAAGTGATTGGGACCCAAGTTGTTTCAGTGCCTTTATCTTTAGCTCATGATCGCGCAGATAAAGAGTTTTTACTCTTCATGGGTACTATTATCAGTGTCTTTGTGGTGATTGGTATTATGCTCAACATACTCCTTAATATCTTTGTTATTCGCCCTGTCACCACCATGGCTAAACATGTAGATAAAGTCAGTATGGGTACATTAGATTTAGAGCCAATCAATGTGAAAGGTAATGATGAAATTAGCTCATTAGGCAGATCTTTCAACCGTATGCAAAATAGCCTAGACAGTGCTGTCAAAATGCTTGATGAAACTTTAGACGATTAATACTGATGAAAAACTCCCCTACACAGTTTGGTAAGTACCGCGTTGATAAAATCTTAGGTCAGGGCGCTATGGGTATTGTTTACCAAGGATTCGACCCTGTTATCGAGCGTACAGTTGCTATCAAAGTACTCCATGATCATCATCGTGCTGGTGAACACGGCGAAGAGCTAAGCCGACGTTTTAAACGCGAAGCGCAGGCTGCCGCGCGCTGTTTACATCGTAATATAGTGGCTGTATTTGATTACGGTAGCCAAGATGATCAAGACTATATCGTCATGGAATATATTGAAGGGGAAGAACTCAGTCATTTTTTACGATCGAGCGATAAACTATCTAGTGATGAAGCGATCTTTATTACCACTTCTGTTTTACGTGCATTAAGTGCCGCGCATCAGTTCAATATTGTGCACCGGGATATCAAACCTGCCAACATTATTTTACTCAATGAAGGTGAAGTCAAAGTCGCCGATTTTGGTGTGGCATTACTGGACCAATCAGATTTAACCCTTGCCGGTAACATGGTGGGCACACCTAATTATATGTCACCAGAAGGTCTACGTGGCGAAACAGTCACAGAGCACGCCGATATATACAGCACTGGCATGGTACTACTGGAAATGTTAACCGGTGCTCGCTTAAGTCCGCAACAACTTTACACTTTGCCAATTAATGAATTCATCGACTCAGTTTTTGCAGAACACCCAGAAATTTCGGAGCCTTTACAAAGAATCATTATTAAAGCGCTCGCACCTAATAAAGCTAACAGATACCAAAATGCCAATGAATTCATGCAGGCCATTGAGTCACTCGCGACACTAGAAGCACAAGCCAGCGCAACGGTCATCGCAAAAGCTAGCATTCAAGAGAAGTCGCAGCAATTACTTGAGCTCCCACCCCAAGCACTTGCAGATTTAAAACAAAATTTAGCCACTCATTTAGGGCCTATGGCTAATTTCATTATTAAAAAAGCTTCTACTCAGACACGATCTGCGAGAGAGTTTATGCTGCAGTTATCCGAACACATCAGCAACGTCGAACAGCGTGAAGCCTTTATAACACAGGCAAGCAAAACTTTAGCCATTGATGAAACGGTCATTCAAGCAAGCGCTGCTGGCGAAAAGCCCCTCCCTGTCAAAGTCGCGAGTAATTTTAGTCAAACCTTGAGCCAAGATAAACGCGATGCATTAACGAATGCGCTCACTTTTTACTTAGGGCCCGTTGCAAAGCACCAAATTAAGCGATTAGTTAAACGTGCCGATAATTATAATGAATTCTGTCACCTTCTCGCCGAGCTTATTACAGACACTAAAGACAAAGCAGCATTCTTGCGTACCGTGATAGATTAGAGATGGCTAGGAGGTTGTTCGGGAACTGCGATCGTGACGAGAACAAGGCTATTTAACGATAATGAGCAATAAATTTAGCCAAATAACTTTGTTCGCAGTAGGTCCGTCTGTTTTCAGACAGCCTCCTAGCATCAGTTCACTTAAGCTCGGTACACCCTGTAAAACTAAGTTTATTGATGGCTATAATTTTCCTAATATAATGAGAAGCTTATGTCTTCTTGTGTTTATACAAAAGAGCTTATTATATAATTATCACAAAAGTGCAGAATAATAAGTCATTGATCATCAATATACTTCTTAGCATCAAAACTGCGAATCCAATCCGGGAAAAACACCATAATTGCGCTGAGCAACATGCCGTTGAGTAAACCCTCAGGAAATAGGGTTAGGATAATAATAGTCACGATATCTTGTTGTATTTTTAACCAGGGGTATACATCACTCAGCCATAGCGTAACTGACACACCAAAACCCACCATAGCAGCATTTAAACCTGCGCAAAAAAATCCACAGCAAAACAAATAAATAAAGAAATTTTTAGGCATGTTCTTGGTAACCCATAACATCACCAACTGCGCAATTGCCACGGGTAATAAAATAGTGAGCACGCCATTTGCAGCAAAATTGGTCCAACCATCATCCGTGGCAAGCGCTATGAGAGCGAGCGCGACACTTGCGCACACGATAGCTAAGTCCCAACCTAGCACTAAGCACAAAACCGTCACACCGAGGAAATGAATACTGACCCCTGCGGTTAAATCTGCACTGATGCTCCAGATAATAATCAGCGCTATACAAGCGCCAAAACACAGATGCTGCAGGCCTAAATTAGCTTTTAACTTACCCCATGGAGAGCGGTATAAAGTCACCAGTAGAGTGATAAAAAAAAGGGCATTAAAGAGATAGAAACTGACGCCACTGAGCACTTGCGTGTTGAGGCTAAGCATTTTTAAGCAATGTTTTAGTATAGAGTAAGGCGTCTTCTCGTGATCCATCGACACTTGGGTAATAGCGCTTGCGTCTACCATCAAGTGAAAAAGTTAAGTGCTCGTAGAGTTTTATAGCAGCCAGATTAGAAGCGCGCACCTCGAGCAATACCGACTCGACCTTTTTGTGACGCTGCAAATGCGTAAAGGAATTTAATAACAGCTTCGCCGCCAAACCGCGCTGTTGATAACTTGGATCTATGGCTACTTGCAGTATTTCTGCTTGCTCGAAAAGGATTTGATAAAAAACAAAACCGACCAACTGTTGATCTTGTATCAACCCCATATTCAGCCCCTTGCTGCTCGCAAGTTGGCCTTGCAGCTGCTTCGAGCTCCACGCGGGGTGAAAAGGATTTTGCAGTATTTCTAAGCGCTGAAAATGTTCAGTAGTCAGCGTGTTATCCAATAAAATAAAGGAGCTCACTGTCTCACTTATCCATCACTTTCTGTAGATCTTGCCATACATCTCGCTTGCAGCCAGGCACGTTTAGCATTTGCGTTAAACTGTAGCTGGTAAGCGCTTTAGTATCAGCGCGTAGCGAGAAAACAATACCACGCATTGCATCAAAATCATCTTCTACATTCATTAACATTTGCGCTGAGGACTCCCCTAACATCAATACCAACTTTGGCGAGTAACCCTGCAATATTTTTGATAATTTATACTGTACCGCACTCACCGCTTGATCCCAGCCTTGATCAATACTAGCACCTGCTAACGTAGGCCAGTTTAGAGTATAAGGCTGGGCGCCAGCATCGATTCGCGCGGGGTTTAAGCGCATTGCCAATATCATGTTATTGAGAAGTTTTTCGTACTGCGCTGAGGCGAGAGTACCACGTGTTTGAGTCGGCAGAGAATCAACCACTAAAACATCTGGATATTGCCAGAACATCAAACGCATTTGCGGCGCACGCTTTTGACTGCGTGCATTGGGCATAACGTGTGTTGCAACAACTGCTGCTTCAGCCTGCTTTTTTGGCTCTACTAACGGTGCTGGTATTGGTGGTGCTATTGGTCGGTTTTCCCGCTGCGTTACTGGTAGATGAGTAACAACATCTTGCGCTATTAACTGTGCATCACGGCTAATCTCTTCAACATTGGCATTGCCAGTGACCAAAGATGCCGCTAAAGATTTAACGTGCGCCTTAGAGCCGTCGTTACTGACAGGTTCATCACCTTCTGCATTTAGCCCTTGGCTAAGTGCCTCTTCAGAGTAGACAAAACCACTAACCCAATCAGGAGAGGCCGCTGCACCCGGCAATTGCGTACGTGAAAGCCAGCTAGTAACGCCTAATACTTCTAGGTACTGATGTCTTAGATGTTGCGCTTGCATTGGGTTTAATTCCACGTCGATTTTTAGCATTATAGTTTAACGCCTTCATGGATAACTAACCAGCGTCATCCTCGCGTGATCGCTTTTTATTGTTTTATGTTAGGGGTCAATAACTACATTATTAACAGCAGTATTTTGACTATTTATTGTGCTGAATTTACCTTTATAGAGTAACATTAAAACATTCGATATCTTCTAAGATATTGTTAACTTGTTCTTATACTGTTTAAAAATCATTAAGGGGCTGCTGTATGTCAGTGATAGATTTTGATCAAGCTGTTGATAGACGTAACACTTCAAGCTTGAAATGGGAGCGCTATAATGATCAATCCGTACTGCCGATGTGGGTCGCAGATACTGATTTCAAAGCACCTAGTGCGATTACTGACGCTTTAACAAAGCGCATAGAGCACGGTGTTTTTGGCTACACTAATGTCCCTGATGAGCTAAACGATACAATTATCGCGCGCATGAAAACGCTCTACGACTGGGAAGTTGAAGCCGATTGGATTGTATGGCTACCCGGTCTAGTCTGCGCTTTAAACATCGCTTGCAGAGCAACGGCGCCCAAAGGCACAAGTGCAATGGCACCTACCCCTATTTACCCACCTTTTGTCAGCGCGCCACATTTATCTGGGCTTCAAATATGCCAAATTCCGATGAAACTTGAAGGCACACGCTGGATTATGGACTTTGAGTATTTAGAGAGTAGCATCACGGATGAGACGAAGATTTTACTCTTTTGTAATCCGCACAATCCGGGAGGTACAATTTACAACAAAAAAGAATTGATGCAGCTGAGCGATATTATTGTCAAACACCAGCTGATACTTTGCTCGGACGAAATACATTGTGATTTATTATTGGATGCCGATGCCCAGCACATTCCCATCGCCTCTTTAAACCCAGCAATAGAGCAACAGTGCATCACCTTAATGGCACCGAGCAAAACCTTTAATATCGCGGGCTTAGGCTGCGCTTTTGCGATAATAGCGAACAAGGCACTGCGCAATAAATTCAACAAAACCCGCCGCGGCATAGTGCCAGACACTAACTTACTTGGCTACACAGCAACGCTTGCCGCCTACAGTCATGGAGAGAAATGGCTACAAGCCCAGCTGGCATATTTTCGTGATAACCACGCTTACTTGCTCAAAGAAATTAATGCTATCCCCGGATTAAAAATGCTGCCAAACCAAGCCACTTACCTCGCCTGGATAGATGTATCGGCAGCAAAACTCGATAATCCCGCACTGTTTTTTGAAGAGGCAGGCGTGGGTTTATCACCCGGTAGAGATTTTGGCGATAGCAACTATGTACGGATGAATTTTGGCTGCACTAAAGAGTTATTAAAAGAGGCGGTTAAAAGAATGCGTAGCGCTATGTTGAATCATTTACCGGCGTGAACGAATTGCGAGTTGCAAGTCAGTTTGTTTTAACCTTTTCTGCACACAACTTTCTTTACTCGCAACCCTCTTCACGCCCTTTCTATATCAAAAGGTAATACTTCTTTAATATGCTCTTTTTTTAGGGCTATCATCAACAATCGATCAACACCTAGAGCCACACCTGCACAATTGGGCATTCCCTGAGACAGAGCTTCGACTAAGCGCATATCTATTGGTCGCTGCGGCAAATTTAATTGCGCACGCTGTTGCTGGTCTGCTTCAAAACGACGCAGCTGTTCATAACTATCGGTCAATTCGTGATAGCCATTAGCAAGCTCCACGCCATCGATAAACAACTCAAATCGCGCCGCGACGGCAATACCCTCACAATCTTGTTTCACCTTGGCTAAAGCCGCTTGGCTCGCCGGGTAATCATAGATAAAAACGGCACCTTTTAATTGCGGTTCAATACAGTGTGACATCAATAAGTTTAACCAACCGTCGCGATCATAATCACCGATGACTTCTATGTGCTTGCGCATCGTTTGTGCCAACAGTTCATCACTAGCACAATTGATATCAAGATCCAGATAGTGCTTAAAGACTGCTTTATAGCTAAGTTTTTGAATGCCGGTAATAGCCGTTACCGATGCAATTAAGTGCGCAACTTCGTCCATGAGTTGATGTTCATCGAAATCTAAACGATACCATTCCAGCATGGTAAATTCAGGGTTATGCTTGCGGCCAATTTCACCGTTTCTAAACACCTTAGACATCTGATAAATACAGCCACTGCCAGCGGCTAATAAACGTTTCATCGCATATTCAGGAGAGCTCTGCAAAAAAAAGTCACTGGATATATCTTCAACAAAATGTCGATACTCCACCCGCATTGCGTCAATAAATGGGTCACTCACCGCCGCCTGCGATAACACCGGCACATCCACTTCGAGTACATCACGCAAAGCAAAAAACACACGAATATCAGCCAGCAGTTGACCGCGTTTTCTCAGTGTCTCAATAGTGGCACTAGGCTGCCAAAGATCAATATTCAAAATATTTGTTCTACCCAATAAAAAAGGCCCATATTTCAATATAGGCCTTTCATAATTTTAGCTTTTAGCTCAATTTACGCCTTGCTTGCTCGGCTCACATATTCGCCGGTACGGGTATCAATTCTAAGCAACTCACCTTCTTCAATGAAAAGTGGAACACGTACTAGCGCACCCGTGCTCAAAGTCGCAGGCTTAGATCCGCCCTGCGCTGTATCACCTTTAAGGCCGGGATCTGTTTCAGTCACTTCTAACTCAACAAAGTTCGGCGGTGTGACAACAATTGCTCGGTCATTCCAAAGCGTAATGATGCAGGTTGTATTATCTTTTAACCATTTAGCACTGTCACCAACCGCGCTTTCTTCCACAGCGTACTGCTCATACGTGACAGGCACCATAAAGTTATACATGTCGCCATCTTTGTACAAATACTCCATGTCACATTCTACAACATCAGCACCTTCGAGGGATTCGTTAGACTTAAAAGTACGCTCCCATACACGACCTGTTAGCAGGTTACGCATTTTAACACGGGTGAAGGCCTGACCTTTACCTGGTTTAACGAATTCAACTTGCTGCATTGAACAAGGATCGCCGTCGACCATGACTTTTAAACCGTTTTTAAGCTGATTCGCTGAATATGACATTAAGTTTCTCTGTATCGATAATAGGGGTTTCACGGTATTCTACTACAAAGCAGCGACTGCTATGTAGGCTTTATTTGACAGCTATTGTACTTAAAAGCACAATGCGAGCAAATATATCTCAGATTAGCCTTATCCCAATAGATTTTATGCTTTTCTTTAATCAAGTAAGTGAGTCCAATATCGAAACCTTAGCGTTAACGCAAGAGTGTGAACCCAGCTGGCAATATCAATTAGGCCACTGCATTAAAGACCTCAAAAGCTTGTGTGAATATGCAGCGCTAGACATCAACAAGGTTGCTTTTTCCAACGATGCCCATCGTGATTTTCAACTGCGCGTTCCCTATGCTTACGCTTCTCGTATCGAAAAAGGAAATTACCAAGACCCTCTATTACTGCAAGTCCTACCGCTAGCGATTGAATTAGAATACCAGCCCGGATACAGCAAAGACCCGTTAGAAGAGGCGGATGCTAACCACATCACAGGCTTGATTCACAAATACAAAAATCGCGTATTACTCACTTTAAGTGGCGCTTGTGCGATTAACTGCCGCTATTGTTTTCGAAGACATTTCCCCTACAGTGAGAACAATATAGGCGCGGATCAGTGGCTGGCGATTGTCCAGTACATAAAAAGCGATAGCAGCATTGAAGAGGTCATATTCTCAGGGGGAGATCCTCTGGCAACCAGCGACAAGCGGTTAGCAAAAATGATCGATGAGCTCGACACTATTGAGCACTTACAGCGCTTGCGCATTCATACAAGACTACCCGTGGTGATACCAAAGCGCATAACGCAAGAATTGTGCAGCATGCTCAAAAACTCTAGATTGCAGTGTTTAGTCGTTATCCATGCCAATCATGCGAATGAATTTGATTATCAAGTTGAAGCGGCACTTGCGCAACTTAAACAAGCGCAAGTCACCGTTTTTAATCAGGCCGTTTTACTGAAAGACATCAATGATAATGTAATCGCGCAAAAAGCCTTACACTTAGCCTCTTTTAAAGCGGGAGCTCTACCCTACTACCTGTTTGTACTAGATAAAGTACAAGGGGCGGCACATTTTAATATCCCAGATGAGCAAGCGCAAAAATTAATGCATGAACTACAGTGTGTTTTACCGGGTTATTTAGTGCCAAAATTAGCCCGTGAAATTCCTGCAAGGCCACATAAAACACTACTTGCTATTTAATAGTTCAGTCGCTTTCGTTCGATGATTTATTACCTAAAACAAAAACAGTCTCTTAAATAAAGATTCGCGCTGTGGTTGCCAACGGCGCTGGCTTTTTGTAAAGTCTGTGTGGAAATATTATTCAGTTCTGAATTTAACATAATTTTGAAGCGCGCCTTAGACGTGCTTTTTGCAAGGAAGTTACAATGAAACTATGGAAATGCGCCACCTTCGTTATCGCAACAATCACACTGGTTGGCTGCGTTAAGAAAAAGGAGGTAGTACAAGTCTATCCGCCATTGATAATCGCAGATGCAACGCCATTGGTTTCTTCGACAAAACGCTCGATCGGCGTAAAAGTCAATTTTGAAAATATTGCCGACACTGATTATAGCTACGCAAGGTTCAAGCTTACTGCTTATAACAGCGCAGGCTTAAGCGTTAAGCCTAAGAAAGGCGTCCGTGAAAGCGCCTATGTTCGTTTAGCAGGCCCTATAGTACCCGGACAAACAAACTCGACAATTTGGACAAATACTTGGGCAAATAAAGACGTACAATGTATCAGTCTTGATGAAGTAGAATTGATATTCAATGACGGCAGTGTAGAAACAGCAAAGGACGGCCGCTTATTAAATAAAGTGCAAGGCCACAGCTGTATATAGTTGTTTGATACAGGGGCAGTAGCCCCTGTTTATTTTAATCTTTTCTTGGTGGCGGCATCATCGGGAACTGAGCAACTCCACCTTTGACCTCTGATAGCTTAGCCACGCCTGAGCGCTCGACCTCATCAATGCGAATAATCGCTTGTGTCGGTATAAATGAGCTTTTCACCTCACTAAACAACGCCTTCACTTTTTCTTCGCCGGGATCGACCAAAAGTTCAGAACGCTGGCCAAAAATAAAACCTTCTAGCTGAATAAACCCCCAAATATCACTCTGATATACGTGCTTAACAAATACTTCTATCACTTTATCTTGGTTGATAAAGGTAACGCGATACACCGCATCATCTTTTGCCATTACTCTTCTCTCTAATAATCTGATTATTGATGGAATAATTGGGCCATCGCTACAAATTTCAAGCGAAATGAGTCAGTCGTTGGTTTTTATTTTACGCAAAGCTACCCGCAAAATAGCTATAAATGTAAGCAGCAAGTATAATGCCTCGAAATATTCCCCAGCCTTAATCACTGCTTGTTGATAGACATGAAAATGTTCGTTAACAAGCTGACTTTTTGTCACTAAAGCGCTGGGACGAACACTAAGATTAGAAGTTGGCGCAAGCCGATGACAGACAGATAGAGCAAGGTGCACAATGGCGAAGAAGCTATTTATTAAGACCCATGGTTGTCAAATGAACGAGTACGACTCGTCACGCATGGCAGATTTACTTGGCGTAAGCCATGAACTTGAACTAACAGACAATCCTGATGACGCCGATGTCTTATTACTCAATACTTGCTCTATTCGTGAAAAGGCGCAAGAAAAGGTATTTCACCAACTCGGTCGCTGGCGCAAGCTCAAAGAAAAAAATCCTAACATTAAAATTGGTGTCGGCGGCTGTGTCGCCAGTCAAGAAGGGGACAAAGTTCTTAAACGCGCCCCTTTTGTCGACATGGTATTTGGCCCGCAAACTTTGCACCGCCTACCTGAAATGATCGATTTAACCGATCAGGGAAAATTGGGCGTCGTCGATGTCAGTTTCCCTGAAATAGAAAAGTTTGACGTATTGCCGACACCGGTGGCCACAGGTGCAGAAGCTTTTGTCTCTGTTATGGAAGGCTGCAGTAAATACTGTACTTTCTGCGTCGTTCCCTACACACGCGGAGAAGAAGTAAGCCGCCCATTAGATGGCGTACTCGCAGAGTGTCTCGAGCTCGCTGAACAAGGCGTGCGTGAAATCAATTTCTTGGGCCAAAACGTCAACGCCTACCAAGGTGATACGGATGACGGCGAAACCATAGATTTAGCCGAACTGATTCGTTTAGTCGCTGCCATTGACGGTATTGACCGTATCCGTTTCACCACATCACATCCGGTTGAGTTCAGTGACTCACTCATTGACGTATATGCAGAAGTCCCCGAGCTGGTAAGTCACTTGCATTTACCGGTGCAATCGGGTTCTGATAGCATCTTAATGGCGATGAAACGCGGCCACACTATCCTTGAATACAAATCAAAGATGCGTCGTATAAAAAAAATTCGCCCAGACATTTGCTTCTCTTCGGATTTTATTATCGGCTTCCCTGGTGAAAGTGAATATGACTTTGATCAAACGATGAAGCTTATCGATCAAATTGGGTTTGATATCTCATACAGTTTTATCTACTCACGCCGACCTGGTACGCCTGCTTCTGATATCCCAGATACAGTGACCGAGGAAACTAAAAAAGAGCGTTTGAAGGTATTGCAAAACACTATCACTCAAAACGCGCAAATGATCAGCCGTTCCATGGTTGGCAGCGTACAACGCATTCTGGTCAACAGCTACTCGAAAAAAGACCCGGGCATGTTATCAGGTCGTACTGAAAACAACCGTGTGGTTAACTTTCGCTGCGATGACCCACACTTAATTGGCAAGTTTGCGGATGTAGAAATCATGCAGGCTTATACAAACTCACTCATCGGTAAACTGGTGAGTTCTGAGTTGGATGGACCGATGAGCTTTGAAAGAGAGCACTGCGCATAAGCCTAGATTCGGCAGTTGAATCACGAAAGTAAGCACAAGTTTTTGATGCACCTAGAAAACCAGAAAAAATTCTCATCACCAATAAGGTGACCACTGATTTTTCTTATTTCCTATGCACACCAATTACTTGCACTCCTTTTTCGTGTTCAATCGCCGAATCTAGGATAAAGGAACTAATCGCGCCGAATATTGATACGCAAGCGCTGAGCTTGCGTTATAAATCGATCAATAAACGTGCTATAATTATCCCAATATTTTGCACTTAGGAGTAAACCTATTGAACACTAGTGAATCATTTAGTTTCACTTTGTCACACAGTGACACATCGGCACTTGCCAACCTCTGTGGACAGTACAATGAACATCTAAAGCTGATAGAGAAACGCTTAAACGTTATTATCAATAACCGAGCCACTGATTTTCAAATCATCGGCGATGTCAGTTTAGTCAAAAAAGTCGCGCAGCTACTCAAGCAAATGTACCAAGAAGCTTGTGAAGGGAAAGAGCTTGACCTTGAACAAGTGCACCTTTGCCTGCAGCAATCAGGTATAGAACAAGATGACAATCAACTTGAAGGTGCTGCCGATGCCGGTATCGTCATTCGCGCGAAAAAAGTATTAGTCAAACCGCGCGGCCCAAACCAGCAGAAATATGTGCGCTCTATCCTCACCCACGATATCAACTTCGGCATAGGCCCCGCTGGTACAGGTAAAACTTATCTTGCAGTTGCCTGCGCCGTTGAAGCACTTGAAAAAGACGAAATTGAGCGTATTTTACTGGTCAGGCCTGCCGTAGAGGCTGGCGAAAAGCTTGGCTTTTTACCGGGTGATCTGGCGCAAAAAGTTGATCCTTATTTACGTCCTCTTTATGATGCACTGTTTGAAATGCTCGGCTTTGAGCGCGTGGCAAAACTGATCGAAAAGAACGTAATAGAGGTAGCACCTCTCGCCTATATGCGCGGGCGCACGCTCAACAATTCATTTGTCATTTTAGATGAGAGCCAAAACACCACCCGTGAACAAATGAAAATGTTCTTAACCCGTATTGGTTTTGGTTCTACCGCTGTTATCACCGGGGACATCACCCAGATCGATTTGCCTAAAGGCACACCTTCAGGGTTGCGTCACGCCGCGGAAGTACTCGATGGTGTTGATGATATCGGCTTTAGCTACTTTTCATCAAAAGATGTAGTGCGTCACCACTTAGTGCAGCATATCGTAGAAGCTTACGATCGCTATGACCTTAAAAAGAACAACCCTCCGCATAAATTGACTGTTAATCGATGAACACAGAAGTAGAAATCCAATTTGCCCTTGATACACCGTCTCTACCCACAATTGAACAAGTTCAAACCTGGGTAGAAGCTGCGCTGGCACAATACAGCACCCATTTTTCTATGTGCATTCGCATTGTTGATACTGATGAAAGCCAAGCGCTTAATAACGAATACCGTGGCAAAGACAAACCCACCAACGTGCTCTCCTTCCCTTTTGAAATGCCTGATTGCGTAACCGTTGAAACCGAAATACTCGGTGATTTAGTGATATGCGCACCTGTGGTTAGCCAAGAGGCAAGTGAACAAAACAAAGCGCTTTTTGACCACTGGGCGCATATGATTATTCACGGTACCTTGCATCTTTTAGGTTTCGACCATATAAAGGACGCTGAGGCCGAAGAAATGGAACAGCTTGAGCGAGACATCCTCGCCAAACTCAATATTGCCGACCCTTACTTAATCCAATAATTTATACACATATTTATCTGTCAAAGCTTGGAGCTTAAGACCTAATGACTGAAGATCGATCGGAAAAACCACGAAGTATATTTGGGCGTATCGCCCAAGCGCTATCTTTTGATCCAAAAACCAAGCAGGAAGTACTCGATGTTATCGAAGAGGCTGCTGAGGACAACTTATTAGATCAAGAGGCGCTCACTATTATCAAAGGCGCAATGCAAGTTGCTGACCTACAGGTACGTGACATCATGGTACCGCGTTCAAAAATGGTCATCGTAGAAGCCGATCAAACGCTTAAAGAATTCCTACCTACTGTTATTTCAAGCGCACACTCAAGATTCCCAGTCGTAGGCAAAAGTCCTGATGAAATTATCGGCGTGCTACTTGCCAAGGATCTATTACCCAATTTATTAGATCAGAATGAAAACGAGTTCACCGTGCAAGACAAACTGCGCAAAGTAACTTTCATTCCTGAAAGCAAAAGACTGAACATTTTACTCAAAGAGTTTCGCGCAACACGCAGCCACTTGGCCATTGTCGTTGATGAATACGGTGGCATCGCAGGTCTTATCACCATTGAAGATGTACTAGAACAAATTGTTGGCGAAATAGAAGACGAACACGACCAAATTGAAGATGACGGGAACATCCGCCCTTTTGACGACAACGCATTTCTCGTTAAAGCACTGACTGAACTTGAAGACTTTGATGAGTATTTTGGCACTAACTTCGATGCTTATGAATTTGATACGATTGGTGGCATTGTCACTAAACGTTTTGGTCACTTACCGCAAAAAGATGAAGAAATTGAAATTGATGGTTTTAAATTCAAGGTTCTCTCGTCTGAAAACCGTCGCATTCGACTACTGCAAGTCGCCAAGGTTGCCCGATAAGCAATGATAATGCGGGCTGTACTGGCGCTTATCGCGGGAGCTATCACTAGTTTAGCCTTTGCGCCTTTTGACTTATATCTCATCGCACTCCTCACCCCCGCTGCGCTCTTTTTATTATTGCGTGGGTTTAGTGTTAAACAGGCATCCACTCTTGGCTGGTTGTTTGGCTTAGGTTTTTTTGGCGCTGGCGTATCTTGGGTGTATGTGAGCATCCACACTTATGGGCACACACCTGCTCCACTGGCCGCCTTACTCACCTTGGCCTTTTGTGCCGCACTCGCGCTGCTATTTTTAATACAGTGCTGGGTTTACCAAAAGTATTTCAGCCGCTCTCACCAGGCAATCGGCTTTGCGGTGATCTGGCTTTTATTTGAATGGCTGCGCAGCTGGTTCTTAACCGGCTTTCCATGGCTTTATTTAGGTTATGTCAGCATTGACACTCCTATTGCACCATTAGCCTCTCTAGGTGGCGTTTGGCTAAGCTCAGCTGTCATTATCGGTATTAGTTTAAGCCTAGCCTACGCCATTGACACAAAATCTAAACGCGCCATAGCAATTCCGCTGGCGATAAGCGCTCTCGCTTTAATCACTAGCTATGTTACACCTAAAAACTGGACAAAAGAGTCTGGCGAACTGATCCCTATTGCGATCATGCAACCTAATATCCCGCAGCTCACTAAATGGAATAGTAACTACCTCGAGGGGATAATAAACACTTACTATCAATTAACAGAGCCATTGTTGGGCAACAAAGTCATTATTTGGCCGGAAACCGCTATCCCAAGTTTATACGCCAATGTCGCTGATGTACTCGCGCCACTCGTGCATAAACAAGCGAGTTTTGGTGGTTCAATCATTAGCGGAGTACCGAGTAAAGTTAAGGATAAGGACCACCCTTTAGGCAGGCGTATTCACAATTCAATCTATAATTTGACGCAAAATACTGTCTACCACAAACAACGCTTGGTCCCCTTCGGTGAATACATACCATTGCAGGAAAATTTCAGGGATTTATTTAATTTTTTGAATATTCCAGACTTTACTTTTAGCCGTCCCAAAACAGCGCAACAACCGCTGCTGAAAGTGGGCGGCTATCAGTACAGTACCGCTATTTGTTATGAGATTGCCTATCCAGAACTGGTGCGCAAATACAGCCGTACAGCAGATCTAATACTCACGTTATCTAACGATACTTGGTTTTCGCATTCAATAGGCCCAGATCAACATTTTCAAATCGCCAGGATGCGCGCGATAGAAAACGGACGCTGGTTGGTACGCAGTGCCAATAATGGCATCAGCGCTATCGTTAACCCGCAAGGTGAAGTAGTGAAAATGGCGCCACGCTATCAAAGCGCTATTTTGGAGGGGGTGGTACAGCCCATGCAAGGATTAACACCTTACCAACGCATAGGCCAATGGCCAATAATTGGCCTCTATTTTCTAGTGCTTAGTTTTGCTTTGATCGCAAATAGAAAAAATTTGAGACTTCTGCATAACGTTATGAATGCAGATAAGGCAAGGCAAAAGCAGGCGAAATAGCGGAGTTTACTATTGTAAATGAGCATATTGAGCCTGCTTTTAACGCAGTATTATCAAATGCAGTAGTTATGCTGATGTCTCACCTTAACTTTTTAACCAAATCACTTCACACCACTCCCAAATAGAGTCCCAGTGACACTCTTCATCGATACCGAATGCTGGGCTCCAGACACTGACGTAACCTTCTTGTGCAATAAAATAATAACCCTCTAGATACTCACAAATGGGTAAGTATTCACGAGGCATGCCCCGATCCCAAGCAACAGATGCCATCTCCGGTAAATGTGTAGCAGCGTATTCATCTGTGGCAGTTACTGGCGATAAAGCACCAAAGGCCACATCGCTCACATTTAATAAGAAGTCTTTTAAATCGCCAGGTAAATGCAGTAACAACTGCTCTTGAATGATGACTAACTGGTCTTCATCCGGTAACTCTATTGAGCCAAACCGGTCTTGATTTCGCTCTCTTAACTCTTCTACAATTTCATTCATTTAAATAACATCACAATCGTTCGGTTTAATTTTTACACAGGCTCGCTAATCAGTACTCGTATAGACTTAAAAGCGACCAATTGACAGATCACAAAGCTTACACTTTTTAGCCCAGTTGCAGTGAAATAATGCGATACCTAGAGCAATTCAAACTTTGATTTAGGGGGCGTTACAGGCTTCTCTGGTTGCTCATGAACCGTCTCTTCAACAGGATCACTATCAGAGTCTACCTCTTTATCTTCTAATTTTAAGCGCAAGCGTAAATTATTCACGGAATCTGCATGGCGCAAGGCCTCACTTTCACTTATTTTTCCGGCTTTCACTAGATTATAAAGCGACGAGTCAAAAGTTTGCATGCCTAAATTTTCTGACTTAGCCATAATTTCTTTAATACCCTCGACATCGCCTTTCAAAATCAGCTCACGTATGGTCGAGGTATTGAGCAAAATCTCAATCGCAGCGGTGCGTTTACCATCGATAGTTTTCACTAAACGCTGGGAGACAATCGCCTTTATATTTAAGGATAGATCGGATAATACTTGAGCACGCTTTTGCTCAGGAAAAAAGTTAATGATTCTGTCTAAGGCTTGATTGGCATTATTGGCATGCAATGTCGATATCGCTAAATGGCCCGTTTCAGAAAAGGCTAGGCAGTGTTCCATGGTTTCCATATCGCGCACCTCACCAATTAAGATAACATCGGGAGCTTGCCTTAAAGTATTGACCAGCGCACTGTGAAAACTTCGTGTATCAACCCCCACTTCACGTTGATTAACAATCGACTTTTTATGACGATGTATAAATTCAATTGGATCTTCGATAGTAATAATATGGCCGCCAGCATTGGCATTGCGATGATCAATTAACGCTGCCAGCGATGTAGACTTACCGGAACCTGTCGCCCCGACAAACAAAATCAAACCACGCTGACTCATCACCACATCTTTAAGATGCTCAGGCACCCCTAAATCTTTTAATTCAGGTATATCACCTTTAATATTGCGAGCAACCAAAGCAAACTGGTTACGCTGTTTGAAAATATTGACACGAAAACGCCCAACACCTGCGATAGATATCGCCAAGTTCATCTCCAGTTCTTGCTGAAAATCCTCCCACTGCTGGTCATCCATAATTTCACGAGCAATTATTTCAACCTCCCCCACAGCCACTCTTTCATTGCTAATAGGAACAAGCTCTCCTTCAAATTTTGCGCTAGGAATAGCACCAGTAGACAGATATAGATCAGACCCATCTCTTGTTGCCAGTTCAGTGAGGTATTTTTTAAAGTCCATGAATACTTATCCCGATAAAAAGAAGGAAACAAAAGCGCTACGCTGCGGCCATTGTTATCAAATAATAAAACACACCAGATGAATGTAAGTTAAATACTGCTTCATTCATCAAAACTAGACTCATTTTTTGTCATAAAATGGTAACAAATAAGTTTTTCTTAAATAACCTGGATAAGATTATTAATTCATCCTTATTATACGTGCAGTCTCTCTTGAAGCTTAATGTCAGCCTGTAGTGTTATATTCAAGAACTCCATTAATATATATGAAGTTAATCCCCATATTAGGTGCCCCTCATACAAAAAGCATGGCGCATATTTTGCCTTACTTTGGTATTCACTTAAATGATCACAGCGATTATCACGCTCTAGAAAAAAACTCAGCGGCACTTTAAACAAGCACTCTAGCTCTCCTTCATTAGCGACCAGCATACTGTCAGCGGGAATAATCCCTACACAAGGTGTCACTTTTAGTTTGTGTAGCGAAACCTTGTCATCCAGGCAATTGAGCACACACACACTTGATGGCAATAAATTTATCTCTTCATGCGCTTCTCGCAGCGCAGTAAAAACAATATCAGTATCAGTACTGTCCATTTTACCGCCAGGGAATGCTATTTCGCCACTGTGACTTGAGAGCCGACTGGCTCTTTTTGTTAAAACCACTTTGGGGTGTAATTCATCTGTAATCGCTAGCAACACACCCGCCTGAGGATAATTTTTTTGGATCTCTCTGGGTTGGTAATCTCTTAATCGGCGCTTAATTAACGACAGCATTGATACAAGCCTTGGCAAAAGCCAGATGATAGAACTAATAAGCAGTGCAATAATCAATTCACGCTCTAGTGAAATGAACTGATATGCATAAAGGTTAGTTTAAAGTCATAACCTAGACAAACATTTCACAAGCTACAAGCTAATCAGACAGAATATATTCACATACGCTCTTTGGCATTCATGCCACTTACGTTTACCGTACATCCTGTACATAAAAAAGCACCTGGCGAATGACTTCGGCAAGTGCTTTAGATATCAGCGCAAATTACAGTTCTTCGATCTGACGTCTTAAATCTTCAATTTTGCGAGAAACAACACGATTTAGATGGTCCATCTCTTCCAAAATGTCTTCTTTCTTAGCTTTCGCTGTTTTCTCACCTGCCACTAACTTATCTAGCTCAGTAATCGCCTTCAAAAAGAAAGGTGAAGACTCAGTAGTATCACGAAAAGCAGTAAGACCTTCATTGACTCTAAGCTTTTTGTGCAAACGCTTAAATTTAAATTTCTTAGACTTTGTCATCCATTCGCCCTTGTGGCGATTATGATAGACTTTTAGAATATCTATATCACCTTCAATGCGCGTGGTATAACGGTCGATATCAGAAGGTTCTTCAAAACCCATTTCAGCTAGTGCTGGGAACTTTTCCACAGACATTAGTAACTCCTGTATTGTTTATAAAAAATAGCGATTAAAGGTCGTTGCCTTCACTTAATGAGACCTCAGCCTAACTGCTGCATTTGATAATACTGCGTTAAAAACAGACTCAATAGAGATGAATTAAGTAATGCTTAAATCATCTACAATGCTCATTTACATCAGTAAACTCTGCTATTTCGCCGGTGATTACCTTGTCTTATCTGCATAAGTAACGTTATGCAGAAGTCTCTTAATAATCAAATAATAAACCTTGATTCGTTAAATAGCTCTACATTTTAAAATAAATACCAAAATAACTAACTCTACATTGCTATTAATCAAAACAACCATTTAAATTCTATTTTAGTCCTAATACATCCTGCATATCGTAGAGGCCTGCATCCTTTCCTGCTAACCAAGCTGATGCACGCGCCGCACCTTTAGCGAAAGTCATGCGGCTGCTTGCTTTGTGTGTTAGCTCTATTCGTTCACCTTCGTTGGCAAACAAAACAGTGTGATCACCAACCACATCGCCTGCGCGAATAGTCTCAAACCCAATTTCTTTTTTTGTTCTAGGGCCGATAATACCCTCACGGCCATACACTGCGTGCTCTTTTAACGTACGATCTAATGCATTGGCGACGACTTCACCTAAACTCACTGCTGTCCCTGATGGCGCATCGACTTTATGACGGTGATGAGTTTCTATAATTTCCACATCGTAGTCATCGCCTAATGTGCGGGCAATGGTATCCAACACCTTAAAACACAAGTTCATACCAACACTCATGTTAGAGGCAAAAACAACGGGGATACTTTTACTGCTTTGCAGCAGCTTATCCTTTTGTGCGTCGTTTAAACCCGTAGTGCCAATAACAATGGCTTTATTATGAGCAACACAAACATCAAGATTATTCATGGTTAAAGCCGGCGTAGTGAAATCGATCAATACATCAAAATCATCCATTGCTTTTTCTAAGCTATTCGCGCAAAACACTGCAAGTTTGCCAACACCTGCTAACTCACCGGCATCAACACCGTTTAGACTACTATTTTCACTGACAATAGCCGCACCTAAACTCAAACTTGGATTTAACTGTACCGCTTCAACTAGCACTTTACCCATGCGCCCAGCTGCACCAATTACTGCAATTCTCATGTTACTTACCCTTACCCATTAGTGAGTCCCCATCCAAAAACAGATGCCTACTGCAAACGTCTGAAAGGCTCAATCTGTGCGCCACTCAATATAATTGTTAGCACGACTAAACGCCCATATCTAGCAGCACACATCTTGAACCATTGCCGCGCTCTCGCTACGGCCCTGTTTCAAGTCGAGAATTTGTTATATCTGCTGATCCATGTTTAATGCCGGTTTTTCACACCCCGAATCACCGACAATTTTCGCTGGCACGCCTACCACTGTTTTGCACGCTGGCACGTCATTGACAACCACACTGCCACCGCCAACTTTAGCGCCTCTACCAATTTCTAAATTACCGAAGATCTTAGCACCTGCTCCTATCATCACACCTTCACGTACTTTCGGATGACGATCACCGCATTCATTACCTGTTCCA
>Ga0209291_1000431_pt1 | contig 40321 bp, 37 predicted proteins | sample GOMGulsemesocosm_FD_184633 | JGI IMG/M metagenome (GOLD analysis project Ga0209291, IMG submission 184633) | Methane-oxidizing microbial communities from mesocosms in the Gulf of Mexico - GOM9B Gulf of Mexico (SPAdes) (version 2) | ecosystem: Environmental > Aquatic > Marine > Cold seeps...
AAGGCATATGAATATTCAGAGAAACAAAGTGAAATTTCTGAACTAATAACAAAGAAACAAAGGGCTACAGAAATAAGAACTATAGAAGCTAAGTACAATGAAGATAAAGCCCGTGCTGAGGAAAAAACAAATACCGTAAAAGCAGAAAAAGAAAAAGAACGTAGCCAATACCTTTTGGCTGCCACTGGGTTAATATCATTAGCCATTATTCTTTTCGGAACGGTATTGTACCGTAACACCAAACTAAAAGCAAAAAACCTGTCGTTAAACTTAATAGAGCAAGAACTAAACCAGCAAAAAACATTACGCGTACTGCAAGAAAAAAACCAAAGCAAACTATTAAACGCTACATTAGACGGTAGGGAAACAGAACGAAAGGACATTGCACAAACCCTGCATGATAGTGTAAGTGCCCTACTCTCCTCTGCCAACATGCACTTACAAGTGGTTAAAAAGAAAAGTACTGGAGCTGTAGCAGAATTAGATAAGTCACAACGTATAATTGATGAAGCTTCTGGAAAAGTACGTGACCTTTCGCATAAGTTAATTTCAGCGGTATTATTAAAATTTGGTTTGGAACACGCTGTATATGACATCTGTGAAAAATACAGTAATCAAGATTTAGAATTCGAATTAGAAAGTGAAGATAAAATACCCCGTTTTGAGCAAGGTTTTGAAATAAAAATTCATAACATTATTGAGGAGTGTATTAACAATATCATGAAACATAGTAAGGCCTCAGAAGCCTCTGTAGTGCTATTATTAACAAACAACACTTTACATGTAACTATAAAAGATAATGGGGTTGGTTTTGACGCTTCAAAAATAAGTCCTTCTTCCGGTATTGGATTAAGCCAAATAAAAGCACGTATTGAAAATATGGAAGGTATTTTTGATATTGATTCTAAAATAAATAAAGGAACTACAATTGTTATGGAAGTTCCTGTGGAATACACCTAAGAAGTTACTTATGATTCCTACAGATTGTTTCGCTTCATTGCACTACACTCACAATGACATGTACTGGTTAGTAGTATTATTTTGGTTGAAAATTCTGAACTTAATAAATGTTTATTACTCATAGAAATCTTATTTTTGTTAACTTTATACCAAACCGTGACTTACACTCAAAAATATTTTACGCTACTCATTTTTACATTTTGTTTTTCATTTTATGGTTTTGGCCAATCAAAAACTACCGATTCTGTTTTTGATAAAGTTGAACAATATATTAAAGAAGATAATAAAGAAGAAGCATTGAAACTAGCTATTGCACAACTTGAAAGTGTTACTAAAAATAAAACCATTCCGTTACAAATTAAATGGAATAGTAAAATTGGTCAGCTTTTTAGTAATAACAACAACTACCCTATTGCACTTGCCTACTACAACACTGCATTAGAACTCAGTATAAAGTCTAAAGACTCTTTAGCAATGGCAAATGCTTACTTTGATATTGGATCATTAAACCTAAATGAGTACACCAAAATCACCTATAAAGAACAATCACTTGAAGTAGGTACAGATAAAAGAGACGCGGCATTTAATAATTTCAATTATTTATTGAAAAATTTTAAAAATATTAAAAACGTAGAGAACGTATTTGCAAAAGCTTATGGAAACTTAACAGGCATCTATGGTTATATCTCTAAATATGATGAAGCAGAAAAATCTGCAGAAAAAGCAATTGAATATTATAGCACGTTAAAAGACACTATTTCAATTATTGGCGTAAAAATTAATTTAGGTATCTCACAAATCTATCAAGAGGAGTTTGAAAAAGCAGAGCAAACTTATAAAGACTTTTTGCCTTTATTAAAAGACACTTCTAATATTAACATATTATATTACAAAGGTATAAATTTCGCTAATTTAGCACATATTTATAGAGAACAAAACAGACTAAAAGAAGCTAATGATTATCAAGAAAAATCTCATAAACTCAGCCTTATTTATATAGAAAAAACATCTAACAGAACTTTAGAAGAAATTGAAGCTAAACACAATGAAGATAAGGCAAGACAAGAAGAGATAGCAAAAACTAACATTGAAATTGAAAAAAGAGAAAAGGAAGAACTATGGTTTGGTATAGCAGGCCTTTCAGGACTCTCGCTACTCCTTTTTGGAACTGTCTTATTCCGAAACAGTAAATTGAAAGCTAGAAATTTATCCTTAAAATTAATCCAAAAGGAATACAGCCAGCAACATGAGCTTCAAAAACTAAAAGAACAGAATCAAAACAAAGTCCTTAATGCAACTTTAGAGGGAAGATTGAAAGAGCGGAAATATATTGCACAAACACTTCATGACAGTGTAAGTGCCTTACTTTCTTCTGCAAACATGCATTTACAAGTAGTTAAAAAAAAGAGCCCCAGTCCAATAGATGAATTAGAGAAATCGCAGCTAATTATAAGTGAAGCTTCTGAAAAAGTTCGTGATTTATCACACAAATTAATTTCTGCCGTATTACTAAAATTTGGATTGGAACATGCGCTCTTTGATATATGTGAAAAATACAGTAATCAAGAATTGCAATTTGAATTAGAAAGTGAGGAGAAAATACCTCGTTTCAGTCAAGACTGTGAGATCAAAATGCATAATATTACTGAAGAATGTATAAATAACATTATCAAACACAGTAAAGCTACAAAAGCCACCATAAGCTTAAAACTAAAGGAAAATGACTTAATTATTGAAATAACAGATAATGGGATAGGTTTTGACACTTTAAAAATTAATCCCGAATCTGGTATTGGTTTAAGTCAAATAATAGCACGTATTGATAGTGTCGGAGGAGTTATAAAAATAACATCTGAGAAAAACAAAGGAACCAAAATTTTCATTGAGGTTCCTATTGATTTAATTTAATTTTCTACGGCAACTTCCTGTTTTAAATCTACAATTATTTGATGTTGTAATAAATCATCTATAGTTTCACGTTTACGAATCAAGTGTGCTTTATCATTGTACCACAACACTTCTGCGGGTCGATATCGTGAATTATAGTTAGAAGTCATTGAAAAGCAATATGCCCCTGCGTTTTTAAAACACAACACATCACCTTCGGATATTTCTGTGATTCGACGGTTTGTTGCAAATGTATCCGTTTCACAAATATACCCTACTACCGTATAAAAACGTTCCCTTCCACTGCTATTAGATATGTTTACAATATCATGATGTGAGTTATACAGCATTGGACGGATTAAATGATTAAACCCTGAATCCACACTTGCAAATACCGTTGATGTTGTTTGCTTTACCACATTAACATGTACTAAAAAACTCCCTGCCTCACTAACTAAAAATTTACCTGGTTCAAAAGCCAAAATCAACGGTTTACCATATTCCTTTTCAAAAGCATTGAAACGCTTGGTTAACTTTTTCCCTAATTCATCTATATTTGTTTCTATATCATTTTCTTTATAAGGAACTTTAAAACCACTACCAAAGTCAATAAATTCCAAATCAGAAAATTGCAGTGCTATTTTAAACAAAATTTCCGACGCATATAAAAACACATCAATATCCAAAATATCAGACCCTGTATGCATATGAACACCATTAATATTCATACCAGTATTTTCAACAATTCGTAAAACATGTGGAATTTGATGTATGGATATCCCGAATTTAGAGTCGATATGCCCAACAGAAATGTTTGCATTCCCTCCTGCCATAACATGTGGATTTATACGAATACAAATAGGTACTTCCGGATGCTTAGTTCCAAATTGTTCCAATATCGATAAATTATCAATGTTAATCTGACAGCCTAAAGCAGCTACATTTTCAATTTCTGCTAATGAAACCCCATTTGGAGTATAAATAATATCTTCAGCCTGAAAACCAGCTGCCAAACCTAATTGTACCTCTTGTATGGAAACGGTATCCAAACCAGAATTCAATTGTTTAAAAAGTTTTAGTACAGAGATGTTTGACAATGCCTTTACAGCATAATTAATTTTCAATCGCTTTACCCCCTTAAATGCATTAGTCAGTTTATTGTATTGACTTTCAATTTTTTCTGCATCATACAAATAAACCGGAGTGCCGAACTCTTCCGCAATCGCTAATAAATCTCTTGTTTCCATTGTTACCTTATATAAAATTATAAAAAGCAAACATATCACAATTAGTTTTTAAATAATAAAAAACAAACAAAATAAATATATTTACAACATTTTGTTACATGTACAACTATTTAAAGATTCAAGGATTAAAATAAAATCAATTAAAAAGCCATTTATTACGCTGATATTTTTACATTTGCGTAGCTTTAAAAAGATAACAAGTACATTATGAATTTACACGAATATCAAGGTAAAGAAATATTAAGTAGTTTTGGTGTTAGAATCCAAAGAGGAGTTGTAGTACAAACTGCTGATGAAGCTGTTGAAGCAGCAAAAAAATTAACTGAAGAAACCGGTACAGGTTGGCACGTAATTAAAGCACAAGTTCACGCAGGTGGTCGTGGAAAAGGTGGTGGAGTTAAGTTGGCTAAAAACTTAGACCAGGTTAAAGAAATAGCTGGACAAATTATAGGAATGGACTTAGTTACTCCTCAAACTTCTGCAGAAGGGAAAAGAGTACACCAAGTATTAGTTGCTGAAGATGTATATTATCCAGGAGATAGTGAAACAAGTGAATTTTATGTATCTGTATTATTAAACAGAGCTACTGGAAGAAACATGGTAATGTATTCTACAGAAGGTGGAATGGACATTGAAGATGTTGCTGAAAAAACTCCGCACTTAATTTTTACTGAAGAAATAGATCCTGCTACAGGAATAATACCTTTCCAAGCACGTAAAATTGCTTTTAACTTAGGTTTATCAGGAAAAGCACATAAAGAAATGACAAAGTTCGTTTCTGCTTTATACAAAGCATATGTAGAATCTGATTCTTCTATGTTTGAAATAAACCCTGTATTAAAAACATCTGATGATTTAATCATGGCTGTTGATGCAAAGGTTACTATTGACGATAATGCTCTTTACAGACGTAAGGACTATTTAGCAATGCGTGATTTAAGAGAAGAAAACGAAATTGAAGTTGAAGCAGGTGCTTTAGGTTTAAACTACGTTGATTTAGATGGAAATGTTGGATGTATGGTTAACGGAGCTGGATTAGCAATGGCAACTATGGATTTAATTAAAATGTCAGGTGGTGAACCAGCAAACTTTTTAGATGTTGGAGGAACTGCAGATGCTAAACGTGTTGAGGAAGCTTTCAGAATTATCTTAAAAGATCCTAACGTAAAAGCTATTTTAGTAAACATCTTTGGAGGAATTGTTCGTTGTGATCGTGTTGCTGAAGGTATTATTGCAGCATACAAAAACATGGGGGACGCTATGAACGTGCCATTAATTGTACGTTTACAAGGAACTAATGCTGATATTGCTAAAAAATTAATTGAAGATTCAGGATTAGATTTACAATCTGCAACTGCTTTTAAAGAAGCTGCTGATAAAGTAAAAGCTGTTTTAGCTTAAGCTACTAGTAGCCATAACTAAACAGAATTATCTTATTGATTCTTAATAAGTAAATCATAAAAAAAGCTCAAACTTAATGTTTGAGCTTTTTTTATTATATTCGAAACTGAATCTCAAAGCCCCAAAAATGAGTAGTGAAGAAAAATTAAGCGCATTAAGTCAGTTAATTGCTTTTGCAAGAACAGGAAAAGCAATTAAAGATGTTGAATATGATTTTTTAGTGATTATAGCTAATCAAATAGGCGTGTCAAAAAAGGTGTTTGATAAACTTATACTTAATCCAGCTCCACATATTAACTTACAATCAGAAAGTGAACGTATTGTACAATTTCACCGATTACTATTATTAATGAATGTTGATAAAGAAATTGAACCTGTAGAATTAGAGAAGATTCATCAGTTGGGTTTAAAAATGGGACTTAATATTCAGGCTATTGATAAAACCTTAGAGATCATGAAGGAATATAATAATAACAACATCCCTCCTGAAGTATTATTAAATATATTTAAAACGTATTACAATTAGCTATCGTAAAAACCTATAAATTAAATATTTCTGTAATTTATATAGCAACAAGGCAATTAATATTCCAAAAAACATTCCTGTAAGCACATCACCAGGATAATGTACTCCAATATAAATTCTACTATAGCCAACTAATACTGCCCAAATCAATAATAAAGTTCCTAGGTATTTAAAATGAGGTTTAAATATTTTTCCTAAAAAAACCGCTAACGCCATTGAACTAGCCGCATGAGCAGAAAAATAACCATATTTACCACCACAATATGATTTCACTAAACGCATAGTTTCAGAAATAACCTCCTCATGACAAGGTCTTGGACGTAAAAACAACACCTTTTTAAAAAGGTTTGCTAATTGATCGGTACCAGCAATCATTAACCCTACTACTAAAACAGTAATCAAAGTCGCTTTTGAGCCTATTTTTTTATATAATAAATACAGTAAAACAACATACAATGGTATTGCATTCCATTTGCCTGTAATAAACATCCAAAAACCATCAAAAGTTGTAGTTCCTAAACCGTTTAAATACAGAAATAAATCTTGATCTAAATGTATTAACTCTTCCATTATTCTTCGTACAATGCTATTTCTTTATCATAAAACTCTGTAGCTTCTTTAATACAAACTTCAGCTTCATCAAGTAATTCTTCTTCTTCACTTTTGTCAAAATCTTCTAACCATTCAATTTCATCATTTTCTAAATTGATAATAAATCTTGGGAAATCTGTATGAATAATAAAAATAGCATTTGGAAAATCAGAATTATCTCCTAATATAAACTTTGGTAACTCCATAATATCTTTTAAATCTTGATTAATTTTTTAGTAATATAATTAAATCTCAGGAATAACAGTATTGAAGAAACTGTTAAACCAGCTAATAACCCCAACCAAATTCCTGAACTTTTATAATCCGTATGTAATCCTAAATAATAACTTATAGGAAAACCTACTACCCAGTACGAAATGAAGATTAATACTGTAGGTGTTTTCACATCCTGTAAACCACGTAACGCCCCCAGAACTACAACTTGTATTCCGTCAGAAATTTGAAACACGGCTGCAATTAATAACAATACAGACGCTGTTTTAACAACCTCCATTGTATTTGATAAATCAGCTATATTATTATAATTCACAAATAAATCAGGGAATATATTATGAAATGCTACAAATATTCCTGCAAAAATAATTTCTATAAACAGCGTTAATAAAAACACTGAAAAGGCAACTCTTCTTAATTCTTTAAAATTTTGCAACCCTTTTTGATTTCCAACTCTGATTGTTGCAGCAACACTTAACCCCATTCCCACCATAAAAGTCAATGATGACAGTTTTAAAGCTATTTGATTTGCTGCCTGAGCATTACTCCCCAACACCCCAGACAACCATATTCCTGCTGTAAAAATAGCTACTTCAAAAAACATTTGTAACGCGGAAGGTACTCCTAAAGAAAGTATCTTTTTTATCACTGATTTCTTAATAATCAAAAAGTTTAGGTTTGTGATATATGGTTTAAATTTTTCTCTTGATTTTAATAACAACCATATAAATATAAGCATTACCACTCTTGAAATCAACGTACCAATTGCTGCTCCTACAATTCCTAATTCTGGGAATCCGAACTTTCCATAAATTAATAAATAATTCAACACAACGTTTATCACATTTGCCAAAAGAGTAGCCCACATGGCATATTTTGTTTGTGATAGTCCATCAGAAAATTGTTTAAAAGCCTGAAACATTATCATTGGTATTAATGAGAATGCTACTATTTCTAAATAGGGAATTGCTAAAGCTACCACTTCTGCCGGTTGCTTCATATGATACATTAATGGCTTAGATAACAATATCAATCCAAATAATAAAGTACCCAAAACAGTACATAAAAACAATCCATGTTTAAAAGCTGCTTTTCCCTTTGCTACATTTCCTTCACCATCTGCTTCTGCAACTAAAGGTGTGATTGCTGTTGAAAAACCAATACCTAATGACATAGCTATAAATAAAAAACTATTCCCTAATGATACTGCTGCCAATTCTGTAGTACCAATTTTACCAACCATTATATCATCAATCAACCCTACCATGGTATGACCAACCATACCCAATATAACTGGATAAGCAAGCTTTAAATTGTAGCGAAATTCTTTAGTGTAAGTCGTTAATGTCACTTAATATATTTTGTAAATGCAAATGTACGTGATAGCATACAAACAATTGATATGATGATAAAGAACCTTTATTTTTTAATTTTCGTATTCTGAATCACTTCATACTTATCAAACAAGTAAACCAAAGAAGTCATTGTTGCCGCCCCTAGTTCCAATTCTCTTTTATTCACATGCTCAAAGGTATCATTAGCTGCATGATGGTGATCAAAATATCGTTGAGAATCTGGACGTAAGCCACACAATACATTGTCTTCTTTTAACGGGCCAATATCTGCACCACTTCCACCCTTTTCAAAATAATGTATTAAATACGGTTTAAAAAGTGATTTCCATGAGGTCACTTTTTCAAAGTTTTCATCAGAACAATCAAAAGAAAAACCTCTAGGTGTAAATCCACCAGCATCACTTTCTAAAGCAAATACATGATTCTCTTTCTTTTCTGTAGCTATTTTAGCATATTTTTTCCCTCCACGTAAACCATTTTCTTCATTCATAAATAACACTACGCGAATAGTATGCTTTGGTTTATACCCTGTTTCCTTTAACAAGCGTAACACTTCCATGGACTGCACTACTCCAGCACCATCGTCATGAGCACCGTCTCCTAAATCCCATGAATCTAAATGTCCTCCTACAACCATTATTTTATTAGGATATGTACTCCCTGTAATTTCACCAATAACATTATATGATTGCACATCCTTTAACTGCTTACAATGTTGCGCGAAATAGAACTCAATATTAGGGTCTAATTTCAACATAGTACTTAGTAACTCAGCTCCATTAGTACTAATTGCAGCTGCAGGAATCCGTTTTGAAACAGGTACATCACCATAAGTCATTGACCCAGCATGGGGATAATCATCCAAACGCAAATTAATTGATCGTACCAACACTCCAACTGCTCCGTATTCAATTGCTTTTTCAGCACCTTTGTAACGTTGATCCACACAACCGCCATACGCTTGAAAAGTATTTAATAATTCTGTCTGCATTGGTCTGTTATAAAACACAATTTTACCTGCTATTTTTTCTTTTCCTAACAGTTCTAATTCTTCAAAGCTAGTAACCTCAATTAATTGGGCTTTTAAACCACCTATTGGCGTAGCCACAGAACCTCCCAAAGCACAAATTGGCAGAACTGTAGATTTTCCAGGAGCTGTTTGCACAAAGGCATATTCTCTTGCCCCTCTCACCCATTTAGGAACCATAACCGGTTGTAACCAAACTTTATCCAACCCCAACTCATTTAGTTGTTCCTTTGTATACTTAACTGCTTTTTCAGCATTATATGATCCTGACAACCTTCCTCCTATTTGATTGGATAAATGGTTTAACCAATCATATGATTTCCCGTTGAGTAATGAAGTATCATAAATGTTTTTCAACATTTGTTCATCATCTGATTGGGCATAAATTCCTAGACTAAAAAATAATGCGATTATTAGTATGTTGTTTTTCATTCTTCGTTTAATTCTTTTTTATACTGAGCTAAATTGACCTTAATTTCATTACTTAATTCAGGCTCTTCAATATCATTATATTTTTTTAAGCTATCATAAATCGTTTTAGCAACAATATATCTGGCTGATGGCTTGTGATCTGCAGGAATGATATACCATGGAGCTTGTTTTGTTGATGTTCTATTAATAGCATCTTGATAACAACTCTGATAATTATCCCATAATTTTCGTTCTTTTAAATCTCCAGGAGAAAACTTCCAATTTTTCTCTTTCAATTCAATACGACGCAATAACCGATTTTTTTGTTCGGACTTGCTTAAGTTTAAGAAAAATTTAAAGATTATAGTTCCGTTTTCAGAAATGTGCTTTTCAAAATTTCTAATTTGCTCAAAACGTTTCTCCCAGAAACTTTCATTAATATCAACTACTGAATTTACATCTGGCAAATTTTCACTTAGTATATATCCTGGATGAACACGAGTTACCAATACGTTTTCATAATGAGTCCTGTTAAAAATTGAAAATTTCCCTCGTGATGGTAAGGCAATATAATGACGCCATAAATAATCATGTCCTAACTCTAATGAAGTAGGCACTTTAAAACTATGCACTACAATTCCACGTGTATTAAAATCTTTAAACACTTCACGTATCAAACTATCTTTCCCAGCAGTATCCATACCTTGCAAACAAATCAGTACACTATACTTACCATGAGCATATAAGGTATCTTGCAGTTTACCTAGTTTCCTTCGTATCTTTTTAAGTTCATCTTTTACCTCATCATCATCCTTATTCAACTGAACATTAGTTTTATAATTAGATAAATCAATTGTTGAAGTAACTTTATATTTTTCAATGTTTATATCTTTCATATGTATATATACTCAATGCTTTTATGTTGAAATCAACTAAAGTAAATTTTATAAATAATTGTATTTATTCTAATCCTATAAATATATTAAAATTTAATATCTTACGGCTTTAAATTAAAGACTGATGTCAGAGAAAACTATAAATATCATTGCGGAAGCATTTAAAGCGATTCCTGCAGGGAATCATCTTGTAAAGCAAGATAGTAAACGAGATATTCGTTATAAAAAACTAGCCTCTTATGTGTATCATAATGCAGTAAAAAAAAACGGATTATACCTATCAAGTAACAAAGAAGGTGTGGCTGTTGCTTATGTAATTGATCCTAAAAACAATAAAAAAACCTTTGGAGATTTTATAAATGATTTAAAATTTGCTTTTGGAGTTTCTGGTATAAAAAAGGCCTTGGCTATAGCGAAGCGCCAAAAATATATTCAAAGTCAACGACCAAAAAGTGAGCCATATATGTATTGGGAGTTTTCAGGAGTAAACCCGAACTACCAAGGTATGGATTCTGCTACATTTTCTATGGCTGAATTACGTGATAAAGTATATGCAGAAACTCATGACAAAAAACTTCCTATGTTTTCTGAAACTTCAATCAGAAAAAACATGATTGTTTACAGGCGCTACGGTTTTGATATTTACCATGAATGGACAATGCCTGATGGATCTACTATGTGGTTTTTAAAATATGACACCTTAAATAAAGAAAACCCAATTAAAAAGTAAATAAACTTAAAAAGCCAACTGATATCAGTTGGCTTTTTAAGTTTATTTACTAGCGAATAATTTCACATCTTGTTCTGATATTTCATTACTCCCAAGAATAATCAATCGTTCTATAACGTTTCGTAACTCCCGAATATTCCCAGTCCAATCATACTCTTGTAATAGCTTAATTGCATTATTAGAAAACTTTTTTTCAGCAACTCCTTGTTCTCTTGCAATTTTACCTGAAAAATGATGTATTAATAAAGGTATATCATCACGTCTTTCATTTAAAGCAGGCACTTTTATTAATATCACCGCCAAACGATGGTATAAATCTTCTCTAAAGTTTCCTTCAGAAATTTCTTTTTTCAAATCTTTATTTGTTGCTGCTACCACCCTAACATTAACTTTAATATCTTTATCACTACCAACACGTTGTACTTTACTCTCTTGTAAAGCCCGTAACACTTTAGCTTGTGCAGTAAGACTCATATCACCAATTTCATCCAAAAAAATAGTCCCACCATTTGCCGCTTCAAATTTTCCTGCTCTATCTTTATTTGCCGAAGTAAATGCTCCTTTTACGTGACCGAATAATTCACTTTCTATTAATTCAGAAGGGATAGCTGCACAATTGACCTCAATCATAGGTCCTTTTGCTCGTTGACTCTTTTGATGTATCCAGTGTGCTACCAATTCTTTCCCAGTACCATTAGGGCCAGTAATAAACACCCTAGCATCTGTTTGAGCAACTTTATCAACCATTTCTTTTATATGAGAAATAGCAGCACTCTCGCCTATCATTTCATATTTTTTAGAAACCTTTTTCTTTAGTCGTTTATTTTCAACAACCAATTCAGTATTATCTAATGCATTACGAACAGTGTTTAATAATCGGTTCAAATCTGGTGGCTTAGATATGTAATCAAAAGCCCCCATACGCATGGTTTTTACAGCTGTATCCAAATCACCATGACCAGAAATCATCACCATTGCTGTTTCAGGTTTTATCTTTTTAACAGCTTCTAGTACTTCAATACCATCCATTTTCGGCATTTTAATATCACATAGAACTAAATCATAATCAGTATTTTTAATCATTTCCACACCCATTAAACCATCCTCTGCAGCTTCTACATCATATGTTTTACTTTCTTCAGAAAGAATTTTAACGAGTACTCTTCTAATTGCTGCTTCGTCCTCAATTACTAATATTTTTGACATTCTATTGTTTTAAAAAGATTGAATATTTAAAGATACATTATTATCCAATTCTATTTAGCAAACTACTATATCAATATTCAATAAATTGACAAACCCGATAAAAAACATATTTTCAAGACAAAATGCATTTCTAAAAACAAAAATACCCAACAATAGGTATTTCACAGTATATCAATATGTTATATATTTATAGTGTCTATAAGAAGTTATAGATAAGTAAGTTTTTTTGGGGTAAAAATCTCTGTCAGTTATTCTGACAGAGATTTTTTTTTATCATTATGCATTCATTTATTTTTTTTAAAACCAAACAAAACTATTAATTATAGAATTATCGACAGCAAAACTGTTAAAAAACAAAGCTATTTGACATAATACCTGTAATAATATAAAAATACCCAATATTGGGTATTTCACAATAGGTTAATAAGCTATACATTTATACTCTCTATAAGAAGTTATAGAGAAGTAAGTTTTTTTGGGGTAAAAATGTTTGATAATAAATTATCAAACATTTTTTTTTGATATTATAACTCCATTACTTATTTATATACACCTCTCTTTGTGGAAAAGGAATTTTAATATTATTTTCTCTAAACAACCTATCAATTTCAAACCTAATATCACTTTTAGGTATTGAGGCTTCAAAACTATTATTTAAGGTAAATATTAACTTAAAGCTTAATGCGTTATCTCCAAAATCTGTAAATAATATTAAAGGTTCTGGGTATTTAATAACACTAGGATGATTATTTGCGGCTTGTGATAATAGTTTTTTTACTAATTCCAAGTCAGAACCATAAGCAACTCCAACTGTAATATTTTCACGAGTTAATACTCCGTTTTCAGTCCAGTTAAAAAGCGAAGATGTTAAGTATTTATGATTAGGTATAATCAACACTTTATTATCTATGGTTACCGCTCTAGTTGTGCGCAATCTTATTTCTGAAATACGTCCAACTTTTCCTTCCAATTCAATAATATCCCCCACAAGAACAGATTTATCTATTAGAATAAAAACACCCGAAATGATATCTTGAAAAAAAGTTTGTAGTGCTAACCCTACACCTACCAACAATGCAGCAGATGCAGCAAAAATAGCAGTAACATTGATTCCCATATTATCAAAAGTAACCAATAGTACAATTAAGTAAATAAAGTACTTAGAAAATAAAAAAACAGATTTGAACTTTAATTCATCTCCTTCACTTAACTTTTTTGTGACTACTTTTTTTACTAACTTTAATATAAAGGTAGCAATAGCTAATACAATTAGTACAAGTAAAATTTGTTTTACAGTAATATGTATTCCTTCACTTAACTTAAAGTTAAAATTTAAAAATGCGTTAATTTTTTCCATTTAGTATTTCAACCATTTATAGATTTCCTTATAGCTTGGCTTTTTACCATACATTAAAATCCCCACTCTATAAATTTTTGCTGCAAACCAAACAGTACCAATAAACGTAGCAAACAATAATATAACAGATAAAATTTGTTGCCACATTGGCACACCAAATGGTATACGCATTAACATTACTACAGGTGAAGTAAAAGGGATAAATGAGAATACTTGTGCTACAGTTCCGTGTGGATCTTCCAACACCGTAAACCCTCCTACATAAACCGCTAGAATTAATGGTACCATAATTGGCATCATAAATTGTTGCGTGTCTGTTTCATTATCTACTGCTGCTCCTATTGCTGCATATAATGAACTATACAGTAAGAAACCTCCAATAAAGAATAATAAGAACATTATTATTAAATTCGCTAGTGGTAAATTGTATATCTCATTTAACAACAAACTTATTTTCTCTTGCATATCCCCACTCTTCATTGCTTCTTGCACCATTTCCTGTTGAGGACTTTGCATTTCTGACATATTCACACCAAAAACAGAAGATAAGACTACTGATAAAATAGTTAACAATAATACCCAAATTACAAACTGAGTAATTCCTGCTAATGAGGTTCCGAATATTTTCCCCAACATTAATTGCATTGGTTTTACTGAGGAAATAATCACCTCTATTATTCTACTTGTTTTCTCCTCAATAATACTACGCATAATCATGTTACCATAGATTATGATAAACATGAATAATAAATATCCTGAAACCATACCGAAACCAAGTTTTAACCCCCCACTTAACTTAGACGTTTTCTCTCCAGCATAACTTTCTTGATTGATATCAATACGTATTCTAGCCTCTTTAATTTTTTCAATATTTAGACCCTTATTTTTATAATTTATATCCGTAAGTTGCTTTTCAATTTTTGCTTCTAATTCAGCTATTAATGTTAATGAAGGTGTATCCTTAGAATAAAACTTTACCTTTTTTTCTAATTGACTTACACTATCTACTTTTGGTATATATAGTAAACCATAGTGTTCTTGTTCCTCAACATCAACTCTAGCTTGGGTTAAATCAATATTATTTAAAATACGGTACTTGGTAGAAGAGGTCGTATCTGCAAAAATTACTTTCGCAAAACCTGATTCGTCAACTATATCAATTATACGCTCTTTGTTTTTATTAATGTTGGTCAAAAAACCAATCAATAATCCTAAACCAATCATAATCAAAGGACTTACAAAAGTCATGATGATAAATGATTTGTTCTTTACCTTATTTAGGTATTCTCTTTTCGTTATAAGTGGTAAATGATTCATTTCAATAATAGTTAGTTGTTTTGAATAGATTGGATGAAAATATCACTTGCAGTAGGAATAACCTCTGTAAAATGATTTACTTGGCCATGATTAGCTAAAAATGAAAACAATTCATTTGGACTATTCGTGCCATTAATTTGAACTTTCATTTTTACATCATCATGAATTGATTTAAATGATGCTGGCGAAGTAGTAAATTTACTCTCAAGCATTGTTCTCAATTCCTTTTCATTTGTCGTACTTACTCCAACCTCAAAAGTATTAGATTTAAATTGTCTTTTAATATCAATTAATTTACCATCTAATATTTTATTCGATTTATCAATCAAAGCGATATGGTCACACAATTCCTCTACAGATTCCATTCGGTGAGTTGAAAAGATAACTGTTGCACCATCTTCACGCAATTTTAAAATTTCATCCTTAATTAAATTAGCATTTATAGGATCAAACCCACTAAATGGCTCATCAAAAATCAGCAACTTTGGCTGATGCAATACCGTTACAACAAACTGTATTTTTTGGGCCATTCCTTTAGATAGTTCTTGCACTTTTTTATTCCACCAATCACCAATTTCTAAACGATCAAACCAATATTTTAATCTTTCTTTTGCCTCTGTCTTTGTCAAACCTTTTAACTGCGCTAAATACAAAGCTTGTTCACCAACTTTCATTGACTTATATAAACCACGTTCTTCAGGTAAATACCCAATATCTTTAACATGGTTTTGCTCTAAAGGTTTTCCATCTAAAGTAACCAAACCACTATCAGGCATCGTAATTTGATTAATGATTCTTATAAAAGAAGTTTTACCAGCTCCGTTTGGACCTAACAATCCAAATATACTCCCTTTAGGAACTGTTAATGATACATTATTAAGTGCTGTATAATCGCCATATTTTTTAACGATATTTTCAGCTACAAGAAGATTATCCATAAATAAATTAGTTTATCTGTATGTGTCTATTTCCTTATATATGTTACAAGAAAAAAGACATTATTTTATTTTTTAGTCACTTAATCCCTACCCTTCCTTTAAGGAGAGGCTACTTAAAGACTTTATTTTTTATAAATTGTTATTCCATAAAAAACCTCGAAGTATCTTCGAGGTTTTTTATATTATTATGTAATTCTTAAGAAAACATATCTTTTACTTTATCAAAGAAAGATTTATCATTTTCATTTGGATTTGGGACAAAGTTCTCGTGCTCTTGCATGTTTTCAAAGAAGGTTTTTTGCTCCTTATTCAACTCCTGCGGAGTCCATACATTAACATGTACTAGTAAGTCACCTTTTCCATATCCGTTAACGCTAGGTATTCCTTTACCTCGTAAACGTAATATTTTCCCAGATTGAATTCCAGAATCTAGTTTAATTCTAACTTTTCCTGTTACGGTTTCAATTTCTTTTGAAATTCCTAATACAGCTTCTGAAAAACTTACATATAAGTCATAATGCAAATTATCACCTTCACGTTTTAAGTTAGCATGATCTTCTTCTTCAATAAGTACTAATAAATCTCCTGCAACTCCATTTCCTGGAGCATCATTTCCTTTCCCGGATACTTTCAATTGCATCCCTTCAACAACACCTGCTGGTATTTTAACTGATACAGTTTCTTCAGATGTTGCTAATCCGTGCGCATCTGTTCCGGCAGCTTTTTTATCAATTTGCTGACCTGCACCACTACAAGTTGTACAAGTAGCCGCAGTTTGCATGCGACCCAAAATAGTATTTGTAACACGCATTACTTGTCCTGAACCGTTACAGGTTGTACATGTTTTATATGTAGTACCTGATACTTGAACTTTACGTTTTACCTTTATTTTTTTCTCTACTCCGTTAGCTATCTCCTCAAGAGTAAGTGACACACGAATACGTAAATTACTTCCTTTTACTCTTCGTTGTCTTGAACCTCCGCCACCGAAGCCACCTCCGCCACCTCCAAAGATGTCTCCGAATTGACTAAAGATATCATCCATATTCATTCCGCCACCACCGAAGCCGCCACCGAAGCCCCCGCCTCCGCCACCTGCACCATCAAATGCAGCGTGACCATAACGGTCGTATTTTGCTTTTTTATTATCGTCACTAAGTACTTCGTACGCTTCCGCAGCTTCTTTGAAACTTTCTTCTGCAGCTGTATCTCCAGGATTTTTATCTGGATGATACTTCACGGCCATTTTTCTATAACCTTTTTTTATCTCTTGCGCAGTTGCTCCTTTAGAAACCCCAAGTACGTCGTAATAATCTTTCTTTGCCATTTTATACTTTTTGTTATTCCTATTATAGGAATATTCTTTTTAGATTCCCATTTTCATGGGAATGACACTTTGCATTTATTGTCCGATAACAACTTTAGGGAAACGAATAATCTTTTCTCCTAATTTGTATCCATTTTCAATCACGTCAATAATCTTACCTTTTAAATCATCAGTAGGTGCTGGAATTTGAGTAATAGCTTCATGGAAATCGGCATTAAAAGTATCTCCTTTTCTTACATCTAAAAGTTCAAGTCCTTTTTCTTTTAAAGTAGCTTTAAACTTTGTGCTAATCAACTCTATTCCTTTGATAAGATTTTCGTCTTTACTTTTTTCTATTTCAACCCAAGCTCTGTCTAAATCGTCTAAAACTGGCAGCATTGCTTGCATAACGCTAGAACTTGCAGTTTTAAACAATTCAACTCGTTCCTTAGAAGTTCTTCTTTTGTAGTTTTCAAACTCTGCAAACAAACGTAAAAACTTATCCTTTTCACTTGCCAAATCTGCCGTTAATTGTTCTTCAACAGATAATTCTACAACATCTTCTTTTTGCTCTTCTACCTCAGTAGTTTCAGTGTTTTGATCTTCTACTTGATCTTTAACTTCTTCTTTTTGTATATCTTCTGTACTCATTTCTAATGAATAAATTTTCTTGTTACAATTTTAAGTAGGCAAAAGTATTGCCATTTCTGGTGAAATGCCAATTTGTCACCAAAAAAATTAACGTTTTATAAAAATCAACACATAATATATTTCAGTAGACTTAGCATGACAAACAATTAAGTGACATATGATACTGTAATTGACTGTGGATTCCGACAAAAACAACAACCACAAACAACTTAATTACAAATACTTACAGTCTTGTGTTATAAAAAATATTTGTATTTTTATATAAGATATCTCCTCAACATCATAATTATTAATGAAATAAATTACAAGTATTATGGAAGATCATATTTACAAAAAAATTGAAATTATTGGTACCTCTGATAAATCTAGTGATGACGCAGTAAAAAATGCACTATCAAGAGCATCAAGTTCTATTAAAAACTTAAGATGGTTTGAAATAGTTGAAACAAGAGGTGCAATTATAGATGGTGCAATTGAACGATGGCAAGTAACTATTAAAGTTGGGTTTACAATGAAATAATAGTTTCCTAATTCATAATAAATCTTTCAACGAATTCTCTAAGGTTTTATACTGAAAAACAAAGCCTTTTTTTTCAATTTTTAATGACGATACTTTTTGACTATCACAGATCATTTCATGCATTTCGCCTAATACTAATTGTAATAAAAACTTAGGTACATTAGGCAAAAATAATGACTTATTTAGTTGCTTCGCTATTGCTTTTGTAAGTTTTGAATTAGTTACTGGATTTGGTGCTACTGCATTAAAAACTCCAACATTATTGCTTTCAAGAAGAAAAACAAAAAGCTGTATTAAATCCTTAATATGAATCCAACTCAAGTATTGTTTTCCAGAAGCTAAAGGCGCACCTAATCCCAATACTATTGGTTGTGCCATTTTTTGTAAAGCCCCACCATTATGAGCTAAAACAACACCTATTCTTATTTTAGTAACACCTATATTTAATTCGGAAAAAGTATCAGCTGCAAGCTCCCACTGTTGCACTACTTCTCCTAAAAAACCATTTGAAAAAGTTGTAACCTCTTCATCATAAACGGAATCATATGAATGTTGGTAAATACCAATTGCACTTGCGGATATTATTTGATTTACGGAATGATTATTTTCTTTTAAAGTTTTTAAAAGTAATTGAGCAGTAATTAATCTGCTGTCAATAATTTCCTTTTTATACTTTTTAGTCCATCGATTAGCGACACTTGCACCAGCCAAATGAATAATTTTATCTACTCCATTTATACAAGTTATATCAATAGTGCCATTTTTCAAATTCCAATAAAACCCCGTGCAATTAGGCAATGAATCTATTGCGTCCTTTCTTGTAGTTAAAAAGTTTACTTGGTGTCCTTCAGATAACAACTGTTTCACCAATTGTTTTCCAACCAATCCTGTAGCTCCCGTAATTAGAATTTTCATTGCTTCTAGGTATTATACTACTCAATAATGAGATTTCTCCTATCGTCTAAATAACATCGGAATTCGTTAATCGATATTCACTATTTTTCTTGCTCTTAACATTTCTCGTTTTCCAGGAGGTCCAGCTAAACGTTCTACAGTAAACCCAACCGCTTCCATTGCTCTACGAGCACTTCCTTTGGCAGCATAAGTTACTAATACTCCATCTTTTTTTAATGCTTTATACATAATAGTGAAAATTTCTTCCCCCCATAATTCTGGTTGTATACGTGATCCGAAAGCATCATAATATATCAGATCGTGAGTATTATCATCAACAATATCATTAAAAAACTGCCTCCTTTTTGTTAGTAAAAAATTATCAGATATAGCTTGTTTTGTTTCCCATTCTGTACTGTGAAAATCTACAAATGCCTGTCTGTGTTCTTCTGCATCTAGCTGACTTACATAATTTAATCCAGCAATTTCTTCTTGTATAACTGGGTATGCCTCAACCCCTGTATACTCAACAATCATATTTCTACGTTCACTTTCTAAAAACGTAATATACGCGTTCAATCCCGTACCAAATCCAATTTCCAAAACAGCTACTTTATCAGAAAACAAATCCAACCCCATTCTTATAAAAACATGATATGCTTCTTGAATAGCTCCTTTTTTTGAGTGGTATTGCTCATTCAATTCAGGCAAATTTATGGATGTAGATCCGTCAGATGTGATAATAATTTCTCTTTTCAATGTATAATATATTTTCTAACCACTGTAAATAGGTGGTTTTATGAGTATCCACAAATTAACGAATAATTAGTAGTAAAAAAATTATTAATTGATTAATTTCGCAAAACTTAAAAACCAACACAATGACGATGACTACTGATATTAAAATTACACGTGTTAAAGAATCAAAGTTCGAAACAATAGATTTAGACAATGTTGCTTTTGGAACTGTATATTCTGATCACATGTTTTCTTGTGATTTTAAAGATGGTGAATGGCAACAACCAGAAATTACGCCATACCAACCTTTACAATTAGACCCATCGGCAAGAGTTTTCCATTACGGACAAGCTGCATTCGAAGGGATGAAAGCTTATAAAGATGAGAACAGTGATGTTTGGATTTTTAGACCTGAAGAAAACTGGAAACGTATTTGCTTTTCATCTAATAGATTAGCAATGCCTGAAGTTCCAAAAGAAATATTCATGGAGGGGTTAAAAACTTTATTGAGCATGGATAGCGAATGGGTCGTTCCAGGAAGAGGAAACACTTTATATATAAGACCTTTTATTTTTGCAACTCAAGCTGGTGTATCTGCTGCTCCTGCTGAGGAATATAAATTTATGATTATATGTACTCCAGTACAAGCGTACTATAAAGGAGGAGATGTAAAAGTAAAAATATCAGATCATTATTCAAGAGCTGCTAATGGTGGTGTTGGAGCAACTAAAGCCGCAGGTAATTATGCTGCTCAATTTTACCCAACTAAAAAAGCTAATGAAGAAGGGTACCAACAAATTATCTGGACAAACTCTACTCATGAGTATTTAGAAGAAGCAGGAACTATGAATGTATTTTTCAGAATTGGAGATACGTTATTAACAGCTCCTACTGATGATAGGATTTTAAATGGAGTTACTAGAAAAAGTATTATTGCTCTTGCTGAGAGAGAAGGATTAAAAGTAGTAGTTCGTAAAGTAAGTGTTGTTGAAGTTATTGAAGCTGCAAAAGCTGGAGAATTAAAAGAAGTATTTGGAACTGGAACTGCTGCAGTAGTTGTACCTATTACTGGTGTTGGTTACAAAGATGATCACTATGACTTACCTAAACTTGATAATGCATACTCAACGATGTTAAAAGGTAAATTGTTAGATATTCAATACAATGAAGCTGAAGATACTTTTAATTGGACACAAAAAATATAAGTCCATTTACAATAGATATTTACCACATTATACATAAAAAGCCCTTATTTAAAAAGGGCTTTTACTTTTTTAGGTTTTGCTTAACTTAACTCAAAACAACAATTAAGTCGTCAGAATTCACCATTACTCCAGGTTGTAACACAACATCATCTATAACCGTATCAGTTACAGCGGTAATGGTTGTTTCCATTTTCATTGCTTCAATAATGAATAAGGGTTGATTTTTAACAACTTTCTCACCATTCTTTACCAATACTGTAGATAACATTCCTTGTAAAGGGGCACCTATATGCTTACCATTCCCTTTTTCTGCCTTGACATGAATTACCTCATCAACTTTAATAGATTCATCTTTAATTTTCACACTTCTTGATTGTCCGTTTACTTTAAAGTATACGGTCACCATTCCTTCGGAATTTGGTCTTCCAACAGAATCTAAACTTACTAATAAGGTTTTTCCTTTATCAAGCTCTACAGTAATTTCTTCTCCTCTTTCCATACCGTAAAAGAAATTTTTGGTTGGCAAGTTCATTAAATTCCCATATTTTAAATGCTTGTTATAAGCATCCATAAACACTTTTGGATATAATTTATACGATAAGAAATCTGTGATGTCAGTTGGACGCCCCATTTCTTTATCGAAAATGGTTAAAAACTCTTTAAACTCTTCTTCAATATCTAACGCTTCTAAGTGCGCATTTGGCCTATCAGTATATGCTTCTTGATCTTTCAAAATTAATTTTTGCAATTCTTTTGGAAAACCATTAACGGGTTGTCCTAAATCGCCTTTGAAAAAACTAATTACCGATTGTGGAAAAGAAATAGTGTCCCCTCGCTCCAAAACATCTTGAATCGTTAAGTTATTACTTACTAGGTATTGCGCCATATCACCAACAACTTTTGAACTAGGGGTAACTTTTACAATATCTCCAAAAAGCTCATTTACCTCACCATACATTTTTGTGATTTCGTGAAACCTGTCTTCTAATCCTAGTGCTTGTGCCTGTGGTTTTAAATTAGAATATTGACCTCCAGGAATTTCATGTTTGAATACTTCACCAGAACCAGCCTTTAATCCCGATTCAAACGGATAATAATACTCTCTAACGGATTCCCAGTAATTAGAATATTCATTTAACGAATCAATATTCAATGAATTTTCACGCTCGTGAAACTTTAACATTTCTACTACTGAATTAAAATTAGGTTGTGATGTCAAACCAGACAAACCACCTAAAGCAACATCTAATACATCTACACCCGCCTCTACGGCTTTTAAATAGGTGGCAGATTGTATGGATGATGTATCATGAGTATGTAAGTGTATTGGAATATTTATTTCCGATTTTAACGCAGAAATCAATTCATAAGCAGCATAAGGTTTTAGCAAACCAGCCATATCTTTAATTCCTAGTATATGAGCTCCAGCGCTTTCAATTTCTTTCGCTAGATTAACATAATACTTTAGATTGTACTTCTGATTTTTCGGATCTAAAATATCTCCAGTATAACAAATAGAACCTTCAGCAAGTCCACCTGTTCTTGTTCTAACATATTCAATACAAGGTGCTATGGACTTCATCCAATTCAAAGAATCAAAAATTCTGAATATATCTACTCCATTTTCCCAAGATTGCTCTACAAATTTACCAATTAAGTTATCTGGATAAGCGGTATACCCAACACCATTAGACCCTCTAATTAGCATTTGCAGTAGCACATTAGGCATTGCTTTTCGTAATTGCTGTAAACGCTCCCAAGGATTTTCTTGTAAAAAACGCAAACAAACATCAAACGTAGCGCCACCCCAAACTTCCATACTAAATACTTCTGGATGGTTTTTAGCAAATCCTTCTGCTACTTTAAGCATGTCATAAGTTCGCATACGAGTTGCCAATAAACTCTGATGCGCATCCCTCATAGTGGTATCCGTATAATGAACTTTCTTTTCATTTTTTAACCATTCTGAGAATTTATCTGGACCTAGTTTTGTCAATAAATCTTTGGTTCCTTCGGTATATGAAGCCGTGGAATCAAACTTTGGAACTTTTGGTAGTACAAAGGTTTTATTAGGATTTATTTTCTTTACATCATCATTTCCATTTACAATTACATCACCTAAATAAGTAACTAATTTTGTCGCTCTATTACGTGGTGTAGTAAAAGCAAATAAATTTGGTTCATTTTTAATAAAGTTAACTGTTACTTCTCCTTTTCTAAAAGTTTGGTGTTTTAATATATTATCTAGGAAAGGCATATTGGTTTTTACACCACGTATTCTGAATTCAGCTACTGCCCTTCTCATTTTTCTACAAGCACCATCTAAAGTTCTACTGCTAGCAGTTACCTTAACTAGCATAGAGTCAAAAAACGGAGAAATTGTAACTCCTTGATATAAACTTCCTGCATCCAAACGGATACCAAAACCTGAAGCACTTCTATAAGTAGAAATAGTACCATAATCTGGTTTAAAATCATTTGCAGGATCTTCTGTGGTTATTCTACATTGTAATGCATAACCATTTATTTTAACAGCCGCTTGATTGGGTATTTTTATTTGTTCATCAGACAGTTTATAACCACCCGCAATAAACAATTGTGTTTTTACAATGTCGATATCGGTAACCACTTCAGTAACTGTATGCTCCACTTGTATTCTTGGATTTACTTCAATAAAATAAATTGAATCATCATCATCTACCAAAAACTCTACTGTACCAATATTATTATAATCTACCGCTTTACATATTCTGGTAGCATAGTCATACAAGTCATTTTTAGTTGTATCACTTAATCCATATGAAGGAGCGAACTCAATTACCTTCTGATAACGACGCTGTACAGAACAATCTCTTTCAAATAAATGTACCGTATTACCATAGTTATCGGATACAATTTGAATTTCTATATGCTTAGGGTTCTCAACAAACTTTTCTAAAAAAACAGTATCATCACCAAAAGCATTTAATGCTTCTCTTTTACTTTCAAAATAAGCGTTCTTTAATTGCTCATCACTTCTAATCACCCGCATTCCTCTTCCTCCACCTCCAGAAGCTGCCTTTAGCATAATAGGATATCCGATAATTCTGGCTTCACTTAAAACAATATCTATAGTTGACAAAGGTTGTACATTACTCTTAATAATTGGAATATTATTAGCAATTGCAACCTCTTTCGCTTTAATTTTATCTCCTAAAGATTTTAGTACTGATACCTTTGGTCCAATAAAAATAATGCCATTATCTTCACATTTCTGTGCGAAATTTGCATTTTCCGACAAGAAACCATACCCAGGATGAATAGCATCTACGTCATTTTCTTTCGCTACTCTAACAATAGCATCAATATCTAAATAAGGTTTTAAGGGTTCATTATCATTCCCAATCTGATATGATTCATCGGCTTTATAACGATGTAAAGAATAGCGATCCTCATATGTATAAATCCCTACTGTTTTCACATTGATTTCTGTACATGCTCTAAAAATTCTAATTGCAATTTCGCCTCTATTCGCTACCAGTACTTTTTTAATTTTCATTTTAGTTGTGTTGTTGTTTTATTAAAAAATGGGCTTGTTACTCCCTTTTGTGTCGTTCTTTACAAATATACATTTTATCACTATGCGTGCATAGCAATAATTCGGTTTTGGGCTAAAATTTTTATCAGATTAGCGATCATTTAATATTTTCAAAATTATTTAACATTTAAACAATTTTAATCTATTTAATAATATAATTTTATGCTTCTGATTATTTTGCTTTAGTTAAACAACTATGAACCACAATTTAATATAATTTAATTAAAAGAGATAACATTTTCGATAGGTTAAGTTTAATTTAGATAGTATATCTTGTTGACAAAATTTCATAAAAACAATTCCCTAATAGTAATCAAAATACTTCCTTTTAGATTTATATAATTGATGACAACTAGAGTGTTTACTCATAAAAAAAAGCGACAATTAAGCCGCTTTTTTGTTTTAATTTTCTAAAATTTTAGAAATATCTGGTTTAAAATAATTAGGTCCTTTTAACACTTTACCATCCTCACGATAAATTGGCTGGCCATCTCCCCCCAATTTACTCATATTGCTCTCTTGGATTTCGTCAAAAACCTCAGCTATTTTATCTTGTAAGCCATGTTCTATCATGGTACCACATAATATGTACAACATATCTCCCAAAGCATCTGCAACCTCCACTAAATCGTTATTTTGGGCTGCTTCAAGGTATTCTTCATTTTCTTCCTTCATTAAATTAAAACGAAGGATGTTTTTTGCTTCTCCTAAATCAGCTTTTGGCGTTTCCCTATGCCCTATTTTAAAAGCAGTATGAAATTCAGTAACGGCATCAGTATATTTTTTCATTGTATGAGGATTAAATGGTTTACTTTAATTAATTTCGCATAAAAATAAGAAAAAAATTATGTTTACTTCCGGCCAACTTATATTTGCAGTATTATTTTTCCTAGCTTTTGTAGGTGTTATGATATGGTCCTACCGTAAAGACTTAAAGTTACACCAAAAACATTATAAAGGAAGTTACTGGGTATTGATAGGATTGATCGTGTTTTTTAGTTTGATATACGCTCTTAAATCATTGATTTACAAATAGTAGTCAGATTAAAATTTCCTTTTCTACAATACCAAATTATCAATCACAAAAAAATCCCTTCAACTTTAGCTAAAGGGATTCTATTTTATAAAAACAAATAAATTATATCTGGTTCATCCATTTAAATTTATAGGCAGTATCTGGAATTACAGCTCTTTCAGCTAAACGATACATTCTATCTGGTAAACGCATTAAATAATCTCTAGCTTTTTCTGCCTCAGCAGTCAAGCCTGTAATTTTATCAATCTCCCAAAGTACATTTAGTTTTCGCATAATATCTACATAATCAAATCCTGTATATACTCCAGCACGCTGTGCTACCATTGAAAACTGATCAAATAACGATGCTCTTTCTGCATAAGATTCTCTTAAATACATTGCTGGCATTACTATCTGATGTTTCATCATATAAAAATATGCCAACATCATTTCGCTAGGGTCTACTTTAAAAATTTCTTTTACAAATTCTGAATATGCTATATGATGGCGCATTTCATCGCCAGCAATAATTTTTGACATTTTTGCTAAAGCTGTATGCCCTTTTTTTCGTGCAATTTTTGCTACGTTATTATGTGATACGTACGTTGCTAACTCTTGAAAACTTGTATATACAAAGTTTTTATAAGGATCTTGAGCAGTACCAATATCAAATCCATCAGCAATTAAATGTTGTGTAGATATTTCAACCTCACGCATATTAACTCTTCCAGATAAATACAAGTATTTATTTAACACATCACCGTGTCTGTTTTCTTCAGCTGTCCAAGCTCTCACCCATTTTGCCCAACCATTTTCTGGATCTTTTTCTTGATCTTGTTGAACTCCTTCTAAATTCATTAACCATGATTCATAGGTTGGTAATGCTTCTTCAGTAATCATATCACCTACCATTACTACCCAGAAATCATCATCTAATTCTTTAGAAATTTCTTGAATTTCCTTTACCTCATCAATAAACGTATCTTTTTGAGAATTTGGCAAAAAATCTGTTGGTTGCCAAATTTTCTCTACTGGTATCAAGAATTTATCCACAAACACATCGATGTTTTTCTCAAGTGTTTGCATTACTTCTATTCTTATGTTTTTTATAGACATAGCTTAATTAATATCTTTTATTATTGTAAGTTCTACTTTTTTAGCAAGTTCATTAAATGGTAATGAACTAATCTTAATTGGGGCATGCGTTTTTATTGTTATCGGACTTCCAACTCCAAAAGGGAATTTTCCGTACTTAAATACTTTCCATGAGTTATTTACTGTCAAAGGTACAATATATCCCTCAGGATTATACTTCGTTATCATTTTTAAGCCATTAGCAGCAAACTCCTTAGGTTTCCCATCCTTACTTCTTGTACCTTCTGGAAATATTGCAGCAGACCATTTTTTCTTATTTATATTTTTAGAAAACCTCGCTAATTCAACTATAGCTTGTTTTCCATTAGTTCTATCAATTAAAGCTGCTCCACCATTTCTTAAATTAAAAGAAACACTCGGAATTCCTTTTCCTAATTCTTTTTTTGAAACAAACTTAGGATTATGCTTTCTAAAATACCATGAAACTGGTGATATATCAAACAAACTTTGATGATTTGACACAAAAATTAATGTCGTATCTTCTGGTAACTCGTGAGGGTTATCTACTTTTACAGTAACTCCTATAAGTAATAAATTTTTCACTAATGAAAAATTCATCCAGTCTACAACTTTTTGATATGTATTGAATCCTAAAAACTTTAAGCTAAACCATTGCATTGGATGAAATACTATCAGTATTAACAAAAATGAAATTAAAAAAAACGGTGATAGTATGTAACTTAAAATCTTCATTATGGTTCCAACCAATTCCTTGTTATTAATATACAAAAATAAAACGGTAAATGTAGTGAAATTCTCTTAATTTATACTGCAACTTATTATAACAAAAAAAAGCGTTTAAACAGAGTTCAAACGCTTTTTCAATATTATATACTAATCAATTTACTGCCGGTAAAAAGCTGTAATTCTTAGCATAATTCAACATTTGTTCAGAAAATGTTTTTGGCTGCTCTATAGTAAAACCTGTTATTGCACCAGTATTATCAGTAATGGGTACTAATACCGGGTTTACAAACCCACTATAAGCCGCAGACTTAAACTGAGCATTTCTATCCAATACTTCTTTATGAATTGCTTGATCAACTTTTACACCGTAACCTTCAACTAAAGCCTCTACCGCTGCAAAATCACCTTCTGATTTTATACGTTGTGTTTCGCGTAATAACTGTCCGAAAATATCATGTAATTTTTTGTAGTCATTGATATTGAAATACGTTTTCCCATCACGAGTAACCTTTTCAATTACATTATCAGCTTGCCCTTTTTCAAAAGCCCAACCTGAAACCCATTGTCTGTTACGCATATGTGCTTCTTCTATTTCGTCACCTAAATCTAATCGAATTAATTGTGCCATTAACCCATTACGGATATATCCGTCATAAGCTGCTTTACCAACCTTTTCCCAATCCTTAACTAATCCTAACTCTTGTAATTTAGTGTCATATAAATAATATAAACCAACTAAATCTGCTCTACCTTCTTCTAAAGTAGATGCATAATTTTTAAGTGTTTCTCTAGTCTCTCCAACTCCAGGGTTTAATTGCCCTGATGCATGACCAATTACTTCATGTAATGCAGTATGTAATTTATCAGCTAATTGTCCGTATTCTTCTTCTAAAGCAATTTCTTCTTCATCATGAGCAAATTCCTTTAATCTACCAGAACCACCAGCATTTGCATAAGCGCCGATAATATTCCCTAAAGAAACTGATTTACTTCCAACTGCTGTACGAATCCAGTTAGCATTTGGTAAATTTACACCAATTGGCGTACTTGGAGATGCATCACCTGCTTCACCTGCAACATTAACAACTTTGTAGGTTACCCCTACAACACTATCTTTTTTGTGTTCCTTCATTAACGGAGAATTGTCTTCAAACCATTGTGCATTTTCAGAAACTACTGACATCTTTTCTGACATATCAAAATCTTTAATTTGAACTACTGTTTCATAAGACCCTCTGTATCCCATAGGATCATTATACACTTCAATAAAACTATTGATGTAATCAATATTTCCTTCAGTTGCAGCTGTCCAAGCAACATTATAATCATCCCAAGTTTGTAAATCACCTGTTTGATAATACTTAATTAACAATCCTAAAGCAGTTCCTTGCGCTTCATTTTCTGCTACTCCTTGTGCTTTTTCCAACCAACCAATAACCTGATCGATAGCTGCTCCGTATAAACCTCCCGATTTGTACACTCTTTCTTTTAATTCTCCTTTTTCTTTAACCAACTGAGAGTTTAATCCGTAAGATAATGGCTGTTCTTTATTTGGAGATATCATCTTTCCGTAAAAAGATTCAACATCAGCATTTGTCACTCCAGGTCCGTAGAAATTTACTGCACTTACAGCAACATTATCAACTCCTTTAGATAAGTTTACTTTCTTAGCATCTTTATCATTAAAAATAACTGCTAAAGCATCTCCTTTTAATTCAGTGTTTGTTGCCGCCAATAAGATTTCTAAATACGCTTGATCAAAAGCTGGGGTTAACTTTGCATTTGAATAATGATGGTGAATACCGTTAGAAAACCAAACACGTTTTAAATACTCTTCAAAGTTATTCCAATTATCAGAAGTTTTATCTCCTGCATAATTAGCATACACATTTTCCAACGCTTTACGAATAGTTAAATTATGACGGTAGTTTTGATCCCACATCATGTCCCTACCAGCTAATCCAGCTTGCGTTAAATAATATACTAATTTTTGTTCTTTTAATGTTAAGGCATCAAATCCGTGAATTTGATAACGCAATACCTTAATATCAGCAAATTGCTCAACAGTATAATCAAAATCTGTAGCTACTTTTTTTACTTCAGTTACAACTTCTGCAACGTTTTCAGTTACTTTTTCATTTGTTTTACCACATGAAATGATCAAGGTTGACGCTAATGCCAAACCTAAAATTGGTTTAATTTTCATTATAATTGATTTAAGGTTGTTTTTAATTTCGCCTAAAAGTAATTAATCTAATGAAGAAAAAGAAATGTTAATTTTATTATATTTAGCATTCAATATTAAATTAACTAATCTTTTAACCTCTTTACAAGGTTATATTAAACTCTAACGAAATGAAAATTCTTAAGTATTTATTTTTTTTACTATTAGTAGTACTAATAGGAGGAGCTATTTATGTTACGTTACAACCAAATAGTTATGATGTAAAACGTTCAAAACTAATTAAAGTACCAGTAAGCGTCATTTTTAATAACATTAATGATTACAAAAACTGGAAATCATGGGGTCCTTGGCATGAAGATGACCCATCAATAGCTGAAAGTTATTCTGATCAAACATCAGGAGTTGGTGGTGCATATAGTTGGACTAGTCAAGAAGGACCGGGTAATTTGAAAACTGTTTCTTTAGAAGAAAACAAATCAATCAATCAAAAAATACAATTTTCTGACTATGAACCAAGTGATATTTATTGGACTTTTGAAGAAACTGAAGAAGGGACAAATGTAACTTGGGGTATGAAGGCTGAAGAAATACCATTTATGTTTAAATTTGGAGCTGTAATGAGTGGTGGAATGGACAATATGCTTGGACCTATGCTTGAAAAAGGCTTAAACAACATTGCTAATATTATTCCTGAATACATGAAAAATAATCCACCTGCTCAACCTGAAGCAGCTTTTTCTTTAGGTAGTGTTGTTCCGCAAAAACAAGATGCACAGCAATTTATAGGGTACAAACAGGTAAGTAAAATTGATCATGAAGCAATGACTAAATTGTACATGGAATTTATGCCAAAAGCAGGTATGCATGCTGCTATTCAGGAATTAGCTGATACTGATTATACGCCTGCTGCAGTTTTTACTAAGTGGGATGAAGAAAAAGGAGAGGCTGAATTTTATATTGGACTAGTCGTTAGAAAAGATGTTCCTTTAGATGAAGGAATGGAAAAAATAACCTTACCAGCTGGTAAAAACATTATGGTTACCAAGTATGGACCATACGGAACTGGAGATAAGGAAGCTCATATGGCTATTGACCAGTACTTAAAAGAAAGTGGCTTAGAACAAAATGGTGGTATTTGGGAATTATACGTAAATGATCCTGGCACTGTTAAACCAGAAGATATTGAAACTGAAATTCATTATCCGGTTAAGTAGCCCCTTAAAGACATTAATTATAAAAGAGGCTATCTTTTCAGATAGCCTCTTTGTTTGTTTGTTTGTCAAATTCAGCTTGTCGAGGTTATTGTCGATAAAAAATATTTCGATTCTTCATCTGTGCTCTTCATAAGCTAAACTTAATATGAGATTAGTTTTACTTTTCAGGAAGCCTTTATTCTTTATTCTTTTACAAAAAAAACTAAAGCAACTCTTCTTCAATAACTTCTTCTTCAATAGCCTCCTCTTCAATAACTTCTTTCTGAGTAGGCACACTTGCTTTTATAGCATTAAACTTAGCTAACTTTTCTTTTTCTCCTTCAAAATACGGGAATACATCCATAATTGGTGACTCAGCTATTGACGGAATAGAATAATCTCCCATAGTATCTTTCATTACTATGTTTGTACTATCAAAAGCTTCCTTTACATCATTAGCTTGAACTAATAAATACATATTAGATTTTCGTTCTTTACCACTTTCTTCATCATAAGCCACTAAAGAAACTTTAGTTTTAAACCAACGATCAGAATTTTCAAATGGATGGATTTCTGCGAAATTTGCCATTTTAATGTTAGTAATCATAAATTCTTCACTGATATACATTGACATTTCTTCAGTAATTCTAGATTCCGCTTCTGTATATGACACCGCATCAACCAAATAAGGTTCAGTTGTTACTTTTTGAACTCCGTTATCATCTAACTTTCTATATTTTACCTTGCATTCATACCAAGTTGTGCTCATATTTTTATTTTTTAGGATGGCAAATATAAGTGTTCATAGCCCCCTTACTACGAATACTTATAATAGATATTCACAATTTCAACCCTATCTGTATTTTTTTATATCTTCGCAAGTGAATAAACTACCCTTATCAAGGTAGTTTAGTAGTGAATTTTAAATATTATTTTTTATTTAGATCCCTGATAGCTATCTGGACTTGAATAATATAAACCTATTGGTGAGATGAAAGCTATATTATTTGTTTTTTTAGGTGGAGGTTTAGGTAGTGTATTACGCTACTTGATAAGTAAAGGACTAAGTACTGACACCACAACAATTCCTTACGGAACTTTTGCTGTGAATGTTATTGGTTCATTATTAATTGGGCTTATCATTGGTTTATCAGCCAAAGGAAATATACTTTCTCAAAACCAAACCTTATTATTAGCGACAGGGTTTTGTGGTGGTTTTACTACATTTTCAGCTTTTGCTTATGAAAACCAGCAGTTTTTGAAATCAGGTGATTTTCTTTCTTTCGCACTCTACACTATTGGTAGTTTTATTCTTGGGTTTTTAGCGGTATTTTTAGGAATGTATTTGGTAAAATAACGATTTAATGTTTCTACATCACAGACTGTAGGTTTGCATTACCAACAGAAAGAATAGTATACATACTATTACTATCAATCCTGTATGAAAAACACCCACCAAACAGAGTTTTAAAAATGTCATTAGCTTCGTTTTTTTATAAAATTTCAATGCTGCTAAATACCCATAAGCTCGTAAGCCAAAAAAAGCCACCATGTTTAAGTCAATTTTTAACAACCAGTCTACTATAGTTGATATAATTAGTAACGTTAATAAAAAGCATTGTAAATGCAATGAAAATATTAAATGATCAATATAATAATAGGCTTTACTGTAGAAAAAAAGGTAGAAAAGAAAGCCTAAAACAGGTATCATGACAAACAATACTACGGGGGATTTTGCCAACATGTAATTAAAAAAAAAAAGTAGTTTCTCGTTCTGTAGAAAAGATCTTTTCTATTTTTTTATCTAATGAATTCTCATTTATCTTGGGCACATTTTCTGATTCACTAAAGCCATCTTCTAAGTCACCAACAGTTACTGGAATTTCATTTAATGTTAAATTAATACGCTCTATTGTACTCTTATATGATGTTACATTTGTTGATAACAGAAAAAATAAAAAACTGACAAAAACATACAATCTAATTGGACGTAAATACCCTTCTATCTTACCACTTAAATAAGCTATCGATAAAAAACTAGGTTTAGTCATCAATAATTTAAGGGTAATTAGTAACTTTGAATTCACCGTGAAATAAGTCGAAAAAAAATCATTTAAAAGCATTTTTATAGAAACTCTTTTAATGTTATTCTCCTGACCACAGTCAAAACAAAAATTCATATGTGCTTTTAACTGGCTTTTACAATTTGGACAATAAATCCTTTTTCTCCTATTATTTGCCATAGGGCAATTGGTTTATAAAAATTTAGCAGAAATTTAGCAGAAATTTAAATAGGGTACCTTTTGAGGGAAGGTATAATGTTATATAAGCAATCTAGAAGTTAATCAAAATTAGTTATAAAAAACTGATTTTATTACAATTAGCTTTTATTTTTCAATAAACTAGAAAATCAAAATGGCTAAATTTGATAATTTTTAAGGACTATTAAAAAGAAAAAACCAAAAATAATAGCACTCAAAATAACATGCGTAAACCCTACAAAGGATAGGCGGATAAAAGTACTTATTTTTCCTAAATCGTAAAATTTTCTTGCTGCTATAAAACCATAAATTAAAAAGCCAAGAATAGCAAAAAATGTTAAATCCACATTAAATCCCCAGTCGATTAACAAACTTATTGTGAGCAATACAAATACAAATGACTGCAGGTGTAATGCAAAAACCAAATGATCGACATAGAAGTATTTCTTTTTATAAAAAAATAAGAATAGTAATACTCCTAAAATGGGTATTAAAAAGAAAAACAGAATTGGTAGTTTAGACTTTAAAAACAGAAAAAATAATTTCATCTCTTTCTTATCAGAAAATATCTTTGTTATTTTCCCATCAAATAGTTCTTTATCTAATTCTGAAAAAGCAGCGAGATCGTTATCATTATTTACCGTTTTCACTTTTTCAAATTCACCTTGAACCTGTTCAATTGTTGTGGGTTTCCCATCATCAGTAAGATTAATTACTTCGGAAACACCTCCACCAGTAGATATAATACTATTAAGTAAAAAGAAGGCGAAACTAATAAAAATATATAATCTAATTGGTCGTAAATAAGCCTCAATTTTCCCGTTTAAATATTCAAGAGAAAGAAAACTAGGCTTGATCAATAAATATTTTAGTGATGCAAATAATTTAGAATCAAAAGTAAAGTATGTTGAAGAAAAATCTGACACTAGCATTTTCATAGAAACCCTTTTTATATGGTTTTCCTGTCCGCAATTTGGGCAAAAATTCATGTCTTCCTTTAACTGCTTATCGCAATTTGGGCAGTTAATTCTTTTTCTTCTTTTTTTCCCCATTTTTAGTGGTGTTTAGTGTATGCTTTTACTCCAGCATTAATTGCAATTTCTAAATGATTCTCTTTTGGTGGAATAGGACATGAATATCTACTTGAATAAGAACAATATGGATTGTAAGCTTTGTTAAAATCTAAAATTACTTTATTTGAAGCAGGTATTTTAAAATCAACATATCTTCCCCCTCCGTAACTAGTTTCTCCATTAGTTTCATCAGTAAAAGGAATAAACAAATAATCTTTATACTCAGGGTTTTCAATCAACTTCGTGTTTTGATACACATTTAGTTGCAGCTTTTCACTATTCAAATTAAAATGTAATTCTCCATATTTTACATACTCAGGAAGTCTATCTGTAGAAGTTTTCATTTTGAACGGAGATTCATTTTCTATTCTAATAAATGTTGCTTCCAACCTAAACTTCAAATCAATATCAAAAAAATCTAATTCTTTAAAAACTTTCCTATCAGCCTCTGTTAACGGAGACCTCCCCTTGGTTTTAAATTCTTTATTTTGTTCTTCTTGGTGTGCTTTAATATCTTTTATCGCTTCGTTGTTTTGAGCATAAACACCCGACATCACAAACAATAATAACACTGCTATTTTTTTCATTTTAAAAATATTTACCTCAAAAGTAAGCCTTTATATTCAAAAATAATATAGCTTTGCAGTTCAATTACTACAAACATGAATTGCAAACAAATAAATAAAAGGGTCGATAGGGTTTCTCAAAAGAGGAGTTCGGGCTGTTGTATTTATTTGTTATCTCAATAACGGTATAAATTAATACAATATATAAACGCCCAACTTTTCAGTTGGGCGTTTTATCTTTATATCACTTCCAAAAAAACATTTTAAACTAACTAAAGTCAGCTTTTCAACTGACTTATAAATTCAATTATTATGAAAAAATTATATTTTAATTATCTCGATTCCTTTAAAGGCCTCTCCAAAGAAGTTTGGTGGCTAGCACTTATTACTTTAATCAATCGAGCAGGTACAATGGTTATCCCATTCCTATCCTTATATCTTACGGAGAGTTTAGATTTTTCCCTTAGTAATGTAGGTTGGATTATGTCAGCTTTCGGGCTGGGTTCCGTTGCTGGATCATGGATAGGCGGTAAATTAACTGACAAAATTGGCTATTATAAAGTAATGCTTTTTAGTTTATTTAGCACAGGATTTTTATTTATCGGGTTGCAATACCTAACCACATTTAGCTCTTTTTGTTTCGGGATATTTTTAGTAATGTTAGTAGCAGATACTTTTAGACCAGCAATGTTTGTAGCACTAAGCGCGTATAGTAAACCAGAAAACAAAACACGTTCTGTTACTTTAATTCGTTTAGCTATAAACCTTGGGTTTTCGGCTGGACCTGCCGTAGGAGGTTTGATTATTACATATCTGAGCTATGGTGGTTTATTTTGGGTAGACGGTATTACATGTATTTTAGCAAGTTTTTTATTACTTAATGTACTCAATCCTAAAACTGCCAAAACCATAGAGGAAATTGAAGTTATTAACCCTAAATCAGCCTATGGAGATAAGACTTTTTGGATTTTCCTAGCAGCCATGTCTCTGTTTGGAATTGTATTTTTACAGTTCTTTTCTACTATCCCTCTATATTACAAAGAAGTACATGCTTTAAGTGAACTGGAAATTGGATTATTAATGGGTATGAATGGATTTGTCATTTTTGCTTTGGAAATGCCTCTAGTAAAATGGTTAGAAAATAGCAAACGTACAAAATCAGGACTAATGCTCATAGGTGCCATTCTAACGGGACTGAGTTTTATCATATTAACCACTACCACTTGGGTAGGAATATTGATAGTTAGTATGTTATTAGTGACTGTTGGAGAAATGATTGCATTTCCATTTTCTAATGCTTTTGCTATGGACAGATCAAAAAAAGGAAACAAAGGTGAATATATGGCTTTGTATAGTATCTCTTTTTCTGTTGCACATATATTTAGCCATAATGGAGGAATGCACTTGATTGAAAGTATTGGATATGACAGCACTTGGTATGTAGTTTCTGCATTAGCTGTTGCTTGTATGTTATTACTGTTCATTTTAAGACAGCAATTGAAATTAAAAAAAGTAACAGTATGAACTTAAATCAAATAACACTACCGTCTTTAAACATAGAAAAGTCGGTAGTTTTTTATCAAAAATTAGGATTTAATTTAATTGTTAAATCATTTCCACGTTATGCTAGATTTGAATGTTCATCAGGAGATAGTACTTTCTCATTGCATTTAACAGAAAAATTAACTGATGGAATAGGTATAAGTGTATACTTTGAAGTAGATAATTTGAATGAAACCGTAAAAAGCCTAACCCATAAAGGATTTGTATTTGACCAATTACCAACAGAGCAACCTTGGTTATGGAAAGAAGCCTACCTAAAAGACCCCGATGGAAATCAGCTTATTTTATATGTTGCTGGAGAAAACAGAAAAAATCCTCCTTGGAGGATAAACTAACCACAAACTTTACAATTATCCTTTTCTTTAGTTTTTCCTACTAAAAAACCTTTATCATTTATGGTATAATCACAACAATCCATATAGCCTTGTGCTATTAGTTTTCTTGCTCGTTGAATTTGTGATTTTACTGTAGCTAATGGCAAACTTAATTGTTTTGCTACATCAACTTGTTTCATTCCTTTTATATCAGAAAGAAATAACGGATTGCGATATTTTTTGGGTAAATGTTTAATAATTCCTGGTAAACAATCTTTAGCAGAATGTTTTTCTTCTTCCCAAAATTCATCAGCAATATCAAATTCTTTTAAAGGAACCGTTTTAGCACTTTTTTTGAAATAGTCCATTGTCGTATTACGAGCAATCGTTAACAACCACGATTTTACTTTAGACTCATCTTTCAACCCATCTAATTTCGTATGTGCTTTTATAAATGTTTCTTGAACAAGGTCACTAGTCACCTGTTCATTTTTAACTTTACTTAAAATGAAACGTGTAATATCCGTATGGTAGGTTTCCCATAATGCTGTACTATTCATAAATATTTTCCTTGAAACATATTCCCGCTTTCGCGGGAATAGTATTTAACAATTACATCCAGTACATGTACATGATTCACATGTACAATTGGTACAATTTCCGTTCTGACAGTTTTCGCAGTTACAGCTGCATGTTTTATCGTTTTTCATGATCTTTATATTTTAAATTCATATAGTAGACGCTAAATTGTTTAAAAAGATGCATCTTCATGTATAAATTTACGAAAAACACTACTCTTTATCTAAAATAGCCCGCTTATATCGCTTCAATTCCTGATTTACCTTAGGCGCCAATAGAAACAAACCTATCATATTAGGAACCATCATAGCAAATACCAACGCATCAGAAAAATTGATTACAGCTCCTAAACTTGCTGCTGCTCCAATAACTGTAAAGACACAAAAGATAAGTTTATAGACATTACCCGTACGTTTATCTCTACCAAATAAATAAGACCATGCTTGATACCCATAATATGACCAAGATATCATAGATGAAAAAGCAAATAGAATTACCGCTCCAGTTAGCACATATGGAAACCATGATATACCACTTTCCAACGCTTTTGCTGTTAAAATTGCTCCTTGCTCATTAGAAACACTCATTCCCGTGGTAATTTGACCCGTAATAATTAAAACCAAAGCGGTCATGGTACATACAACTACGGTATCAATAAATGGTTCTAATAACGCTACTAAACCTTCACTGGCAGCATAATTAGTCTTTACAGCTGAATGTGCTATGGAAGAAGAACCTATACCTGCCTCATTAGAAAATGCTGCTCTTTGAAAACCTTGCACCAATACTCCTACTATTCCTCCAACCACACCAATTGGGCTGAATGCTCCGTTTATGATTGCCATAAAGGCATTTGGTATTTCGGTATAATTCATCCCTAAAATAGTAAGCACTGCCAATACATAAACACCAACCATAAATGGCACAATTTTATCAGTTACTTTGGCAATTTTTTTGATTCCTCCAATGATTACAACTCCTACTAAAATCGCCATGATTAAACCAAACAGCCAACCTTTACCATACATAAAGCTTTGCTCTCCGCCAGTTACATATTCAAATAATTTAAAGGCTTGATTTACCTGAAACATATTTCCTCCTCCAAAAGATCCTCCAACACACATGATAGCAAAAATTACTGCTAGTATTTTTCCTGCATTTTTAAAACCTAATTCCCCCAGTCCTTTTTTAAGGTAATACATTGGTCCTCCGAACACCGTACCACCTTCTGAAATTTCTCGGTACTTAACACCTAAAGTACACTCCACAAATTTAGAGGCCATTCCTAATAAACCTATTAATATCATCCAAAAAGTGGCTCCTGCCCCTCCAATGGATAAAGCGATGGCTACCCCAGCTATATTCCCCAAGCCTACTGTTGCTGAAAGAGCTGCAGTTAATGCTTGAAAATGAGACACCTCTCCTGCTCCCTCAATTTTAATCGTTTTTAGAATATCTTCTTGAGGCTCATATGCATCTACAGCATCATATTTTCCTCTTACTACATTAATAGCAGTAAAAAAGCCACTAAAATTGATAAACTTAAAGTAAATAGTAAAATACCCTGCTCCTACTATCAATACTATTAATACCCATGGCACTCCTACTGATTCCGTAATTGGAATTTTAGCAAACATAGCTGCAGGAAACCACCCTGTAGCATCATCGAAAAGTTGATTGATTTTTTCATCTATACTAGATGTGTTTGTTTGTGCCTGAGTAAAAAATGGCACTAATAGGAATACTACAGATGTGATAAATTGTTTCATTCGTTTTTTGATTGCCACCAGTGGCTTTTAATTACTTACGGCTTGCGATAGACTAAAAATATTATTGACAAATCATTAGTAATATTGTTACAACTGGTCGTTAATGATTTCACAAAGTTGCTAACGAACCGAGAAATACAAAAGCTTACGTAATGATGAAAATTAATCAAGTAAGTACTTAAGCATGTGCTTAAGTACTTACTTGATTAACTTGACTTTCTCTTAAAAAACAATTAACTTAGCTTAACTTTAGCCTTAGGAACTAAGGCTCGTTTTAATTGTTATGTTAGCAGCACTCACATCGTTGTTAATAAATTTGAAAACATAACTCATGAAGAAAGCAACTGATTCTGAAAAAGATATTAAAAGCATAGAAATAAAAAGTAAGGATTGGCTTGAAAACTCACCAGTGTGTACAAAAGTGATAGACCCAAATTTCAACTTGAAATATATGAGTCGAGCAGGAATTGAAGCGCTTCAAATTAAAGACATAGGTTCATTATATGGAAAAACTTTTCCTTTAGATTTTTATCCAGAAGAATTCAGGAAAACTATGTGTGAAAAACTACAGGAGTCCAAAAGTACAGGAGAAGCTAGAATTCATGAAGGTATGCTATTAACACCTGATAAAAAGGAACTATGGTTTGAATCAACCATCTCTCCAATTTATGACGAACATGGTGTACTTGATTATTTTATGGTTGTTTCAGTAGCAATTAACGAGCGTAAAAGAGCAAATGCAAAAGACCTCTTATTAAAAGAAATTCATCACAGAATTAAAAACAACCTACAAGTTGTATCAAGTTTACTATCTCTCCAAGTTAATAAATCATCTAACGAGGAGTTAAAGCGAGTTGTGACAAATTCTAAACAACGAATTTCAGCTATTTCCTTGGTTCATGAAAAAATGTATGGATCAGATATTTCAGGGGAAATATTTGTCAAACCTTTTATAGAAGAACTCGTATTAAACATTTCTTCGACCTA